>VFQQ010002331.1_pt1 | contig 21886 bp, 25 predicted proteins | sample 3512341 | NCBI WGS metagenome assembly VFQQ01 (sample SAMN10412373, study PRJNA504923) | tailings metagenome | isolation source: Relicate 2 Philex TSF1 revegetated site | place: Philippines: Tuba, Benguet | collected 2017-08-29 | reverse complement strand
GGACGGACGACGCCGGCGCGGCCGGCCTACGACGACGAGCTTTGGGCCGTGACCGGGCGGGAGGCCATCCGCTTGCCGCTGGCCGACGTCCTCTGGTTCGAGGCGGAGGGCGACTACATGCGGGCGCATCGGCGCGAGGGGCGACCGGTGCTGATGCGTGAGCCGATGCACGCCCTGATGAAGCGGCTGGATCCGGAGCGCTTCCTGCGCATCCACCGATCGACCATCGTCGCCCTGGCCGCGATCGAACAGGTGCGCCGACGCGGGGCCAAGGGCCTCGAGGTGGCGCTCGCCGGCGGCGTCGCCCTGCCGGTCGGGCGCAGCTACCAGCCCCTGATCCGCCGGATCAGCGCCAGCCGTAGTTGAAGCTGATCGAGATGCGGTCGGCCTTGGCGTTCGAGGGCGGCACCTCGTGGCGCAGCCAGCTTTCCCACAGCAGCAGGTCGCCCGGCCGGGGCTCGACGACGATGAAGGCGCGCTGGTCCTCCGGCGCGTCGGGCAGCCGCATCGGCGCGGCCATCATGAGCGCCAGGCGCGGATCCTCGAAGCGGATGCCCTGGGCGCCCTTGGGCACGGCGACATAGTAGGTGCCGCTGAGCACGCTGTGCGGGTGGATGTGGCCGCTGTGGCCGCCGCCGGGCTTCAGGACATTGACCCAGAAGCTGTCCATCTTCAGCCGCCGCCCGCCAAGATCCAGACCCAGTTCCTCGGCGAAGGCCGCAGCCTGGCGGTCGAGCTTCTTCTTGAGGTCGGCGAAGGCGGTGGCCCGATGCCACAGTTCGCCCGGCGAACTGTAGGAGGTGTAGCCGCGGTAGTTGTTGCGTCTGCTCCACGCGCGTCCGGCCTCGTCCTCTTCCTCCATCATCCGGCAGGCGTCTTCGAGGTCGGCGTTGAAGGCGGGAAAGCCCTTGTCGCCGGCCAGGCCGGCGCGGTGGATGCGGGTGGCGAAGTGCAGCGTGCTCATGGCCTGCCGTTAGGCGCGGAGGGAAGCGGTGTCAAAACACCTTGCGTCCTTCGAGACGCGGACCCGAAGGAAGCAACCACGCCTCAGATCACCGCCCGCCGTGTCGCCCCATAGGGATCGTCCGCCACCCGGCTGTCGATGTCGAAGATCATCGTCGCCCGCCGTTTCGCCTCATAGGCCGGCCATTTCGGCAGGCCCCTGACGTTCGGATCGCCCTTTCGCGCGAAGGCCAGCCAGGCGGCGCTCATCTGCTTGGCCATCAGCTCGGGCTCTGGCCCCGGGCCGGTGAAGACGCGCGCCTTGTCGACGGTGTCGAACACCAGCGGGACCTCCAGCATGTGCGGCGAGCGGAACGGGCCGACGGGCGTCTCCCAGTTCAGGATGTAGAACCAGGCCTTGGCGCCGCCTTGCGCCGCCTTACGTTCGGCGATCTGGACCGATCCGGCGAACATCCGGCCGTAGGTGGTCAGGTGGGTGGCGAGATAGGTCGGACTGTCCTTCGGGAAATCCTGCCTGAGCGCCGCCAGCACGGCGCCGGCTTTCTCGCCGTAGATCGCCGCGGCCATCTTCTGCAGCCCCGCCTCGTCCAGCTTCCCGAACCAGGGGGCGGAGGCCATGAACAGGGTCATCTCGTCCTTGTTGATCCCGATCAGCACCGGCACGTCGCGAGCCGTGGCCGGGGCGGCCGGGTCCCAGGGCTGCGCCGGGATCACGCCGTCGCCGGCCACCGGCGAGAAGCCCGAGCGGTCGAAGCCGGCGCCGGACTGCCTGGCTTCCGCCGCCCGCGCCGCCGCCAGCAGCCTGTCCGCGGGCAGGGCGCGCAGCCCGGCGACGTCGCCCTCGGCCAGGCCCAGTTCCTTGTAGAGGTCGGCGCGCAGGGCGGCGGCGCGGTCGCGCGGCACGGCCTTCACCCCCGGGCCGCTCTGGATGACGGCGCGGTGGAACAGGCCCTTGGCCCGGGGCATGGCCAGCAGGTAACTGACCTTCGCCCCGCCGCCGGATTCGCCGAAGATGGTGACCTCGCCCGGATCGCCGCCGAAGGCGGAAATGTTGTCGCGCACCCACTCCAGCGCCGCGACCAGGTCCAGCATGCCCGCATTGCCCGAGCCCTCGACCTGCGGCAGGTCCAGGTAGCCGAAGACGTTGAGGCGGTGATTCACCGAGACCACGACCGCGCCCTGGGCGGCCAGCCTGGAGCCGTCGTAGACCGGCCACTGCGCCGAGCCGTAGGCGAAGCCGCCGCCGTGCAGCCAGACCATGACCGGCCGACGCTTGCCGGGGTCCCGCGCGGTCCAGACGTTCAGAACCAGGCAGTCTTCGCTCTGCGCCTCGACGTCGGCCCGGGCCGGGAAGACGACCTGCAGAGCCTTGCCCATCTCGGAAGTGGGGTTCACCGCCGAGGGGGAGGGGTTCTGGATCGCTGTGGGGCCGAACCGGCCGCCGTCGCGGACGACATGCCAGGGCTTGGCGGGCGACGGCGGTGCGAAGCGGAGGTCGCCGACCGGCGGCGCGGCGTAGGGAATGCCCTTGTAGGCCAGGACGCCCGGCGTCTCGCTGATCCCCGCGCTGACCGGCCCGCCGCGCGTCTGCACCATCGGCAGGGGCGGGGGCATCGCCCGCCCGGCGACCGGAGCCAGGGCGGCCAGCGCGGCGCCGGCGCCCAGCAATCCGCGTCTCGACAGCCGGTGTTCGTTGGCCATGACGTCCTCCCGCCCGATGTGCGGGAACATCGGTATCGCAGTCGCCCGCCTCCCGTCGAGATTTTCGCGAACAGTTGTTCGACGGGCCTTCCGCTCCGCGCCTGAACGGCGATAACCTCGCGGCCAACCAACAAGGACCCAAACAACAAGGGGAAGTACGCGATGAAGGCCGCAGTCCTGCGCGAGATCGGCAAGCCGCTGTCGATCGAAGACGTCCAGATCAGCAAGCCCGGTCCGCACGAGGTGCTGATCCGCACTGCGGCGGCAGGCGTCTGCCACTCGGACCTGCACTTCGTCGAAGGCTCCTATCCGCATCCGCTGCCGGCGGTGCTGGGTCACGAGAGCGCCGGCGTGGTCGAGGCGGTGGGCTCGGAAGTCCGCACGGTGAAGCCCGGCGACCACGTCATCACCTGCCTGTCGGCCTTCTGCGGCCACTGCAACCACTGCGTGACCGGCCATATGGCCCGCTGCATCAGCGGCGACGTGCGCCGCGCCAAGGACGATGCGCCGCGCCTGGGCAACGGCCTGAACCAGTTCCTGAACCTGTCGTCCTTCGCCGAGCAGATGCTGATCCACGAGCATGCCTGCGTCGCCATCCGCAAGGACATGCCGCTGGACGTGGCGGCTCTGATCGGCTGCTCGGTGACCACCGGCGTCGGCGCGGTGGTGCAGACCTCCAGCGTGCGCGCGGGCGAGACCGTGGCGGTCATCGGCTGCGGCGGCGTCGGTCTGGCGGCGGTCAACGGCGCGGCGATCGCCGGCGCCGGCCGGATCATCGCCATCGACATGCAGGGCTCCAAGCTGAACCTGGCCAAGGCCTTCGGCGCCACCGACGTGATCAACGCCAGCGAGGTCGACCCCGTGAAGGCGGTCATCGAGCTGACCAAGGGCGGCGTCGACCACAGCTTCGAGGCCATCGGCCTGAAGAAGACCACCGAACAGGCTTTCAAGATGCTGGCTCGCGGCGGCACCGCCAACGTGATCGGGATGATTCCGGTCGGCACGATGATCGAGCTGCACGGCGCCGACTTCCTCGGCGAGAAGCGCATCCAGGGCTCGCTGATGGGCTCCAACCGCTTCCCGGTCGACATGCCGCGCCTGGTCGACTTCTACATGTCCGGCAAGCTGCACCTCGACCAGATGGTCTCGCAGCGGATCAAGCTGGAGCAGGTCAACGACGCGTTCGAGGAGCTGAAGCGGGGCGAGCTGGCCCGTTCGGTGATCGTCTTCGACACCTAGGGTCTAGGACAGTCCCGCGTACTGCGCCCGCCGCAGGGCCGCCACCAGCCGGTTGAAGCTGGTGTAGGTCTCCAGGCCCGCGGCGAGCATGGCCGGTCGCGCCAGAGCGGCCTCGGTGATCACGACGCCGCGGCGGCCCATGCGTGCGCAGAGCCCTTCGTCGACCAGCAGGTTCACGTACCGGCGGGTCGTCTCGTAGGGGATGCCGATCGAGCCCGCGATCGACATCACGCTGACTGGTCGCCGCTCGCGTTCGCTGGCGAGGACCGGCACCGCCTCGCTGTTGGCGACCGCGATGGCCGTGAAGATGATCCCCTTCAGGAGGTCGTTGCCGTGGGCCCTGGCCACGATCTCGACGCCGCGGATGAAGAATTCGCCGCCCAGCCGGGCGGCGACTTCAACCTGTGAATTGTCGGAAAGCAGAATTTCCTCGGCGCTCAACGGGCCCTCACAAACTGTCTGCGACTCGACCGGCAGGTTCGATGGAGACAACCATACGGCGTGACTCCTCAAAGTGGGTAGTCGCTTTCCCCCCAATCCTCTTCTCGAAGTACGCTCACTACGGGTTGTGGTTCCGGGGGGGTGCTGGGGCGAAATGTCGCGCCAACCAATTCTCGGGAACGGTGTTTTGTAGGTATGGGCCGTCGCGACGTCAGGCTGACTCCTCGCGGCGACCTCATGCCAGGCGGCCCCCTGCCCCCCCCGATGCGGCCGCCTGAGGCTGCCCCGGCTCCGAAAAGGAGCCGGGGCACGCTCCTCCTCCTCCGGACAGCGCCGGCCAATCTCGGAGACATGGTCTAGCCCAGAGCCGAGTCGGTCTGCGCCGGCTCGACCGGAGCGGACAGGCCCAGGCGTTTGACGGTCTAGTCGTCGAAGCTGACGCCGCCGGTCTTCAGGTCATCGAGGAGCTGCCGGAGGTTCTCGTAGTTCTGCTTGAGGCCGACCACGAAGGTCTCGCGTCCCAGAACCTCGCCAGGCACGATCACGCCGCTGTCCCAGCGTTCGCACATGCCGTCGTTGATCAGCCGGTTCACGTGCCGGCGCGTGGTCTCGTAGGGAAGGTCCAGCTCCAGGGCAAGGGCGTGGATGCTGATCGGCCGCCGAGCCTCGTCCGGGACGCGGTCGTCGGCGCCGGAGTGGGTCTGGGCGAAGACCTCGCCCGGGCGCAGGTGCCGGACGTTGGCGTCGACGATGGCCAGGAAGATCAGCGTCCGCAGGATGTCGCCGTTGCCGACGATGCGGTTGAGGACGCGCGCCGAGCGCAGCATGTAGGTCGTCGCGGCGCGGAGGGCGAGCCGTTCCCGGACCTTCTCGGGTTCATTGGGCAAGCAGACGCCCCCTACTGGCAGTCAGGAACCGGAACTGTGGTTAACGATCCCACGTAACCCGGTTTCCCAAGCGGGGGCAAGGAAAACGGCTATTCTGCGGCCTGGAGTTCCGCGGCCTTGGCGGCCTCGATCTCGGCGGCGCGCGCTTCGACCAGACCGACGATGTGGTCGATCATCTTGTCGTTGTCCATCTTGTGGTCCGGGCGGCCGGACACATAGATCATGCCCGAGCCCTTGCCGCCGCCGGTGAAGCCCAGGTCGGTCATCAGCGCCTCGCCGGGGCCGTTGACGACACAGCCGATGATCGAGAGCGACAGCGGGGTCGAGACGTGCGCCAGGCGCTGCTCCAGGGCCTCGACGGTCTGGATCACGTTGAAGCCCTGACGGGCGCAGGACGGGCAGGCGATGATGTTCACGCCGCGGTGGCGCAGGCCCAGCGACTTCAGCATGTCGAAGCCGACCTTGACCTCCTCCACCGGATCGGCGGCCAGGCTGACGCGGATGGTGTCGCCGATGCCGGCCCAGAGCAGGCTGCCCATGCCGATCGACGACTTCACGGTGCCGGTGCGCAGGGCGCCGGCCTCGGTGACGCCCAGGTGCAGCGGGCAATCGATGGCGTCGGCCAACTGCTGGTAGGCGGCCACGGTCATGAAGATGTCCGAGGCCTTCACGCTGATCTTGAACTCGTGGAAATCGTGATCCTGCAGGATCCGGGCGTGGCTCAGCGCGCTCTCGACCATCGCGTCGGGGCAGGGCTCGCCGTATTTCTCCAGCAACTCCCGCTCCAGCGAACCGGCGTTGACGCCGATGCGGATCGAACAGCCGTGGTCGCGGGCGGCCTGGACGACCTCGCGGACGCGGTCGGGGCTGCCGATGTTGCCCGGATTGATGCGCAGGCAGGCGGCGCCGGCCTGGGCCGCCTCGATGCCGCGCTTGTAGTGGAAGTGGATGTCGGCCACGAGCGGGACCTTCGCCTCGCGGGCGATGGTCTTGAACGCGGCCGTGGATTCGACGTCGGGGCAAGAGACCCGGACGATGTCCGCCCCGGCTTCCTCCAGCTGGCGGATCTGGTCGATCGTCGCCGCGGCGTCGGCCGTCAGGGTGTTGGTCATCGACTGGACGGCGATCGGCGCGTCGCCGCCGATCGGCACATTGCCGACGTGAATCTGACGCGAGAGGCGGCGGTCGATGCGGCGCCAGGGGCGGACGTGGGTGTGATCGTCGTGGCTCATGCGTCGCCAAAGGTAATCCCGGGCGCGGGGTTTCCCAAGCCCGTCATGGAAAGTTCGCCCGAAGCACGATGAAAATCAGTCGGAAGCGCCTGACTTCATCGTGCTTCGGTCTTCAAAAGCTCAGAGCGGGGTGCAGCCGTCAGCCGGCGAGCGCCGCGGCGGTGGTCTGGGGGGCCGGCATGAGGCTCTTGAACCGGCCGCCGACGAAGACGTCGATCGCGCGCGGGTCCGTGACCTCGACCGTCAGCCCCTTGCTGGCCGGCAGGCGATAGGCTTCGCCCGGCGCCAGGGAGCGGGCGAAATAGATCGCGGTGTCGCCGCCGCGGACGATCAGCATCGTCTGCCGCCGCGCCTGCAGGGTGACCGCGGAACTCGCGGCCGGAGCGCCGTGGATCGCGCCCTTGGCGACGAACGGAGCGCCGACCGGCGTGTCGCTCTGGACCGCGGCCGACGCCTCGGCTTCGCGGCGGGCCTTGCCGGCGGCCATGGCGGCGTCCGCCGAACCGCCCGCCTGGGCTGCGGCCTCGAGGCCGGGAGTCTCGTAGACGGGCGGCGTCGAAGCCTCCGTCGGCGCCGGCAGCGGCGCGCCGACCGACATCGGCCCGGCCGGCGCCGTCGGAGCGGCGGCCATCGCCGATTGCGGGGCGGTCGGCGGCGGCGGCGCCTCTTCGCTGATCGCGCGCTGGGCGATGTTCCACAGGATGATGGCGGTGACGATCAGGGCGGCGCCGGCCATGATCGCGCCCATACGCGGATCACGCTCCTTGCGCACCCCGACGGGAGCCCGCAGGTCGTCTTCGGCTTCCGGCGCGGCGTCCTTGAAGCGGGCGACGGCTTCGTCCGGGTCCAGGCCCAGCAGCTTGGCGTAGGCCTTCACGTAGCCGAGCGTGAACGGCCGGGACGGCAGCTCCTCCAGCCGCATGTCCTCGACGGCGGCCAGGTAGGTCCGGCGGATGCGGGTCTGGTCGGCGACGTCCTGCAGCGACAGGCCGCGGAACTCCCGCGCCGCCTTCAGCGCCGCGCCGATGTCGGGTCCGTGATGCAGGGAAGGCTCCTCGGTCGGGACAAGCGAATCCACCGGGTCAATGTCCCCGGTGCGATACAGTTGCGTAACCCCGCCTGAATCCAGCGGCATGGCTACCGACGCCCCCACAACCTCGCGTCGCGCACGAACGCGACACCCTTCGAATCCCGTAGCTCGGGAAACCTTAACTTCACGTTTCGAATATCAAAATAACGCACAGATTTCAACGCGCTAATCCGACTCTGCCGCCTGCGGATCAAACGGCGACGTACAGCTTCCGGGCCAGGGTCTCGATCTCGTTGCGAACCGAACCGGAGGTGCCTTTCAGCAGGGCCAGAACGCCGCGTCTAGCGGCCTCTCTGTCGCAGGACAGGACCATCTGTTTCACCGGGCCGACGCCGGCCGGCGGCATCGACAGCCGGTCGAAGCCGAGGGCCACCAGGGCGAAGGCCTCCAGGGGGCGGCCGGCCATCTCGCCGCAGACCGAGACGGGCGTGCCGGTCTCGGCGCAGGCCTGCTGGATCTGCTGCAGCGCGCGCAGGGCGGGTGGGGACAGCGGGTCGTAGCGATCGGCCACGCGCGGGTTCCCGCGGTCGGCCGCGAACAGGTACTGCATCAGGTCGTTGGTGCCGATCGAGACGAAGTCGGTCATCGGCAGCAGGGCGTCCAGGTGCCAGACCAGCGACGGGGCCTCGATCATCGCCCCGACGTCGAGGCGGGACGGGGCCGGACGGCCGCGCCGCTGGGCCCAGGCGATCTCGCTGTCGACGAAGGCGCGGGCGGCGCGGAACTCGTCGACGCTGGCGACCAGCGGGAACATGATCCGCAGCGGCCGGCCCTTGGCGGCCCAGATCAGCGCCCGCAGCTGCAGACGCAGCAGGGCCGGACGGTCCAGACCCATGCGCACCGCGCGCCAGCCCAGGGCCGGGTTCTCTTCCCGCTCCAGCTCCATGTAGGGCAGCAGCTTGTCGCCGCCGAGGTCCAGGGTGCGGAAGGTCACCGGCTGGCCGTCGGCGACGTCCAGGACCCGCTCGTAGAGCGCCCGCTGGGCGTCCAGCCGGGGCATCTCCTCGGCGACCATGAACTGGAACTCGGTTCGGAACAGGCCGATGCCCTCCGCCCCGGTCTCGCCCAGGATGTCCAGGTCGACGGCCAGGCCGGCGTTCATCAGCAGGGTGACCTTGGCGCCGTCCTTGGTGAAGGCGGGCGTGTCGCGCAGGCGGGCGAACTCGGCCCGGCGCTGGGCACGGACTTCCAGCCGGGTCTGCAGCGCCTTCACGACGTCGGGGCGGGGGCGCAGGAAAGCCTCGCCCGTTTCGGCGTCGACGATCACCGGGTCGCCTTCGTTGACGCGGTCGCGCAGACCGGACAGGCGGCCGACGCAGGGAATGTCCAGCGCCTTGGCCACGATGGCCGCGTGGCTGGCCGAGGAACCCTCTTCCAGCAGCAGGCCCTTGAGGCGCTTGCGGTCGTATTCGAGCAGGTCGGCCGGTCCCAGGTTCCGGGCGATCAGGATGGCGTCGTCGGGCAGCTCCCGCGCCTTGTGTCCGTCGCCGGCCAGGTGGCGCAGCAGGCGGTCGTTCAGATCCTCGAGGTCGTGCAGCCGCTCGCGCAGATAGGGATCGCGGGCCTGGCCCAGGCGGGCGCGGTGCTCGCTGCGGACGCGCTCGACGGCCGCCTCGGCGGTCAGGCCCGAGCGCACGGCCTCTTCCAGCGAGCGGTTCCAGCCGCGGTCGTGGGCGAACAGGCGATAGGTCTCCAGCACCTCGTAGGAGGCGCCGACCAGGCCGTGCTGGCCTTCCAGCATCTCGTCGATCTGGCGTTGCAGAGCCTCGATGGCGGCGCGCAGGCGAACCTCCTCGGCCTGGGCGTCGTCCGACAGCAGCTGCTCCGGCGCCACCGGCTGCTCGTGCAGGACGGCCGTGCCGTAGGCCAGGCCGTCGGCGAAGCGCGCGCCCTTCAGTCGCTCGGGCCGGTGCGGCGCGATCTCGACGTCCTTGAGCGCCTCTTCGTTCAGCAGGTCGCCGGCGCCGACCATCTCGGCCAGCACCATGGCGATGATCTGGAGGTCCTCGACCTCCTCCTCGCCGTAGCTGCGTTCCGTCCGGTTCTGGACGACCAAGACCCCGATCGGCCGTCCGCCGCGCAGCAACGGCACGCCGAGGAACGAGTGGTAGGGATCTTCGCCGGTTTCCGGGCGATAGGCGAAGGCCGGATGGTTCGGGGCGTCGCTGAGGTTCAGCGGCCGGCCCTGGCGCACGATCTCGCCGACCAGACCTTCGCCGGGCTTCAGCCGGGTGACGTGGACGGCGTCCGGCGACAGTCCCTCGGTGGCGAACAGCTCGAGATCGCCGCCCGCCCGGCGCAGGTAGATGGAACAGACCTCGGCGACCATCGATCCGGCGATGATCCGCACGACCATGTTGAGCTTGGTCTGGGCCGGAGCATCACCGGCCATGGCCTCGCGGATCTGCCGAAGCAGAGTCCGCGGACCGCGTATCGCGAAGCTCGGCGCGACCATCGCTGAGGCTGCCCTCCTGTTCTCTCCGGCGCCTATAGCAGATTTCCGTGAGGGAACAGTGATCGACGATGTCGCGCCGGCGACTCGGTCAGACTTTGTCCAGCTCGTAGGCGGAATGCAGGGCCCGAACGGCCAGTTCCGTATAGGCCGCGTCGATCAGCACGCTGATCTTGATCTCGCTGGTCGAGATGACCTGGATGTTCACGCCCTTTTCGGCCAGGGCGGTGAACATGGTCTTGGCGACGCCGGCATGGCTGCGCATGCCCACGCCGATGACCGAGACCTTGGCCACGTCCTCGTTGGACTGCACGTCCTCGAAGCCGATCTCCTTCTGCGCCGCGCGCACGATCTCGACCGCCCGGGCCGCGTCGCGCTTGCCGACGGTGAACTCCATGTTGGCCGCGCCCTCGCTGCGGGCATGGCTCTGGACGATCATGTCGACGTTGACGTTGGCGTCCGCCAGGGCGCCGAAGATCTTCGAGGAGACGCCCGGCGTGTCCGGCAGGCCGAACAGGCTGATCTTGGCTTCGTCGCGGCTGTAGGCCACGCCGCTCACGATGCGCTTTTCCACGATCTCCTCCTCGTCGCAGACGATGGTGCCTTGGCCGGGGGCTTCCCCGGGCTCGACGAAACTAGACAGGACCCGCAGCGGCGTATGGTGCGCCATAGCCAGCTCGACCGAGCGGGTCTGAAGAACCTTGGCCCCCAGCGAGGCCATTTCAAGCATCTCCTCGTAGGAGATGCGGGCCAGCTTGCGGGCCTTTTGTTCGATCCGCGGATCGGTCGTGTAGACGCCGTCCACGTCGGTGTAGATGTCGCAGGCCCCGCCGACCGCCGCGGCGATCGCGACGGCGCTGGTGTCCGAGCCGCCCCGGCCCAGGGTCGCGATGCGGCCCTGGCGGTCGACGCCCTGGAAGCCGGCGATGACGGCGATCTCGCCGGCGTCGAGCGCGGCGCCCAGCTTCTCGGGCGGGATGTCGTCGATGCGGGCCTTGCCGTGCGCGTCGTCGGTGATGATCGGCACCTGCCAGCCCATCCACGAGCGCGCGTTCAAACCCATGTTGCGCAGGGTCATGGCCAGCAGGCCGGCCGTGACCTGCTCGCCGCTGGCGACGACCACGTCGTACTCGTCGTCGGACGCCGGGAGGCCCTGGGCGGCCGCGCCGGCCCCGTCGGTCCAGGCGACCAGCTCGTTGGTCTTGCCGGCCATGGCCGACACGACCACGGCGACCTGTTTCCCGGTCTCGACCTCGGCCGCCACCAGGCGCGCAACGCGCCGGATCCGTTCCAGGTCGGCCACCGAAGTGCCGCCGAATTTCATCACCAGCCGTGACACGTCAGGCCGCTCGCCTCCCTGGTTTGGCGGTTTTTCTTGCCCCGCGTTCGCCCGAAAAGGCGCTCCACGCGGCAAGAGGCGCCCTTCTAGCGGCCCACGTTCGGCGCCGCAATGCGGGATCGTCGCTTGGCCGCATCGGCGGGCTGCGGGAGGACGGCGGACGCTCCCATTTGGCTTTGGGGCGTGCGCCTGGATCGTGCGAGACTTCGCCGACCGACACCCCGTGGAGGTGGTGATGGGAAATGGAACGTCCGCAGCCGTCCTGGGATTTCGACCCCACACCTATTGGACGGCCGTCGTCGCGCTTTCGGGTTCGTCGGAGGCGCCGCATATCGTCGAGCGCCGGCGGATCGTGTTCGCCACAGGCCGGGAGCGGTTCATCTTTCATCAGGCCGCGACGCTGGCGCTTGCGGAGGCCGAGCGCCGGATCGACGAGGTTCGCGCCGCGACCGAGGCCAACGCGGCCGGAGAGATCGAAGCCCTGATCGCCGATCTGCGCCGGCGGCAGTTCGTGGCGGGCGTGGCTGTGTCGCCGGCCGGTTCCGCGAAGCGCCAGGAGCCGCTGGAGACCATTCTGGGGGCGCACGCGCGTATTCACGCCGCCGAGGGCAGCTTCTATCGCGACGTCGTCGCCGCGGCCTGCGGCGCGCTGGGCCTGGACGTCCGGCGCGTGATCGAGCGCGAGCTGCCGGCCCTGGCGTGCAAGCGGCTGGGGATCGACGACGTGATGCTCGGCGACCGCATGAAGCGGATCGGCGAGACCTTCGGTCCGCCATGGAACGAGGACTACCGGCTCGCGACCCTGGCCGCCTGGGTCCATCTCGACGACCTCGCGCGCTAGCGGCGGCCAGCTCGGGCTGGACGCCGCCGGCGTTCGGTCTATGAACTGTCGCCATGCAGGCTGAACTCAATTCGAGCATCGATCCCGCCGACGTCGAACGTTTCTCGCGCATCGCCGCCGAGTGGTGGGATCCGCACGGCAAGTTCGCGCCGCTGCACGTGTTCAACCCCGTCCGGCTGACCTTCGTCCGGGATCAGGCGGCGGCGCGTTTCGGCCGGGACATCAAGGCGCGCCGGCCGTTCGAAGGCCTGACGCTGCTGGACATCGGCTGCGGCGGCGGCTTGCTCAGCGAGCCGATGAGCCGACTGGGGTTCAAGGTGACGGGCGCCGACGCCTCCGAGCGCAACATCGGCACGGCCTCGGCCCATGCGGCGGAGCAGGGCCTCGACATCCACTACCGCGCCACCACCGCCGAGCAGCTGCTGGCCGAGGGCGCGGGGCCGTTCGACGTCGTCCTGAACATGGAGGTCATCGAGCACGTCGCCGATCCGGGCGAGTTCCTGCGCACGACGGCCAAGCTGCTCAAGCCCGGCGGCGTCATGATCGTCGCCACTCTGAACCGCACGCTGAAGGCCTTGGCCCTGGCCAAGATCGGCGCCGAGTACGTGCTGCGCTGGGTGCCGGCCGGAACCCACAATTGGAAGCAGTTCCTGACGCCGGAGGAGCTTCGGAGCTTCCTTGAGGGCCATCCCTTCGACATCGAGGGGCCGTTCGGCGTGACCTACAACCCGCTCACGGGCAAGTGGAGCCAGTCGAGCGACGCCGACATCAACTACATGATGACGGTCACCCGTCCGGCGAAGGCGGGATGACGATCCTGACCGCCCGTCTGCGGCTGGAGCCGGCGCGGCTGGCCGATCTGGAGGCGTTCGAGCGCGACGGCGAGGCCGGCTTGCTGCGGGCGCTCGGCGTCCGGGCGGTCGACGGCTGGGCCGGGCCCGATGCGCTGGAGGCGGTCGGCCGGTCGGCGGAGTTCCTGCGCGAGCATCCGGACGCGGCGGATTGGTGGATGCACCTGTTCTTCGACGCCGCCGACGAGCGCCTGGTCGGGCTGGGCGGCTACAAGGGCGCGCCGGCCGGCGGCTTCGTCGAGATCGGCTACGAGCTGGCGCCCTCGGTCCGGGGGCAGGGGCTGGCGACCGAGGCCGCGCGCGGCATGGTCGCCCACGCCTTCGACCAGCCTGAGATCGATCACGTCGTGGCCCACACCCTGCCGGAGGAGAACGCCTCGGTCGCCATCCTGCGGCGCCTCGGTTTCCACCTGGACGATGTCGTCGAGGACGAGGACGCAGGGCCCGTCTGGCGCTGGCGGCTGAACCGCGCCTAGGGCAGCAGCCAGCGCAGCAGGCCGGCGGCGGCCACGCCGATCAGCACGGTCGGCAGCATCGGCAGCCGCGTCGCCGCCAGCACAGTGGCGGCCAGGGCGATCAGATCGGCCGGCCGGTCCGAGACGAAGGCCGGGGCGATCACCGAGATCAGCACGCAACCCGGCGCGGCTTCCATCACGGCTGAAGCGCGGGCCCCGAGCCGGCGGTCGCGCAGCAGCAGATAGCCGCCGATGCGGGTCAGATAGGTGACGGCGGCCATCAGGACGATGGTCAGAACGGTGACGGCGTCGATCATCCGCGCGCCTCCGCCAGCAGCCAGGCCGCGGCCAGCCCCGCGAGAGCGCCGGCCGGGACATACCAGGCGCCGGGGACCAGCAGATGGACGCCGGCGGCGACCCCCAGGCTGACCAGCCACGGCCGCGCCGCCCGGAAGCCGCGCCACATGCCGCGCATCAGCACCAGGAAGATCGCCGGGAAGGCCATGCCGAAACCGTAGGCCTCTATGTCGCCGAGGAACGGCCCGACCATGGCGCCCAGGGTGGTGAAGGTCGCCCAGATCAGCAGCACGGACAGCGCCGAGCCGAGATAGTAGGGCAGGCTGAAGGCGGGGCTCCATCCCGCCGCATGGCGCGCCTTGGCGTCTGCGAGACCGAACGCCCAGCTCTCGTCGCACATCACGAACAGGGCGGGGAGGGCCTTGCGCCTGGGCAGATGTCTCAGGAATGGCGCCAGCGTCGCCCCCATCAGCAGGTGCCGGCTGTTCACCAGGAAGGTGATGGCCACGATCAGCAGGATGTGCGGCGGCGAGGTCCACAGCTGGATGGCCGCGAACTCCGAGCCGCCGGCGAAGTTCAGGCTGGTCATCAGCAGGACCTCGACCGGGCTCAAGCCCTTCTGGGCGGCCTGGGCGCCGAGCACCAGCGCCGCCGGCAGCATGCCCAGAAGCACCGGCGTGGCGGCCGTCACGCCGCGCCGGACCTCGCCGGCGATCGGCGGCGCAGGTACGGCCGGGGCGGGGGCGATCGGCAGGGATCCGTCGGGCGGGCTCATGGTTGGCATGCTAGGCCAGGGTTCGCGCAATCGGGTTGCGATGATGCTGCAACTACGTTCTAGATTGGCATCCATCGCTAGCACTGTCGGAAATGTCGGCGACGTATGCCAATGAAGCTCGACGACATCGATCGCCGCATCCTGCGCGTCCTTCAGCGGGACGGGCGCATCCAGAACACCGAACTGGCCAAGAAGGTGGGGTTGTCGCCGTCGCCCTGCCTGCGACGGGTGCGGCTGCTGGAGGAGGCCGGGGTGATCTCGCGCTACGTCGCGATCCTGGACCCGGTGAAGATCGGCAAGGGCCAGACCTTCTTCACCCGCATCTGGCTGAGCGCCCAGGACGAGGACACGGTCGAGCATTTCGCCGCCGAGGTGAACAAGCTGCCGGAAGTGATCGAGTGCTACATCATGCTCGGCGACTGCGACGCGATGGTGCGGGTCGTGGCGGCCGACATCGCCGAGTACCGCAAGTTCCAGTCCGAGCACCTGAGCCGGATCAAGGGCGTCCAGAACGTCAAGACGGACGTCCCGAGCCAGATCATCAAACAGTCCTACGTCCTGCCGCTGTAGGCGAGGGATCGACTCCGGAGCGCGAACGTCTCGGCGGTGTCCATCCGCACGTTGCGGATGTTGCGAACAGCGTCCTGTTCGGCGCGATGCCGCTCCGGCAGGAAGGTCAGCAGCAGCGATCGTCGCCGGGCGCCCGAGCGGTTGCAGGTCGCGCCGTGCAGCAGGTCGGCGTCGAACACCAGGATGTCGCCGGCTTCACCCGCCAGGGTCAGAGCCAGGGCTTCGTCGGGCGTGCGCCGGTCGAGATGGCGGGGAACCACGCGGGTGGCGCCGTTCTCCGGTCCGTAGGCGTCGAGAAAGACCAGCGCCGCGACCGCGGTCATGCCGACTCCGTCGCGATGCAGCGCCTGATGGCCGCCGTCCGGCAGCGGTTCGCGGCCTTCCACCTGGCTGAGGAAGAAGGGGCTGCGCAGCATATGCGCGGTCGCGGCCAGCAGGGTCGACAGGCGGCAGGTCCGCTGCACCGTCGGATCGAGATCGACCAGGGCATGGCGCCAGTCGGCGCCTCTCGGCGCAGCCCACTGGGCCGCGGACCCCACGCCGGCGTCGAAGGCGTCGCGGAGGGCGTCTCGCCAAGTCTCCGGCACCGCCCCCTTCAGCAGGAGGTAGCCGTCGCGGTCCAGGGCGGCGGCCAGCCCCCCGTCCAGAGCATCGACCATCGTGGCCGTCGTCATGCTGTTCACGGTCCAGCCGCCCCCGGTGGTTGCGCCGGCGGAGTCTAGCAACCGTCGATGGCTTCTGACGAGAGGAGAACCGTCGTCCTAGGCGAATTCGCCCGGCTCGATCTCGCGGCGCCGGCCGTTGAGGCTGTCGGCGATCTGTTCGGCCTGGTCGTAGTCCTCGTCCAGGAAGCCGCCCTTCAGGCGGTAGGCGCCCTCGGCGAAACAGCGGATGGCGGTGGCCAGCATCATCGAGGCGCTGTCGAAGGCGATCTCGGGCTCGTCCTCGCCGGGCAGGACCTCGACGACGGCGCCGTAGTCCTCCGAGCTCCCGTCGCAGATCACGGCCAGGTAGCCGCCGCCGCCGTCGGTCAGGATCGGGAACCAGCTGGCGGGCCAGATTCCCGCCAGGTCGCGGTGATGCTCGGCCGCCTCGGCGATCGGCATCCAGTAGTAACCGGGGACGACATGGCCGTCGCCCAGCGTCCGGCCCTCGGGCAGGTCGACGCCGTCGTGGCGGCCGTACATCGAGACCAGGTCCTCCGGGGCCGGGCCGGCCGGGGCCACGGCGTCCTCGACCTCGAACGGGGCGATCCCGGGCTTGAGCATCCCGACGCACGGCCGTTGCAGCCGCCGCAGGTGGCCGACCCATTCGTCGACCTGCTCGAACACGAACATCATCTCGCTCATGGGCCGTTTCTACGCCGCCGGACGGCCGCTGCGCCAGCGGTCAGCGACGGGCCTGCGAGAACAGCGTGTTCAGCTCTCCCTGCGGGATCTGGCCGGCGGCGAAGCCCACCGTGCCCGCGTCCAGCAGTTCGGCGGCGCAGGCGCGGACGAAGCCCAGCGCCGAGCGGGCGATCGAGCCGCCTAGGCTGATCCGCTGCACGCCGGCCTCCAGCAGCGCCGGAACCGACCCCGCCGAGTTGCCCAGGCCCATCACGACATTGATCGGACCGTCGATCTCGTCGGCCAGGATGCGGATGTCGTCGATGTCCGTAACGCCCGGCGCATAGAGGCAGTCGGCGCCCGCCTTCCGGAAGCGGTTGGCCCGGCGGATGGCGCCGTCCAGCCCGCCGCCGCCCTCGACCATCAGGGCGTCGGTGCGGGCGGTCAGGACGAAGCCGCTCCCGGCGGCGGCCTCGGCCGCGGCGGCGATGCGCTCGATGGCCAGACCTTCGTCGTAGAGACCCCCGCGCCGGGCGTCGGCGTCCTCGATGTTGCCGCCGGCGAGGCCGATCCCGATCGCCAGGCGGATGGTCGCGGCGACGGCCTCGGGATCGTCGCCCCAGCCGGCCTCGAGGTCGCCGTTCACCGGCACGGGCGAGGCCGCGACGATCTCCCGCATGCGCTCGAACATCGCCTCGCGGCTGACCGCCATACCGGCGTCGCTGACCGCATAGTCCGGCCGGCCCATCGAGAAGGCGATGCCGGCGCTGGTCGTGGCGATCGCCGGAAACCCGGCCTCGGCCAGGATGACGGCGCTGCCCGCGTCCCAGGCGTTGGGCATGACGAAGCCGCGGGGCGCGGCGTGCAGGTCGCGGAAGATCTCGACGGACGAGGGCATGGCGTCGGCTCCTTGGAGGGAGCTTCAGTGTACCCGCGAACGTGTGGCGACGCTTCGGTTCCCGCCGAAACACACCCGATCCGATCGCTCCCGCGGAGGCGGGCGCCCAAGCGGCGCCGAAGCATGGCCAACCGCCGATCGTATCAAGCTCAGCTTGGATCCCCGCCTTCGCGGGGACGCACGGGAGAGATCAGTTGACCTCGGTCTTCTTCGGCGGACCCGGCGGCAGGGCGGCGACGTTGACGCCGTCCTCGACCAGCGACTTCACCTCGGCGGGGGTGGCCTCGCCATAGATGCCGCGGTCCTCGGACCTGCCCTCGTGGATGGCGCGGGCCTCGCGGGCGAAGGCGTCTCCGACGTAGTCGAAGTTCTCCTCGACGTGGGCGCGGACCTTGCCCATCGCCTCCATGACCATCTGGCGCATCTGCGGATTCAGGTCGGCGCCGGACGTCTGCGCCTTGGTCCCGGCGACGGCGGGGGCCATGATCTGCTTGCGCACCGCCTTGCTGGCGCAGACGGGGCAGTCCAGCAGGCCCCGGCTCTGCTGGTCGTCATAGTCGGCCGATGAGCCGAACCAGCCTTCGAACTCGTGCTCATGCTCGCAGACGAGGGCGTACTTGATCATCTACGGCCCCGTGAACGCCCGCGCGTTCTTCAGGTTCGGGATCGCCGCCCGGGCCTTGTCGGAGGCCGAAAGGTCGATGTCGGCGACCAGCACGCCGGGCTCGTCGTGATCCAGTTTGCCCACGATCTCGCCCCAGGGCGCGACGATCGTCGAGCGGCCCCAGGTGCCGCGGCCGTCCTCGTGGAAGCCGCCCTGGGCGGCGGCCAGCACGAAGCTGCCGGTCTCGATCGCGCGGGCGCGGATCAGGGTCTCCCAGTGCGCTTCGCCCGTCGGGCGGGTGAAGGCGGCGGGCAGGGTGAAGACGTTCGCTCCGGCCAGAGCCAGGGCCCGGTACAGCGCCGGGAAGCGCATGTCGTAGCAGATGGTCAGGCCCAGTGTGGCGCCGGCCGCCTCGACCGTCACCGCCCGGTCGCCGGGTTCGTAGGTCGCCGATTCCCGCGCCGTCTCGCCGGTGGGCAGGTCGACGTCGAACATATGCAGCTTGTCATAGGTCGCCGCGACCGAGCCGTCGGGCGCGACCAGGATCTGCCGGTTGGCCGCTTTGCCGTCCTCGCGCTCGACCAGGGCCGAGCCGATGCTCAGCCACACGCCCAGCTCCCTGGCGAGGGCGCGCAGGCCCTGGACGACGGGGTCGTCCTCCGCCGAGGTCAGGACCGGCAGTAGCTGCGCCTTGTCCTTCTGCAGGATGTTCGTGCCTTCCGGCGTGACGATCAGCTGCGCGCCCTGGGCCGCGGCCTGGCGGATCAGCGGCTCGACATGGGCCAGGGCGGCCGCGTGCGTGGCCGGGGTGCGCAGCTGGACGAGGGCGACGCGCAGGGTCATGCGGCCAGCAGCGCGTCCAGCCTGCCCTCGTATTCCAGGGCCATCATGTCGTCGCAGCCGCCGATGTGCTGATCGCCGACGAAGATCTGCGGGAAGGTGGTGCGGCCCGAGCGGCTCATCATCTCCTGACGCAGCTTGGGATCCATGCCGGCCTCGATCTCCTCGAAGTCGGCGCCCTTGTCTTCGAGCAGGGCGATGGCGCGGCTGCAGAAGCCGCAGAAGGGACGAGTGTAGATGGTGACCTTGGCCATGACGCGTAACGGAGCCTGTTGCTTACCCGTCATATAGTGACATCCGCTCCGGCGCGCACCTTCGCGATGACGGCGAGGCTGACCGAGGCGGCGCCGGCGGCCTTCAGCGTCCGGGCGCAGGCATGGGCGGTCGCGCCGGTGGTCAGGACGTCGTCGACCAGCAGGATCCGCCGTCCCTCGACCTGACGCCGGCGCGCGGCCGGGACGGCGAAGGCTCCGGCCATGTTGCGGCGTCGGCCGGATGCGGACTTGCCGCCCTGGCTCTCGGTGTCGCGGACCCGGACCAGGGCGTCGGCCAGATAGGGCAGAGCGGACAGGCGGCTGAGCGGCCGGGCGATCTCGGCGGCCTGATTGTAGCGGCGCTTCATCAGCCGCCAGCGATGCAGCGGCGTCGGCGTGATCAGGTCGGCTTCCGCGATCAGCGGCGCGGCCGCGCGCATCAGCCAGGTCGCCGCCAGTCCGGCCAGGTCGGTGCGGTCGGCGTGCTTCAGCTTCAGGATCAGGTCGCGCGAGGCCTCGTCGTACAGGCAGGCGGCCCGGGCCCGGTCGAAGGCGCGCGGACGGCTGGCGCAGGCGGCGCAGCGCACGTCGGGGCCGGGATCGAACTCGAACGGCGAGCCGCAGCCGTCGCAGACCGGGTCCTCCAGGAAGGCGATGCGACTCCAGGCCTGGGCGGTCAGGCCGCCGGTCTGCGCCGTCGCCCCGGCCAGGTCGCGCGGCGGCAGGATCAGGTCCAGCAGGCCGCGCGCCGCGATGGTCAGCGGTTCCATTCGTCCGCGTGAAGGGCCATGTTCCGCCCGCATGACCGCGACGCCCCCCATCCTGTTCGACCGCGACCTTCACCGCCGCCGCCTCGACCGCGCCGCGGCCGGCTACGACCAGGCCGCCTTCCTCAAGCGGCGGGCGGCCGAGGACGCCGTGCAGCGCCTGGAGGCGATCATGCGACGGTTTCCGGTCGCCGTCGATCTGGGCGCGCGGAACGGCGCCTTCGCGGCTGCGCTGGCGGAGAGCGATGCGGCGGCCAAGATCGACCTGCTGGTCGAGACCGACCTGTCGGCGGCGATGCTGGGCGGCCGCGGCGGCCTGCGGATCGTGGCGGACGAGGAGCGGCTGCCGTTCGCGCCGGCCAGCCTGGACCTGGCGGTCTCGACCCTGGCGCTTCACTGGACCAACGACCTGGTCGGGGCGCTGATCCAGATCCGCCGCGCGCTACGGCCGGACGGCCTGTTCATCGGCGCCCTGCTGGGCGGGGCGACCCTGACCGAGCTGCGTCAGAGCCTGCTGGAGGCCGAGGCGGAGCTGAGCGGCGGCGCCGGCCTGCGTGTGTCGCCCTTCGCCGACGCCTTCGACGCCGCCGCCCTGCTGCAGCGGGCCGGCTTCGCCCTGCCGGTCACGGACGTGGACCGGGTGGCGGTGCGCTACGCCAACCCGCTGGAGCTGCTGCGCGACCTGCGGGCGATGGGCGAGGGCAACGTCCTGCTCGATCGGCCGCGCAAGCCGCTGAGCCGCGCCGTGCTGCTGCGAGCGATGGAGATCTACCAGGCCCGCTTCGCCCAGGCCGACGGCCGCGTGCCGGCGACGTTCGAGATCGTGACCATCACCGGCTGGGCGCCGCACGAGAGCCAGCAGAAGCCGCTGAAGCCGGGATCGGCGAAGATGCGCCTGGCCGACGCCCTGGGGACGGTGGAAAAGAGCGCGGGCGAAAAGCCGGACGGGGCCTAGCCGCTGATCGCCGCGCCGATCACGTCGCTGATCATCTTGATCATGTCGCTGGTCTTGTTGCCGAAGGCCGTCACCGAGGTGACGATGACCAGGAAGATGAGCGCGCAGATCAGGCCGTACTCGATCGCGGTGGCGCCGCTCTCGTCGCGTCCGAAGGCCTTCAGAGAAAATCGCGCAGGTAGGCCACCAGCGGTTCGTCCGCCGGGGGCATCGGATACTCGCCGAGTTTGTCCGGTCTTACCCAAGCCAGAGCCTCATGTTCGCGCGCCGTCACGAAGCCGTCCCAGCGCCTGCATAGGTAGAGTGGCATAAGTAGGTGAAACGAATCGTAACCGTGGGACGCAAAAACGAACGGAGCCAGGCAGGCCTCCTTCACTTGGATTCCCAGCTCCTCGTCCAGCTCGCGGATCAGACAGGCCTCGGGCGTCTCGCCGGGCTCGACCTTGCCGCCCGGAAACTCCCACAGTCCGGCGAGCTGCTTGCCCTGCGGCCGCCGGCAGATCAGCACGCGGCCGTCGGAATCGACGAGCGCGGCGGCGGCGACCAGGACGATCTTCTTTCCGGCGGGAGCGGCGGCTTCGGTCATCAGGCGGGGGTAGCAGGCGGGGCGGGGCTGCGCCAGCGGCGCCGGTTGATCGCACGGGTCCGCGTTCGTAGTCTCGCGAAGCCAAACGGAGGGGGCCGTGGAAAACGCGAAGACGACGCTGGTCGTGGTCGGGTGCGCGACGCTGGTCCTGGCGGCCTGCGGCAAGCCGCCGTCCGAACCCGCGAACCTGACCGACCGGGAGATCATCGCCGCTCTGGAAGCGCGCGCGGGAGAGGCCGCCTCCGGCGCGCCGCGGGCCGCGCGCGAGCTCCGCTTCGTGGTTCGGAACGTCGTCGGCGATCAACCGATCGCCTGTGGCTACGCCAGCCCCCCGCCGGTGAAGGGGTTCGATGGCGGAACCATGTGGGGCCCTGTGACGGTCTTCGTGCTGCAGGGGCGTCGGCTCCATCTGCCGCAAGACATGTCAGCCGAGGAATTCCTGAGCTTGCAACGGACGCTGTGCGGTGCGGGGTGGGTGGAACCGAACCCGATGGCGCCGCCCACGGTGGACTGAGTTCGGT
>VFQQ010002330.1_pt1 | contig 21887 bp, 30 predicted proteins | sample 3512341 | NCBI WGS metagenome assembly VFQQ01 (sample SAMN10412373, study PRJNA504923) | tailings metagenome | isolation source: Relicate 2 Philex TSF1 revegetated site | place: Philippines: Tuba, Benguet | collected 2017-08-29 | reverse complement strand
CGATTTCTTTGCCAAGACAGAACTTACGGCGACACCAGAATCGTGGACGGCGTTGGGTGCCATGCTCACGTCGCGAAGCAGCGTGGGCATGCAATTTCATACCGATGCCCCAATCGATGATCCGAGACTTCGTCTGAGGCGATCCAGCCCGCAACCACATGCTTGCCCTGCTGCACGAGGCAAGTATGGGATCCGGCTTTGGCCATGATCAACCGCAAACCACCTCAGGATGACGACAGTCAGCCCCCTCAGGTAAGACTTGTTGTTGAGGGTGGTCCCAGGGGCTGCCTTGTTGCGGCACTGGCAATTGGGGGACTTGTCTGCTTGAATATCGTCGGCGTTTCGAGTTTGATCCGACTACTATCAGGTCGCTTCTGAATAGGAACGAGAGTCGAATGATGTCGACCGGGCTCCAGCCGCATCTGCCAGCGAGGTTGACGAGTGCCCGCGACTCAGGTTGACCGCACCCTCGTCGTACACCAGTTCGTGCGGTTCATTTTCACAGTGCTGCTCTGCGCAGTCGTTGTCAGTCACTTTGCCTGGCCCCCTTCGAACCATTTTCGGAGAGCGCGACCTTCCGCTCCGTCCTCGCGACGTTTGCTGGTGGAATCGCTGGAGCAGTGATAGAAATGCATGTCTGGCGTAAGCTGGATAAACCAACAACAAGAGCGTGAGCGACCGGCGCGCCTGAGTAACCGTGCCAACAACACGTCCCAAACGCCGCCTGCGCAGGCTACTGGTGCTCACAATAGCCTTGGCCGTCAGCGCCGTGGGGCTTTGGCTGCTGGTCTGGACGCAGGTCGAACGCAATTGGCGTGAGGCGTGGGTTGCCGCAGCCGACCGTGTCGACATCGATGTGGAGCTTGCAGTCGACCGCGCTGATCCCTCGTTCATAGGCCAGGTGCGAAACTGGCTCGGGCTTCCCCGCGTTCAGGTTTATCTGTCAAACGACACCACAGCCAGTCGACTTCTACGAGGGCCGGCTGGCGAGCCGCATGCCATGCTGATTCATGTGGAGGGGTCTCTCACCGAGGAGACGCATCAACAGGTGGCGGCCCGGTTCCCCGGAGCAGAAATTCGTTATCGCACCGGCGGGATGGGCGGGCATGGCGTCGGTTTCTTTTGAACGACCGCCAGCAAGACCAGCCAGAAATCAGCCCTGCCTGACCAGTAGTTGACTTCGCAGACGACGAATAACCAAGCTGGTACGGTCCACGATCCATTCAGGGCTGCCAATGACCGACACCCCTCCGAAGCCGAAACGTAGCCGCTGGCGTTCGCTCGTAATGGGTTTCACCGTTGTTGCCGGCCTTGTTCTGATCTGGTTGTGGCGAGCGGACGTGTTATTCCAGCAGCGCGTGGAACAGATTCAGGTGGGGCAATCAAAAGCGGACGTTCGACTGCTGCTCGGAGACCCGGATGTCACGTCGTTCCGGGGAGCCGCGGGGAGCTATCATTATGGTCCCGGACGGGCCAGGATCTGGGCGGTCCGAACGCTTGCTTTCAAGCATCTCAAAATCGGTTCACCGCCGAAGCCCGAACGATTTTCATGCGAGGTCACTTTTGACGACGACGGCCTCGTCACGAGCGTTCACCGCCTCGAGTGACGCCCAATCGCTCAACCCAAAGAAAGCGGAGAGAACGGGATTCGACCGAATGCGTCAACTGTTGGGAATCCGCTGATTTCCACAACAGGAGGTGCACGAAGTGGGGCAGTTTACGAAAGGCTCGATTTCATCGTCAACGCATGGGCCGACCTGCCGGAATCCACACGGCAGGAAATCTACGACGCCGCACGAGGGGTGGCCGTTGGCTGACGGCCTTCCGCTTCCTTCCGCATCTTTCAGCTGACCCACCGATAACGCATCGCCGCAGTCGTGCGGCATCCGGCGGCACGTTGCGGCTGGATTCGGCCCTGTTGTGGAGTGCTGAAATGTCGGTTGTCGAAGGTGTGCTGGACGTGGTTGGCGCGGCTGTCGCGGCTGCGGAATCGGATCGTGCGGCTGCGGCGAGGGAAGAGACGCGGGCCGCCGAGGCGTTGCGTCACCAGTACCGGGAAATTCTGGTGCGGGCGAACAATCCGAAGCCGGGAGATGAACGCCGTCTGGCCGACCTGATCGGCGAACTCGGGCTGTCTGTCGCCGACGTTCGCAAAGACGCAAAGACGGTCGCCGATGCGGAGCGGGCGATTGCATTGGTGAATGAGAGGGCGGCCCGTGATGCGGCCCATCGTGCAGCGCGAGAGGCACGCGACGAACTGGTCGCCAAGCATCGCGAGGCCCTGGCCGTGGCCGACCAGCGAGTGAACGAAGCCGCATCGGAAGCCCGAAAATGCGGTTGGGCATTCCGCGATTGCCAGCGGCTGTTTCATGACGCGCCGGAGTTCTTCGTTGGCGGGCTGTTGACGCTTCCCGACGCGGTTCTCCAGTCGGTTCAGCCCTCGCCGGCAGTGAAGGCTGAACGTGTCGAACCGCAGGTGAAGCGGTGGATCAACTCGAAATGGTGGGAACCCGTACTGGGAGCCGATGGCCGGTATCTGCGGGACAGCCTGGGAGAGTTCATCTTTCCCGTGAAGCCCGCGCCGGAACCGCTCTTGGATGAACGCGGCCGGCATCGCACCGATCAGCACGGCCGGCTGATGTACCAGACGCCGGCGGATGAAGCGAAGCCCGAGGACAACGCCGCCCCCGAGCTGGAAGCTGTCGAGACGCAAGACTGAGTCGCGCGGCGTGGTTGTCGTCCGTCATCAGCGATAGCCGCGCCGCGTTTTTTGTGAGTCAACCCATGCAGCCAATCCTGATTCCAAAGTCTGAAGTTTGCCGCCTGTTGTGCGTGTCGCCCGACACGGTAGAGCGACTGGTGCGCGATGGCCGGTTGAAGCCGTGCCGAATCGGGCGATTGGTTCGTTTCAAGGTGGAGGAGATCAATGCGTTCGTCCAATCCAATCAGCAATAGCCCCCTCGCCCGGGCACGCCGGGCCGTCGCGAAGAAACGGAAGCTGTCCGCCCGCGCCGCGACGATCAAGTCGCTGATCAAACAGGTGCGGTCCATCACGATGAGGCTGCGCTCGCCGTTGCTCGATCCTGCCCAGAAAGGTTCATGGGGCAAGGTCAATCACGAAGGCGTGTTCGACGCCCTGTCGCGGATCATCAAGGCCGCAAACCCCAAGGCGGAGGACTTCCCGCGCATTTCGCCGATGAACCTCGCCGGCATGGTCGCGGTTGTCGCTGGACAGCTCGCGAGCGACACCGACAAAGAGGGCGGCACGGGCTGGGACAATGCGTTTGAGAACGCCCCGATCCTCAGGGAGTCGGGCGGCGGTGACGAAATCGAAATGAGTCTGAAGGCCCGCAGGGGGTTCAGCCATCGCGACCAGCAGCGTGCACGCCAGTTGCGTCGTGGTCGGCGCGGGCTGTGCCTGGACCTGTCGGCATCCGATCCGCATTCGGACGACGACGCGTGGGGTTCGGTCGACAACCTGATCGAAGTCGACGTTCTGTTCGATGAGATCAACAAGCTGATTCGCGTGGTGGATCGCGACGGCGTGGTCGGCGAATTCGAGCCGTGCAAGCCCGAGGAACTCGCCCCCAAACTCAAAGAGGTGGCCGACCAGCTGGAGGCCGCCCGCCAAGAGGCGATCACGATGCGGCTGGCTCCGAAGCCGAAGGCTGCCCGTCAGAAGTCGCCCGGCATCACCCCGGCCGACCGGATGCGTGCACGCCGCCTGCGCGGGCTCGCCTGAACAGGTTCTCCACCCCTTCACCATTCACGGAAGAATCAACATGCAGTTCAAGCTGACAGCCGTCGAACCCGGCGAACACTCAGGACAGATCGCGGTGTGCGGGTTCGTTGAATCGCCCGTTCGCGTCATCCTCGACACAGCCACGGGCAGCGCGACCCTGAAGCGGAATCGACCATTTGAACCCGCCGTCGCTGAGGCCATTGCCGAATCCGTCGCCGCCGCCGCCCACCATGACGGGACGCCGCGCGGGACCGTGATTCAGGTCGCGCTGCCGAACCCGACGCCGGAAGCACTTCGCACGCGCGAAGTGGTCTTGCCGGCAGAGTCGGTCGGAATCGAACCTGCACCGGAAACCCCGGTTCCCGTGACGGCCCCCGTCGCTCCCGTGGTCGATACCGGTGCACCCGTGGCCGAAAAGCCCGCTGTGGTGACGCCGGCCCCGGCGGTCTGAACCCATGCCGCCCCGCTTCACGGTCAAGCTGGTGACGGACCTGCCCGAGAAACTGCAGGCAGCGCAGCGACAGCTCACAACCGGTCTGCCGAATCTCCTGCAGCAACTTGGGGTCTGGCTGTCCGCAGAGCAGCGGTTCTCATTCGAGGACAAAAGCCGCGGTGGTAGCGGTGCGGATGGTCGGCCGTGGAAGCCACTGGCGCGCTCCACTGAACTCGCCAAATACATGAAGGGCCGACGCAAGGGGACCAAACGCGCGGCCGGAACCCGCAAGCGCCGCAAGACGCCCATCGGACCACTGAAGCGGTCACAGATCGGCGTCGACCGTGGCCTATTGCGGAACAGCAACAACCAAGGGTTTCGCGGTCCCGATGGCGACGGTGGGAACCTGAACCGGATCGTCAACGGGACGACGTTGATACTCGAAAACGGACGGTCATACGCCAAACACTTCGATGCGGTCCGGCCCATCTATCCCGAGACGATGCCCGCCGCATGGGTGCAGGGAATGGATCGCATCGTGCGTGACTGGATCGATCAACAAATGGCCGGCATCAACTGAAGGGTGAACAGTGTCGACGAAACTGCAGATTGATGGCGACCCGTCCGGCGCAAAACAGGCGCTCGGTAGTGTCGCGGGGGACTTGGGGAAGGTGGCGACGGCCGCCGATGCAACCGGGCAGGCCATCGACAAAGCGATGGACGCCGATGCCGCGATTGCACAGGTGCAGGCGGAGGTTTACGAACTGAAGCGGGCGCTTGATGCGGCGGAAGCGTCCGCGAAGAGTGCCAACGCCCAGCTCGAAAAGGCGAACTCCGCCAAGGCTTCGTGGACGCAACTGGCGACCGCGGCCGGCGGTATCGTCACGGTCGCGAAGGCCATCGCGCAAGGCATGCAGTCAGCCCGCAACGAAATCCGAACTCTGGCGGAGAACGGATCGGCGAACTTCCGGGAACTCAACAATGCACTGGATTCAGTCAGCGACTCATGGGAAGACCTGAAATCGAACCTCGCGGATAGTTCGGCCGGTTCGACCGTCACAAGCCTCCTGACTGAAGCGGCATCCCTCGCGGGGGAGGCCGCGCGCCAGTTCGATTCGCTTGATGAGGCCGCCGGGGCGTATTACTCGGGCATGGCAGCTGGCGCTCTGGAATGGGTCGGGCTGACCGGCCTTGCGAAGAAAGCCCGAGAGGCGCAGGCCGAGTACACAGCCGAACTGGAACGCTCGATCGAGAAGGAAAACGAGCAGCGAAAAGCGAGGCAACTGGCCCAGGTGGGAGAGTCGCGCGCGAAGCTGGATGAGTCCCGCGCTGCCCAGCGTGAAGCCGACAGTATCGCGCAGATCAAATCCGAAGAAGAGATTACCGCGAAGATCGAAGAACAGTTCGCCGCGCTAGAGCGGCTTGCCAAGTCCGGCAACCTGAACTCCAAGGCCCGGCAGGATGCGGAGAGGCAGGTGCAGGTATTGGAACGCCGGCGTCTCGATCTACTGCGGGAACAGGCCGCCGCGGAAAAGGAAGTCGCTGACGCCGCCAAGCGATCGGCCGAAGAGGCGGCCCGGATTCGGGAACAGTACGCCGAGTCCCAAGCCAAGAAGGAAGCGGAGGCCACGGCCCGCGCCGCAGAGGAACAGTTGGCCGCCCGTCGTGATGCCGCAGAGAAGGCCGGCCGGCTCCCGCAGGAACTGGCAGAGCAGGAAAAAAATACGCTGACGACGCAGCCAAGGCCCAGGCGGATGCCCAGAGCAAGCGGCAACAGGCGCTCGATAAAGCTGGCACTGACGAGTACGACCATTTCGATCAGATCGCGACGGAAGCGGAAGCGGCTGCCGATCGCATCGCCAGCGCTTATGAGAAGGCCTCACAGCGACGGATCGACGCTGCCAAGCGGGCGGCCGATGCCGAGCGGACGGCACAGGAGAAGCGGATCGACGATCTCGCCAAGACCGATGGCGTGAAGGACATGGCGTCCAAGATTCAACAGGACGCCAATGATCCTCGCGCCATCGCGAAGCGGCTGGCCCAGAACGCCGCCGACGCCGGAACCGCGAAGGCAATGGAGGACGGGTCAATCTCGCGAGAGGAACAGAAAGAGATTGACCAGATGCGGCGGGACGCCCATCGCAAGGCCATCATGCAGTCGCGTGGCGGTCCGGAATCGTTCTCCCCGGAACAGATCGCGGACGCCGCCAGTCAGAATGCCCAGGCCACCGTGCAGAGTCTGCAGGCGGCCGGAAAAACGTCACAGGACACCACGCAGGCACTGGCCCAGGTCCTGAACGTGACGCAGCAGTTCGATCAGATGCAGCAGAAGCAACAGCAGCAGATTGACCACGCATTGAAGATTCTGGCCGGCATCGGCAACAACTCCCGCCGTCGCGCGCAGACGATGGGCGCGAAGGGAATCTAACACCCCAAGGAAGGAACCAATGACTGAACGACTCGACACGATCGACGCCGCCCTCGCGGGCATCACCTCTGCGGACCCGGGCGCCGCTCTGGCACTGGTGGACACGCTGTTGCAGTTCGACCTGTCCGACCCGGAAACGAAGGCCGAGTTGGCCCGGCCTGTCGCGATGCTCGCCATTATGTCGTTGACGTGTGACGAACTGCGGGCCCGGATGACGGAACCGGACGCTCTCGAATGGCTGAACGCGGTGGCTGACGCCCCGTGAAGTGCACCGGCTGCGACAGGGACGACAACAAACCGATCAATCGGCGGTGGCGTTCGAGACCGCCCCGGAAACGAACAGGCACTTCGCGCGCGCGAAGTGCTCATGCACGAAGGGAGCCGGATGGACCTTTGCCGGAAGTACGCCCCGCGTCTGCTGTCCGATCTTCACGGGCAACCGCATGTCGTCTCCCGATTGAGGGCATTCGCCGCGCAGCCACACGGCCGGGCGTTCCTGTTCAGCGGCGGCACCGGGGTGGGAAAGACGGCCGCGGCATGGGCGCTGGCCCGTGAACTGAACCACGGCACGCCGGATCACCAGCTCGCACTGACGACGATTGAACTCAACTCGGGCTGTCAGGATGCGGAGTCGGTTCGCGACATGGTCCGTCAACTCTGCCTGCGCCCGATGTTCGGGAAGTCCAGCGTCCGCATCCTGAACGAAGCGGAGAGCATGTCGCCCAGGGCGAAAGAGGTGTTCCTTGATGTGCTGGAACGCCTGCCCCGGTTCGGCGTGGTCATCTTCACGACGAACAACCCGGACGCATTCGAGCCGCGGTTTGCTGATCGCTGCACCCACTATCGGTTCAATGATACGTGGGAGTCGCTGCGGGTTCCGATCCGCACGTTCGCCAATCACGTCTGGCGGGCGGAGGTGGGGACCGCAAGGTGTCCATTGTCGGCCGATGAGCTGTGTCCTCACGACTCCGCGCCGTCGTTTCGTCGGGCGATCCGGTTGGTGGAAGACGCGATCCACAAAGCGACGGCGTGAGCGGATCGCGGCTACCGCGTGACGATGCCCTTCGTGTCGACCCAAATCCAGTTCACACCATCGCTCTGGACCAGCCTGTTGTCACAGTCCGTAACGACGAAGAGTTCACCGGAACGTGAAGACGCTGGAGGGAGATCCAGGAGGGTACTTGTGTGGCCTTTGATGTCTCTTAGCGACTGAATCCGAAGTCCTTTTCTCTTGATGGCTTTGTGCAGTTCCATGATGGCCGGGTTCTTGAAAAGGTACTGCACTTCCTTTGGAATATTCGCGAACATATTCATCTGCATTCGTCGCACCTCCGAAGTAGGTACCACGGCAGCACCATCACGGACGCTGATTTCGGTTTTCGCGTGGCTAACGAAGCTGTCCGCTAATTGCCTGAGGGCGGGCGCCTTGAAGTTGCCATACGGAGTTTCAACAACATCCCCTGCGTTGACCATGTCGTAGATACTGCGAGAAACCACTCGCTGATCGATCTTGCGGGAAAGATCGATGAGTTCGGCCAGCATGTCCTCCATTGACCGCTTGCGGTCAGGTTGGCCCACCTGCATTTCGCGGATCTCGCGGAGTTTTTCGTCCAGCTCGGGCCACGTCAGATTGAACGCCTTCTCTAGGACCGCTGGATCCAGTGCCGGCCCCTTTCCTTTTCTTGACGCCCCCAGCCTCTTGTTGATTGTCTTCAGCATCTCAAGCACGTCGTCTCGCGATCGGCTGCTCGTGTGCATGAACTGAGCGAGCGGGTATTTGACCTCGCTCGGCTCCACGTCCAACAGGAAGGTCATTGCACGTGCATCACCCGTTTTGGCGATCGCCCCTGCCTCGAAAAGCAACCACGCCTCGTCTAGGTTTTCAGCGGTTAGACACAATATGCCCAGCTTCGACCGTGCCAAGCGTGCTGAAATCTCTTTATTCCAGCGATCTCCCTTTTCACCCTGCGTCGACATCCATGGTTTGACGGACTGCATGACAACTTCGATCCACTCGCACAGCGCGATGGCAACCATCCGGCTCCGGTCCTTCGACCAACTGACAAACAGTTCCATGCCCGCTCCTGTTTCTGCATCGCACAGTACGTGAATGACCGCAAAGTAGTAGAACGTCATTCCACGTTCGATTCCAACACCGATTCGACGGGTTCGGAATTCTCCCCCCTGGCCGGCCGAACCCCTGATCCGACGTGCGCGCCTGCGCGTTACGTTCGATGGCTCGGGCGAAAACCGACCTAGTCCGGTTTCTACTCTGAAGGGGTGACGATGAAACGATTTCTGGCGTTCGCTGGCGTGTTCGTGGTGGGCTTCCTGATCGGCGGTGGCCTGTTTGGTGCGGCCGGTCAGAAGCGGGGCTTCCTGCTTGGGCGGATGGAAGGGGAACACGCGGTCAAGATGTCCGCGGTCAAGGCCGGGGTGGGCACCGTGCGGAAGGTTCCCGGCGGGGAATCCGTGTGGGTATGGGTCACGCCGCGCGACTGACAACCGGGGCCGTCCTGCCATGCCCGGACGGACGGGTTGTCAGCCTCTCGAAATCAACCTTCCCTCTGGTGCGAGTGCGAGGAAACCACACGAATCCCAATGATTGGCGGGGTTATCAAAGCTGCAGGTGGGAGGGTCATCCCTTCCGCTTGCCTTTGGCGGCATCCAGTTCCGTCGCCGCCTGCCGGTCTAAAGCCAGCCGCATCCAGTCCGATAGGGTGCGTTGCGCCGCCGTCGCTGCCGCCTGCCACCGTTCATGCTGATCCGGGGTGCAGCGAAAGCGGACGGGTTGTTCCCGTTTCTGTGCAGGCTCACTCATGGTCGGAATGTCTGAAAGTCGCGCCCCACTGACAAGCGGAGTTGACCCTGTGATTCCAATGGAATACAAAGGCTTCCACTGGAATACACCAGTGGCGGAGTAGCGGCCGTCTGAAAAACCAAAACGCTGGCTGGGACTTAATCCCGCCGGCCGCCAGCCTGCAGGATCGCCGCTACCGATCCTGCAGGTTTCTTCTTTTCAGGAGGGTTCGCCGATGGCTGTAGCGACCACGCGGAAATCACAACGGACGGCAACGAAGTTCCCCACGTCGGCGGCCATGCGATCCCAGGCCCCGGCCCCCAGCGATCCCCTCGCGGCGGAGCTGTGGGTTCCAACCCGCTTCGATGCAACGATCCCTCTCGGGACCGCCCATTGGCTGCGAACACACTTTCCGGACGATCGAGACGCGGAAGCCTTCATCAGCATGGCGGTCATCACTGCTGTGAGTGATGCACGGAAAGGGGGTGCACGATGAGTTCAGACCGCAGACAGGGCGCCGCTGGCTCGGGTGGTGGAGCCGGGCAGAAGCCCAGCGCCGCCAAGGCTCGGGCCCGCCGGCAGTACGAACTGAAGCAAGCCACGAAGGAGATGCGCGCGCGCGCACCTGAAACCGGGTGGTCGCCGTGGGGCCGAAAGGGGGTGGCCCGTGGATGACGAATCGAAGGCCCTGTTGCGTGAGATCGCGGACGCCCTGCGGAACCTGACCGCCCGCGAGGCACAGGAACCGCCGAAGACCAAAGCGATTCGGCTGCTGATTGAAATGGGCACGGGGAATATCTCCGCGGTCGCAAAGGCCGCGGGCATTCACCCGAAGACGCTTTACAAGTGGCCAGAGACCCGCCGTGTGATGGAACGCCTGCGGGCCGTCGAAGCATGGGAGGTCCGCCGGCCCCGTGCCGTCGACCATAGCGGGGTGATGGCATGAAACTCTCCCCCTGGCCAACAAAAACGAAGCGAGGTTCCCGTTCCCGCCAAAAGCAGATTCAGATTTACATTGCCCCCGCGGACTGGCTGCGCCTGCGAATGGCAGCGGCCCGCGAGCATCGCCCGATGACGGCGCTGATTCGCGACATGCTCAAACCCGCCCTCGCAAACCTGCCGGAACCGGATGACCCGGCCGGCACCGACTGAACCGGAAATCGCACAACCGCGGGGAGCGCTGGCCACCCAAGGCCGGAACCCCCGCGGTTGTTCTATTCCGACAATCTCCAATGCCGCCCAGGGCCGGGCACCTGCCCGGAGGGCGTTTCACTCTTTTTTCAAAAAGTCCCGCGGCGGGTGGCAGAATCTTTTCTGGCGAATAATCCGAGGGACGCCATGCATATTGTGGAGGATTGTTTCCTAAACGTGGACCACTCCCGTGGAAAGAATCCAATCCCGTTACCGCCACTGCTGTTTAAAGAAATACAGAAGCATCCGCCGCAACAGCTTTCATTGAAGGCGGGGACGATAGCCCTATATTGGTAGTGCCCATTTGTTCAGACACACGAAAGGAGTCGCGATGGCGACCATGCAAACCGACACGCCCGTGTTCATCACAGTCAAGCAGTTTGCCAACCGGGTCGGCGTGAGCGTGGTGACGGTGCACAACCTCATCAACGACGGCCGCGTCCGGGCAGTCCGGGTCGGGTCGATGCGACGCATCCCGGTTGAAGAGTTCGAGAGAGTGCAGCGAGAAGGCTGCTGAAGCCGAAGGCTAGTTCCACCAACCCGCAGGAGACTTATCAATGAAAGAACAACAGCCAGTCGACTTGACCGCGGACCGAGTGCAGGAGTCATTGGACCGCGCGCTTGAAGGTGTCCGGCGACTCTTTCGCACCCAGTCCATTGAGGCGGCAAAGGCAGAGCGTCAGCGGCAAGAGGATGAGAATCGGCGATACGCGCGATATGGGACGACGGCAACCCAGACGCTCGCCATGTTCAACAGCAAGTGAAGCGAACCCCATAAACGGCGAACGACCGGGACTTGGAGAGGGCCCGGCCGTTCGCGTCAATCACAGCACATTCGTCACGGAAGGCGAGTTCCAATGAGTAAGGCTGCAAAGAGGCTATCGGGCAAGTCTGGCGAAAACGTCGTCAGCGTCTGGACGATTCAACCCTCTCCGGAGAATGACAAGCTCTACCGGCCAGTGGACGACGATGATCCGGAAATCATCGCCCTGGCAGAGAGCATCCAGCAGCACGGGCTTCGTGAATCCATCGTCATCACTCGCGACGGGTGGATCGTCAGCGGGCATCGGCGCTACGCCGCCTGCATGCTGGCAGGCGTCTTTGAAGTGCGCGTGGTTGTACTCGATTACGACCGCACCGCGGATCTGGATTATCACACGAAGATGATCCGCGAATACAACCGCCAGCGCGACAAGTCGAACGCGGAACGGCTGCGCGAAGAGATCGTTTCGAGCAGCACGGAAGAAACCTGCCGACTCCTGGCGGAACATCGCACGGCGGCGGCGATGGTGCACGTCGAAGAGATCGTCATGGGCAAGCGAAAGCCCAGGTCACAAATCAGCGCCGGCAAGCGGGCATTCGCGGACGCCATCACACAGATTGTGTACCGGCTCCGGCCTTACTGGCCCCTCTCCGAGCGAATGGTTCACTACCGCCTGCTAGATGAGAAGCCACTACGAAGCGAAGGGAAGCTTGGCAAGCTGTACGTCAACGACCGGGCATCGTCGTCCGACCTGAGCGACATGATTGTCCGCATGCGGCTGAATGCAGAAATCCCGTGGGAAGCGATTCACGACCCGACCCGGCCCGTCACTGTCTGGGACGTATACGACAACCCGCGGCTATTCCTGCGCGCCCAGCTTGAGGGCTTCATGAAAGGCTATTACCGAAACCTGATGCGGTCGCAGCCGAATCACGTAGAGATCGTGGTTGAGAAAAACACCGTTGAACCGATCCTGAAGCCGATCGCGATGAAATACACAATCCCCATGACAAGCGGGCGCGGGTTCACGTCGCACCCGCCGTTGCGGGCGATTCAGCAGCGGTTTCTGAAGAGTGGAAAAGAGAATCTCATTCTTATCACTGCGTCCGACTTCGATCCGTCTGGCGAGTCGATTTCCGAGAGCGTGGCGAGAATTCTTCGCGATGATTACGGCGTTGACAAAATCATCCCCCTGAAAGCGTGTCTCACGGCAGAGCAGGTCCGCCGATTCAAACTCCCGCCAATGATGACCGTTCACGACAAGCGCGACTCACGGAAGCGGGCATTTGAGGCGAAGAACGGCGAGAACGTCTACGAACTGGAAGCCCTGTCGCCCGACCAGATGCGGGAACTGCTGACGAACGCAATTGATTCGGTCATCGACCACGAGGCGTTCAATAGGGAGTGTGTCGCCCAGGACGATGAGGACGTTCCCTGGCTCGCGGGCGTTCGCCAGCTCGCGGCAAAGTCCCTCGCGGACCTTGGCGAGTGAACTTCCGGACTAGTCCGGAAGTTGCGTCCGATGAACCTGCATCGCCCTACGAACTGCACCGCGCACACGCGCACCCGGCCGGAACCCAACGAATGCCCGCCAGCGTTCGGAAGTCAGATAGACCGCTTCGGAGGTGACAGACCCATAAACGAAGAAAACCCGGCTTCGACTCGCAATCGAAACCGGGCTTATGAACGGAACCCGAAGGCTCACTCCCCTAGCTGGAGTAGTTATCGGGTTCCACCGGATGAATGCAACGGAAGGCATTCACCCGCCTGCGCCTAAACGGGCTGCCCCAAATAACACTCGGGAAACTTGGCAACCCTTCCCAGGCGTAGCAGACGACAGGTGGTGGAACGGACTCGCAACCCGGAACTTCGACCCGCGTCACGGAGAACGAGAGAACATGACGGGCAACGTCGACACCTGACGCCCCGCACCCGGTAACACCTCTCGCCGTACTCGACACGAAGACCTGCATCGTCGCGGTGTGAACACGACTCCCCGGTAAGGCCCCCAACAAAGAGGGGTTACCGGGGATAAAGGTGGCGATGCGCGCCGACGATCCCCAAGCACAAGGAATAGCGATGACCAACGAAACGAAGCCGACGCCCGAGGAAGCCCGCGAACGAATGCTGGCCGATCCCCGCTGGCTCGCACTGGTGGGGCTCGCACACCACGCCCTGAACTTCACGGAGGCCGAAGTCGCCAAACTGGTGGGACTGCCGACAGGGACCGTCAAGGCGATCCTGCGGGACTTCCTCACGACTCACCAGACGATGATACGGACCCCGGCGGGAATCCTCGCGGTCGAACTCCGCCGACAGTCGGCGCCGCCCACAACGGCCGCCTGACCCGATGACAACACAAGACGACAGGGGTGGAAACGGATGATTCAAAATGCAGCAAGAAACAGACGCACCGGAACAGACCCCGCGAGACGCCGCGGCCCTCGCACTTGCTCGCGGATGCTCACACACAGAGGCCGCCACCCTGGCCGGCTGCCATCGCACGTCAATCACACGATGGCAGCGGGAACCGGACTTCCGGGAACAGGTAGCAGCCCATCGCCGTGAGGTTCTGACGCAAGCCACGTCCCGGCTCGGGGATCGCGTGGTGAAGGCTATCGACACTTTGACGGCGCTGCTCGAATCGGAAACCGAGGGCGTGAAACTGCAGGCCGCCCGCGCCCTGCTCCACACACTGCTACCACTGAACCTGCAGGCGAACATCGAAGCACGCCTGCTCGCACTCGAAGGGAACTCCGAATGAGTTTGAGCGATCGACTGAAGCGACTGGAAGCCAACGCGAAAACCAGCGACCGGCGGGAAGCGGTGCTGTTCCTGCCGGAATCAAACGCGGAACCGTCCGCCCAGGTGCGGGCCGACTGGGAAGAGTACCTGCGAACCGGGACATCCAAGTCGGGAGTGGTCATCTATCCCAAAGACGTGGAAATCAGTCACACGCCCGATGGCAGACGAGTCATCATCGAAGAGCGCGAGGATTTGTACGGCAACGACGCGCACGAGATGCAACGGAAGCGGGAAGCCATCGAAGCCCACCCGGATGAAAGGGCGGACCACTCATGAGCAGCCTGACCGCGCGCCTGCGCAAACTGGAGACCGCGACAGGCGTCTCCGGACCCACCCCACCCCGAATTGTGTTCTACCGGGAACCGAACATGGCCGCCCATTGGTACTGCCCGAATCCGTGGTGGGAGCCACCGGCAGAGGAGGCCGGTATCGAACAGCAGGCCGACTCCCCGCGTGCCGATAGGCCGGGTGGGGCATCGACAGCAGATTCCGACGCACAGGGTTGACAGGCGACGGTAGTAGCCGAAGAAACGAGCCCATCACACAGCCATCGGGGACGGCGAATGAACAGCGAAGAACGGGACGCGGAAGAGACGTTGCTGGACAGCCGGCAGGCGGCCGATTTCCTGCACATTGGCGAGCGGACACTGAGACGCTACGTCTCCCCGCGAGGCCCGTTGAAGGCCGTGCGATTCGGCACTGCCCTTCGATTCCGCAGGCAAGACCTTCGCGAGTTCGTTGCATCGCTGGTGGCTTGAAAACTCACACTCGGCAGGGGAACGGCGATGGCTTCAGTATCGAAGAGCGCGAACGGTCTGCGCACGGTGCAGTTCATCCAGAGCGACCGGAAGCGACAAAGCATCAGGCTCGGGCGAGTCTCCGCCAAGGTGGCCGATGCGATCCGCTCAAAGGTAGAGGCTTTGGACGCCGCCAATAGGCTCGGGCAGACCCCAGACCCTTCTGTAACTGAATGGGTCGCCAGCATTGATGACCGGATGCACGGCCGTCTCGCGAAGGTGGGACTTGTGAAGCCCCGGGCCCAGCGAGCAAAGCAGGGACTGGCCGCGTTCCTGGCCGAATACGTCAAGTCGCGAGTCGACGTGAAGCCGGCCACGCTGGAAGTCTGGTCACAGGTGACACGCAACCTCCGCGCGCACTTCGGAGACGACCGCGACATCGGCAGCATTCACAGCGGAGACGCGGACGGGTTCAAGCTGTGGTTGATGGGGCAGGGGTTGTCGTCCACCACCGTCAGCAAGCGGGTGCAGTTCGCCCGCATGTTCTTCCGCGCCGCCCATCGTCGGAAGCTGTGCACAGAGAACCCTTTCGAGGACGTCAAGTCGAAAGCGATCAGCCGGCCGGAGCGACAGGTGTTCGTGTCACGGGAGACGATCGGTGCGGTTCTCGAATCGTGCGATCCCGACTGGCGGTTGATCGTCAAGCTGTCGCGGTTCGCAGGCTTTCGCTGCCCATCGGAGACGTTCAGCCTTCAATGGGCGGACATCAACTGGCAGGCCGGCCGCATGACCGTGCAATCGCCCAAGACTGCGCACCACGAGGGCCGGTCGTCTCGCGTGGTTCCGATCTTTGAGGACATCCGCGACGAACTGCAGGCCGCTTACGATCGCGCACCCGAGGGGGCGGTGTACGTTCTGGAATCGTTCCGCAGCCGGGCCATGCAGAAAGGCCACTGGCGGAACGCGAACCTGAGAACGCAATTCGAGCGGATCATCCGCAGAGCAGGCGTCACGCCCTGGCCCCGGCTGTTCCACCAACTGCGAGCGTCATGCGAGACGGAATTGGTGCGAACCTATCCGCTTCACGTCGTCGCACGCTGGCTCGGGCACACACCCGCCATTGCGGTCAGCAATTACCTGCAGGTCACAAGCGAGGACTTCGCAAACGCGGCTGCCGGTGTGTCACCCGCAGCGATGCACACGACCCAAAAAGCGGTGCAGATTACGGCGGCCCAGAGCGGCCAGCCACGGCCAGACGTTACCGCGGACTTCTCTAAACCCTTGGAATCCTCACAAAACCAACTACTGAACACCTGTTCAAGCGGAGAGAACGGGATTCGAACCCGTGGTACCAGGGATACCCGGTACACCGGTTTAGCAAACCGGCGCTTTCGGCCACTCAGCCATCTCTCCGGACTAGGTTTTTGCCTAGTTTTCTGTGTTTTCGGGTGTCGGTGTCCGGATGTTTGACACCCGTTTCTGACACCTGTGCCCTGCCGCACAGACAAATTGACACCCGCAACGTTGTCGCGTTCGGGTGTCGTGGTCAACAACCTCTAGGAAAGGTGATGACGTGAAACACTCTAACGGCTCGGACGCTTCGGGCAAAGTGAAGAAACCACACCCGGATTTTCCGTTGTTCCCGCATGCCAGCGGGCGCTGGGCGAAAAAGATCAAAGGGAAATTCCACTACTTCGGCCGGGTGTCAGATGACACCTGCGGAGAACGGGCGCTGGCTGACTGGCTGGAACAAAAAGATGATCTGCTGGCCGGCCGGAAGCCGCGGAAAGATGACGCCGGCAAGGTCACGCTGCGCGACCTAGTCAATAAGCTCCTGGACGAGAAAGAGAACCTGCGGGCGTCTGGCGAGATCACGCCCCGGACGTTCTCGGAGTATCACGCGACATGCCAGCGGCTGATCACAAAGTTCGGACGGCTGACACCGGTGTCATCCCTGCGAGCGGAAGACTTTGGCTCGCTGCGGGCGACACTCGCGAAAACCCGCGGACCCGTCACGCTGGGGAACGAGATCACCCGCGCGAAGATGATCTTCACGTTCGGCGTCGCCAACGGCCTGATTCCCGCTGCGCCGCTCTATGGTCAGTCGTTCAACAAGCCGAAGCGAAAAGTGCTCGACAAGGCCGAAGCGGCTCGCGGCGTGAAAGACTTCACGGCTGCCGAACTCCGCAGCATTCTCGCGACGCTGGATGACAACCCGCCATTGAAGGCAATCACGTTCCTGGCCGCGAACTGTGCGTATGGGGCGACCGACGTTTCGCAGCTGCCGATTTCAGCCATCGACCTTGATGCCGGGTGGGCGACGTTCCCCCGCCCGAAAACTGGCGTCCCCCGCCGGGCGAAACTGTGGGCCGAGACTGTCGCTGCGATCCGGGAGTATCTGAAGGAACGCCCGACACCACGCAACCCCGATGACGCTGCACTGCTGTTTCTGACATCGACCGGCCGGCGGTTCGTCCGGGATGTGATGGGCGAGGCCGACGACGACGACGATGACGGCAACGCAAAATGGAAAACCCGCACGGACATCATCGGAGCGCAGTTCAAACGGCTGCTGAAGTCGCTCAAGATCGCAGGGCGTCGCGGTTTCTACGCGATTCGCCACAGCTACCAGCTGGCGGCTGAAGGCTCGATGGACCTGCCTGCAGTGATGCACACGATGGGACACCGGGATCAGAGCATCAGCGCGAGGTACCGGGGCACGATTCCGGATGTGAGGCTAGAGCGTGTCGCTGCCGCTGTTCACACCTGGATTTTCAGCGATGCGGAAGGGGGGGGCAATGCCCCCTTTAGATTTCCTGGCTGTAATGCGCGACTGCATCCAAGCGATCAACGCTCACCGGCTGCAGCTGACCCTGTCGAGGTTCGGGAACCGTGAACCGATCCCGTCTGCAGGGCTCCCGCCAGATCCGGCATTCCCAGGCGACGTAATCGCAGCCTGCCGGGTCGTGATGCTGGCACTGCCGACCATTGAATTCCCGGCATCGCAACAAGAGGCCGTTACAGAGTGCGCAGGGGTCGTCTCTCGCATCTGCGAAATGCTCGCGGCGCGCGTCGAAGTGACTGACGCCGGATGGGCCGAGTTCAACGCAGCGGCGAATAACCTCGGGTTCCATCACGATCAGCTGCAATGGCGCGAGCACCTGTCAGACGAACTAGCTGCAGAGCACGCGCCCGATGCATTGTCGGACCTGCTCGCCGATCCGGCCGAAACTCGGCTGCGGGCCATCATCGACAGCGACGCCGACGTTGAAAGCAAAGGCCCGCGGATCATATCCGGTCAGGCAGATTGCGAGCGATTAACGTGGCACAGGCCGGCGGAAAGAAACCCCGCTGGCGGATTCCTGAAGATGTAATCGCAGAATTCGAGCGCGCGAGTCAAGCACCAGCTCCAGCGCCGCGAGTTGCCCGCCGACCGAGGAAAGTCATCAGCTCCGGGCGAAAGTGGTTTTAGCAGTTGTTGCTATTAGATGCAAAAATACTGAGTTATTAGAGTCGAGAAAAAAACACACAACATAATAACAGTATACTTTATGCTGGCGCGCCGTATAGCGTTGAGTTCGCCGCCGCACAAAAACAAAAAGCGAAGAGCCGACGCCGGCGGACACACACGGCCTCGCTTGCTGCTTATTTTTCTTTTCGCGCGCATAAAAAGGACGCCCTGCCGTTTGCCGCGGCGGGCGTCGTAGCGACCGACTGAGACGGAGTCGACGCATGTCAGATGTTGTACGCGCGCCGCGCCGGAAGGCCAGCGCCGAACAGCACACCACGCTCCGGTATCGCGTTCTACCTCGCGCGAGTCAGATCCTGGATATCTGCTGCGCCGGGCTACCCGCCGTCATGGCTGCCGACGGCGTCCTCTCTCGCGCCTGGGCGGTCGAGACGCTGCGCCGCGAGGCCCATGCCGCCGTGTGGGCTGACCACGCCCCGGCGGGCTGCTACGCAGGGCTGTTGACGCCGCTGAGCGGGCGAGTCCGCCGCTGCGATGCGACACACGCGTGTGTGTCGTGCCACCTGCACCGGACCATGCGGCTGGCCGAGCAGGTAGCGGATCTCCGCCGCCGCGGGCTGGCGACGGCGATCCAGGTCGACAGCTGGACCTGTACGGCTGCGGAGCTACACGACCGCGCCGCCGCAATCTGGTCGACCGTCCGCCCCACACGTCCGACATGGCTGCGCCCGACGTGTGGGCGAGCCTGGAACTGGCTGCTGCTCGCGCCCGCTGGCGACGACATGGTCCGCATCCGCCGTGTGACCGTCGGCTCACACGGCTCGGCCATCGACTCGCCGCGCCGCAAAAAGCAGACGCCGGAGTGGGCCACGGCGCACGACTCGCAGACTATACGGCTGCGATCGGACGCACCTCTACTGCACGCGCTCGCACTCGCGCCGGAGCTATTGAGCGCGAGCTGGTTCCCGTCGGCGCTGGCCGCTTTTCGCCACCCGGTCGGACGTACACGCCCTCGCCGGGTGTATGAGTCGTATCGCACGACTCGGCCGGGCACACGCCAGCCGGACGAGCTACCGGCCCGTCGACCGGGAACAGCCCGCCGCCGCGATAAAAAAATCAAACGCAAAGCAGCTGCCCGGGACCAGCAGCGGCTCGCGATATTGCGAGCCGCGATCGAGGACCAGCGGCCGCTGATCCCGCTGCAGGCGGCGGCGCGAGAGCTATTCGACCTGCCGCCGATCACCGATCTGCAGGTCGAGCTGCACGTGATCGATGAGCTGCGCATCCCCTACGCAGAGCCATCCAGCGCTAGCCGATTGTTGCCGCCGGGCGAATCGCTCCCGGTGCCAGAGGACACGTTTGACATTCGCGCGGCGCGGATCAGACGCGCCATCACCGCCGCAATAGAGCAGCTGCAGCGTGCAGCCGCAGATGGCCGCGAGCCAGCAGACGCGCTGGCCGATGAGCAGCTACGCGCCTCACCGCTGACGCGGGTCATGCTGGCCCGGCAGATCAGCCGCCCGGAGATCGCCGCTGCGTATCACGACACCGCGGCTGAACAGTACACACTCGCGCCGGCCGAATACGCGGCGGCGTGGGGCAGTGAGGTGTCGTCGCTTGTCACGGGCGGGGTCCGTGGTGATGACGCCATTCCCGCCGCCGACGAGGCGGCACAAATGGAGGTTGTCGATGCGAGCGGTTAATGTTGCTGACCTTGATTTTTTGGCCTGCGCGTGGCTCCGGCTGCCTGAGTTTTGGCGAGAGGCATCGCAGCATGTCCAGCCGGGTCACTTCGATCAGCTGAGCGAGGGGAATTACCTCGCGATCTGGCGGGTGGCGTCTGATCTGTACTCGCGCTACCCGACGCTCGATTACGAGTCCGTGATGCATGCCTGCGCCACGCTGCTGGCCACTGGCGGTGCCATGATGCAGCCGCAGCATGCGGATGACCTGCTCGACCGCGGGCCCAATGGTCTGGTTACTGCGGCATTCGCGACGTCGCCCGAGAGCCTGTCGATCGGCTACTGTCGCGAGCTGCTGTCGATCTTTTTGCAAGAGCGCGCGGTGCGATGGCCGTTGCGTCAGCTGGCCCAGCAGACCGGCGACGATCCCGGCGCGCAGGGCAACTGGTCGGAGCAGCTGGCGGCACTTGCCGCTGCTGATCAGCGTGTGCGCGCTGCAACCGTCCTGCCGGTCGTCAGCGTCCCGCGGCTGGACGAGCCGACGGCACCGGCACACGTGTACCATCCGGCTGGGATCAGCTGGATCGACAACATGCTGGGCGGCCATCGCCTCGGCGACGTGAATGGATTCCTGGCGCTGTCTGGCGGCGGCAAGTCACTGTTCGCCGGGCAGCTGGTCGCGGAGGCCGCGCGCGAATCACATCGCGCTGCCGCACGCGGTGAAACGCCTGGGCTGGCTGTGCTCTGCACCTACGAGGAATCTGCTGCGGCATTCACGCACCGCGTCATGTCCTGCGCGGCGCGAATCGACCGTGCGACGACAGAGGCTGGCGATTGGTCGCTATTCTCCTCGCGACCGGAAAAACCATACGAGCTGGCAGCCGGTCACCGGACCGGTGAACGGGAGCGCTACGCCGCCGCCCAAGAGTGGGTCGATCAGTACGCCCGGCTGATCGACATGTCTGGATCGCCTGACCATCCCGGGGCCGGGACGGGAGGCGTCCCCGAGATCGCCCAGCTGCTCGCGCGGCTGCGGTCTAATGCGGGCCGGCCGATCCGGCTGGTTGTTATCGATTGGGCGGAGCCATTGGTTGACCGGCACATGGCAGCGCACGACATCGACAGTCGTGAGCGGCACCGCCATCTATCCGCGCTGGGTAACGAGCTGCGCCAGCAGATCGCCGGCCCGTACGACTGCACTGTGTGGCTCACCCATCAGCTGCGACGCGATGTGCCCCGCGCGCCCAACCGGCCGCTCTGTCACACGGACGCGGCGAGCACGAAGGCGTTCGCGCAGGCGATGAGCAACTGCGTCGTCCTGTCCCCGGCGGACGCCGACACTGGCGTCCGAATGGCGACGGTGGCCAAGCACCGGCACATACCGGACAGCCAGGTCCGGCCGGTCCTGTTGCGGCCCGATGACATCATCGCTGAGTTCACGGACGTCACGTCCGAGTACGTCCGGGACGACTTCGGCGGCGGGTTCAACCGGCGGCAGCGGCGAGCGGCCAGCGTCTCGTCGATCGCCCAGACGAGAGAGTACGCACGACACCGGACGGCTATTCCCACCGGCCGACCAGGAACCGGGGCGACCCCAGCGGCAGACTGATCCGCGAGCCCGCATCCCGCGCAGGAGTGACCGCCGGCCATCTTTCCTTGCCCGTTGTCAACAACGGGGGCGAAGAAAGATCACGGCGGTTCTTTTATGCGCGGCAAACAACAGCACCAAGAAAGAACGAGCGACTCGGCAGCTAATACAGCGGCCAAGGCCTCTCGTTTGAGCTAGAGCGTGTTATGCACTTCCAAGTAGCTCATTGAGTAGCCCCAGACCCGGAGC
>VFQQ010002329.1_pt1 | contig 21888 bp, 28 predicted proteins | sample 3512341 | NCBI WGS metagenome assembly VFQQ01 (sample SAMN10412373, study PRJNA504923) | tailings metagenome | isolation source: Relicate 2 Philex TSF1 revegetated site | place: Philippines: Tuba, Benguet | collected 2017-08-29 | reverse complement strand
GATGAAGAGCAACGCTTTGATTAGCGCCATGTGTGTGGCGGAGATCAAGACACCCTTCACCCACAAGCTTCTAGACGAGACACCTCTGCGAACGGGGGTGTATCATCCGTCTCGCGAGCTGTCGGCGGCCGTCGCCCAAATCCAAGTCTCAGTCCAAGTCGCTGTGGAAGATTACCGCCACTCTATCTTGCTGGAGGGCAGGGCGGGAGAACGCACCGGCGAAGAACTTCACCTTGTGGAGCCCCGCGCCTTTTTGGTCGTTGGGCATCTTAGTGAGCTGATCGGCGACCACGGCACAAACACTCAAAAGTATAGATCGTTCGAAGTTTTCAGAAGAGGACTTCGGTCCCTAGAGATACTCACATTCGACGAGCTGTATGAGAGAGCAAGACACATCGTGGAGTTTGGGCCTGACGAAGATAAAGGTCCGTGATCACTCCCCGGCTCGCCACCTCTCACCCCACCCGATGCTCGGCGCGATCCCTGTCCGCCACCAGCGCCAGATCCAGCACCTTCTGCAACTCAGCCGCATGCCTGAAATCCGGGTCGTCCTGCTGGCCTGAGACCACCGCTTCGACGAAGCGGCGGTAGTTGGTTTTGACCGGGTCGGCTTTCACCTCGCGCCAGGTCGAGGTGGCGACGTCGTCGCCGGCGCAGACGCGAAGGAGAGTGCCCCAGTGGCCGTGGCTGAGTTCGAGGCCGCCTTTGTTGCCGTAGACGCGCAACTTCTGGTCGTTGGAGTGGCCCGAGGCCCAGCGTGATGAATGAATGCTACCGATGGCGCCATTGCCGAACTCGGCGCTGATGACAAAACTGTCATTGGCGTCGAGCACGTACTCGCCCAGCCGGTCGCCGGGCACCTTCGAAAAGGTCTGCAGGCGGCAGTTCATCGATACGATCGGCTGGCCGATGGCGAAGGTGGTGAAATCGATGATGTGGATGCCGATATCGCCCAGCGTGCCGTTGGAGCCATGCGCGGTGGAGAGCCGCCACAGCCACGGGCCGGGATCATTGTAGTCACGCAGCGCCACCCAGTGCTGCAGGTAGCTCGCCTCGATATGCTTGACCTCGCCGATGGTGCCCGCCGCGATGATCTCGCGCGCCTTGTGCAGCTCGGCGACGTTCCGGTAGGTCAGGTTGACCATGTTGATGAGGCCGGACTTTTCCGCCGCCTCGACCATTTCGAGCGCCAGCGGATAACTCGGCGCCAGCGGCTTTTCGCAGAACACATGCTTGCCGGCGGCCAGCGCCTTGAGCGTCGTCGGATGATGGATCGAATCCGGCGTCACATTGTCGATGGCATCGAACTGCCCCCAGGCGATCGCCGCATCAAGCGAAACGAAGCGCTGCCCGATGCCGAACGTATCGGCGAAGGCGGCGAGATTGGCCGGATCGGTATCCACCGCCCCCACCATCTCGACCCCCTCGATGGTCTGGAACGCTTTGGCGTGGTTGACGGCCATCCGGCCGGTGCCGACGATGAGCAGACGCATATGGGGAGACTCCGGTGTGCGAGACGAGACCTGTCCCGTCAGTCAACACCGCTTCGCCTCGCATCGGCAAGGCCGGCCGGCCTGCTGCTCCACGCGAAAGAAAACCCGCCCTGCCGAGACAGGACGGGTTCGACTGACGCAGGAGATGCGTTCCGCTAGAACTTGAACGAAATACCGACCTGGGCGGCAGTGTTGCTGATGCTCACCCGCTGCGTGGTGGTATTTCCAAGGCCATCGGCCTCGTTCACGAGGGTGGTACCATAGATGGTGTGCCGCACTTCGCCGCTGAGGACGATGTTCTCGGCGATGGCATAGTTCACGCCGGCACCCACGGTGGCGCCGAGCAGCGACACGCCCGTGGAGAACGACGGGTTGGGTGCGGTGTAGTCGCGGACGCTCTTCAGGGTGCCCTGGCCGTAGGCGACACCGGCTGTGACATACGGCATCCACTCATCCATCGACACACCGGCGATCAGGCGGGTCGAGCCCTCCCACGCAAAGTCGAACCTGGACGTGTTCGCCGGGCTCGGAGAGGGCGCGCCGCCGACACCGTCATTGTAGGTGTAGATGCCGTTGCCGCTGATGCGGCTGACATTCATGTCGGTGACGACACCGACCACCATCGAGTTGATCTGGTGGTTATAGCCGGCGTGCACGCCGCCCCGGAAACCGCCGAGACCGTAGTCGGCGATGAAGCTGTCCGCCAGCGTTGCGCCGCCACCACCACAGATGTTCGTGTCGCAGAACGTTTCATCCGCCTTGACGGCGCCAGTGGCAATCGCGCCCTGCACACCAACGTAGAAACCCGACCAGTCCAGCGGTGACTGTGCCTGCGCCCCGGCCGCGAACAGGGAAGCGAAAAGCATCATGCTTGCCGCGGCGAGAGTTTTGACCAGTTTCATGCGATCCCCCAAACACTTTGCAGCAAAGACTAGCGAGTCGCTGTCGAACTGGCTGCATCAAAATCGCAACACTACATTGAATTACGATCACATTTTCAGCCGCTTATTATGATCAAAATCGATCATATACTGATGATCCTCTGATCCAGAGGGATCATCTATTGATCCAATCGGATCAATCTGCAGCGCGAATGGGATGCCCCGCAATATTACATAGGCTGAATGGATCATGCCGCCCGATGCGGCGCGTGCCAGTATTTTCCCGTAGCGAGGGACTGCGGAGCACATTGATACACTCAGATCAGTTGCGGGCGGCGCGCGCGTTGACCGGCATCAGCCAGACGGAGCTGGCACGCCTCGTCGGCGTTTCGATCCCCACCATCAAGCGTGCCGAAGGCAGCGGCAGCATCGGTGTTCCGCAGCGCACCAGGGACGCGATCGCCGATGGCCTGCGCCGGCTTGGCGTGCACTTCGTGAATGGCCATGACGGCGCCGGCCGGGGCGTGCGCTGGGCGAGCGATGCGGATGCAGCCGAACTGGTCGGCGTGGATGGCCCGAATGGTGAGGGGGCGGCGGCAGACTGAGCCGCCTGTCAGGTGGTGCGGGCGGTCGGGGTCGAACCGACACTCCTTTCGGAACCGGATTTTGAGTCCGGCGCGTCTACCAATTCCACCACGCCCGCAGCAGATGAGACAAGCCGGAGTTACGGGAAAGGTCCCGGCTCGTCAATGTCAGGCGCTCAATGCGCAACCGCTTACTGCGGCGTCAGGTTCTCGGTGCCCAGCCCGTTGGCGCCGGCAATGGTCCAGAGCCCTTCCATGTGGCCGTCGTCGAACACCTGGTAGATGACGAGGCCGACCTTGCCGTTGAGCTCGTAGCCGGCGGAAAAAGCCGGACCGTTGCGCATGCAGATGCCCGACGAGGTCGAGCCGCCGGTGGTCCAGTAGATCTCGCAGGTGGTTTCGCTGGTGAGGCGGATTTCGGCCGTGCCGTTATAGGGCGAGCCATCGAGATTGGTGCCGGCGACGGCGTAATTGCCGCCAATATTCTGCGCCTGCGCGCCGACCACGCTGGCCAGTAGCAGACTGGCTGCCAGAGCAAGACGCGTCATGAGTGTGACCCTCCGAATGATACCCCCCGGCGGCCGCACTCTGATGACGAAATTGCCGCTTTGTCCATCGGGCCGGATAGGATTTGATGCGCGCCGATATAGTGGAGGATGAGATGGCGCAAATCAGGCTCGGGATCGCCGGCTGGGTGTTCGACGAATGGCGCGGCGGCGCCTTCTACCCCGAGGGCCTGAAGCAGAAGGAGGAGCTCGGCTATGCCAGCCGGCACCTTGGCGCCATCGAGATCAACTCGACCTTCTACTCGCACCAGAAGGCGCAGAGTTTCCTCAACTGGGCGGCCGAGACGCCGGAGGATTTCATGTTCTCGGTGAAGGGCCATCAGCTCATCACCCACATCAAGCGCCTCAAGGAGGTCGAGCTGCCACTCGCCAATTTCTTCGCCTCGGGCGTGCTGGCGCTCGGCAAGTGGCTCGGCCCGTTCTGCTGGCAGCTGCCTCCCAACCTGAAATACGACAAGGCGCGCATGGAGGCGTTCCTCGCCCTGCTGCCCAAGGACAAGGACGCGCTGCTGGCGCTGGCCGGCAAGCACCAGGGCCTCAAGAACGAACCGTTCGTCGATGTCTCCGGCATCGGTGCGGTGCGCCACGCCATCGAGGTCCGCCACGACAGCTTCGCCAATGCCGAATTCGTCGACCTGATGCGGGCCCACAACGTCGCACTGGTGACGGCGGACACGGCGGAATGGCCGGCCACCGACATCACCGCCGACTTCGCCTATTGCCGCCTGCAGGGCGCGCCGGGCAAGGACCAGTACGAACCGGCCGAAATCGACGCGCGCACCAGGTGGCTCGACGCCTGGAGCAAAGGCGAGGTCGCATCCGGCGCCCCGACGATTACGCCCGCTGCGGCTGGCGCCCCCCGCGATGTCTTCGCTTTCTTTGTTTCCACCGACAAGCAGCATGCCCCGCGCAACGCCATGACGGTGATGCAGAAGCTCGCCATCGCCGCGCCGCAATGACGGCGAGTTTACCCCTGGCTCGATTGACAGTTTTCGGGCCGGAGCGAATAACCGCGCCACCATATCCGAGGGCTTCGACGTGACCACCGCATCTTCTTGGCTGACCAGCGCGCTCGACAAAAAGGCAACCGTGCTGGCGTTCCTTCTCGGCCTCGTGGCGATACTGGGCGCCTGGGGCAGCCAGATTTTCGGCGGCCTCGTCCCGTGCGAACTCTGCCTCGAGCAGCGCCTCGCCTATTACTGGGGCCTGCCGGTGCTGGCACTGATCCTCGTGCTCTGGAACCGCATTCCGCTTCAGGTCTGGTACATCGCCATGGTCATCGCGACGGCGATCTTCATCTGGGGTACCTATATGGGCGCTTTCCACGCCGGCGTGGAATGGGGCTTCTGGCCCGGCCCCACCCTCTGCACCGGCCTCGGCGACCCAGACCTCAACTTCGGCGACCTCAGCGGCGAGATCAAAGCCGTGATCCCCTGCGACCACGTCCAGTTCCGCTTCTTCGGCATCTCGCTGGCCGGCTACAACGCGCTGGTATCGCTGGCGATCGTCGCCCTGCTGGTGACCGCCATCATCGACCAGGTCCGGCGCTACAAGAAGGCCTAGTCCTCGGGAAACAGGATGCGCTCGTGATCGCGGGCGGAGTGGAGAATCTGGAGTACCTCGATGTACTCGTCGCCGACCACGTAGAATATCCCGTATCTGGCCACCACTCGCCTACGCACGCCCGTCTCTTCGTGTCCGGGAACCAGAGCGTACATCAACGCCCGATCTGCGAGTTCAGCGCAGGCCGTTTCCAGTCGGATGACGATACGCAAGGCGAGAGACGGAGACTCTTCCTCCGCCAGATATTCGAGGATGGAGGTCAGGTCGTCGCGCGCATTGCCGGACAGCCTGACCTTCCTCATTTCTCAGCGTCGACCATAGCTTGGTACTTGGCGCGGAGTTCGGCGAAGACTTCTTCCGCAGGATGTGTTCGGCCCGCCCGGATGTCCTCCAATCCGCGTGCAATACCTTCGTCCATGCGACGGAGATAGGCCTCTCGCTCCTGCACCAGCCGCACCCCCTCCCGAAGCACTTCGCTCTTCGAGTTGTAGCGGCCGTTGGCGACGAGGTCGTTCACCACGGCTTCGAGCTTTTCGCCGAGATCTGCGCTGATGGGCATGGGAGCCTCCTGAACCGGAAGGTCCAATAATAGTTATTGGCGGCAGAAAAGTCGAGCTTGGAGCGCTTTCAGGAAAAGTTGCAGACTTTTCCGGTTCGAAAGCGCGACCAATCCTAAGGCTCGAGCTCGATGTCCCAGTAGAGATAGTCGAGCCAGCTCTGGTGCAGATGGTTGGGCGGGAAGGCCCGGCCATTGTTGTGCAGGTCGTGCACCGTCGGCTGATACGGGCGCTGCTGTGGCCACATCTTGATCTCACCCGGCAGCCGGTTGGCCTTGCGCAGATTGCACGGCGCGCAGGCCGCGACCACGTTCTCCCACGTCGTCCGGCCGCCCTTGGAACGGGGAATGACGTGGTCGAAGGTCAGGTCGTCGCGCGAGCCGCAATACTGGCAGCAGAACCGGTCGCGCAGGAACACGTTGAAGCGCGTGAACGCCGGATGCCGCGCCGGCTTCACATAGTCCTTGAGCGACACGACGCTCGGCAGGAACATTTCGAAGCTCGGGCTTTTGATCACCCGGTCGTAGTTGGAGACCACATGTACGCGGTCGAGGCAGATTGCCTTGATGGCGTCCTGCCAGCTCCACAGCGACAAAGGGTAATAGCTGAGCGGCCTGTAGTCGGCGTTCAGAACGAGCGCGGGACAGGACTCTGGTGACACATGAACTGTCACTGGAGTCTCCCGAAACGGGAATCGCGTGAAGTCATATCGGCATTACTGTACGCCGACTGTGACAGGGCTGTGAAGCGGCTATTGCAGTGCTGTGTCAGGCGCTTCGGGCGAGAATGAAACCCGTCGCCGCATCGAGCATGTCCTGCGAGATTCCGTGCGCGGTGTTGGGCGAGCGGTGATAGGTAACCTCGTAACCGAGCGCCGTCAGCGTCTCGACCGCCTCGCGGCTCTGGTTGGGGTCGACCACCTGGTCGAGATCGCCATGCGCGACGAGGATGGGCATCTTCGGCGTCAGGCCGTCGGTGAGCCCGGCCGGCGGGATCAGCGCGCCGGAAAAGGCCACGATACCGGCCACCGGCTCATCGAGCGACAGCCCGGTATGGAGCGCCATCATGGCGCCCTGCGAGAAACCAACGAGAATGGTGTTCTCGGCCTTGAGCCCGCTCTGGCCCCAGAGATCGATGAGGAAGTTGACGATCACCTCGCGGGCGACCGGCGCACCCTTGGCCCAGGTGTGGCCGCGATCGAGCCCGATGGGAAACCACTCATAGCCCGCCGGATTGATCTCGCACGACGTCGGCGCATTCGGCGCCACGAAGGCCGTATCCGGCATCAGCGGCGACCAGTACTGGCCGAGCGAAATCAGATCGGCGCCATCCGAGCCATAGCCGTGCAGCAGCACGACCAGCTGTTTCGCCTGCCCCGAACGGGGCGGCAGCATCGGGCCCGAGAGCGTCTTGGTCAAAGCGGCACGCCTTCTCTTTGCTTGGTCATCGCATAATAGCGCCAGAACAACAGCGCGGCCGCATGGCGATGCGGCGACCACGTGCTGGCGATGCTCACCAACTGCTTGCTCGTGGGCTGCGCGTCAAGTCCGAGCGCCCATTGCACCGCCTTCTGCAGCGCCAGATCGCCGGAGGGGAAGACATCCGGATGGCCGGAGCAGAACATCAGGTAGATTTCCGCCGTCCATGGGCCGACACCCTTGAGCGCCGTGAGTTCGGCGACAGCGGCCTCGGCGGAGAGCGTCTCCAGGCGGTCGAAATCGAGCGTGCCCGATGCGACGGCCTCCGCGATGACCCGCACCGTCTTGAACTTGCCCAGCGAGAACCCGACGCTTCGCACCGTTTCCTCGCTCAGCGTCAGGTAACGGGCCGGGTCGAGCGCGCCATCCAGCAGTTCGAAGCGTCCCCAGATGGCGCGGGCGGAGGCGACCGACAACTGCTGGCCGCAGATGACCTTGGCGAGCCCGGCGAAACCGCCCGGCTGCTTGCGGATTTCGAAAGGTCCAGCCTGGCGACTGACATCGACAAGTCGCTTGTCGATCGCGAACAGCCCGTCGAGATGGCGGGCCAGAACCTCGGCGCTGTCGAGTCGTTCGATGCTCGTGCTAGATGAACTCATGAATTCCGGTCCGGTCTTTCGTTTCGCGCCCAGCCCCAATGGCTATCTGCATCTGGGGCACGCTTACTCCGCGCTGTTCACCGCCCATTGGGCGAAGCGGCTCGGCGGGCGCTTCCTCGTCCGCATCGAGGATATCGACATAGTGCGTGGCAAGCCGGAATTCACCGAGGCTATTTTCGAGGACTTGCACTGGCTGGGTCTCGAATGGGAAGAGCCGGTGATGCAGCAGTCGCAGCGCTTCCCGATTTACGAGGATTTTGCCGACCGGCTGCACCAGCGCGGCCTGCTCTACCCCTGTTTCTGCTCGCGCACCGAGATCGCCGCGGAAGCAACGGTCAGCGATCCGGACGGCGCGCCGCTCTACTCCGGCAAATGCCGGCACCTCGGCGACGAAGAGGTCGACGCCCGCATCACGCGTGGCGATCCGGTGCAGTATCGGCTCTATTCCGAACTCGCCATCGCCATGGCCGGGCCGCTGACCTTCACGGTTGCCGCACCGACGCCCGAAGATCGACCGCAGATCCGCTATGCCCGGCCGGAACTCTGGGGCGATGTGGTGATCCAGCGCAAGGACACGCCCACCAGTTATCATTTGAGCGTCGTGGTCGACGACGATGCGCAGGGCATCACCCATGTCACCCGTGGCCGCGACATGGAGCCGTCGACCGACATCCATGTGCTGCTGCAGTTCCTGCTCGGGTTGCGCTCGCCGGTCTACACGTTTCACCGTCTGCTGCTCGACGAAGACGGCAAGAAACTCGCCAAGTCGCGCAGTTCAAAAAGCCTGCGCGACCTGCGAGCGGAAGGCTGGACGCCCGAAGACGTCCGCCGCGAAGTCGGGTTCTAGGCCGCCTGCTTCAGGTCAGCGAAGAAGGGCAGCGTGATCTCGGCAATCGCCGCTTCGAAGGGGGTACCGAAGTCAGGACCCAGCAGGGCGTCGAGCCGGTCGTCCTTGAGTTCCATCGGGTTGCTCCAGATGTAACCCATCCTGGCGATGTCGCGCATGATCGGGTCGGTGAAGCCCATCAGGGTGAAGAGGAAGCGCGGGAAGAAGCTCACCTTCAGCGGCATGGGCGCTGCCGCCACGATCGCCGCCCCCATCTGCTCGGGCGTGACGAAGTTGCCGGCAAAGTGGAAGTTCTCGAACGCGGCGAGGTCCCGGCGATGCCAGGCCAGCTTTTCGAAGACGCGGGCCAGGTCAGGCAGGAAGGCCCAGGAGTGGCCGACGCCCGGTGTTCCCATAAGGGCAATCTTGCCCTTGGCGGCCTCACGGAACACGCCCTGATCGAACCAGTCGCCGGTCGTGCCCGAACCGAAAAAGTCGCCGGCGCGCAGCACGATGACCTGGATGTCGCCGCGGCGGGCCGCAGCCTGCAGCAGTTCTTCGCTGCGCTTGCGGATTTCGCCACGCTCTTTCTCCGGCCGCTGCGGCAGGTCGGGCGTCACATGGCGGTCGCTGGCGGCGTAATTGTAGATGGTGCCGGGGAACAGCATGGTCTTGCCGGTCCTGCCCATGGCCTCGATGATGCGCGTATGCAGCGCTTCCATCCGGCCTTTGGTCCACTGGTGGTAGGGCAGATGCAGGCCGTTGAACACGACTTCATTGTCGCCGATGGCCCGGTGCATGTCCTCGACGCTGTTGGCGTCACCCTGGACAAAACGGACGCCTGCGATCGGCTGCTTGTTGGAGCGACCGAAGCCGGTGACCTGCCAGCCGGCGGCAACGAATGCCTCGGCGACGGCGTGGCCGATGTGACCGTTGATACCCAGAACCGTGATCGTCTTGGTGATCGTGCTCATTTCTGCTCTCCTGTTGCGGTGAGCCAAAGCTAGGGTCATAATTCCTGTATATCGATTGGCGAATTTCGTTCGACAGCCATACAGAATTGCATATGCCTGAACCCGACTGGTCGCTCTGGCGCAGCTTCGCTGCCGTGGTGGAACACGGCTCCCTCTCAGGCGCCGCCCGGCATCTGGGCATGACCCAGCCCACCATGGGCCGGCACATCGAGGAGCTGGAGCGGACCCTCGGCGCAACCCTGTTCGAGCGGACGCTGCAGGGCCTCAAGCCCACCGAGACCGGCCTGCGCCTCTACGAGCCCGTGGAAGGCGCGCAGCGGGCGCTGGCCGAGGCCACCCTGATGGCGGAAGGTACGCATGAAGCGCTGAGCGGCTCGGTGCGCCTCACCAGCAGCACCGTCGTCGCCCACCATGTGCTGCCGCCGATGCTGACCACGCTGCGCCAGGAATTCCCCGGCATCGCCATCGAGATCGTGTCGTCCGACTCTGCCGAAAACCTGCTGCTGCGCGAGGCCGACATCGCGGTCCGCATGTTCCGCCCCACCCAGCTCGATCTGGTAACCCGCAAGCTCGGCGAAATTCCCATCGTCGCCTGCGCGCACGAAAGCTACCTGGCGCGGCGCGGGACGCCGAAAATCCCCGAGGAGTTGCGTCAGCACGATCTGATCGGCTTCGACCGCTCCGACCTCTTCATCTCTGCGGCGAGAAAGCTCGGCTTCGAGCTGCGGCGCGAGGATTTCGCCATCCGCGTCGATAGCCAGACCGCCATGTGGGAGATGATCAAGGCCGGCCTCGGCATCTGCTTTGCGCAGGTTGGCCTCGTGCGCGAAACACCCGGCATGGTGCAGCTCTTTCCCGGCTTCGGCCCACCGCCCCTCGAGATCTGGCTGACCACGCATCGGGAGCTGTTCACCAGCCGCCGTATTCGTGCCATTTATGACCGGTTGAGCGAGGAACTCGCCCGCTACCTCGCAAGGATTGCCTCATGAACATCACCGCTGTCGTTTCCGTCGTCGCCCTGGCGGTCGTCGCCGTCATTCTGTTCATGGGCCTGTGGAACATGTTCAAGGGCGGCGAAGGCAGCGGCAACCGCAGCCAGATGCTGATGCGCGCCCGCGTCATCGCCCAGTTCGTCGCCATCGTGGTCATCCTCGGCGCGCTCTACTTCTTCGGCCGCGGATAGCGTGATACGCAGTTGACCTGACTCGCGAGGCGACGAATTGGTCAAGCTCAACAAGATTTACACGCGGACCGGCGACAACGGCACGACCGGCCTTGTCCGCGGCCCCCGCCGCATGAAGTACGACCTTCGCGTCGAGGCCTATGGCACCATCGATGAAGCCAACAGCTTCATGGGCATGGCGCGGCTGCATACCGGATCGATGCCCAAGATCGACCGGCTTTTCGCCCGCATCCAGAACGATCTCTTCGATCTCGGCGCGGATCTGTCGACCCCGGGCGCCGACCCCGAGGGCACCACCTCGCTCCGCATCACCGCCGCCCAGACCGAGTGGATGGAGCAGCAGATCGACCAGTACAATGAGGGCCTCAAGCCGCTGACCAGCTTCGTGCTGCCCGGCGGTACGCCGCTGGCCGCCGCCCTCCACGTCGTCCGCACCGTGGTCCGCCGCGCCGAGCGCATTGTCGTCGAGCTGATGGGCAAGGAGCCGGACGTCAACGTGCATGCGCTGACCTACCTCAACCGGCTCTCCGACCTGCTGTTCGTCATGGCCCGGGTCGCCAATGCCAATGGCGTGTCCGATGTGCTCTGGACGCCCGGCAAGTTCGGCGGCGAGGCGCTGCCCGAACCCAGTCGCGCCCTGCCCGGACGGCTGGAGCAGCGCGAATAGCATGTTCCTGCCGCTGCACGACCAGAACCCCATCCGGCACGTCAGCTTCCCGATGGTGACCTATGGGCTGATCGCCATCAACGTCATCGTCTTCCTGATCCAGCTGGGCCATCAGCCGGAATCGGCATTCAACAACTTCGCCATCACCTTCGCCGCGATCCCCGACCATGCCTGGGCCGGCGCGATCCAAGACCGCATCTCCGGCCTGCCCGACCAGATCACCTGGATCACCTACGCGTTTTTCCACGCCGACTGGCTGCACCTGCTGAGCAACATGCTTTTCCTATGGGTCTTCGGCGACAACATCGAAGATGCCCTGGGGCACGTGAAGTTCCTGGTGTTCTACCTGCTCTGCGCCATTATCGCGGCTCTCGCCTACTTCGCCTTTTCCGGCCCGGGTGGCGGCTGGCTGATCGGCGCCTCGGGCGCCGTGGCCGGGGTGATGGGCGCCTATATCGTCCTCTACCCGCACGCCAAGGTCTACGTGCTGTTCCGCATCGTCATCCCCATTCCGCTGCCGATCCCGGCGCTGTGGATGCTGGGCGTCTGGATCGCCACGCAGATTTTCTATCTGGTGATTGGCGACGCCAGCCCGGTGGCCTGGTGGGCCCATCTGGGCGGCGTGGTGGCCGGCGCACTGCTCTGCGTACCGCTCCGGCGCAGGGAAGTTGCCCTGTTTGGCGGCCGTTAGCTCCAATCCGATCCAAAGCCGGTACCTTTCGTTTACCCGCAAAGCCTAAAATTGCGGAATGGACACGGACCTGTCTTCACACCTGATCGCTGCGCAGAGCTCGCAGACGCGCTTTTCGGCGCAGGTTGCGATCGTCAAGAAGAACCACGAAATGGAAATGGCGCTCGTCCAGATGGTCGACGAGGTCGCCCGCTCCGCCCCGCCGCCCGGCCAGGGAACGAAAGTCGACAAGCTAGCCTGATCTCCCTTCCGCAAGGAGACGTGCCTTTGAGTATCGACCTGGCGATCCATCGCATGGCCTTTCGCGAAGCCGAGACGCTCGGCATGGCGCAGGTGCTCGTTGCCCGCAAGCGGCAGGAACTGGAACTCAGGGTACAGCGCGAAACCGTGACCCGAGGCGCCGAACCGGCCGGCGCCACCCTCGAACATGCCCTCAAGGACATGGAAGAGCGCAGCAGCGACCTGCAGCGCGAGGCCCCGCCGCGCAGCGACGATTCCGGCGTGCTGGTCAACAAGACGGCCTGATCCGGCCCCCCGCGATATCCCCGACGACGCGCCTCTAGGCGAGGCGCCCGCCACTCACGAACGCCTCGACCTCGGCGCGTGTCGGGGCGCCGAGACGGCCGCCGAAGCGGGTGCATTTGATCGCCGCGGCAGCCGACGCGAAGCCGATCACCGACTGCATCGCCCAGCCCTCCATGAGGCCGAACGCGAACGCCCCGTGGAACACGTCGCCTGCCGCCAATGTGTCGACGGCCTCGATTACCGGCGCCGGCGTATGGCGCACCGTGCCGCCCTCGCCCCACCAGCAGCCCTTTTCGCCGGCGGTGACGCAGATGAAGCCCGGATGCCCGGCCGACAGCCGCTCGGCCGCGATCCTGGGGTCGTCCGCACCCGTCACCAGCGCCGCTCCGCCTTCCGACGCCACGACATGGCTCGCCAGCCGCACCAGCGTCTCGATGGTCTCGCGCGGCCCCACATCGGCATCGAGAATGCCCGGAATCCCCGCCTCGCGCGCCGCCTTCAGCGCCAGTTCGGCCGCGCCCGGCCAGCGAACATCGGTCATCACCGCGGCGAAATCCGACAAATCCGGCGCCGTGGCCGGGGCCGCCATCAGGTCGGCATCGTATTTCGGCACAATCATCCGCTCGCCGCGCACATCCATGAAGATGGTCGAGAACCCCGAACGCGCGCCCGGCACCCGGCGAACCCGGGTGGTGTCGACGCCCTCGCCGGAAATCTGCTGGATGAGCCGGTCGCCGATCGCGTCGTCACCGGCCGAAGCCCAGAGCGCCACTTCGCCACCGAGCCGCGCGATCGTCGCGGCCTGCGCCGAGGCCATGCCTTCGGCGACTTCCACCGCGTCGAGCGGAATGAACTTCCCCGGCCCGTCCGGCAGTGTTTCGAGCCGGAAAATGGTGTCCATCGTCAGCGCGCCGACGCAGAGGATTTTCCGGCTCATCGGTCAGGATACCAGGCTGAGGAACGCGTCGATCAGGTTGTGGCCATCCGGCGAATCCCACTCGGCCGGGCCCTGTAACACGGCCAATTCGCAACCCTTTTCGTCGACCAGCACCGAGGCCGGCAGGCCGGCCGACACGGCCGAGGTCTTCAGCCGGTTGATGATCTCGAAGCTGTTGGCTTCCTGGTAGAGCGGCAGGTTGGCCCAGCTGTTCTCTGCGAGGAACGCCGCGCCCTTGGCCGGGTCGGTCTCGCCGGTATTGACCGGCAGCACCATGAACTTGTCCGAATTGTACTTCTGCGCCAGCGCGTTGAGCGCCGGCATTTCCTCGCGGCACGGCACGCACCAGCTCGCCCAGAAGTTGATCAGCAGCCGCTTGCCCTCGAAGCTCGCGACGGTCGTCGGCGTCCCGGCTGCATCCTTGAGCGCCATATCGGCATAGCTGCGGCCCTGCCCGGTGCCGGTGACGGCCGCCAGTTCGCCCAGCGCCGCCGCGTCGAGCTTGGCGGCTTCGACGGTATTGGCCGGGCACGAGGCCGCCTGGGTGGAATTGTTGCCAACCCAGAGGGTAATCGCTAGAGCTATCGCCGCGCTGAACAGGGCAATGACCAGTATGCGCCGCGGCTCCAGCCTGCGGGGCTGAAACTTCCCGGGTTCGTTGGGCGCCTGGTCGGTCATAGAAGGTTCCACGGAGTTCCGATGAGCAATCGCATGTGGGGCGGACGGTTTTCCTCCGGCCCCGACGCCATCATGGAAGAGATCAACGCCTCCATTGGCTTCGATCACCGGCTCTACCGGCAGGACATTGCCGGGTCAATTGCGCACGCCCGGATGCTGGCCGCCAGCGGCATTTTGACCGAGAGCGACCGCGACGCGATCGTCAAGGGTCTGGGCGATGTCCTCGCCGAGATCGAGTCACAGAAATTCACGTTCTCGCGCTCGCTCGAGGACATCCACATGAACGTGGAAAGCCGTTTGAAGGAGATGATCGGCGACGCCGCCGGCCGCCTTCACACCGCGCGCAGCCGCAACGACCAGGTGGCGACCGACTTCCGCCTCTATGTCCGCGACGCCATCGATACCATCGCCGCCCAGATCAAGGTGCTGCAGATCGCGCTGGTCGACCGCGCCGAGCAGGAAGCCGAGACGATCATGCCCGGCATGACGCACCTCCAGAACGCCCAGCCGGTGACCTTCGGCCACCATCTGCTCGCCTATGTCGAAATGCTCGGCCGCGATGCCGGCCGCTTCGCCGACGCGCGCAGGCGCCTCAACGAGAACCCGCTGGGCTCGGCAGCTTTGGCCGGCACGCCCTACCCGATCGACCGCTTCGCCACCAGCGAGGCGCTGGGCTTTGATCGCCCCACCGCCAATTCGCTCGATGCGGTTTCGGATCGCGACTTCATCCTCGAAACGCTGAGCGCCGCGACGCTCTGCGCCATGCACCTGTCGCGCTTTTCCGAAGAGCTGGTGATCTGGAGCTCGGCGCAGTTCCAGTTCGTCAAGCTCTCGGACAAGTTCACCACCGGCTCGTCCATCATGCCGCAGAAGCGCAATCCGGACGCCGCCGAACTGGTGCGCGCCAAGATCGGCCGCATCCTCGGCGCGCTGACCTCGCTGCTGGTGGTGATGAAGGGCCTGCCGCTCGCCTATTCCAAGGACATGCAGGAAGACAAGGAAGTCGCCTTCGACGCCCTCGATTCCCTGAGCCTGTCGCTGGCCGCCATGACCGGTATGGTCGGCGATCTCACCACCAATCGCGACAAGATGCGCGCCTCGGCCGCGGCCGGCTTCTCCACCGCTACCGACCTTGCCGACTGGCTGGTGCGCGAAGCCAACATCCCGTTCCGCGACGCCCACCACATCACCGGGCAGGTCGTGGCTTTGGCAGAACAGAAGGGCTGCGGCCTCGAAGGCCTCACCATCGAGGACTTCAAGTTCATCGACCAGCGCATCGACAGCCGCATCCACAAGGTGCTCTCCGTCGAAGCCTCCGTCGCCAGCCGCAAGTCCTACGGCGGCACTGCCCCGGAAAACGTCCTGGCCCAGGCCGCCCGCTGGAAGGAAGCGCTGACGGGTGAGAAGACCGAGCCGCGCAAGGTGAAAAAGCCCGGCGGGCATGGTGAAGGGGCGACGGAGTAAGTACCCTCGAGGCGACCGCTCCGGCCTCCCCGTTTCCCTCCCCCTTGTGGGGAGGGGGGACCGGCGAAGCCGGTGGGTGAGGGTAACCCACGCACCGGTGGTTGTGCCCCCCACCCACCATCCTCCGGATGGCGCCCCTCCCCACAAGGCGGGAGGGAATCCCGACTGATGGACCTTGCGCCGCACCGCCCTCCCGCGCAAACCTCCCCGCATGACCCGAACGATGCGCCTGACGCAGCGCCATGTCGACCTGATGCGCCGTGAGATCCCCGATCCCGGCCTGCATCTGCTCGACGGCTTTCGGCCGGCGACCGACGACGACTTCGCCGAGATCGTCACCCAGATGCAGCGCACCCGGCCACCGGGACCATTCTGGATGTTCGGCTACGGCTCGTTGATCTGGCGACCCGAGACCCTGTTCGAGGAAAAGCAGGTCGCCACCGCGCGCGGCTGGCACCGGCGTTTCTGCCTCGGCTGGGACTATCGCTACCGCGGCAGCCCCGAGGCGCCCGGCCTGATGATGGCGCTCGATCGTGGCGGCCAGTGCAAGGGCGTGATCTATCGCCTGCCCGAGGCCGAACTCGAAGCCGAACTGCACAAGCTGATCCGCCGCGAACAGTCGATGGTCCCCTCGGCCTTCCCGTGGCGCTGGATCGACGTGCTGACCGAAGAGGGGCCCAAGCGCGCCTTGACCTTCGCTATGGACCGCAACTCCAAGCGCTATGTCGCCGGCCTCAGCGATGCCGAACTGGCCGACGTGCTCGCCACCGCCTGCGGTCATCGCGGCTCGATGGCCGAGTACCTGTTCTCGACCGTCTCGATCCTCGAAAGCCTCGGCATCCGCGACCGCAACCTCTGGCGGCTGCAGGGGCTGGTAGCGGACCGGATCGACGCACTGCATCCCGAGAAATGAAACTCTCAGTCGGTTTCCCTCCCCCTTGTGGGGAGGGTAGCGCAGCTAGGCGGCAGCCGTAGCGAAGCTGGGTGGGGGTATGCCCACGCACCGGCGGCTGGGACCACCCCCACCCTTGATCCCTCCCCACAAGGGGGAGGGAGACGACTGCGGGATCACCTTTCCCAATCCTCCCGATCAATACGTCTCGCTTCCTCCCGCGCATATTCTCGCATATTGAAATCCCACCAGTTTCCGGGGGCGTGCGTTGGTTCACCACTTCCAGTATCGCGATGAGCGGTTGTTTGCCGAAAATGTCGATGTGACGGCCCTGGCCGGCAAGGTCGGCACGCCGTTCTACGTCTATTCGGCCGCCACCCTCCGCCGCCATGTGCGGGTGATGCGCGAGGCCTTTGCCGGCATCGATACGCTCGTCGCCTACGCCATGAAGGCCAATTCCAACCAGGCGGTCCTGACCCTGATCGGCCGCGAAGGCGCCGGCGCCGACGTTGTGTCGGGCGGCGAACTCGAACGCGCCATAGCGGCCGGCATCCCGGCCAGCAAGGTGGTGTTCTCGGGCGTCGGCAAGACCGTCGCCGAAATGAAGCGCGGCCTCGAACTGGGCATCCTCTGCTTCAACCTCGAAAGCGAACCGGAGCTCGAGCGCCTGAGCGACGTCGCCCATTCGATGGGCAAGGTCGCTCCCGTCTCGGTGCGCATCAATCCTGACGTCGACGCTGGCACCCATGCCAAGATTTCCACCGGCAAGAAGGAAAACAAGTTTGGCATTCCTTACGCCCGCGCCCGGGACGTTTATGCCCGGATCGCGTCGCTGCCGGGGGTGAAGGCTGTGGGCGTCGACATGCATATCGGCAGCCAGATCACCGACATGCAGCCCTTCGACAACGCCTTCGCACTGCTCGCCGAACTGGTCCGCGACCTCCGCGCCGCCGGCCATGATCTGCATCACGTCGATGTCGGTGGCGGCCTCGGCATCCCCTACCACCACGATGAAGCTGCCCCGCCCGATCCGGCGAGCTATGCCGCCGTCGTCCGCAAGCACATCGCGCCGCTCGGCCTGACGCTGGTGCTGGAGCCCGGCCGCCTGATCGTCGGCAACGCCGGCATCCTGGTCACCAAGGTCGAGTACGTGAAGGAAGGCGACAAGACCTTCGTGATCGTCGACGCCGCCATGAACGACCTCATCCGCCCCACCCTCTACGAGGCGCACCACGACGTGCAGCCGGTGGTGCATTCCAACAAGCCGCGCGTGAAGGCCGACATTGTCGGCCCGGTCTGTGAGACCGGCGACTACCTCGCCAAGGACCGCACCATCGAGGGCGTCGACGAGGGCGACCTGCTCGCCATTATGTCGGCCGGTGCCTATGGCGCGGTGATGGCCTCGACCTATAACTCACGACCGCTTATCCCCGAAGTGCTGGTCGACGGCGACAAGTGGCACGTGATCCGCCCCCGCCGCTCGATCGAAGAGCTGCTGGCGCTCGACAGCGTGCCGGACTGGGTCTAGGCCAAATCTCTCAGTCGGCTCTCCCTCCCCCTTGTGGGGAGGGCAGCGCAGCTTGGCGCTGTGCACCTAGCGAAGCTGGGTGGGGGTAAGTCCACGCGCCGGCGGCAGGGGCCACCCCCACCCTTGATCCCTCCCCACAAGGGGGAGGGAGACGACTGAGAGTACTGACACCCATTGTCAGCAGCCCGCGCCTATCGTGATGTCACCACAGAGGGAGACGTCCGATGCCCCAGATTCTCACCGATCGCGCCCTGAACCGCGCCACGCTGGCCCGGCAGATGCTGCTCGAACGCAGCGACCGGAGCATCGAGGATGCTGTCGGTTTCCTCCTTGGGCTGCAGGGCCAGCAGTCCCATGACCCCTATATCGGGCTCTGGACCCGGCTGAAGCACTTCGCCCATCCCGATCTCACGGCGCTGATCGTCGACCGCACGCTGGCGCGCGGCACGACCATGCGCTCGACCCTCCATCTCCACACCGCCGACGACATGATCGGCATCCGCGAATACGTCCAGCCGGTGATCGAGCGCAGTTGGCAAGGCGCCTTCGGCAAGCGCCGCTTCGGACCGAACGACAAGGAAGCCGTCCGCAAGGCCGGCATCGCGCTGCTCGACAAGTCGCCGATGACCTCGGGCGAACTCGGCAAGGCGCTGCAGGAACAATTCCCCGAAGGCGAGGCGCTGGCCAAGGCCATGCTGGTGCAGACCATGGAAGTGCTGATCCAGATCCCGCCCACCCGCATCTGGGGTTCGGGTCATGCACCGATCTCGACCCGCGTGCAGAACTGGCTGCCCAAGCCGCACAAGCGGCCGATTACGCGTGAAACCCTGGTGCGGCGCTATCTCGCCGCCTATGGCCCGGCCAGCGTCATGGACATGCAGGCCTGGTGCGGCATGACCAAGCTGGGCGAGGTCTTCGAGGCATTGCGGCCCGAGCTGGTGACCTTTGAGGGCGAGGACGGCCGCGAACTCTTCGATCTGCCCGATGCCCCGCGTCCCGATGCCGACACGCCGGCACCGCCGCGCTTCCTGCCGCTCTACGACAACGTCTATCTCGGCTTCGACAACCGCCGGCGCATGCTCGATGAAAACGACATGAAGCGCGTCAACATCCTTGCTGAGTTCAAGCCGGCCGTGCTGGTCGATGGCATCGTCGCCGCCGGCTGGAGCATCGCGGTGAAAAAGGGGGCTGCCGTACTCGACATCGAGCCTTACCACAAGCTCCGTAAGGCCCACCTCGAGCCGCTCGAGGCCGAGGGGCTGAACTTTCTCAAGTTCATGCGCGCGGATGCGACCAGCTACGACGTCCGCATCGCGAGCGCCTAGCGCTCGCTCATCGCCTGTCGGGCGAGCGAAACCACTTCCACCGGCTTGCCTTCGAGCGCGTCGGACACCTTTTCCATCAGCGCCTGCAGCGTGAACGGCTTGGGGATCACGTCATAGATCAGCGCTTCCAGCCCATGCGCCCGCTCGCGCTGGTCGGCAAAGCCGGTCATCAGCACGATGGTGACGTCCGGGAAGGCCGAGGCGACATTGAGCGCCAGCGCGATGCCGTCCATCACCGGCATCTTGATGTCGGAGAGCAAGAGGTCGAAGCCGCCATTCTGCTCCTGCATGATCTCGGCGGCGAGCCCGCCATCCTCGGCCTCCGTAACCTCGTGCCCGGCATGAACCAGGGCGCGGGCCACGAACTGGCGCACGTTCTCGTCGTCTTCAGCGATCAGGATCTTGGCCATTTAGTGTGCCGCCTCCTCATGTGCGGGCTCGGAATGCGGTTCGATGATGGGTTCGGCTTGTGCCGGTTCGGCCGCGACCGGCTCCGGCGTGACGGTCGCTGATGGCGTAACGGCGGGACTCGGCGCCTGGATGCGGCCGCTGGAAAATGTGAGGCGAACCCGCGATACGCCCGGTGGCGGCGCGGTGACCTGCGAGCTGAAATCCACCACCTCGCCCGATTGCAGCACCGGTACGCTGGGCGCCACGCTCCATTCGTAGAGCGCCGCGCCGTCGTCGTTGAGCAAGGTGACCACCACTGGCGGCACATCCACTTTGCCGGGCGCCACCGAATAGATGCGGGCATCGACCTGCATCACGTCGGCGCCGCGCCGCAGCGCCAGCAAGGTCTTCACATCGCGAAACTCGAGGCCGACGACATTGACCCCGAGGCCCAGGGCTTCATAGGTGCCCGCCAGGCTGGGAAACGCCCGCACGATATCGGTGCGGAAACTGAAGCCCGCGCCGATCATCAGCACCAGCGTGCACAGCCCGGTGACGCGCAGGATGCGACGCACCCGCGCCAGTGGCAATTGCCGCGTCAGCATGTGCTGCCGCTCGTCGAAGGCCTTCTTGCGCTTCTTTTCCGCCTGCGGGTCGACCGGCTTGGCGACCGGCGTCGGTGCGTCCTGCGCCTTCGGAGCGATCGCCGCCTTGATCTCTTCGATCGAGCGCATCTGCTCGCTGGGCACGGCCGGCGGCGTCTCGGGCTCGCCGGCAGCTTTCGCGGCCGTAGCGCGCTGCTCGGCCTCGAACTCGGCATCGAGTTCGGCCTCTGCCTTGGAATCGAACATCTGGTCGCCGTCTTCGCGCACCGCCGGCTTGGCGGCGACCACCACCGGTGCCGGCGCGGGCTTGGGCGCCGGACGCTCGATTTCCTTTTCGGCGAACGCCTGCCACGTCTTGCCGCAATGCGCGCACTGCACCTGCCGGCCCTTGGCCCCGACCGTATCGGCCGGCACCTGGTAGCGCGTGGTGCAGTGGGGGCAGACGATGACGACGTTGGTAAGTTGCGGGGCGGCCATGCCGCGACCCTAGCGGGCCGCGGTTAAGACTCCTCAAATCTGCCGCCAGCCGGAATTCCGCTGCATTTCTCGCGAAAAGCGCCGGGGCGGCATCGGCCCAAGCCTGAGGTATGATGCAGCACGACTGATTCGGAGCACATGACGAGCGTGATCGAGTTCACCAATGTCGGCCTGCGGTACGGCCATGGCCCTGAGATCCTCAGGGACCTCACCTTCCGCATCGAGCCGGGCTCGTTCCACTTCCTGACCGGCCCCTCCGGCTCGGGCAAGACGTCGCTGCTCAAACTCCTGCTGTTGTCGCTGAAGCCGAGTCGCGGGCTGGTGAAGCTGTTCGGCAAGGATGTCTCCGCGCTCGACCAGGATTCGCTGCTTCAGATGCGGCGCCATATCGGCATCGTCTTCCAGGAATTCCGCCTGCTCGACCACCTGACCACCTTCGAGAACGTGGCCCTGCCGTTGCGCGTCCTTGGCCAGCCGGAAAGCGCCTACCGCGAGAACGTCACCGAACTGCTGCAATGGGTGGGCCTGGGCAGCCGCATGCACGCCCATCCCCCGCTGCTTTCAGGCGGCGAGAAGCAGCGCGCCGCCATCGCCCGCGCCGTGATCGGCCGGCCCGACATCCTGCTCGCCGACGAACCGACCGGCAATGTCGACCCCGATTTGTCGCTGCGCCTCGTCCGCCTGTTCACCGAGCTCAACAAGATGGGCACCACCATCATCCTGGCGACGCACGAACTGCCGTTGCTCGACAGTTTCCCGTTCCCCCGCATGGAGCTCGAGGACGGGCAGGTGAATTTCCGTGACTGACGCGACCGCCACCAGTCCCGCCGACGACACCACGGCCGAAGCAGCCGGCCGGGGCCGCGCCGCGCCGATCGTTCCGGAACGCTCGGTAGCCGGCCGCACGCTGGTGCTGCTGATCGCCATCATGACCTTCCTCTCCGGCGTGACGCTGGGCGGTGTCGTGCTGGTGCAGAAGTCGGCGATTGCCTGGTCGTCCGACGT
>VFQQ010002328.1_pt1 | contig 21895 bp, 35 predicted proteins | sample 3512341 | NCBI WGS metagenome assembly VFQQ01 (sample SAMN10412373, study PRJNA504923) | tailings metagenome | isolation source: Relicate 2 Philex TSF1 revegetated site | place: Philippines: Tuba, Benguet | collected 2017-08-29 | reverse complement strand
CCCCAGCCCCAGCCACTGTCTCTTACCCTCCCCCAAACCAACCCGCAGGCCCCGGCTCTGCCTGCCTGCCTCACTTGCTCACACCTATGCTGCCACCGTGGCATCACCACAGCCAGCGCAACACACAAGGCAGCCAGGCAAGAGAAACAAATGTGCTTGCTCCGGGTCCCGCCCTTCCTTTCTTTGTGCCCCGTTGCAGGAGCGAGCGCTGCTGAAAAAGCTGAAGGGCACCGGCGATGGAGCAGTCGACATTTTCTTCCGCCAGGCAAGCCAAACGCAGCTGTGCAGCACACCTGTACTCATGCGTTGTGTGCAATTTGTTACCCCTACAGGTGCAGCGCGGCTGAGCGCGCGTCAGTGTGTTTGCCAAAGTCACCCAGTCCTCTTGAGTGCAGGTGCAGCAGGCGTGGGAGGAGGCGCTCCCTTCCTGATGATTCCGTGCGCTGGCTTTCACTGGGTAGCAGAATGTGCCACTTCGCATGTGCATGCCACCCTGCACTCACCGTGCAGGTGCAGCAGGCGTGGGAGGAGGCGTTCCCCTTTGCCGACAAGAAGGCGCTCAAGGCGGCTCGCTTGGTGGGGCTGAAGGAGCACCCGCAGGTGGGACGATGGCGCCTCTGCTTGTGAATATAGATTTGCTGCCTATGCGGTTCAGAGAGCCACAGTTGGCTGCTGGAAGGGCAGCAGCATGTGGGTTGAAGGAGCACCCGCAGGTGGGCAAAGGGCATCTGTTGTGGCAGTGCCTTGGGAGGTTTGATCCCTCACGGCTCTCAGCAATTGCTGGGCAGGCAGTTTGGCGGGGCTGAGACATCCCAACATGTGCCAGGGATGTGCATCTGTTCACTCAACAGTTTGATGCGCGAACCCATACACCTACTTTGCAGTCTCTGGCGGAGCTGTGCGGCGGCGACCGAGCCAAGTTCTCCCGCCTCATGGCCGCCCTGGTGAGCGCTATATGTTAGTGGGTGTTGTGCTGCCTGCTATTCACCTCCATTCCGCCTGTAATGCTGTGCGGTACCTCTGCATCATGCGTGCAAATGTGACTGCGCTTGGCGTGCCTGCAAAGAAGCAAGGCTGGCTGCTGCTCGCTGCTGCCGCTGCCGGAGAGCCGCCTGTGCTGCTGCAACCTCACAATCATTCAACCTAACCCCTTTGTGTGCAGGTGCACGTGGACATGGCAAAAGCCTACAGCGATTTCTAAGGCCCCGCCGGTTGGCCTACCAGCTGGCCGGGCAAGCGGCACTGCGCAAAGCCGCCAGTTTTGAAACGGTTGAATCTCATTGAGCGGAACGAATCGTGATAGTGCGGGCGGCCCCCGGCCCTGCCTGCTCCGTGACCCTCCAACAATCCGGCGGGCCTGCGCCCACCACAGTTAGTTTTGGAGCGCTGCTGCCGCCCCTGGCAGCAGTTTTTCGGCTGCTCATCAGGACCAATTCACACCATGCACACCACCCACCCAGGATTCAGCACAACATTTGCGTCCCCTTGCCATTGCTTGATGTCTTGTGCCTGGTTCACAGCAACCCTTCCTACTTTGCGTCCCCGCTAGCTCGGCGCCGGCGGTTGGTTTAAAAGTCGTGTGCGGCAGCAACACAGGCCTCTCTATCTCGTGCTGCCGCCCGCCTGCCCCAATGTCTTGCCTTTCCCGTGACCCTGCACTTGCACTGCATGCCTCGCGCCTTTTGCAATGGTCCCAGGAGTTTGACCTAGGGCCCTGTATTTTGTGGTCCTGAGCGGCACAGGTGCTGGCCCTTCTCGCTGCCCTCCTCCGCTCACCCGCTCGCTGGGTATCCTCTTGTCGCTGGTGCTCCCTGCCTGCCCGCTCCCACAGCTGCCTCTGCCACCCGTTAGCGTCGCGTTTTGCTTGCGTTTTGCACTCATGTGAAGCCTCGAGACCCAAGTGAGCGGAGCGGCGGGTTCTGGCCCTCTCGCTCACGTGCGCTGAGCAGGTCGAGCACAGCGGGGCGGCGGCAGGCTAGGGCATGGGCGCGCAATGCGCTGGATGTGCAGCTTGCTTTATTATTGCATTATAAGCGTCTTAGCGATACACCAGAGCGTGTGCGCGCCTCGCTTCGACAAGCTTGACAGCAGTTCTTTCCCGCCATGGCGCGCAGCAAGAGCTTGCAGGCGGCCCAGCCCGCCGCTGGAGCTAAAGCAGACACTGGCACCGAGCAGGACAGCGCGCAGGCAAGTTTTGCCAAGTTTTGGCGGCTGCCGGATTGCAATTTGGGCCCTGCCGCCATTCATTGCCGCCAGCCTGCTGCTGCCCAGCCCGGCTCTGAACTGTGCATATCCATGCTGCGAAATGCGCTTTCACAAAGAAGACTAACCGCCGTGTCTTCCTGCTATCACATTGCAGCCCGCAAGCCAAGCGCAGCTGCGGCAGCGGCGGCGGCGGCCGGCGCGGCAGCAGCCGCAGGCGGCAGCGGCAGCAGCGGCCGAGACAGAGGAGTGGGTTGACCCAACAGTGTCGATGTCACGCTGGGTCTACTATCCCAGGCAGTATGGCGGCGTGGCTCTGAGTGCCATGGCGTGCGGCTGCACCGTCGCCTGCTACGATCAGCAGGTGGGCCTGGTTGTGTGCTGCAGCTCCACAGCGGAAATGGTTGGGTGCCTCGGGGCCCCGCTGCGCATGCATTCAATTCTTGACCGCATGAAAAGGTGCAGCCTGCCCACATTGTGCTTTAGTTTCGTTGGTAGCCGATGCGGTGCGCATGCATTGCAATGCAGCATCCCTGCCCTGATCGACTCAAAACTTGAACCATTCCCCACTTCCCACCCACAGGACCCCCTGCGGGTGTGGAAGATGCTGGCTTGGCTGGGGCTGGCGCTGGTGGCATTGGTGGTGCACGAGCTGCGGCCTTACAGGGTAGGTTAACCAGGCTGAGAGAGGCAGGGCAGGAACAGCAGCAAGAGTGTGTTGGGGCTTGTTGCTGGACATTGCAAGGGCGAGCAGCGCCCCTGCCGGGGCGCTTTGCGCACCAACCCTGGCTTCCCGTACTCTCCTCACCAACGCAAATTTCCTGCCAACCACCTCACAACTGCAGAGGATGAACTACGGAGACCTGGCCCGGGAGCAGGGCATGAGCGTGGGACGCATGCTCGGCTTCTGAAGCCTGCTCAGCCTGGTGGCCGGTTCACAGCCAGCCTCATTTTGATCGCTTTAATTCCCACTGTATCGACATGCCACAATACAGTTGCGCCAGCACATGTTTTACTGCCAGCCAGACCCACTGCTTTGTACGTAATTTGCCCATGTACGCACTCGCTTGTAAACTAGACCTCTCGCCTCCCTTGCTCAAGGCGGCAACTGAGCTTGTGGTTCATATGCAGCCCCGCGGCGCTCTAGCGTCTTACACCTGTGCTGCGCTCCTGCACTACTGCCGCCGCAGCTGGCAAAAGGAAACTGGTATGAAAGAGCAGTGAGGGTGCTGAAAAGCGGCGGCGGGTGTAATGGGCCGCGCCGCGGTTGGGCTGTACATGTAGCGGCTAGCCAGGGCTGCTGCTAGCTGCAGGTGCCGCCGCCCGCCACTGCTGCTGCGGGTCTGGCTACGCTGAGGGCTCGGCTGTGGCTCAGAGGCCGGCAATGCCCAGGCCAACCAGTCCTCTCTTGCTGCTCTTGGGGGTGGGCCCCGCCGCATCGTTTGCTGCCGCCATGCCTTCTCGCAGCGGGCTGACTGCCGCCCCTGGGTTGGATGCTGTCACAGTGGCGGTGGCTGTGGCTGTGTGGGTGGGGGCGCCGTCCCGAGGGGTGAAGGGCAGAGGCTCTCCTCGCTCTGCCGCCTCCCGCACATCCGCCAGCTTGCGCGCCAGCTGCAGCCATTGAGGGGTGGGAGGGTGTGGTGATGAGCTGGCAGGAGGGCAGGGTTGATCGAGTGCGCAAACAGCCTGCACATCCACAGGGCAGAAAGCTGACCACAGCAGACGTGCATTCATTTCGTGCCTCCTCAAAACCCACCCGCAGGTGCCTTCTCCTGCGTGCGCAGCAGCTTGCATTCAAATACAACACCCACCAGGGCATGCACTGCCGGCAAAGCTGCGCACCTGCAGGTTGTTCTCGCGCGTGCGCAGCAGCTGACACATCTGCCATTCTCTCCCATTAACAGCGTGTTTATCACCCCCCCCGAAAAACTCATGTGCGCACCTGCAGGTTCTTCTCCCGCGTGCGCAGCCGCTGACACAGCTGCCTGCCCTTTTTTTCCCCCATCAGCAGCGACCTTGCAAAAAAAAACATCCTCACACCTGCAGGTTTTTCTCGCGCGTGCGCAGCAGCTGACACATCTGCCATTCTCTCCCATCAACAGCGTAATCTACCGACCCCCGCCGAAATATCCATGCGCGCACCCGCAGGTGCCTTGTCTCGTGTGCGCAGCAGCTGACACATCTGCCATTCTCTCCCATCAAGAGCGTACTTATCGACCCCCCGAACAATCCATGCGCGCACCTGCAGGTTCTTCTCGCGCGTGCACGTTCACACCAACTCAAGATCATTAACAGCTCACATGTCAGCTTAGCTGTCGACCTTAACCAACTCCTCGCACCTGCAGGTTCTTCTCGCGCGTGCGCAGCAGCTGGCGCTTGGCCTCCAGGTACTCGCCCTCCATCTCCGCTTGCCGCACCTGCAGTGATGAGGAATACGAAACACCAAGCAGATTCGAGTTAGCCAACAAATGCACACTGCGCTTGGCCTCCAGGTGCTCGCCCTCCATCCCCGCCTGCCGCACCTGCAGGGGGCACATTAACCAGGCAAAACACAGGGAGTGTTGAGATGGGTGATGTGCAGTTAGCTCCACTTCTGCCTGCTGCAAGGTCACGCTACAGTAGCGCCCAGCAGGCACAGGGCAAGTGACAGCTTGCCTGCGCCATAACCACAGCCAACAGAGCACAGCCCGCTTGCCTTGACCATCACCACGTGCTCCATCAGCATCTGGTTCTCCTCCCGCATCTTCAGCAGCTGCAGCGGAGCAGAGCAGAAAGCATGGGTGAATCGGCTGGCTGGCCCTCAGGTTGGCAGACGGGGTGACAGGCCACAGGCCTCACAGCAAGCTGCAGCCAGCGCCATCATGCACCTCCAGCTGTATCACTGTCGTGTGCCAGCCGCACAGCGCCACAGAAAAACCTGATAGGAGCAGGAAGCCTTGCATCACCAGCAGCACAACAGCAACAGCACAGCAGCAGTCAGTATGAGCATTCACCTCCAGCTCCGAGTCATCATCGTGCGCCAGCAACACTTCCGGGCTTTCGCTAAACGACGCCTCCCGGGAGTGCACCGCCGCCTGCTGCTGCTGCATGGCTGCCGCACCTTCCACGATGCCCGCCACATGCGCCTGCTGCTGCGTGACCTGCGAGGTGGGTGGTGCACGATGCACACGCCTGTTTGGCGCGAGGACGAGTGCTGCCGTTTGGCATGCATAATTGGCAAAGGAAGACCAGAGCTGTTGCCGGCTACCGAACTGTGACGCATGCAGCAGCCCAGCAGATTGCAATGACATGCAACGGCCCCACCCTATTTTTTTGTTTCCCCACCTGCTGGTACTTCTTGGACAGCTTGGCCAGCTGGCGCTTGAGCGCGTTTTTCTCCTCCTCGCTGCTGGTCAGCGCATCCTGCATCTCCTGCACAGGAAGGTCCGGGGGCGGGCACACGGTGTCAGCAACAGGTGTGCATCGCTGCTGGTCAGCACGTCCTGCATCTCCTGCGATTTGCATGTCCATGGGCAGGTTCATAAGTCTCAGGGGCGGGCGCATAATGTACTGCAACGCTATTCATGCCTTTATGCGGGCATTCACATGTGTTGAGCAGTCACTCACGTGCACGGTGTGCTTGAGCGTGTCCTTGCTGGGCGAGGCGCCCTTCTTCTTGAACCGCTTGGACAGCGAGTGCCGCCCCTTGCTCAGCGACTCCTTGAGGCCCGACAGCACGCTCACGTCGCCTGCGCGCGGGCCAGGCAACAGTGGTGTTGAACCAGCAGGATGGACAGCAAATGCATGCCTGGCGATGGGTCAGGTGGCCCAACATGCCAGGCTGGTAGGATGACCTCGAAAGATGTGCAGGATGCACACGATGTTCAGCACAGGACCCACCCGTCTGCAGCGCGGAGTCCAGGTGGTCCTCGAAAGCGGCATTGGTGGCGTCTGCCTTCTCCAGCTCGCCCTGCAGCGATGGAGCGTAAACTCTCAACGAAGAGTAAAGGCGTGCAAGCATGCGCGCCCAGACTGAAAGTGCAAGTGGCCGCAACGATAGATAGCAGGTTGCTCTTCCCGCCAGACAGCTGTGATTCCGGCAGCCTGAGCCTGCACCTGCAACCTGGCACTCTGGCCCAGCCCCAGCCCCAGCCCGCACCTGCATCTTGGCGATCTGGGTCTCCAGCATCTGGCACCGCGTCTCCAGCTCAGCCTTGGCGCGCAGCAGCGCCGGCACGTCGCTGGCCTGCAGCTCGGGCCCAGGGTGGGCGGCGATCAAACAGAAGGTGGCTCACTCGTCAAGGGCGGTGGCAGGCAAGATCACCTGCATCAATGTGTCAACGACCCAGCCTGCCAATGCATGCGGCAGCGCGTCCCCAGCACCCTGGCACGCACAAACCAAACAGCTCTCACAACCAGCCCCCCTTGGCCGCACCTTTTGGTGCTCGCGCCATGCGGCATCCGCGGCCGCCCGCTCCCGCGACAGCTCCCGCGCCTGCTCGCTGCTGAACGCGCCCATGCTAGAAGCTGAGCCCTCGCGCGCCAGCCCCTCTGCACCCGCCTCCGCCACAGGGCTCAGCGGGCCGGCGCTGAGGGACTCCAGGGAGCGGCGCGTGCCGCGGCCGGCGGGGCCCAGTGCTGCAAGGTCGCTGCCAGGAGTGGCCAGGCAGGCAGCATCCTCCCGCAGCAGCAGCTGCATGCGGATGGGCTGCAAGTCGGCCAGCTGGGCCCGCAGGCGAGCAGCCTCCGCCTCTGCTGCCGCCAGCCGCTCCGCCGCCGCTGCGTCGCCGCCGTGGCCGCTGCCGCCATCCAGCACCATCGCCAGGCGGACGGGCGCCTCTGAAGCTGCTGCTGCCCGCAGGACCGCCAGCTCAGAGCGCAGCGCAGCGCTGGTCTGCTGCGCCTCTGCCAGATCAGCACGGAGAGCGGCCAGCTCAGCCGGCTCAGCCGCTGCTTCGCCCGCCCCTGCCTGCTGCGCCTGCTGTGCCCGCAGCTGCGCTGCAAGCTGCCGCCGCTCCGCCTCCGACTGCTGCAGCTGCTGCTGCAGCTCGGTGAGCTGCCACAGCTGCTTCTGCGCTGCCTCCTTCTGCGCCTGAACAGCCGCAAGCTGGCGCCGCAGGCCTTCCACCTCCTCACTCTCCCCAGCAGCTGCCCCGCCTCGCTCCTCCGCCACAGCCAGCTGCGCCTGCAGCACCTGCTGCTGCTGCGCTGCCGCCTGGAGCGCCTGCTCCGCCGCCACAGCCGCCTTGAGCTGCTGCCGCGCCTCGCCTGCCTCCTGCTGCGCATCGGCCAGCCGCTCTGCAAGCTCAGCAGCCTTGGCCTCGATTGCTGCCACGGGCGCCTCGGCACCCAGCTCGCCTTGCAGCGCTGCCGGCACGGGCAGGCGCGCCAGCTCATCGGCAGGTGCCTCGCCGCCGGCAGCAGCTGCCGTGATGGCCGCAATCTGCAGCTGCACAGGGCGCAGCTCTTGCAGCTGCACCCGGAGCGCCGCCGCCTCCTCTTCTGCCGCCCGCGCCTGCTGGCTCAGCGCCTGCAGCGCTGCTGCCTGCTGGCGCAGTGCCGCCGCCTCCTCTGCATCTCCAGCGGCCTCGGCACCAGAGGCCCGAGCTTGCAGCTCCTGCACCTGCATGTCAGCCTCGGCCGCCACAGCTGCCGCCACAGCATCCGCAGCTGAGTCGCCGCCGTGGTGCTCCGAGCCGCCGCCCGAAGCAGGGTGCTGCTCCTCTGCTGGCGCCGCACCGCCTGCTGCTGCCGAATCGCCGCCCAGGCGCCGCCGCAGAGCCTCGCTCTCTTGCTCGGCTGCTTTCAGGCGGGCCTCGATGTCTGCTGCCGCGGCCACCACCGCTGCTGCTGCTGCCACGGGCCCCAAGCCCAGCTCGCCCTGCACGGAGGCAGGCACCTGCACCGCCCGCTGCTCCGACAGCTGGCGCTGCAGGGAGGCCACCTCAGCCCGGGCCGCCACCAGCTCTGCCTCTGCGGTGTGCAGCCGCTGCACTGCTCCGGCGCCCACTGGTGCAGCCTGTGGAGAGGCTGCAAGGGGTAGGGACAACGGGCGGGGATGGGGGGTGAGGACAGCCCGCCATTCGAATGTATGAGCAGTTGGGCAGTTTCAAACATGCAACCCCAAAGTTGGATGTTCCAGGGTCGATAGGCGGTCCACCCTCCCAACCCCAGCAGCGAGGCCGGCAGCTCTTGATGCCCAGACTTTCCGGTGGCGGAGGCGTGCTCAATGTTGCCCACCATCTGCGCCACCTCGCGCCCCTCAGAGGCATCCACCCCCACGGGGCCCTTGTAGGGGCTGCGGTAATGACAAGAACAGGGGGCGGAAGCGAGATGAGTGGTAGAGCAGCAGAAGGCTGCCTGGAGGTGGGTTGTGGGACATTTTAGCGGGGTAGTGCGCATGTCCACTGCCTGCCGCTGTGGTTGGGAGGAGCACTGCTGCTGAGGAGACCAGGCAAACAGCGCCCCTGCCCACCTGAGCCGCTTGCCGGCGCGCCCAAACTCGCCCTCGGTGCGCATGATGAGCTGCAGCTCGTGCAGCTGTGCGCGAGCGCCGTCCCGCTCCCGCTGGCTCTGCACCAGCGCCGCCTCCAGCTCCTGTGCGACATGACAATGATTCAGGCCAGGTCAGGCCAACTCAAATGGACAGTGATTAACAAGCGAGCTGCGTGATACATGAAGCGACAGCGCTCGTAACACACAGTACACAGCAATGAAGCCAGCACAGCAGTGAAGAAACAGGCAGACCGGGCAGCAAACAACCAGCACACCACCAGAAGCGAAAACAACCCAGAACAGCTGGCAACACACCTGGATGCGCTCCTCCAGCTGCTGCGCGCCCGAGCCGCCACGCAGCGCGTCCCGCTCTGCCGCCAGTGCCGCCACACGCGCCGCCAGCTCCTTCTGCTGCTCCTCCCAGTACTTCTTCTCCTGCTTGTACTTGATCTCGCGCTCTGCAGCCCAGACAGGAACGGATGAGATTTGTACAGGTGAAGGCAGGCATGCCTGCCCTGCTTGCTCTCACAGTGCACATACAGGCAGGCATCGGCGCCGCTCGCAGGAACATGGTGTCCCTAAAAGCACCAGCTGGCATGCACAACCCGCCCAATACCCAGCAGCCCAGCATCGCGCAGTGCAGCAGCACTCCCACCTGCCCAGGCGGAGGGCGGCTTGAAGGTCTTGCTGAACATCGTGTCGTTCAGCTCGTCCACCTCAGACCGCAGGCGCGTCGCCTCCTGCACAACCGACAGCCGTGGGAAATACCACTCAGTGCGCTAGTTGAAGGCTGGCGGATGCATGCCTACAAATACAGCCGGCTGGAGGCTTGCAATAGCAGCAGGAGGCTTGCAATGCTAGCAGCAAAAGCAGCACGCACCTGCTGCGAGGCCGCCAGCTCAACATCACGCTTTGACAGCTCGCGCAGCGCCACTGCTGCCTCAGCCAGCAGCCCGCTGTCCGCCCCGCCCGCCACGTCTTCAAGCTGCACCGCCAGCTGCACCGCTGCCTTGCCTGCTGGGCTGGGCTCCGCTGCGGGTGCCGCCGGCGCGGCGACCGGCGCCGCACCGCGCGGCGAGCCACTGAGAGACCGCCGCCCGCTGCCCGGCGCACTACCAGTGGACGCTGCCACGGGGCTGTAGCTGCCGTCGGATGCTGCCACAGCACTGGAAGCAGCCGCCGCCTCCTCTGCTGCGGCCGCAGCAGGGGCGCCGGTGCTGCTGGCCCGTGGGGCTGACCGCCCTGCCGCCGCGTCCTTCTCCACCGCCTGCAGCCGCCGCACCTCGTGCGACTGCAGTGACTGCAGCTGGCGGGTGGTCTGCCGCAGCTCCTTGAGCGTCTGGTTGAGGCCTGCACAGCGGCACAGGGTGGCGAGCAGGGAGCAGGTGAGGGTTGCAATGCCTGAGTGGATGGCAGCAGCATCGCAGCACATGGCAACTGCCCACTGATGCAGCACCTAAACAGTCGCAGCACCCACCCACGTTATCGTCGTCCTACCACAACCGCAGCATCCACCCGCATTTTCATCCTCCCCCAAGGGCCGCAGCACACACGCAAAGCAGCTGCGCTCTGTACACAGCACCCACCCGCGTTTTCGTCCTCCAGCTCCGTGATGCGCTCCCGCAGCGCCTCCGCCTCGGCCACCCGCGCCTCCGCCTCTGCGAGCTTCTGCTGGTACAGGTCTCGCTCAAATTCGTCGGCCACGTCCTTGAGCTTCTGCAGCAGGTGAATGGGCAGGCAGGGGTGGGCCTCAGCGGCCGCAGCACACCCCAGCATGATAGCCGCATTTCAAGGAGCGCAGGTGCGAATGCGTACTGCAAGTGCAGCCAGACCAGCAGCTTTTCATCAATAGCAAGCCTGGTGCCTTGCACCACACGACATTTGAGGCGGTCGCAAGGTGCTGCGTTGCCGCAGACCAGACCACACCACACCTGCGTCTCTGCCAGCGCAGCGCCCATGGTCTTCTCCAGCTTCAGCTGCTCTAGCTGATGAGCCAGATCGTCCCGCTCCTCCTTCAGGGCTTGCGCAGACTGCAGCAGCGGGATGTGGCATGGCCAGGAGCGCATGGCACTTGTGAGGCTAGGCAAGTGGCATGCGTGTGGTGGCTGCAGACGCCGGGTGGCGCACCAGCCAGCACCACCAGTGTGCAGCACAGGCGAGCAGCGCTCCAGCTGCGGCAGGCAGCGCCACAAACACCCGCCGTGGCTGCCCACCACTTTCTGCTTCATCTGCAACTGCCGCCACAACCGCCCCCCGCCACTCGCACCAGGATGGCCTGCTCCGCATACTGCCGGAACTCCTCGTTCTCCTGGCGCATGCGGGCGATGAACTGCTCGATGGCGGTCAAGTCCACGGCCTCGCCCATGCCCATGGATCGCTTCAGCTCGTCCACCGCGGAGACGAGGCCCTCGAGCGAGTCGCCCACGCCGCCGTCACTGGCGTTTGTGGAGGCAGTGGTGGTGCGCAGCAGCGCGCTCACGCCGCCGCGGGGCGTGGTTCCCTCGGCCATTGCGGTTGTGAGCCGGGGGAGACCGCCTGGCTGCGCAAGGGAAACGGGAGCGAGTGGGACTGGGTGGCTGCAGTGCTCCGCACAGCCTCCGCTAATCTGGCAGCCGAGGGGCCTGACATTAGCGGGTGGGGCAGTTGAAATCGTTTTGAGCCGGCGCAGCCCGCGCCTGGGGCCTGGAACCTGTTTCTTAGGAGCATCACGGATTGATGCAGCCTCACGGCAGCCCCACGTGAGCGGCAGCGCAAAGTCGGCAGCTGCCAGGTCCTAAACAGGCCCTGAAACGATCGGCGAGCCCCCCAGCCCGCCATTAGCGAGCATTTTGCCTGTGCTCGCTGTTTTTTGGCGGCTGTGCGGAGCACCGACTTGGTGGCTGGGGTTGTGGAGCGCTGGCGAGGGCCCAGCAGCTGATCTGAGCGTGGCAGCAATGCAGGGAGACTACAAGTGCCGCGTGCAGGGCCAGGGGCGGCGCAGAAGCGAGGCGCGGAACGCTGCCGGCACCCGCCTCGCCCCTGCCACGCTCAATCGGCCACAACTGTCACCCGCTTTACCTGCTAGGTTCTGCAGGCGGCCCCGCTGACCGCTGGGGTCTGGAGTGCCGCGGTCGTTGCGGGGAGAGACCTTCCCTGCCCACCGACGGCGCTGCTGACCCGCCAGGCGGAGCGGCAGTGTCGCCACGGAGTGATCGGCGCCAGGGGATGATGCAGTCGCCACGCGCTGCGCACGGCGTGGCGGCGCCCGCAGCGACTGGCGGCGAGCACTGCCGGTGCACCGCCGTGCATCGTTTGGCAGCGATAATCATGCAGCAACCAAGTACACATGTGCGTTATTGCAGATGCTGTTATTGCGATCAGCACATGAGGGTGTGCGGCCACTCAACTCTCTCAGCTTGCTGCCGAGCTCGCCCACCCCCGTCCAACTGGCGTTGCTGCCCGTGCAGGTGCTGATCCATTGCCCGCTCGTGCACATTCAATGTTAACCTGACTTTTATACGACAAATGCAGCTGGCGGTCACTTCACGGGACTGTAGAGGCTCTGTAGCTGCATGATTGCACGAGGCCGACAGCCAGCAGAGGCAACGCACCTGGTTGCCTGCTCCAGGGCCCTGCTGTTGGAAGCCTGTTGATTCACCCGACCATTTGAGTGCGAGATGCCACATGCAAGGGACTGCGGTGCAGCCAAAAGGGACTAGTGCAGGCAGATGCAGGAGCCGGCAGCGGCACCGGAATGCCACGCCCTCCGCCGCGCTGGGCGGGGCCAACCCACGCTCTGTGCATGCTGCAAGCGGGCTCTCATGCACCCCTGAGCTTAACCATGATGATCGGTTGTCGAAGAAGCGGCAGTTGACGCGCCTGGCGGGCTGAGAGCCGGAAAAGAAGCTGGACGTGGCCAGTGCACGCGCTCCACTTCGAGTGCTGCTCCTGAAGCTCTTGCAACATCATAGCCGCTGCTAGCCAGTTATTTAGCCTCGCGCCGCCGCCCCCAGCCAAGCGGCCCACGTGCGACCGCGGCCCAGCTATGCCTTCTTCACGGCAGGAGGAGCTGCTGCCCACGGTGCGAGCGTCTGGAGGTTGCCGTTTGCCGCCCTACATGCCGCCAAGCGCAGCCGCCGCGGCCGCCGCCGCCGCTCACCGCCGCCGCCGCCGCTCGCCCCATGCAGACGAGCCAGTCGGCGGCCGTGCCCGCCAAGAAGCCCCGCAACTGGCTCTACTGGGCCATACCCACTGCCATCCTTGTAGCGGCAGTCGTGGGCATCACAGTGGGCGTCGTGGTCGGCACCGGCGGCAGCAGCAGCGGCAGCGATGCAACAGCGGCAGCGGCGGGCACCCCGGCTTCTGCGGTGGCCTCCCCTTCGGCTTCCGGCAGCGGCAGCACAGCGGCACGGTCACCCTCACCATCACCCTCACCGGCAGCCAGCAGCGTGGCAGCAGCCAGCCCAGCAGCCAGCGGAGCAGGGGCAGGCGGCACAGCGGCCGTGCCCAGCCCGTCGCCTTCGCCGTCACCGAGCCCCTCCCCTGAGCCCGTCGCGTGAGTGCTGCGGCTCTGCATCCATTGCCGCACGCCTATCTGCTGCACTGGATGACTTGTCTCATGACCTTGCGCCGCAGCACGGCAAGCCGCTTATCTTGCGCTGCGCCGCACGCTGCTTGCATGTGGCCCGCCTCGCGCCTGTGCCGTTCATGCATCTCGTGATGTGTCGCACTTGCCCTTGTGCAGCGTGAAGAGCGGCTTCACCGCAGCAGAAGTGTCGGCCCACAACTCCCCCACCGACTGCTGGTACATCTACGGCACAAAGGTGGTGGACATTACGCAGTACATCGCCAGCGGCCAGCACCCAGGTGTGCCCAAGCGGCTGCTGCGAGCTCAAGCCTGCTGTGCTGTTCCTGCAGGGTTTGCAGGCTGCTGCCGCAGCCGCAGTGCCACTCTCGGCGCTGCAACTGGGATTGGACTCGCCATACAGCTGCTGGCCTGCCCCCAATGCTGCTCATTGTGCCTCCATCCCTGCCGCGCTCCCCGCCATGCAGATGGGAACCCAGTGATGTACCCCTGCTGTGGCCGGGACTGCACGAGCGATTTTGATGCTTCGCACCGCGGGTCGCGCGCGCTGCGGGAGCAGGCCACATTCTACATTGGCGACTTTATTAGCTGAGCACCAGCCCGTGTGCGCCCAGCCAGCAGCATGTGCGTCAATCCGTTCCTGCTCTGTACCATCACGTCTCCATGCCTGCGTCTTGTTCATTCAGCAAAACGAGTTCATGCGCCGCCGCCGGCCCTACTGCCCTGGCATGATTGATGCTTGCAACCCTCCATGAATTTTCACAATGCTTGCATGCACCTTCCCAAGACCCGCTGCTGCACTCCCACAGCCTGAGCTGACCAATTCATGACCTGCTTGGCCGATGCCTCTGCCATCATTCATCATCATTTTTTCCCAATCCGTTCTGTGCGCATGCGCAAGCGCCCTTTGATGTAAATCTGCTCGCCCGAGCGTCTGAGCACTCCTGCTGTCATACTTGTCTGGTTGTGCATGCCTTGCTGCTGCTGGTTCGCTGGCGGTTGTCCCACGGATTACATCTGGTTGGCGCCGGGACCAGTGCTGCGCCCGCCGCGGCGGCGCATGCAAAGTTGGTGCGCTTGAAGGGCGGGCATCGCGCGGCAAACACCTGTTGCGGTCGGTGCCGCTGATCAGCGGCGGAACGAGCGCTGTTCCCGCACGGGACTATGTTGCTGAGGAGGGCTCTTCTGCTAGTGGCGCTGCTGGGGGTATTCCAGCTGTCTACAGGTGCGCTACAAGCAACTGAAATTCAATTGCGAGAGCTCGCGGCGCTCCTGGCATTCCTCACACCCGGCCACCTCCCGCTTGTTGCGCAGCCGCCCGCCCGCTCAAACACGCTCCTCTACAACAAGGGGCGCACTTCCTAGTCGTCGCGCAGCGGTCAGAAAGCTTGCGGGAGGTGAGGAGGAGGGAAACCAGCCGCCTGAACCCTACGCTGCCATTCCCGCCGCTACGCCCGTTTTCCCCTGCCGCATGTTGACACTACTGGGGGCTCCTGCATGCAATGGCAGTCATATGATGCTCATTGGGCCAGAATTAAATCGTGCGCAGCCTGCATGTACAGTGCCGCTACGCTGCCGGGTGTGCACGGCTGACGCCACGCCCACCAGAGCCTTGCTGCCCCCTCCTGCGTCTGTGCGCAAGAGACCGCCATGCTACTTTCACAGCCGCCCTGTGCCGCCCCTTCCAATCTACAGCTGTCTGAGAGGTTCCAAGTGGACCTTGAAGAGCTGCGAGATTACAATCAGCAGGTAGGTCCGAAAAATTCCTTTCTTCTGCCGGTACCGCTGGAGCCACCAGATGAGCTTTCGGCACTGGTAGGCCAGAGCAGCAGGGGCCGTGTGCATGCTGTGCTTGCATGCATGCAGCAGGTAGCCTATGCCGAGCATGATAGTGGTTTGTTCACAGCTGCCCTTGCTACCTGCCAGGCAACCCTGCTGCGCATGTAATGCAGCGACTGCACTCGTGCCACTCCCTGCTGCCGGTTCCAAATCAAGCAGATCAAGGGCACAGATGTTGATGCAAAGCTGAAGCCTGGGACCACGGTCCACCTGCCTGGCTGTGGTGAGTGCCCTGCTGCTCTGCTGTGCATACGTTGGGCCTCTGACACGCTTGCCACTGCTGTCCCCGGCATCGTGAAGTTGCAGCAGGGGCCAGTGATATGCCGCATATGCATGCATCCTGCTGCCAAATGTGGGGCAGCCCGTGCCACTCCATGCTTTGGTGATGGTATGCCAGTGTCCAACCAACTCCCCGCCATCCTCGCCTTCCACCTGCAGACCACAGCCACGGCTGGGACGAAGGCTGGGACGGCATGGGGTGGGAGAACTCTGAGCGGCGGGCGGCTTAGGCGGGTGTCGTCCACGGGTCAAGCCTCGCTACTCTGCCCCGCATGTTGATGTTGCAGCCGTCCTTCCAGCCTGCCCGACCAGCTTGTGAGAGCAGTTCGGTCGTTGTAGCACCTTACCTTTGCATGACTCTGCCCCCTGACACTGGAAAGCATGCCCCCGCGCTATGCATTGCTCATACCGCAATGCATCCTGCCGTTCCCCGCCCTCACCTGTCTTCCTCTGTCGTCCCCTCGACTTTTCTTCCCACCCCCGGCCACTCGCTCTTTTCCTGTTTGCCTCCTTTCCCCGTCGTGCTCACCGCAACGCATGACGCCCCACCAACGCCTGAACTGACCATCGCACTGCATCCCCCACTGCTAGAGTGGCCTGGTTTGCTGGTATGTTCAATACTGTCCCCTCGCCTGCTTACCTTCCTCTCATCCGAGCGACTGCTTCTATCACAGCTACTCAGACTGACATGCTTGCCATAACTGAGGGCTGGCGCCCCACCTCTGGCAATGTTCGAGTGCCACCCCACCTCTGCTGACCCGGCGTGGCACCGCTTACATGCGATCCATCCCTCTTGAGCAGGAGCTAATGTAAACGTCCGCCGGCATTTGCCGCGGTTGGGGCAGCAAGGGCGCAGAATGGAGCGCAAGAGGCGCATGTGTTTTGAAGGTGCCAAGGCAGATTCAGCGGCTGTGCATGCAGCAGCTAGAATGCTTTCTGTTGCAAAGGCAGCGGGCAAGCGTCCAGAAGTGGCAGGTTAACCGTGTTCGCAAGCCGGTTGCTGCACCACGTGTGCCAGGCTGCAACCACAACTGTTCATGCCGCTATGATGCTCACGGCTGGGTCACATCACTGCATGGGCCCGCCTCCGGGCAGACAATCAGTGCTGTGCCGTTGGGCGCGGTGCTGCCTTCAGGTGGGATGGCCGGCGGCAGGGCCGGTTGCAGCCCTCGGTCAACAGTGGGCAGGGTTAGCTGCGGTGGGGCATCAGGCACGGGTTCGGGCACAGCACCGTCAACTCTGCCTCGATACGATGTGGCTGGACGCCCATTGGGGCTGGCCTACAGAACAGCGGCAGCAAGGCATGCAGCGGTATGGAGGCACGTTGCACTCAGTGCCCAGTGGGCGGCACGAGCGAACAGTGGTGCTGGCGGCGCACCGGGGGTAATGCAGGTGCGGGCAGTGGCGCCGGCTGACGAGGGAAAGCCTGTGGCTCGGGGGCAGGGGCTGGGTGCATGCCCACCTGCGGTGCTGCCATGCCCACTTCAACTGCTGGACCAGCCCAGATGGCATCTGCACTGCCGCCTGCGGCAAAGGGTGGAACACGGTGGAACGTCAGCAGTTTGGGCAGGCCTACGTTTTGATGGCCAACCCACGCTCTGCCGCTCGCAGCGGCGGCAGGCGGCAGCTGCCGCTCAGTGCTGCGGAGTGCTGCTGCTGGCACCCATCTAGATAGCAGATCACCTTGGAACTGGCGCAGGGCACGCGGCAGGGCGGAAGTGGGCGGGCAGAGGAGCGCCAGCGCCACAAGTAGCCCTGCGAGCTGCATGGCCAGCTGCACAGGCCAGATGATAAGGCGCGAGTCGACGTTTTAGCGTCAGGAAGATGAAGGCTGCCGCTCCGCTGGCGCCAGGCGCCGCCGAACGAGCCCGGCAGACTTCCCTTGTGCCATTTGCCCAACGTCAGCATGGCTTCAGCACTGTCATCCCTGCATCCACGTATTGCACCGTACGTGCATTACATCACATGTGCACATGCATTTGGAGCATAGGCATCAAAAGCGTGCAGTCTGCTCGGGCGCGCAGGCTCGTGAGCTGCTGCCTATGGCGCCGGCGAGGTCAGGGGCGTGCAGGGCTGGCCGCCGCCTGGGCAGACCAGCTGTGTGCCGTTGGGGAGGGCCACCAGCTGCTGGTCTCCACGATCCACAGTGGGAAGAGTCAGCTGCGAGGAGATGAAGGTGGAAAGTGGAGCAGCACTGGTTGGGTGATGAGAGGAGGACGGACTGCCGGATGAGAGGGTACGCCCGTTTCAACACGGCGGTGAGCGTTTCCTGCAAGGAAAGGCACGGGTGCAGGTATCTAGTAATAAGCGAGGAGACAGCGCACCAGCGACGCTACCATTGCCGACACGCTGTAAACGCCGCTCTCCGGTGCAGGCGCCTGAGGCAAGTAAGTGGATCGGAGGGTGGCACCATGGCCGTGCTTGTGCTGCAATCAGGCTTGCCTGGAGGCCGCAACAGCGGCAGCACCGACGGCTGCCATTTGCATTGACAGTGCAAACCGTGCATGCCATGGCGTGCCAAAGCACACCTTGGGAGGCGCGGCTCCTGGTGCTTTGGTAGGCCGCTCAATGGGTGCCTCTGCTTCAGGGGCAGGGGCGCTGCCGCCTGCACAGATGCGGTAGACGTATGTGGCTCTGTGCAGCCTTGCTGGGCAGACCCCACCAGGGGCGCAGGCGACGGCAGCCGCCGCCGGTGCGCAACACTGCTGGCCCACCAGCACGTGCAACCCGCACCTTGAGTGGTCAGGCGTGGGATGAGCGCGGCGCCAGCAGCACACTCGAGCCAGCAGAGGAGTGCTAGACATAGCAGCAGGGCGGCCCAGCCGCGTACGGCCAGACCTTTTTTCTGAGAAGGCATAGATGCTTGTTTGATGTTTGCAAGGCAACGAGCAGTGCAGATCACGCGAAACGGAGGCCAGCTCAATGGCCAGAGGCGCAGCACGGCGGGGCGACAGCGGCGGTGCCACCTGTGCCTGCTGAGCTTCCAGAGTTTGCGGCACCTCTTTGCTCTGCGCCGTTCTCTCCTCCGCAGCAGCCATGGCGCGCCCGTGCCTCCCCTGTCTCCTAACAGCAGCGCTTCTGCTCTACTTCAGCGCCTGCTGCACCGTTCAAGGTGCTCTGAGAGCACTACTATTGCTGTTGCTGAGCTTGGGGTTCGGCCAGCTGCAAGCAGTCAGGCCTGCCGCCCGCTCGCCGCCCTTCTGCCGCCGCTTTTGCACCGCCGCTCGTGCCCCCTCCTCCTCCTGCCCACGCAGCCCAGCAGCTCCCAACATGGGACTGCCAGCGCCAGGGCGCCTGCACCTACTTTTATTCCAACCCTGCCGCTCTGGGCTGCGAGCAGCAGCAGCCGCAGTGCGTGCCAGCCGCCGGCGGCAGCGCACCCAGCGGTGTGGCTGGCACCTCGCCTGGGTCTGAAGGGTGCAGCGCCACTAATAGGAACTACAAAGGAGAGGTGCTGGTGCTGGATGTCAGCTCAATGCAGTACCAAGGTACCAAGCCACACGATTGACAGATTGTTGATGCCGGGTGCCGCGCCCAACGCTGTGGCGCGGCAGCGCGAGAAGCTGCTGCTTGTGGCTGGAGGCGGCACGGCAGGCTTGTGGAGCATGCGTGTCAGGCAGAGGACAGCCCTCATTGCTGGGCATCTGCCGCTGACGCAGTTGCAATCCTTGGCACGCAGGCGGGCCCAACCACCCTCCGGCCGTCACCACCGCCCTCCAGTGCTGCCAGGTGCCGTTTGCTCCGGATTCAACCGGCCGGACTGTTGCCACGGCTGGCACCGGAGGCGACAGCAGTGCCCGTTGTATGCATGGTGGCGTTTAACCCCTGTGTGGTGGAAGATGCGAGAAGTGCCCAGCGCCGAGCTGAGTGTTTAACCAAGTGCTGCAACTTCCGATGTAGGCTTGCAAGAAGCAGGCGGTGTGCAACGGCTGGACGTTCTGCTGGCGCCTGGATGGCTGCGGGAGCGGATGCAATGTGACTCGTGAGCGCTTGCTGCCGCTGCTGCTGCCACCGCTGCTGTCGCCGCTGCTGCCGCTCCCACTGGGAGCACTGACGCTGACACCGCTGCTGCTGTTCCTGCCGCTCATCTTGCCCTCGCTCTTACGTCCAGGCAAGCCGCCGAGCGAGCTTGACCCCTTCAAGGAGCTGGGGCAGTTTGGCAGGTAAGCTGACCAGTGCAAGCTGTGGTAACGGTTCAGCGGTTGGGCGTTTGGGGTCATGTTTACTGCGCAAACACGGTTGCGTTGTTCATGCTTCAATGGCATGTGCCGCTGCTCAAACCCGCTTCCCGCTCTCCTGGCCCGCTGCAGCTGCGCCCCGGGCGGCCGATTCCCTTTCAGGACGTGCACACTGAAGCGCCTCGGCGACACAGCCGACCCGGCAGTGTGGGATGACAGCACCGACTGGACGTCTGGTGTGGTGATATGAGCTGCGCAGGATTCGACTTGGCGCTGCAATGTCGGTTTTGCTGCATGGACCGGTGGTTCTCGCTCCCCCCAGTCTGTTGCATTACAAGCAGTTATGAGCCATTGTACGAGTCATACTGGATCGAATCGACTATTGTGCATTGCTGAACTTGGACAACATGGCTGTGGCAGGGAATGGCAGCCCAGCGGGACACAGGATGCACAAACGCAGACGGGATGAAGGCTTGCAAAGGCATGGAACGAACACACAAAACGTGACCGTGATGGATAGAGGGGCTCGCGAGCCCACGAACGGAGAGGAACACGAATGTGCAGCGGAGGGACCAATGGAGTTGGGAAGGGTGAGGATGAAGGGGCAGACGTAGGGTGGGGATTGAGCTTGAAGGGACTTCACGAAGGGAGGTGGAGGTGATTGGCGCAGGCAGAAACTGACGCTGCGATGAGGTGGAAGGGTGAGGGAACTCATGAGGGATGGGAGGCAGAGAGGGCGGGCCCGGTGGGAATAAGAGGCTTTGGTGCTCAGCAGGCTGGCATGGCGTGGCGCCAGTCTGGCTGGCTGGCTGCCCAAAGGAAAGGCAGGCCAACGTGTGGTTAATGAAGGGGTGCAGTGGGCACGTCTGGATTGGAGAACGACTGAAAACGCGAGGGCGAGTGGAGCTCTCTTCTCCGCACGGTGGATTCTGGCAACACGCAGGGCAGGCAGGACGGATGAAGGGGGTGGGCTTGAGGGAGAGGGGAGCATGGAGAGAGGTTGTATGCCGAGGAGGGGGGCGGGCCCAGGACAGATGACATGGTGCATGCAAGGGTTGGATACGCATGGTGACAACATGGGAGGGATGAGGAGGGTAGGCAGGGCAGGTTGAAGTTCCGACGAGCAGGTTTGGGCGATGAACAACACTGAGAAACACTGGGAGGCAGGCTGTCTTCCGGAGGGGCACCGGGCTCCTGGGGAAGACCGCTCAAAAGGCCGAGGGCGTAAACAACAGCAGCGCTCACAGTCGTTGGAAAAGAGGGATGCAGTGCTGTGCACGCAGTGCGGAAACAGAGGCACAGCGGTGCGTGATGAGCTGATGCCCGCGCGCAACAGCAGCATGCAGCAGGGGCGCAGATAGAAAGCAGTGGAGTAAAAATATGAAACGCACAACATCTTGCAAGGTTTGGATGGCTGCCCAAATCAGAGGTTGCAGCGTAGATGTACACCGCGCCTGCTTGCGAAGCAGCGAGGAGCCACCAACGACAAGGCTCGCTCAGTCCCCAGCGGCCTTAGCTGGCGAAGCGGTGCCCGCTGCATCGGCCACTCGCTGCAATGCGCCCTCGGCGCTCGCTACCGGCTGCAAAGCGCCATCCGCATCGGCCGCCGGCTGCAACGTGCCAGCCGCGTCAGCTGCAGCCTTCGCACTTGCCTCGCCACTCGCCGCCAGCTGCAGGGGGGCAGCCGCGGCGACTGTGGCCTGTGCGGCACTCTCAGCGCTGGCTGCTGCCTGCAAGGAGCCGCTGCTTCCTGCCGTCAGCAAGGCAGCTGAGGGCCGCCGGGACCGCATTGCTGGATCTGGCCGCGGCAGCTGCTGCATGTAAGCGTCCGCAAATGCGGTGAGCTCTGCGACCACTCGCTGGGCGGTAGGCCTGCCAGGAAATCAGGGGACAGCAGGGAACACAGTTGACTTGCATATGCGCCTGCTCAGGCTGGAGGCAGGGCTTCAGGGCGCCTTGCAGGGATGACAGCAGCTGGGCTGGCTGGCCGGTCTGCCGTCTTTTATTTGATCTCTCCATGACTTCGCGTCCCTCCTCTCTTGCCTCCCCCGCCCCCCCTGCCCCCACCTGGCCCGAGCGTCGTCCTGCCAGCACCGCTGCATGAGGTCGGCCAGCGCTGGGGGGCAGCCCTCCGGCACCGGCGGCCGCCACTTCTGGTGCGCCACCAGCCACAGAATCTGGTGCACAAGGGGCGGCAGGAAAAAACATGAGCGAGGCTCAATGAATGGGCAAAGCGTGCACCCCTGCTAGGCCTGTGGGGCGGCAGGAAAAAAACATGAGCGAGGCTCAATGAATGGGCAAAGCGTGCACCCCTGCTGGGCCTGTCTGCTGTGCGCTCACACCTATTCTCTGCACCCGC
>VFQQ010002327.1_pt1 | contig 21902 bp, 21 predicted proteins | sample 3512341 | NCBI WGS metagenome assembly VFQQ01 (sample SAMN10412373, study PRJNA504923) | tailings metagenome | isolation source: Relicate 2 Philex TSF1 revegetated site | place: Philippines: Tuba, Benguet | collected 2017-08-29 | reverse complement strand
GCAACTGGCTCTACCTCTACCCGCAGATCGTCGTTTCGGCCGCCAACGTCTCCGTTTACCCGATCAACGGCCTCAACAGCCAGTTCTTCGCCTACGGCATCAAGAAGGCGAAGTAAGTCCTTCTACTGACTCGGAAGGCCTCCGTGGCGAGCACGGAGGCCTTTGCTTTTCCCGCCAGCCGGGTTGGGCTGGACAATCCAGCTCTTCCGGCCGAAACAGGGCCCGATGCTCACATACCTTCTCCGCCGGCTGGCCATATTGCTGCTGTCGCTGCTGATCGCGGCGGTGGCGCTGTTCGTGCTGCTGCGGCTGCTGCCCGGCGACCCGGCGAACGCGCTCCTCGGCGTCGGCGCGACGGATGCGCAGATCGAGGCGGCGCGCCAGCAGGTCGGCTCCGACCAGCCGCTTCTCGTGCAGTTCATGACCTTCATCGGCAACCTCGCCCGCTTCGATCTCGGCACCTCCTTCGTCAGCAAGGCCGGCGTGCTCGACGAGATCGGCAACCGCATGAGCGTCACCCTGCCGCTGACCATTCTGGGCTTCCTCGTCGCCATCGCCATCGCCCTGCCGCTCGGCATCCTTGCCGCGGTGAAGACCGACCGCTGGTACGGCAACGCCATCTCGGTGATCAGCCAGCTCGGCATCGCCATTCCGGTGTTCTGGCTCGGCATCCTGCTGGTGACGCTGTTCGCCGTGAACCTCCGCATCCTGCCGTCCTCCGGCTTCCCGCTGAAGGGCTGGACGAATTTCGGCGACGCGACGATCGCCATGATCCTGCCGGTGCTGACCGTCGCCATCGTCATCGCCGCCTCGCTGATCCGCTATGTGCGCGCCGCCACCCTCGACGTACTCGGCTCCGACTATCTCCGCACCGCCCGCGCGCTTGGCGCCAGCTTCCCCGAAGCTCTCGTCCGGCACGGCATCCGCAATGGCGCGGTGCCGGTGATCTCGATCCTGGGCATCGAGCTCGCCACCACCTTCCTCGGCGCCGTGGTGGTGGAGAAGGTCTTCGCCCTCCCCGGCCTCGGCTCCATGCTGCTGCTCGCCATCCAGCAGCGTGACTATCCCAATGTGCAGGGCGTGCTGTTCATCTCGACGCTGCTGGTGCTGGTGATCGGCTTTGCCGCCGACCTGATCCAGCGCCTCGTCGACCCACGCCTTCGTGGCCGGGGAACCGGCGCATGAGCCGCCGCCACTCTCTCACGCTCTGGGCCGGCCTGCTCCTCGTCGGCATCCATGTCGCCGCCGGCCTGCTGACGCTGGTCTGGACGCCTTATGACCCGACGGCGCTCGGCGGCGGCCGCCTCGCGCCGCCATCGCTGGAGCACTGGCTGGGCACCGACCGGCTCGGCCGCGATTTCTTCACGCAGGTGATGATCGGCTCGCGCATAGCGCTGATCGTGGGCGTCGGCGCTGTCGCCATCGGCGCGGTCATCGGCGTCACCCTCGGCGTGCTAGCGGCATTCGCCACCAAACTGCTCGACGACGCGCTAGCCGCGACCTTCGATATCCTCATCGCCTTCCCGACGCTGCTGCTCGCCATGCTGGTGGTCGCCGCGGCCGATACGGCGAGCCTCTTCACCGCCATCCTGGCGCTCGGCATCGCGCTCTCGGCCATTGTCGGGCGCCTGACCCGCATCCTCGCCAAGCGCGTGCTGCTGATGGACTACATCACCGCCGCCCGCACATCGGGCACGAGCTGGCCCGGCATCGTCGTCCAGCACGTGCTGCCCAACATCTGGCCGACGCTGTCGGTCAACTTCGCGCTGCAGTTCGGCCTTGCGGTGATCGCCGAAGCCTCGCTTTCGTACCTCGGTCTCGGCGCGCCGCCGCCAAACGCCAGTTGGGGCCGCCTGCTGCAAGAAGCGCAGGGCACGGTCTACACGGCTCCCATCGGCGCCATCGCCCCAGGCATTGCGCTGGTCACCCTCGCCATTGGCGTGAACCTGCTGGCCGACGGCATGCGCGAATTCACCGACCCGTCGCGGAGGCGCGCATGAGCCTCCTCACGGTCGAGAACCTAACCCTCACCGCCGCTGGCCTACCGCTGGTGCAGAACCTCGGCTTCGCCATCGCCCCCGGCGAGCGCCTCGGGCTGATCGGCGAGTCCGGTTCGGGCAAATCGCTGACCGCCATGTCGGTGCTCGGCCTGCTGCCCCGCACCATCAGCGCCAGCGGCAGCATCACGCTCGCCGGCCAGTCCGTCATTGGCGCACCCGACCGCGACCTCGACAGGTTGCGTGGCACCGCCGTCGCCTGCGTGTTCCAGGAGCCACTGACCGCTCTCGATCCGCTGATGCGCCTCGGCGCGCAGGTGGCCGAAGCTGTCACCCGCCGCGCCCGTCGCGACGGTCAGCCGGTGAATGTGCGCCAGACCGTGCTGGACCTCTTCACCCAGGTCGCCCTGCCCGATCCCGAGCGCATTGCAAAGTCCTATCCGCACGAGGTGTCCGGCGGCCAGCGCCAGCGCGTCGCCATCGCCATGGCGCTGGCCTGCAAGCCAGACCTGCTGATCGCCGACGAGCCGACCACCGCCCTCGACGTCACCACGCAAGCGGAAATCCTGAAGCTTCTCGATCGCCTCGTGCGCGAGCGCGGCATCGCGCTGCTGTTCATCAGCCACGACCTGCCGGCCGTGGCGCAGGTGGTCGATCGCGTCGTGGTCCTGCGCAAGGGCGTCGCCGTCGAGGCCGGCCCGGTGGCTGAAGTCTTTGCTCGCCCGGCCGACGACTACACGCGCGACCTCGTCGCCGCCGCCCGCGCCTTCGATGCGGCGCTGGAGGGCGCGCCATGAGCCTGATGGTCGTCGACAAGGTCCATTTCGGCTATAGCGCCACCCGTCCGGTGCTGACCGATGTGTCGCTCACGGTCCGCCCCGGCATGAGCCTCGGGCTTGTCGGCGAGTCCGGCTCCGGCAAGAGCACGCTGCTCCGCCTGATGCTCGGCCTTCATCGCCCCAGCGCCGGCAGCATCACGCTGGACGGCGCGCCGCTCGACACGCGCGATGGCGCCTTCATGCGCGGCTTCCGCCGGCAGGTGCAGGCCGTGTTCCAGGACCCTTATTCCTCGCTCGATCCGCGTCAGACCGTGCGCGCCATCGTCACCGAACCGCTGCGCTCCCTCCGTATTCCCGGCGATCACAACCAGATGGCTGCTGCCGCGCTGACCTCGGTAGGCCTCGATGCCGAGATGCTCGCCCGCCTGCCCCACGAATTCTCCGGCGGCCAGCGCCAGCGCATTGCCATCGCCCGCGCCATCGTCGCCGGCCCGAAACTGCTGCTGGCCGACGAGGCGGTGAGCGCGCTCGATCTCTCGACCCGCATCCGCATCGTTGAACTTTTCAAGCGGCTGGCGGCCGATATGACGCTGGTTTTCGTCTCCCACGACCTCGGTGTCGTGGCAGCGCTTTGCGACGAGATCGCCATTCTTGAAAAAGGCCGCATCGTCGAGGCCGGACCCACTCGCAAAATCCTCGACGATCCCCAACATCCCTATACGCGCGCGCTGCTTTCGAGCGTGCCCCGCATGCCCGCCTGAGGACCTATCATGACCGACTACACCGCCGCCCTCGATGCCTGGAAGATCAGGCGCCTCACCGCCCTCAAGGCCCCCAATGGCTGGCTCAACATCATCGGCCGCACCTGGCTCGAGGCCGGTACGCTGACCGTCGGGTCCGACCCCAACAGCGGCATTGTCCTCGCCGCCGGCCCGGCGGCGCTCGGCACGCTGACCCAGCATGAGAACGGCGAAGTCGACTTCGTGCCCGCCGACGGCAGCCCGAGCCACCATCTGGTACCCGACAAGAAGCACCCGCCGCACTTCCTGCTGCATGGGCTGCATGTCGAGGTGACCACCATCAACGGCGAAAACGCCCTGCGCGTGCGCGACACCAGGTCGACCGCGCCGGACGAACTCGAAACCCTGCGCTATTTCGCGCCCGACCCGAGCTGGCGCATCGAGGCCAAATGGGTGCCGTTCCAGAGCACGCTCACCGTCGGCACCACCAAGGACATCGACACCGAAGTCGAGGTGACCCACAAGGCCGTGTTCCAAAAGGACGGCAAGACCTGGGAACTGATCGCCACCCACGGGACGCCCGAGGCACCGCAATTCGTCATCCGTGACCTGACCTCGCGTGACGATACCTACCCGGCGAGCCGCTTCGTCTTCGGCGAGAACGTCACCGCGGACTCGATCGTCCTCGACTTCAACAAGGCGATCAACCCGCCCTGCGCCTTCACCGAATTCGCCGTCTGCCCGCTACCGCCGGCCCAGAACGTTCTGCCGATCCGCATCGAGGCCGGCGAGAAGCGGCTGTCGGTGCTGCACTAGCCAGAGGCTGCCGCCGACCTCGAGGCGGCGCCTCGCGCCCTCACCCCTTCTGCGCGTCGAGCAGGAATATCCGCTCCAGTACGCGGCGATAGGGGCGCTCGCCCTCGAGTTCCATGATGTCGCGCATGTGCTCGCGCCAGCGCGTGATCGCGGGTGCTTCCGGCTGGCTGAAATCGTAGGCGGCCGAGCGGATCGTGTGGGCGAAGAGCAGCCCCGAATCCTCGTGGAAATAGATCTCGTAATAGACGATGCCCTGCGCCAGCAGCGCTTCGCGCATTTCGGGCCATAGCGCATCGTGGCGGCGGCGGTACTCGTCCGCCATGCCCGGCTTCACGCGAAGCACGAAGGCTCCCGTGGCCGTGGGATCGATCTGCATCCCCTCGCCCGCTGTCATTGCCACCACCGTCTCCTCCCTTGGTCGAACATCGCCTGAAAGCGTGCCTGTGCCTCTTGCCAAGCCATCACTCTCATGATTTGATCAAACATCAATAATCAATAACAAGCCGACCAACAAGCCTATCCCCGGAGGAAAACCCCAATGAACGCAAGAATCTCGCGCCGTCAGGCGCTGCAGCTCGGCGCATCCGCGCTGGCCGCATCCGCCCTTATGTCGCCCGGCCGCGCCTTCGCCCAGTCGGCAACGCTGCGCATCGGCCATGTGCTGGCGCCGGCGCACCAGTTCCATCTCGGCCTCGAGCTCGCTGCCAAGTCGGTGGCCGCCGCCACCGGCGACCGGGTGAAGCTCGAAATCTTCCCGTCCTCGCAGCTGGGCACCGAGCGCGACATGAACGTCGCCATCCGCACCGGCGGCGTCGATGGCCTGCTGGCCTCGCCCGGCGGCGCCAGCGTGCACCTCAAGGAACTCGCCATCCTCGATGCGCCCTATCTGTTCCGCGACAATGCCCACTGGCAGGCCGTGGTCGACGGTCCCATCGGCGAAGAGTGGAAGAAGAAGATCACCGAGCAGTCCGGCGTCCACATCGTCGGCTGGTTCCACCGCGGCACCCGCCACGTTATCTCGCGCCAGGCCGCCTATGAGACCATCGGCGCCATCAAGGACCAGAAGATCCGTGTCGCCGACCTGCCGCCCTACCCGCAGGTGTTCCAGGGTTTCGGCGCCATCCCGACGCCGATCGCCTTTGCCGAAATGTACCAGGCGCTGGAATCCGGCATCGTCGACGGCGCCGACGTTCCGCTCGACACCATCCTCAGCCAGAAGCTGTTCGAGGTCTCGAAGTTCGTGAACCTCATCGCCTGGAGCTTTGCCGCCCCCGGCCCGATCCTCGTCTCCGACCAGGCTTGGACCTCGCTCAGCGCTGAAGACCAGGCGGCCCTCGTCGCCGGCATCAAGGAAGGCTCGGCGCTGGTCACCGAGGCCTTCACCGCTGGTGAAGAGTCGGTCAAGGAACAGCTCGTCGCCGCCGGCATGACGCTCTCCACTCCCACCGACCTGCCCGCCTGGGAAGCCGCGGCCGCCGCTGCTATCCCGACGCTGGCCGACAGCTGGGGCGGCGACGTTTCGCTGTACCAGAAGATCCGCGACGTCCAGGCCTGATCCGCGAAATGGCTCTTCGACACCTCAAGACCGTCCAGACGGCGCTCGGGCGCGCCGAAGAGCTGGTCGCCATGGCGCTGGTCGCGGCGCTGCTGATCGTGGTCAATCTGCAGATCTTCGCGCGCTACATCTTCCACCATCCTTTCATCTGGCCAGAGGAGGTCTCGCGCCTCCTGCTGGTCTGGATGACCTTCATCGGCGCCGCGGCTCTCACCCGCCGCGGTGCCGACCTCGCGGTCGACACCTTCATCGAGATGCTGCCGCATGGTGGTCGCCGCGTGCTGCTGATCATCCGCGACGCGCTGCTGATCGTGGTCTTCACCGTCATCGGCCTGCAGGGCTTCGAACTCGCCAAGGCCGTCAACGGCATGCCGCTGGTCGCCACCGGCTGGCCCACCGCCATGCTGGCCTGGCCCGTCATCGCCGGCGCCGCCCTCACCGTTTTCCATTGCGTGGTCCGCCTCATCGAGCAGTTCGCCAATCCATCGCGCGAAGTCCCGCATACGCCCAAGGTGCTCACGTGAGCCTCCTCTACATCGTCGTCCTCCTCATCCTGCTGTTCTCGGGCATCCCGGTCGCCGCGAGCCTGTTGATCGTCGGCGCCGGCGGCATCCTGATTGCCGGCGTGCCGCTCTCCATCCTCGGGCAGCGCATCGCCTTCGGCATCGACAGCTTCACGCTCATCGCCATTCCCATGTTCCTGCTCATGGGCAACCTGATGAACGCCTCGGGCATCACCCAGCGCATCTTCGATTTCTCGGTGGCCATGGTCGGTCACTGGCGGGCCGGTCTGGCGCAGGTGAACATCATCGGCTCGCTGATCTTTTCGGGCATGTCGGGCTCGGCCCTCGCCGATGCCGCCGGCCTCGGCACGGTCGAAATCCGCGCCATGACCCTCAAGGGCTATTCGCCCGCCTTCGCCGCCGCCATCACGGCCGCCTCGGCGACCATCGGGCCGGTGATCCCGCCCTCGACCGTCGCGGTGCTCTACGCCTTCATCGCCGACGTCTCGATCGGCCGCATGTTCCTCGCCGGCGTCGTCCCGGGCCTGATGATGGTTTTCATCCTGATGACGATCGTCTACTGGCGCGGCAAGAAGATGGACCTGCCCACCTTCGTCAGGGCCAGCTGGCAGGAGCGCGGTCGCGCCACCTGGAAGGCCCTGCCGGCGCTCGTCGTGCCCGTCGGCCTCATCGGCGGCATGCGCACCGGCATTTTCACCGCCACCGAAGTGGCCGCCGTCGGCGCGCTCTACGCGCTGCTGCTCGCCGCAATCTACTGGAAGTCCACCGACAAGAAAGAAATGATCGGTGCCTTCCGCGAGACTGCGCTCTCGACCGGCGGCATCATGATCATCGTCGCCTCAGCCAACGTCTTCGCCTGGATCCTCGCCCGCGAACGCATCCCGCAGGACATCACTGCCGCGGTGGTGGACATGGGCCTCGATCCCATCGTGCTCCTGCTGCTGCTCAACGTCGTGATCCTCCTCCTGGGCATGATCCTCGACGCCTCCGCCATCCTCATCCTCGTGACCCCGGTCGTCGTGCCAGCGGTGGTGGCGGTGGGCATCGACCCGGTGCATTTCGGCATGGTGATGATCGTCAACATGATGATCGGCATGATCCATCCCCCTGTCGGCATGGCGCTGTTCATCGTCTCCAACATCGCCAAGACACCGGTGATGAAAGTGGCCGTGGAATGCGTGCCCTACATCATCGGCTTCCTCGTCGTCCTCGCCCTCATCACCTTCGTGCCGCAGCTGGTGCTGTGGCTCCCCGACCTCGTCTACGGACCCGCCAAGCTATGACCACCGACGTTCTCGAAATCCTGCATGGCGGCGCCGAGCGCCTGGCGGTCACCTGGATCAATGCCGACCCGGCCCCGGCGCGCATCTCGCGCTACCGCGTGCCGTCGGGGCAGTCCGTGTCGATGCATGTGCACACCGGCAAGGCCGAGCACTGGGTCATCGTCGCCGGCGAAGGCACCGTACGGGTGGGCGACCGCTCGTATTCGGTCAAGGCCGGTGACATCGTCCACACCCCGCCGACCATCCCGCACGGACTGACCACGACCAGCGCCGAACCGCTGGTCTTCCTCAACATCGTGCAACCCACCGGCGAGCCGATCACCTCGGTGGAAGTGGGTCCCTGAGCCATGGCGCGCCTGCTCATCACCGGCGGCAGCGGCATGGTCGCCCAGCACGTCGCCGAAGCCGCCCTCGGCGCCGGCCATGAGGTCGTGCTGGCCGACGTCGCCTGGCCCGAAGACCGGATGTGGATCGACGGGCCATCTCGGCTCAGCTTCGATATCCGCGACGCCGAGGCCTGCCTTCGTCATGCCGAGGGCGTCGCGGCCATCGTCCATTGCGCGGCCATTGTCGGCCCCATCCGCGCCCGCACCGATCCGCAGGTGACGCTCGCAGTCAACGTCAACGGCACCGCCAACCTGCTCGAGGCAGCGCACGCCACGGGTGCCCGGCTGATCAACGTCTCGACCGCGACGCTCTATGGCAACCGGCCGGACCTGAAACCGCTGCCGGAAAGCGATCCTACCGATCCGCTGACCATCTACGATGGCAGCAAGTTGATGAGCGAGAACTGGTGTGCCGCGCACCGCCGCACCTTCGGCAGCGACAGCGCCTCGTTCCGCACCGGCTTCGTCTATGGTCGCGGCAACCAGATCGGCGAGTACTTCCTGCCCCGCGTCCTCGCCGGCGAAGCGGTGGACGAAAAGGCCGGCGGCGATCACCCCTGCGACTTCACCTATGTGGTCGACCTCGCCGAGGCCCTGCTCGCCGCCGCGCTGGCGCCGAAACTGAACAACCCCGTCTACAACATCACCGGCGGTGTGCTCCGCACCCGCGGGCAGTTTGCCGACGCCGTCCGCGCTTTGCTGCCCGATGCCCGCATCACGCAGGCGCCCGGTATCGATCCCGGCCGCCACCTGCGCGGCCCCTCCGTGCTCGATCTCGCCAGGGCCGATTTCGGCTGGGTCCCCCGCTTTTCCGTCGAAACCGGACTGGCGGACTGGCTCGCGCGCATCCGCCCGCTATGATGCGCATCCAGAGCTTCAGGGAGAACGCATGAGCGACGAGACACTCGGCAAGCCGGCGGCATCGCCCATCCTGCACCGGAAGAAGGCGGACCTCGTCTACGAATATCTGCGCGAGCAGATCATCAACGGCACCTATCCGCCCGGCCGCCGCATGACCCTCGCCGACCTCTCCGGCGAGCTCGGTCTCTCGCACATGCCGGTCCGCGAGGCGCTGCTCAAGCTCGAACGCGAGGGCCTTCTGGTCAGCGAGCCACACAAGGGCATGCGGGTGGTCCAGCTGTCGCTGAAAGACGCGCAGGAGCTGTTCGAGATCCGCTGCGAGCTCGAAGGGCTGTCCGCCTGGCGCGCCGCGAAAGCCGGTGACGCCGATCTCGCCGACGATCTCGTCTCGATCAATGCCGATTTCGCCGATGCCTACCGGAAGCAGGATTTCACCGCCATGGGCTCGGCCAACTGGATGCTGCACCGCCGCATCCTGCAGGCCGCCGACAGCGCCCAGCTCACGCGCGTGCTCGAAGACCACTGGACCGCGTCGCAACGCTATCGCTCCGGCTATCAGTTGATCCCCGGCCGCGCTCACCAGACCATCTCCGAGCACGACGCCGTCATCGACGCCATCCGCAAGGGCGACGCAGAGGCCGCCCGCACCGCTGCCCGCGCCCATATCCAGAAGGCCGGCGCCGAGCTGGCGCTGATCGTATCGAAAACCGTGGACGACTGATGCCCGCTGCCACCCTCGACCTCCCGTCCCGCGTTCTCGTTTCCGGCGCTGCCGGTGGTATCGGCGGCGCGGTCGCGCGCAAGCTGGCCGATGCCGGCACCGCGATCCTCGGCACCGACCGCGGCTCCGCACCCGCCGACTGGTCCGCCCCCTGGATCGCCGCCGACCTCACCGACGCCGCGAGCTACGCACGCATTGCGGAGAGTCCGGGCGATCTCGACGGTGTCGTCCTCGCTGCCGGCATTCTGGATGGCGCCGAGTGGGACGCGATCACCCCGGACGCGGCGCTAAGACTGTTCAACGTCAACCTCGTGGCCCCCTACTTCCTGCTCCGTGCGCTGCTGCCGCGCCTGTCCGAAGCCAGTTCAGTGGTCGTCGTCGGCTCCATCGCCGGCCTGCGCGGATCGCCGGCTACGCCGTTCTACGCGGCGAGCAAGGCCGGCCTCCGCAACCTCGCCGCATCGCTGGCCTTGCTGCTGCAACCGCGCGGCATCCGCGTCAACGTCGTCGCCCCCGGCCTGATCGACACGCCGCTCACCGACGGCCTCAACGTCACCCTCGCCGAAAAACGCGGCATCAGCATCGAGGCCATGGCCGCCGAACGCGCCGCCGCCATTCCGCTCGGCCGCGCCGGCAGCGCCGACGAGGTTGCCGACACCTGCCTTTATCTCCTGAGCCGTCAGTCCGCCTACATGACCGGCTCCACCCTGTTCTCGACCGGCGGCGTCCTCGCCGGCATCACCTGAGGGACATTTCCATGCCACGCGACACGGTCATCGTCTTCGGCGCCAGCCGGGGTCTCGGCGAAGCCATCGCCCTCGATCTGGCGGCGGGTGGATTTGCCGTCGCGGCTGTCTGCCGCAAGCGCGAAGATGCGATGGCGGTGGCCGCACGCATCGACGCGGCCGGCGGTCACGCCCTGCCCCTCGCCGCCGACGTCACCGACTTCGCCTCTATCGAGGCCGCGGTGAACGAGGCTGCGACATGGAGCGGTGGCCTCATCGGCATCGTCAACAATGCCGGCGTCATCGATCCGATCGCACCGCTTGGCGACACCGATCCCACTGCCTGGGCCAGGCTGATTACCGTGAACGTCGTTGGTGCCTATCACTGCGTCCGCGCTAGCCTCGCGCATCTGGGCGCCGGCGGCGTCGTCGTCAACATTTCGAGCGGCGCGGCGGGCCACGCGATGGAAGGCTGGAGCGCCTATTGCACGTCCAAGGCCGGACTGGCCATGCTGACGCAATCGATCGCCCACGAGCACCAGGATATCCGGGCCTATGGCTTCCGCCCGGGCGTCGTCGACACCGACATGCAGGGCAAGATCCGCGCCTCGGGCATCAACCGCGTCAGCAAGCTGAAGCGCGAGGACCTGCTGAAACCGCAGGTCCCCGCCGCCGGCATCACCTGGCTGCTGCGCCACGCCCCGGCCGATCTCTCCGGCCAGGAGGTCGACATCCGCGACGACGCCTTCAAGTCGCGAATGTCCGAAACGGCCTAGACCCGAACCACCACCACGTCGCGGGCCGGCACGGTCACCTTGGCGCCCGAGGCCGATGCTCCCGCCTCGCTCCAATAGGCCTCGCCGAAGCTCACGGTCTTGCCGTCGACTTCGACGCTAGCCGACTGCACCTCGCGGGTCTGGTTGAGCAGCCACAGCACCTTGCCCTGCGGCCCTTCATGCAGGCGCGCATGAATGTTGGCATTGCCGGTCTTCACGTGCTGCACCTTGCCGGTCCAGGCGAAGACTTTGGCGAAGTAGGCCAGGTTGTCGGCGTTGCTCTGCTTGAAATAGGCGACGCCAGGATGCGTGCCGACCAGCAGCGTCTGCCCCTTGCCATGGGTGTTCTCGACCACCGCCACGCGGCCGCCGTCGAACGTGCCGCGCTCGCGTCCGGTAGTCACTTTGTAGCTCTGCAGGAAACCGCCGCCGCGCACCGGCCGGCCGTCGAGATTAAAGCCGATCCGATCGCCGAGGTCGGGCATGAACTCGACCTCGTCCTCGCGGACGCCGAACACCACGTCGAGTCCATTGTTTGGCTGCACCACGCCGACCTTGCCGCGATCGCCGAAATAGCCGGGCGTCGCTTCCGAGATCAGCTTGCCGCCCTTCTTCACCCAATCCGCCAGTTGCTTGGCATGGGCCGAGGTCAGCATGATCGGGTACGCCGCGTAGATGGTGTCGTACTCGTCGATGTGGTCGATATGTACCCAGTCCGGCTGCAGGCCATTGTCGAGGAAGCCGCGATAGGCGCCCCACATGGCTTCGCGGTAGGTCTCGGGCTTATGGTTATGGTTGAGCAGGTAGTCCCAGGCCTGCGCCTCGGGGATGACGAGCAGGCCGATATCGCCCTTCACCGGCTTGGCGTCCCACACCGGCTTCTGCGCCGCACCGTTGGCCCACTTGCCGATCTTGCTCTGCATCTCGGACCGCGGCGTGCGCGAGCCGTCCATGCCATAGGCGCCGAACGCGCCGAACAACGGCCCGTCGAGCAGCGGCCGCCAGCGCAGGTTGAGAATGCCGCTCGCGCCGCAGGCGAACGAGCCCATGGTCAGCGTGCGCACATCCTCGGGCTCCATCACGCGCCCGTCTTCCTTGTCGTGGCCCAGCACCTGCGGCTGCATCCACAGCGGTCCGGCGGGACGTTCGGCATGCCACCACTTCTTGCCGCGTGCGGCCGCGCGGGTGATGTCGGGCCCGAAGAGGTTCTGCCACGGCTTGAAGCCGCGCCGGCTCGGCACCCAGGTGAGGCCGTAGAGCTCGACCTTGGATGCGGCCAGCCAGTCGTCCATGCCCAGAGCCGCCATGTTGGGAATGGCCCCGCCCACGCCATGCGCGGCGATCAGGCAGTCCTTGTCGATCGCCCGGATGGTCTCGAGCTTGAAATCCATCTGGCCGTAATAGTTCTCTTTCTTGAACTGCAGCCAGTCGAGCCCTTCCGGATACGGCCCCACTTCCGCTGGCGGTTCGATGTCGTCCCACTCGGCGTACGAGTAGCGGTACCAGGCCTGCGCCAGCGTCTCGAGGTCGCCATACTTGGCCTTGAGCCACTTGCGGTAGTCGGCCTTCATCCAGGTCGAGTAGTCGACATCGCCGGCGTAGTTGACCTCGTTCCAGACGTCGTAGCCGAGCAGCGCCGGATGCCCCTTGTAGCGGGTGGCGAGCGCGGTGAGGAACGCGCCGACTGCCTCCTTCACCTCGGGGCAGTTCATCGTCAGCGCGCCGGCGCCGCCGCCATTGTTGGAAAAGCCACCGGTCGACGAACTGACCCCCATGTTCGAGGTCATCTCGCGCCCGTCGGCCCGCAGCTGCCGGGCATGCGCGAACTTGCGATAGGCCCAGTCGGGTACCGTATGGGTCAGTTCGGCGATGATGGTCTTGATGCCGTTCTTTTCGGCCAGCTCCATCTGCCTGTCATAGTCCGACCAGTCGTAGACGCCCGGTTTGCGCTCGATCGAGGCCCACATGAACCAGTGGCGGAAGACGTTCATGCCGTCTTCGGAGGCGACGCCATAGTCCCGGGCCCAATCCTCGCGCGGCGGGTTGGACTTGCGGAAATAGACGGCGCCGTAGGGAACCTGTGGCAGCTTGTCGAGAGGCATTAGATACGGTCCTGCGGGCAATGGTCATCCGCTCGGCGCCACGCCCAAAAGCGACGCCGTCCGGTCTAGCGATGGTGGTAGTTCCGAGTGCTGGCTAGTCGTCTCGGCCGGCCAGCGCCTCCAGCGTTCGGACGAGTGCCGAATGGTCCTTGTCGCCGTCGCCACGCGCGACGGCCGAATTCATGAGCTGCTGCGTCGCGGCCGCATTGGGCAGCGACAGGTTCAGCGCCTTGGCGGCATCCACCGCCAGCGTCAGGTCCTTGCGGTGCAGGCGGATGCGGAAGCCTGGATCGAAGGTCCGCTTGATCATGCGCTCGCCATGCACTTCGAGAATCTTCGACGCGGCGAGCCCGCCCAGCAGCGCCTCGCGCACCTTCGCCACATCGGCGCCGGCGGCCTTGGCAAAGGTCAGCGCCTCGGCGATGGCCTCGATGGTCAGGCCCACGACGATCTGGTTGGCGACCTTTGCGGTCTGCCCGTCACCCACGCCACCGATCAGCGTGATGGTCTTGCCCAGCTTCTGGAACACCGGCAGAGCGCGGTCGAACACCGCCTGCTTGCCACCCACCATGATGGTCAGCGCCGCATTCTTGGCGCCCGGCTCGCCACCGGAGACCGGCGCGTCGAGATAGTCCGACCCAAGCGCTTCGATGCGTTTCGCAAAATCCTTGGTGGCCACCGGCGAAATCGAGCTCATGTCGATGACGAGGCTGCCGGGCTTGAGCCCCTCAGCCACGCCGTCCTTGCCGAACAGCACGGCCTCGACGTCCGGCGTATCCGGCACCATCAGGATCACGATTTCGGACGCAGCGGCGACCGCCTTTGGCGTATCCGCCGCCTTGCCGCCCTTGTCGACGAGATACTGCGACACGTCCTTGACGCGGCTCAGGGTGAGCGCATGTCCCGCATCGATCAGGTGGCCTGCCATCGGGCGGCCCATCACGCCAAGTCCAATGAAACCGATATTCATGGGTCGCTCCTTACGCGTATGCCTTCATCCAGCCGAGGCCGGCCGTGGTGCCATTCTTGGGCTTGTACTCACAGCCGATCCAGCCGTCGTAGCCGAGCCGGTCGATCTCCCCGAGCACGAACGGATAGTTGATCTCGCCCGTCCCCGGCTCATTGCGGCCCGGATTGTCGGCCACCTGGATATGGGCGATCCGGTCCTTGAGACGGGTGTAGGTGGGGATCAGGTCACCCTGCATCACCTGCATGTGGTAGACGTCGTACTGGATGTAGAGGTTCGAACTCCCCACCCGGTCGAGAATGCCCTCGGCCTGCTTCGTCGTGGTGAGGAAGAAATTCGGAATGTCGCGGGTGTTGATCGGCTCGATCAGGAGCTTCACCCCGGCCTTGGCGCAGAGGTCCGCCGCGAACTTCAGGTTCTCGACTAGCGTGTCTTCCAGTTTCCCGAGATCGGCGCCGGCCGGGATCAGCCCCGAGATCACATTGACCTTCGGGCAGTTGAGCGCCGCCGCATAATCGAGCGCCGTGCGGATGCCGGTGCGGAATTCGTCGACCCGCTCGGCGTGGCAGGCAATGCCGCGCTCGCCGCCGGCCCAGTTGCCCGAGGGCACATTGAACAGCGCCTGCGCCAGGCCATTGTCGCGCAGCGCCTTGGCGACGGCGTCCGGCGTCTCAGCGTAAGGGCCGAGATACTCGACGGCGCCGAACCCGTCCTTGGCAGCCGCAGCGAAGCGGTCGAGGAAGCCCAGTTCCTGGTAGAGAAATGACAGGTTGGCGGAAAATTTCAGCAAAGCAGAACCTCAGGCAATGAACTTGGTGCGGTGGAGCATGCGCTTGTGGCGCGGATCGGGGCTCGGCACGGCCGAGATAAGGCTTTTGGTATAAGGCTCCACTGGCGCTGTGCAAATCTGCTCGGCCGTACCCATTTCGACCAATTTGCCGCGGTGCATCACTGCCACCCGGTCGCAGAAGTACCGCACCACCGAAATATCGTGCGAAATGAAGATGAAGCTCAGGTTCAGCCGCTTCTGGATCTCGAGCAGCAGGTCGAGGATCTGCGCCCGGATTGAGACGTCGAGCGCTGCCGTGGCCTCGTCCGCGATGATGATCTTGGGGTCGAGCGCCAGCGCCCGCGCGATGCCGATACGCTGCCGCTGTCCACCCGAAAAGGCATGCGGGTAGCGCTCCATCGCCATCGGGTCGAGCCCGACCAGCTCCAGCAGCTCCCCGACCCGCTTCTCCAGCGCCGCCCCGCGCGCCGTGCCCGACACGAACATCGGATCGCCGATGATCTCCTTCACCGTCATACGCGGATTGAGCGAGGCGAACGGGTCCTGGAACACCAGCCGCACATCGCGATGGAACGTGCGGAGACCGGCCTTCGACAGCTTGGTCACCTCGACCGGCTGCGTGCCGCCATTATAGGTCACGATGCCGGAGGTCGGCTCGACCACCCGCAGGATCAGCCGTCCGAGCGTCGTCTTGCCCGAACCGCTCTCGCCCACAATGCCGAGGTTCTCGCCCGGATAGAGATCGAGGCTCACATCGTCGACCGCCTTGATGGCGTTCTTGTTCGCGCCGAACCATGCCGTCGACGCGCCGTAGAGCTTGCTGAGATTGCGCACCGACAGCACCGGTCTGGCGTCCGGAGTCGGCGGCACCGATCGCGTCACCGCGCGCCGGTTCTCCTCGAGCTTCACGGTCGAGTTCAGCAGCCGCTGCGTATAGGGGTGCCGCGCATCGTGGAAAATGTCGTCCACCGGGCCGCTCTCGACGATCCGCCCATAGCGCATCACCGCCACGTCGTCGGCCACTTCCGCCACCACGCCCATGTCGTGGGTGATCAGCAGCATGGCCATGCCGCGGCTGACCTGTAGCCGCTTGATCAGGTCGAGGATTTCCGCCTGCGTGGTGACGTCGAGCGCCGTCGTCGGCTCGTCGGCGATCAGCACGTCGGGGTTCGCCGACAGCGCCATGGCGATCATGGCGCGCTGCCGCATGCCGCCCGAGAACTCGAACGTGTAGCGATCGATCATCGTCTCGGGGCTGGGGATTTCCACCTGCCGCAGCAGCTCGATGGTCTGCGCCCGCGCTTCGCGCTTGCTCATCTGCCGGTGCAGTTGCAGGGCCTCGACGATCTGGCTGCCGATGGTGTGCACCGGCGACAGCGAACTCATCGGCTCCTGGAAGATCAGCCCGATGCGCCCGCCGCGAATGCCGGCGCGCTGCATCTCCTTCTCGCTGAGCGTGGTGAGGTCGACTTCCTTGCGCCCGTCGCGCAGCAGGATGCGTCCGCCGGTGATCGAGCCGTTCTTGTCGAGGATGCGCAGGATCGCCCGCGCCGTCACCGACTTGCCCGAGCCGCTTTCGCCCACGAGACAGAGAGTCTGCCCCTTGCGGAGCTCGAAGCTGACATCGCGCGCCGCGTGCAGCACCTCGTTGCGCAGCCGGAAGTCTAGGCTGAGGTTCTGCACCGACAGCACGACGCTGTCGTCGGGCTTCTGCGTGTCGCGCTGCTTGGCGAAATGGGCTTCGGTCAACATCGCCATGCGTCAAGCCTCATACGGGTCGGCGGCATCGCGCAGACCATCGCCGAGGAAATTGTAGGACAGCACGGTGAGCACCACCGCCGCACCCGGCCAGATCAGCAGCCACGGCGCCGTCGAAATGGTGCGCACGTTCTGCGCCTCCTGCAGCAGCACACCCCAGCTCACCACCGGCGCCTTGAGGCCGATGCCGAGGAAGGAGAGCGCCGTTTCCGCCACGATCATCGTCGGCAGCGCCAGCGTCACCACAGCGAGGATGTGGCTGGTCAGCGACGGCAGGATGTGTCGGAAGATCAGCCGCCGCTCCGTCGAGCCGTCGAGCCGCGCCGCGGTGACGAAATCTTCGCTGCGCAGCGAGAAGAACCGTCCGCGCACTTCGCGCGCCAGCCCGGTCCAACCGAACAGCGACACGATCAGCGTTATGAGGAAATAGACCGTCAGCGGCGACCAGGTCAGCGGGATCGCCGCTGCGAGGCCAAGCCACAACGGGATCGTCGGCATCGAGGAAATCACCTCGATGATGCGCTGGATCACCATGTCCACCGCCCCGCCGTAAAAGCCCGACAGCGACCCCAGCACCACGCCGAGACAGAGGCTGATGCAGACGCCGATCAACCCGATCGACATCGACACCCGCGTTCCATAGATCAGCCGGCTCAAGAGGTCGCGACCGAGCTTGTCGGTGCCCAGCAGATACATCGTGTCGGTCTTCTTGAGCGGCCCGATCAGGTGCAGGTCCATGGGGAACACGCCCCACATCTTGTACGCCGCGCCTTTGACGAAGAAACCGATCGGCACGACCTTCTCTTCGTCGATCGTGTAGCTGCGCTTGAGCGACGCCTGGTCGACCGTCATCGAATAGCCGGTGACATGCAGCTGGAACACTTCGCTGCCGTCGGGCTGCTTGGTGAAGAGCCGGATTTCCTGCGGCGGCGAATAGGTGAACTGCGGCTTGCTCGTATCGGGCAGCCCGGGCGCCAGGAACTCGGCGAACAGCGCGACGAGATACAGGAACAGGATGATGAAGCCGGCCACCACCGCCACTTTGTGGCGGGTGAACTTGGCCCAGATCAGCGTCCACTGCCCCGCCACCGCGATCTCGGCGGCGCGCACGCCCGGCTTCAGCGACGACATGGATGGGCCGGTTTCTGCCACGCCCTCGATATAGGTATGCGGGGTCATTGGAAGCGGATCCGTGGGTCGAGCAAAGCGAGCAGCAGGTCGGAGATCAGCATGCCGATCAGCGTCAGCACGCCCATCAGCAGGATGAAGCTGCCGGCCAGATACATGTCCTGGCTGATCAGTGCGCGTAAGAGCAGCGGCCCCGCCGTCGGCAGGTTGAGCACGATGGCCGTGATGGTGACGCCGGAGATCAGTTCGGGCAGCACCCAGCCGATCGCCGAGACGAACGGATTGAGCGCGATGCGTACCGGATACTTCATCACCGCGCGATATTCCGGCAGGCCCTTGGCGCGCGCCGTGCTCATGTAGGGCTTGTTGAGCTCGTCGGTGAGGTTGGCGCGGAGAATGCGGATCAGCGCCGCGGTACCGTTGGTGCCAATGACGACGATCGGGATCCAGAGATGCGCCAGAAGGTCCATGAGCTTGCCGAAGCTCCATGGCGCGTTGACATATTGCGGCGAGTACAGCCCGCCCACGCTCTGGCCCATGTATTTGTAGGCCACATACATCAGCGTCAGCGCCAGGATGAAGTTGGGAATGGCGAGGCCGAGGAAGCCGAGGAAGGTGAAGGTGTAGTCACCGATCGAATGGCGCCGCACCGCGGAGTAAATGCCGATCGGCAGCGACACAGCCCAGACGAAGAGCAGCGCCGCGACCGAGATCGACAGCGTCGAGCCCATGCGCTCCCAGATCAGTTCCGCCACCGGCCGGTTCCACTCGAACGAGTGGCCGAAATCGCCACGCGAAAGAATGCCCCAGATCCACTTGATGTATTGCAGCCAGATCGGATCGTCGAACCCGTAGGCCCGCCGCAGCGCCTCGATCTGCGCCGGGTCGGCGTTCTGGCCGCTGTCCGACATCGAGGCGATCATCGAGGTGATGTAGTCGCCTGGCGGCAGCTGGATGATCAGGAACGCGATGATCGACATGCCGATCAGCGTCGGGATCATGTAGAGCAGCCGCTTGATCACATAGCGCAGCATCGGTGCGTCAGGCCCAAGTGATATGGACGACTTCGAGCGTCGAGAGGCCCGGCATCTCGACATTCACCCGGCCATTGGCCTGAGTGATCCGCGGCGCCTTGTTCGAGACCAGCAGCGTCGCCTTTACGAACTTCTTGCCCTCGGGGATCGCGACCGACACCTCCTGCTTGCCGACCGGGAACACTTCGCGGATCGGGCCCTTCATCATCATCGGGTTGGTGATGTTGTTGAGCACCACCGCCGTGGCGGCGCCGTTGGTACGGACCGAAAGGTCCAGCACCGACGACCCGGTCACAGTGACGTCCGGCGTCTTGCCCAGCGCCCAGCGCACGGCATTGGCGATCAGCTTGCCGTGGTCGTGCGTCAGCACCTCCCAGAAGATCGCGCCGATGTTCCAGGGGATGTAGACCGTGCGCCCGCCGCCGGCATGCTCGCGGGTGATCACGGCCGAGCCCTTGGGCTCCTCGCGCGGATAGACCTCTTCCATCGGCAGGTCCGGGAAATCCGGCACATAGAGGAACGGCGACTGCGTGTCCTTGGCCGGCTCGACCGCCAGGAGCCTGGTGCCGCCGATGATGCGCGCCGCGCCGACAAAGCCGTCCGACACCGGATGGCTGCCGTTGATCGAGACATAGGTGTTCTTGACCGGTCCGCGCGCGCCCTTGGTCAGCGTCACGCCGAGCAACTTGCCCAGCGCGATGGCATCGCGCGGCTTGTTGTCGGCAAAGCGGGTCGACGTCTCGTGCGCCGCCACCACCGAACCGCCGGCCTTCACGTAAGCCTCGAGCATTTTGACCTGCTCGTCCGACAGGCAGGTCGAATTGGCGAGGATCACCACCTTGAACTGCTTGAGGCTCTTGAGCGTCATCGCCTGGTCCGAGAGCATCTCGAACGGCAGCTTGGCTTCGATCAGCGCCTGATAGAACCCGTAGTCATCGGCTTCAGCCGCCTTGCGCGTGTCCTGCCCGTGGTGGCGCAGCGTCGTCGCCGGATCGAGAATGGCGATCTCGGCGACCGGCGTCATCTTCGACAGCACCGGCTCGAGATTGGCGTGCATGGCGAAGCTGTCGGCCACCGGCTCGACCCAGCGGATATCCGGCACCACGCCGTTGAACTTGGTGAACCACGGCAGCAGCCCCTGTGTCGTGCCGTCGTCGATCCAGGCCTGCATTTCCGGCCCGGTGGTGACGGAGTCCTTCCAGCGATATTCCTCTTCCGGCCCGATCGAGGTGATGAGGATCGCCGGGCGCTCGCGGAAGGTGGCGCGCATGCGCTTGCCGTTGCGGCCCGCCATCCACACCGGCTCGGTGCCGCGGCGGCCCTGGTCGTCGACGCAGAGGAACGGACAGTATTTTTCGATGATGTCGAGATCGAACTCCATCAGCGACACCGAGCCCATGTTCGGGATGAAGCTCGTATGCGGTTTGATCTTCTTCATCACCTCGTCCCACTCGACGACGAGGCGGCTGAGCGTCGTGCGGCGCCACGCGGTCCAGGCGAGCCAGGCCGGATTTTCGACGCTGGAATCGCGCGGCAGATCGAAGCCCGACGCGGCCTTGAAGTTGGCCTTGCATGCGTCGCAATAGCAGACGCCATGACCCTGCCAGCGGTTGGCGAAGATGGCGTCGATGTCGTAATTGCGGGTCAGCTCTTCGAGCACCTTGGGCATGAACTCGAAATTATAGGACGAGTAGGCGCAGGTCACCCACACGTCCGGGAACGCCCAGTGCCGGCGCTTGTTGCCGTCCTTGTCGACCGCGATCCATTCCGGATGCGCATCGGCCGCGTCCTGGTGGATGGCATGCGGGTCGACGCGCGCCATCACATGCATGCCGAGCTTGCGCGCCCCGTCGACCAGCACACCGAACGGATCGGTATCGCCGATGAACTTGCTGACGTAATGCAGCGGCACCTTGCTCGGATAATAGGCGATGTACCCGCCCGCGCTGAGGCAGGTGGCGTTCGACTTGGTGCGCTTGAACACCTCGATCCAGAAGGCCGGATCGAACTTCACCGGATCGTCCTCGGCCAGCGTCAGCTGGGTCCAGCGTGTCGCCGACTTGTACCAGTCGGGCGTACGGAGAGTGTCGTTCTGCTGGGCCTTGGTATCGAGCATGGTCGTGGTTCCGGTCGCGAATGGGGCCTCCTACGCCGGCCCCATTGCTGGAGCCGGCGCGGGGAGGAGGTCTTCGGGGAGTCTCAGGCCTTGAAGAACTGTTCCGGACGTGCCGGACCAGGGGTGGGCCAGCCGAACGAGTTCGGCATTTCCTTGAGCAGGTTGACCACGTTGTTCTTCACCACGCCATACCCGTCGGCCGGCAGGCTGACGCCGAAGGTGAAGAAGAGATCGGCCGCATTCTGCAGGATCTGCGCCATGATCTCCTGCTGCTTGGCGGCGTCAGCGGTACCCACCAGAGTACGGTAGAGGTCCTGCTGGGCCTTCACCGCTGCCGGCGGTTCTTCCGCCGCCGGATCTTCCGGCTTGGTGTAGTAGAGCGACCAGGCCGGAGCGTAGAAGCAGTTGTTGTTGATCGGCACGTAGAAACGCGGATCGAGCATCGCCGCGATACCCGAATTGGCGCCGAACTGGTGCGCGGTCGCATCATATTCGCGGCCGCGACGCACGCGCTCTTCCCAGAGCGAGCGGTCCATGGTGCGCATCTGCGCATCGATACCCACCGCCTGGAACATCGGGATGGCCAGCTCGAACATGTCGAGGAACGTCGTGCGGGTCTGGTCCAGTTCGAAGATGATCGAGACGCGCTGCCCGTCGGCGTCGAGCCGGTAGCCTTCGCCGTCCTTGTTGGGCAGCAGGGCGTCCAGCATCTGGTTGGCCTTGTCCGGGTCGAACTCGGTATATTGCTTGGCCAGCTGCTCGTTGTAGAGCGGATCGTCCTCGCGCATCGAGGCATGCGCCGGCGCGCCCTGGCCGACGAACACCGCATCGATCAGCGCCTGCC
>VFQQ010002326.1_pt1 | contig 21919 bp, 15 predicted proteins | sample 3512341 | NCBI WGS metagenome assembly VFQQ01 (sample SAMN10412373, study PRJNA504923) | tailings metagenome | isolation source: Relicate 2 Philex TSF1 revegetated site | place: Philippines: Tuba, Benguet | collected 2017-08-29 | reverse complement strand
CGGGCCTCCCGAGATCTATATCATCTTCCTGCCGGCGGCGGGTGCGGTATCGACGATCCTGCCTGTCATGGCCCGCACCCGCATCCTTGGTTACGGGTGGATCGTCGCCGCAATCCTCGCGCTCGGGTTTCTGAGTTTCGGGCTGTGGGTGCATCATATGTTCACCGTCGGCATCCCGCATATGGCGCTGGCATTCTTCTCTGCCGCCTCGACCCTCGTGGCCGTGCCGACCGGTGTCCAGATTTTCGCATGGCTCGGTACGCTATGGGCGGGCCGGCCGCAGATGCACCTGCCGATGCTTTATCTGATCGGCTTCGTCGTCACCTTCGTCATCGGCGGTCTCACCGGGGTCATGGTGGCCATGGTACCATTCGACTGGCAGGCTCATGACACCGCCTTCATCACCGCGCATCTTCATTATGTGCTCGTCGGGGGGTTCCTGTTCCCGATGCTCGCGGGCGCCTATTACTGGCTCAGCCACTTCAGCGGGCGGCGCTATAGCTACACGCTCGGCAAGGCCGCCTTCTGGCTCATTTTCACCGGCTTCCACCTGACCTTCTTCCTGATGCACCTCGCCGGTCTGCTCGGCCAGCCGCGTCGGATCGACAGTTACCCCGACGCCGCCGGGTGGACCTTCTACAACCTCCTGTCGTCGCTGGGGTCATTTGTCATGGCGACCGGCATAGCGCTGGTGCTGATCGATCTGCTGCTGCAACTTTTTCACGCGCCGCGCGCGCGGCGCAATCCCTGGAATGCGGGTACGCTCGAATGGGCCATGCTGCAGCCTGCGCCTTCCTACAATATCGCCAGCTTGCCGCACGTCGACGATCGCGAGCCACTCGAAAAAACGCCCGCGCTGGCGCTCGAACTCGCGCGCGGCGAAGGTTATCTGGGAGTGCCGCGTCATGGCTGGCGCGAAACCCTGGCGGTCGACACGGCAACGGGCCGCATCGACCATATCGTCATACTGCCCGGCAACAGCCTGCTGCCCCTGGGCACCGCCCTGGTCACCGGCAGCTTCTTCCTGTTGATGCTGCTCAAGCTCTACATCTGGACGCTGGTGCCGCTTGCCGCGCTTGTTGCGCTCGGATGGCGCTGGGCCTGGGTTGTCGGCGAAAGACGCATTTATGGCCCGCTTCCCGTCGGCAACGGCTGCGAGGCCTTGATCCATGCCGAGGTGCCGACCGCGCCGGGCTGGTGGGGAAGCGTGTTCCTGCTCATCGCCAATGGCAGTCTGTTCGCATCGCTCCTCTTCGGCCATGCCTTCTTGTGGACAATCGCGCCCAACTGGCCCCCGCCCGCGCTTGTCACAGTCTCGATCCCGATCCTGTCGACCGGCATCGTCGGGGCCGCGCTGGCCGCGCTTCGCAACACCGGCTTTCCGCTGACCGGATTAGGGCTGGGCCTGCTGTTTTCAGCACTCCTGGCAACGGCGTTGCGGCTCGCACCGGCGCCGACCGCGCATGCCTATGGAGCGGTGGTGGCGGTGCTGCTGGCTTATGGAGCGCTGCACGTTCTGCTGGCACTGGTGATCGACCTTTGCGTGCGCGCCCGCCGGCGCGCCGGCTATGTGGCCGCTGTCGAAGGCGCCGAGCCCCGCATCGCCAGGTTATGGAACAATTATGCGCTCGCCACGGGCGCGATTGCATTGATTGCCGTACACTTGCCCGGGCTGCTGTCATGACCGGTCTGCTGCGCGCCTCGGCCGGTCTGATTATCTGGGCGGTCGCCTTTTCGGCGCTCTATGGTCTGCAGGGACTGGGCTGCGCCTTCGGCTGGGACGCATCGTCGATCGGCAGCCTGAGCCTTGCCCGGCTCGTCCTTGTCCTCGTCTATGTCGGCAGCGGCGTCCTGCTGGCCTATCTGTGCTGGGCTTTGCGTCCGCGCAAGACCGACACCGATTTTACCAGCCGCCTGGCGTTTGCGGGTGCGGTCGCCGGATTCTTCAGTCTCGCCTATACCGGCATGCCGGTCGTTGCAGCTTCGGTCTGCAGATGAGTTATAAATTGCGCTCGCGCCGGCCTGTTCGTGCGCGATCACGAAGACCGGTACCGCTCGCGCCGTGTGGATAACCATACGAAAAGGCGGCAGGAGAAATTGCCTGGTGCCGGCCAGGATAAAGAGCAAGCGGCTTATCGGGTGCGCGTCCGCTGGTTGGACCCCGCATGCAGTGGCGCATCGAGACCGCGGGGTCCGTCGGCGAAACCCTTCGTCAACGCGATTGTTCCAACTTTTTGAGAATGTTTAAGAAATTTGCACGCAGCGCTTTCATGGAGGCTCGCCCCCCCCCCCCAGCCGCTCGACCGGTCGGATATTGGCCACGTACCGAGGTTCGGCAATATCCAATCATGGGGGCCAATAATAGGGCAACGCCGCAACGTCTCGGCCAGGATGACCGGTACGTCGTCGCCCGCGCCTCCGATATTCAGGCGAGCATTTCGCGTATCTTGCCGGCCAGCACGTCGATCGGAAAGGGCTTCGTAATCATATCCATATTCCGGCCCAGAAAACCGCCGCGTGCTTCGGCGTTCTGCGCATAGCCGGTGATGAACAATATAGGCAGATCGGGGAGATGCTTTCGGGCTATTTCCGCAAGTTGCCGACCGTTCATCCCGGGCAATCCCACGTCGGTGATCATGAGATCGAAATGCGCCCCGCTTTCGATCACGGCAAGCGCCGATTGCGGATCTGCCGCCTCCAGCGCCTTGTAACCAAGCTCATCGAGCACGTCGGCGACGAGCAGCCGGACAGCAGCATCGTCTTCGACCAGCAGAACAGTCTGACCGTCGCCGTCATGCACTGGCTGCTTCGCCATCTCTGGCCGTTCTGCTGGTTCGTCGGCAAGCGGGAGATAAATCGTCACGTCGGTTCCGATACCTATCCTGGTATCGATGGAGACATGACCGCGCGATTGCTTGGCGAAACCATATACCATCGACAAGCCAAGCCCGGTCCCCTGCCCGATCGGCTTGGTAGTGAAAAAGGGATCAAACGCTTTGGCCAAGGTCGCGTCATCCATGCCGGCCCCGGTGTCCGAGACGGTGACGGCAACATAGAGTCCTTCGACAAATCCGTCATGCTCGGCGCAATATTTGCTATCGAGCGGTGCGAGATGCGTCCGCAGCGTCAAAAGGCCGCCCTGCGGCATGGCATCGCGCGCGTTGATGGCGAGATTGAGTATGGCGTTCTCGAGCTGGTTGGCATCGACGAGTGCCAGCGGAAGCGATTCAGCGAACGCGATCGAGACGTCGATCCGCTCGCTCATGGTCCGGCGCAGCAAATCTTCGAGCGAGGCGAGCAGCCGGTTGACGTCGGTCGGGCGGCTGTCAAGCGATTGACGGCGTGAAAAGGCAAGGAGCCGCGCGGTCAAGGCCGCCGCGCGTTCGGCCGAGGCCGTCGCCGCGTCCATAAACCGGTCGAGATCGTCGATACGTCCGGTCGCAATGCGCCGCCGTAATACGTCAAGCGCACCCATGATCCCGGTCAGCAGATTATTGAAGTCGTGCGCAATGCCCCCGGTCAGCTGGCCCACTGCCTCCATTTTCTGCGATTGCCGGAGAGCTTCTTCGGCCCGCGCGCGCTCTTTCGCTTCCGCCTCCAGTCGCGCCAGTGCCGCAGTCAGTTCAGAGGTCCGCTCCGCAACCTGCTGCTCCAATCGCTGCGCAGCTTCCGCGAGGATCGTCTGCCCCCGTTTCTCGTCATCAATATCCACAATCACCGAAATCGCCCCGGTCACTTCATCGCCGGTCTTCAATGGAATCCCGCTGACGCGGGTCCAGACCGAATTGCCGCTTTCCGGATGATGCAGGAACTCCATTCCCTGGACATATTCACCCTTGAGCGCGCGTACGGTTGCGAAGCGGTCGCGGGTAATGCGCCGTCCATCAGCATCATATCCCTCCCAGCGCGCTTCGCCGTCGGGGAGACGCGAGGGAATATCGCCCGACGGCAAAAAGCGGCGAAATGCAGGGTTGGAAAGCAATGTGCTTCCATCGCGATTAATGAAAGCCACGCCGACGGGAAGCGCCGAAAGCAGGGTAGAGAGCCGGGCCTGCCCGTCAGCAAGTTCGGCAATCGTGTCGCGAATTTCGAACTGCTTTTGCCGCGACCGCATCGCCGCGGCGACCGCGCTGGTGAGCGATTCCCCGCTGAGCGGTCGCTCAAGGAGGATCACATTAAGCGCGTTCTCGGGCAGCTGGCGCCGCACCCATTCCCCCGATGCGGCACGGCTCGTCGTCCGGCCGGCTAACAGGATGAACGGAATGTCGGACCAATCGGGCTGCGCGGCGAGCGCGCGGCGCAGTGGTGCAAGATCGGCACGCAGTGCCTCTTCGGTTACCAGGATCACGCCTGCTCGATCGTCGATCGCGTCGGCGAGCTCGGCAATCGTCGCGCAGGTGCTGATCGCATAATTTTGCGCGCCGAGCAGAGCGGCGACGCTCGCGGCGTCGCTGCCGTAGGGCGCCATAATCAGAACCCGGTTGCCGACTGACGCTGAGCGATGCACCTAATTACGATCTTCCAGAAGCGGCGGCTGCTCGCCGATGTACTCGGGCGTCCCGGTAAGCACACCCCTGAAATCGGTCAGGGGTTTGCCGACGCGGATGCCCATGCGATCGATCCGGAATTCGCGGATCGCATCCTCATGTCGACCGCCGCGATTCTTGACGATGGAAATCGCCTTGCGAATGCGACCGCCGCTTTCGAAGAAACGCAGCAGAATAACGATATCGGCGATGTAAGAGACGTCGAAGCCATGTGTCGCCATGCTGCCGAAGAAGCCATGCTGCGGGTTGATGAGAAAGGTAACGACGCCTTTCTGGTTCAGGTAGGACAACAGTTCGTGGAGCTGGAGAATGAGCTGCTTCTCCTGCGGCATTGCAGCGACATAGCCATTCAGGCTGTCGATCATCACGAAACGCGCGTGCCGCTCTTCGACTTCCTCGCGAACCATCGCCGCAAACTGGCCGGGCGCGAGTTCGGCCGGATCAATCTGACGGATCGCCAGCAAACCACTGTCCATATGGGTCTGGAGATCGATACCGAACGCCTTGGCGCGGCGGATCATGGTACCGATGCGTTCATCAAATTCATAGATGACCGACGCTTCGCCGCGTTTGCAGGCAGCATCGAGATATTGCAGCGTAAGCGTAGTCTTGCCGGAGCCCGCCGGTCCGGTCACCAGCGTCGAGGTTCCGCGACCGGGTCCGTCGGCCAGCAGCGCATCAATCTCCGGGACATTGCTGGAGACGGGCTCGCCACCGAATAGTTCGTGGTGTTCCGCCGCGACGAGCCGCGGAAAGATATCGACCCCACCTTGCCGAATGATCATGTCGTGAAATCCGGCGGCAAAATCCACGCCGCGCATCTTTTGTACCTGCATACGGCGACGCGCCGCGCCAAAGTCCAGCGTGAGCCTTTCGAGGGTGATCACGCCATGGCACAGACTGTGAAGATGATTGTCGCGCTCGCCGGTGCCGCCGGTCATGTCATCAACCAGGAGAACGGTTGTATCGATGTCCGAAAAAAACTGCTTTAGCTGCAACAGTTGACGCCGGTAGCGAAGCGGATCCTGCGCCAGCAGCCGCATTTCGGAAAGACTGTCGAACACGACGCGCCGCGGCTGTACGCGCTCCACTTGAGCGCGAATGAGCTCGATCGTCCGTCCGAGTTCAAGCTCCCAACTGTGCAGGATCGACTGATCGCGCCCTGGCCCGAGAATCTCGTCGGCTGACGCGAGTTCGAACAGCTCGATTTCATCCAGCGACCACCCGTGCGACCCCGCGACGACCGCGAGTTCCTCGCTTGTTTCGGACAAGGTGATATAGAGCACCGGCTCGCCGGCCGCAGCCCCGGCCAAGAGAAACTGGAGCGCGACGGTTGTCTTGCCCGAGCCGGGCATGCCCTCGATAAGATAAAGACGGTTCGCGGGCAGCCCGCCGCGCAGGATCGTGTCGAGCCCGGCATTGCCGGTTGAGATCCGGTAGTTCAGCGACATCACATGATAATCTCCATTAACCGCAGCCGCGCAGCTTCCGCTCGATGCGGTTTTGACCGACGTAGCGGCCCGATGCTCAACCCCGCGGCAGTGCAGCGCAGCCAGCAGTGAATTCCTAACGCCGACTGCGCGATTCGGTTTCCGCAAGTTGCGCACTGGCCAAGGCAGCATTCACCGCAGTGGCGAGTTCGGCCAAGCCGAACGGCTTGGCCAGCCGCGTGACCCAGGGCGGGCAATCGCGCAACAAGTCATCGTAGCCGGTTGCCAGAATGACCGGGAGCGCCGGACGAATTCGGCGGGCTTCGACAATCAGTTGGTTGCCGCGCATGCCGGGCATGACCTGATCGGTGATCAACAAAGCAATCTCCTGCTGCCGATGCAGGATATCGAGCGCTTCGGGCCCGCTGTTGGCCTCGGTCGCGGCATAGCCAAGCTCTTCGAGCAGGGCCACGCTGTTCATCGCGATGATGACATCATCGTCGACGACCAGCATTTCTATTCTTCCGGCTTGTCCGTCCATGCTGGCTGCGGCATCCAAATCGATCATCGAGAAACCTTAGCTGACTAATCGCACGGGGTAGCCGATGGTTCCCGCATCCGGCCGAGCGGCGAACCGACCGCGCGCCGCCGGTTAATCATGCAGCCCTCGTGTTGCGCAGCTCCGGGCGTCATCTGCGAAAAACCGCCGCGACGTCGGCCAGGCTGCGCCAGCGGCAACTCGGCGCAGAGACGCCGCGAGTCTCCACAGAAGATCGACATCAACGCTGATCCGTCATGACCTGCCCTTCGCGCAGGCGAAGCCAATTGTGCAGCCGCGTCGCCGCGGCGGCGCCCTGCCCCGCCGCTGTACTGATCTGGTCGAGACCGGCGAGGACGTCACCGGCGGCGTAAACCCCGGCGATGAGCGGCGCGGAAAAGGCATCGGAGGGAAGGCAGCCATCGGCATCGAGCGCAACGCCGAGATCGGCGAGCAGTTCACTCCGCGGCACCGATCCAAGCGCCGGGTAAAGCGTGTCGAAAAGCAGCGCGGACGGCCGGCCTGCCAGGGTGACTTCGATCCCCGCGCCGCGATGCGCGAGACGAAGGACGCGGCGCTCCTCGATCAGGACCCCGCTCGCCTCGAGCTCGCCGCGCTGCCGCGAGCTCAGCTCGACCCGTCCTTGCGGCAAGAGGGTCACCTTGTTGCTATACTGCCGCAAAAACATGGCTTCGGCGGCGCCATGGAGATCCGAACCGAGTACTGCAATCCGGCGATCCCTGTGCTCGAAGCCGTCGCATATGGGGCAGTAGCGCAGGGCGCCGCTGCGCACGGCCTCGGCATGATCGCCGGTGTCAAGCTGCACCTCGTTGGTAACCACGCCCGTTGCCATTATGAGGCCGTGCGCCGACAGGGTGTTCCCGTCGGCAAGAATGGCCTGAAAGCCCCAGTCGCGGTGCGCGGCAAGGCGGGCAACACGGCCAGTATCGATGAGCGCGCCATAGAGTTCGGCCTGCCGCATCAGTCGCTCGACCAGGTCGGCGCCGGCAATACCCTCGGGAAAGCCCGGGACATTCCACGCCATGGGCGCGCCAAGCGCCCGCGAGCGGCCGTCGTGAATGACCCGAACGGCGCGCCGGTATCGTGCCAGATAGAGTGCCGCTGTGAGCCCGGCAGGACCTGCACCGACAACAATCGCGTCGCAATCAGCACCGCTGCGCCGCGCGTGATTGCCAGCAACTTCGCTCATCCCTGCTGGGGCCTGAGGTCGAATGCGACGATCCGCGCGTCGGCAGCCAGTGTGGCAGCGAGACTTTCGCCACGCGCTTCGTTATAGCCCGAGGCAATTGCGGTAAAGCTGGGCGCGTCGCCGCGTCGGCGCTGCTCAACCGTCACGGCGCGCATGCCTTGCGCCGCAAGCAGCCCGGCGACTTCGCTAGCTGCAATAACGGCGCCGCCGCGGAATTCGATCGTTACATGGGCGATGCGCTGCTGCGGCGCGAAGCGCTCGGTGATGGTGACGGCCGCGAGCACGACAAATGTCGCCGCGGCGCCAAAGATCGCGAGATCGTAAAATCCGACCCCGAACAAGAGGCCGAGCGTAGCCGTCATCCAGAGCGATGCGGCAGTGGTCAAGCCGCGAACAGTCAGTCCCTCGCGAAAGATCACGCCGCCGCACAGGAATCCGATGCCGGTCAGGACACCATGCGCCATCCGGACCGGATCGATCCGTACAACCTCGGTGGGCGTGTCGGTAAGCCATTCCATCTGATGGACCGCAGCCAGCATCAGCAGACAGCAGGAAAGCGCGACCAGAATATGGGTGCGAAGCCCCGCAGGGCTCGCGCGATATTCGCGCTCGGCTCCGATGATTGCTCCCGCGATTACGGCGCCGACGATCGGCGCCCAGAGGCCGGTGTCGAGCAGGTCCATTTCAGACGCCGCGCATCAGGCCGGGGATCAGCGGCAAGAGTTCGTCGGCAAGAAAGCCGATCGGCCCCATCGTTTCGGCAAGTCGCCGTCCGGCTTCGCCATGGAGCCATATACCCCAGGCTCCGGCAACAAGAGGCGACAAGCCCTGGGCGCCAAGGCCGGCGACAAGGCCCGCCAGAATATCGCCCGACCCGCTGACTGCGAGGCCGTGCCCGCCACCGGCGTAGGAAAGGCAGACTTCCTCCGCGACGAGATGCGTTGTCGCGCCTTTGACCATGACGGCAGCGCCGAACCGCGCCGCGGCCTGGTTCAGCGAACCGAGCGGATCTTCTGCGACGACCGGTTTCGCGACCCCGAGCATCGCGGCCAGTTCACCCCGGTGCGGCGTGAGAATGCTGTGGCGCGCGCGAGCGCGCAAGGCATCGGCGTGCTGAGCGGCGGCGCGCAGCGCAAAGCCGTCGACGAGGAGGAACATGTCGCCGGGCAGCTCGGGGAGCAGCGCCCCCAGCAGCGTTGCGACATCATGGTCGTCGGTCATCGCGGGGCCGAAAATGATGGCGTCGTGGCGCGCCAGTTCGGTGCGCAACAAGGGAGCGCTGTCGGGTGCGATGTCGCCCGCAGCGGTTTCGGGCAGCGCGACAACGGCGCAAGAGGGCGATGCCACGCCAATGGCGATGGCAGCAGACGCAATCGTGGCAATCGTGACTTTGCCGGCGCCCGCCCGGAACGCGGCCTCCGCAGTGAGGAGCACGCCACCCGGAACGCGCCGACACCCGCCGACGAGCAGCACCCGTCCGCGGCTGTTCTTGTCCGTATCGGCGTCATGCTCGGGAAGCGGATGCGCTTTGAGCCATGACGTGTCGAGGGGCGCCCTTCTAGCCACGCGCGGCCACCATGGCATCGGGATCGCGGGTGACCGGTACCTCTGCATGTATCGGGGCCGTGACGTTGTACCGCGACAATATCAGATTGCCGTCGCGACCCGACCGCGGGTCGAAGCGATATTCGGTAATCGAACAATTGGCGACATCGGCTTCGCGATCGATCGCCAGGATCTCTTCTTCGCCGAGATTCTCGATGATCGTGCGCAGGCACAGGACGACGACCTGATGGGCAACGATCATCACTCGGCGGCCGCCATAATGAAGCGAAACCGTATCCAGAAGGGACCGCAGCCGAAGGATGACATCGCACCAGCTCTCGCCGCCCGGTGGACGATGATAGAATTTTCCGAGTAGCGCGCGAAATCGAGCCTGCTCGGGCTGTGCGGCTTCGATGCCCGGCCGCGTCAGGCCGTCAAGAATGCCAAACTCCTTCTCGCGCAGACGCTCGTCGATGCAAATAAGTTCATCAGGCGCGCACCCTCCGGCGGCGCGAAATATCTCCGCGGTCTGAACCGCGCGGACATAGGGAGAGGACAGCATGATCTCAGGTCGGCCCTCATCGCCGCAGTCGGAAAACCAGGCGCCGAGCGCCCCCGCTTGCGCCTCGCCAAGCGGCGAAAGCGGCACGTCGACGTCGCGGTGGTCAAGAGCAATGCGCAGGGCGCCGGCCGCGTCCGCAGCCTCACGCGCTACGTTACCGGCACTCTGTCCGTGCCGAACAACCCACAGTATGGAAGGCCAGCGCGGCGTCAACGGATCCTCCTCGGCATGGCGGAACAACGCGCGTCCCCGCAATGCGTTGCGGCTACAGGTGGCATCAACGCGAGTGCTGCACCGCCGCTAGCGAGCGCAGAATGCGGCCGAGCATACATTCGCTGGCAAACAATGTTTCACAGTTTTCAAAGGAGTTCCGCCGACCCGATACTCGGCCCGGCCCCCGTTTCACGCCGTTGCTTTAAGGCAGCCGCCATCCACAACTTAGCCCAGGCCCACAATGACCGAGGGCGCCAACTCTGCAACCGTTATGCCTTCCCGAACAAGCAGGCGGGAGCACGCGTTACTGCCGAGCCGAGGTTCCGGCAATCGAGCCCAGGAAGCCTCCCGGAACGAGCGCCGGTTGGGCTCACGTCCCGGGAGCGCTCCTCGCCTGCGACTTGGAGGGCTCGCGGCAGGCGACGTCATCGCGCGGCGCTCCCGACTGCCGCGCGATGCGATCAGGAGCCGGGCGGCGGCGGCGAGCCATCAGGGTTACCCGCGGTCGCTTCGCCGGTTGCGGATCCCGCGGCATTGCTATCGCTTCCTCCCTTCGGCGCAGGATCCGACCGCATGGCCGGATCGCCCGCTTCGGGAGATCCGGCATTGCTATTGTCGGTGTCGGAGCTGAAATCCGGTGCGGTTACCGCGCCATCGTCGCCAGCAACGGTTGCGCTTTCGGCCTGACTCGTGCTGCTCTCGGGGGCTGGATTGCAGGCGCCGAGGAGGGTCAGAAAAGGAAGCAGGGGGGCAATAAAACGGTGCGACATGACGCGTCTCCTTTAGGGGGTTCCCACCTGACGTCAGCTGTGCGCCATCGTTCCAAGCCAGTCCCCGCGCTCGACGCAAAATTAACCCAGAACAGGAAAGTCGCCTCCGAGGCCGCGTCGCAACCGGAAGCGCGCATCCGCGAGACTACCTCAGGATAGGGATCGTTGGGTGGCTCGCGGATATGAAGCGGACTCCGCGCGGAGCGTCGCTTCTGCAACTTCCATTCGCGCTCACCCGTTGCGACGAAGACTGAAGGAGCGAAAACATGCCCGAAACGCTAGTCGCACTTGCGGCCGCGATAATGATTTCTGGTTCCTCGCCCCTGCCCCAAGTGGCGGCGCAGACCGAAACGGTCCCCGTGACCGACGACCGGGGAGACAGGGCCGATGATCCGGCGATCTGGCGCGACACCATCAATCCCGCGAAGAGTTTGATCATTTCGACGGACAAGAAAGCAGGTCTCGCCATCCACGATCTTGCGGGCAAACTGCTCAGTTTCCAACGCGTGGGTAAGATTAACAATGTCGATCTGAGAACCGGGGTGATGATCGCCGGCAGACCCGCAACTCTGGTGGCGGCGTCCGACCGCGGCGACAAGTCGCGGCCCTTGTTAAGATTGTTCCGTCTCGATCCTACGGTTCCGACCCTTGTACCGCTTGGAACAGTCAGCGCGTCCGGAGGGCAGGCATATGGCCTGTGTCTGCACCGCCGCGACGCTGGGATCGATGCCTTCATGGTCCACAAGAACGGCGTGATCGAACAAATATCGCTGGACCTGGCAGGATCGAGCGCGACCGGCACGGTGGTGCGACGATTCAAACTCAAGAGCCGTAGCGAAGGCTGCGTCGCAGACGATCGGAGCGGTCAGCTTTATGTGGCCGAAGACAAGGTTGCAATCTGGCGGATAGACACCGCCCCCGGTCAGCCGGCAGCCCCGCAAATATTTGCACCGGTCGATAATATCCGCCTGCACAAGGACGCAGAAGGTCTTGCCTTACTCCCGCAAGGCCGCAGCGGCGGGCTCTTGTTCGCCTCAAGCCAGGGAGACAACAGCTTCGCGGCATTTCGCCTGCCGGGCGGCGAATATGTCGGCGGATTTCGGATCGGCGGCGGTGCTGTCGACGGAACCGAAGATACCGACGGGATCGCCGTTCGGGCGGGCGATTTCGGCGAGGATTGGCCTGGCGGTCTGTTTGTCGCGCAGGACGGCAGAAACCGTACCGCGGATGGAAAAAAGGCGCCGCAAAACTTCAAGCTTGTGGCGCTGGCAACTATCCTCCGGAGCCTCGCCGCGCCGCAACCGGCAGAATAACCGGTTCTGCGCAGCGACCGGGCGCCAGGGTGACGATGATACCTCAGGCGCGAGGGCCTGACCGAGCCGCCTGCGGGAGATTGTACCGATCGGACTTACGCCTCGCGAAGCTCGATCCGGCCAAGCAAGCGCGCAAGTTCCTCGGGCGCAACCGGCTCGGAAAGATAGAAGCCCTGCAGTGTGTCGCAGCCGAGGTGTGCGAGGACGCGCTGCTGCGCTTCGCGTTCGACCCCCTCCGCGGTCACCTTGAGGCCGCTTGCTTTGGCGAGATCGATCATCGCTCTGACGATGGCCCGGCCGCCGCGGCGTCGGCCCCCGCCGAGCGCGCCGACAAAGCTCCGATCGATCTTGATCCGGTCGATGTCGAACCGGCGCAAATAGCTGAACGAAGAATAACCGGTTCCAAAATCATCGAGCGCTATGCGCACGCCGCGAGCACGCAACGCGGCCAGCGTCTTCTGGCACGCTCTTTCGTCTTCCATCAATGTCGTTTCGGTGATCTCGATTTCGAGGTGCGGCGACGGCAATCCGGTTTGCGCGACGATGGCAAGCGCTTGCGCCGCAAAATGCGGGTCGCGAAGCTGGATGGCCGACACGTTGACCGAAACCGACGGCAGGCCGAACCGCACGGCGTCCTCGCATGCGCGCCGCAGCACCATCATCCCAAGCGGCAAAATCGCTCCGCAAGCTTCGGCGACAGGGACAAACATTGCCGGCGAGATCGTGCCACGCGCGGGATGATGCCACCGGAGCAGCGCCTCTGCGCCGACGATCTGCCGCGAGGTCGCATCGAACAACGGCTGATAGAGAATTTCGAACGCGTCGGGGTGCGATATCGCCTCGCGCAGATCATTTTCAATCGCCAGCCGCTCGCGAATGCCCTCGTCCATGCTATCGTCGAACAACACGTAACGTGTACCAGCTGTCTTTTTCGCCTGATGCAGCGCGACTTTCGCCTTGCGGCCAAGTTCGGCGCCTGTCGCCGCGTGCGGAGGCGCGAACGCCGCACCGATTGCGACGCCAACGTTGGCGGTCTGCCCACCCAGAAAAAAGGGTTCGGCAAAATCCTCGACGATACGCAGGCAGAGAATCTCGGCCGCTGCAGCACCGCTGTCGCTCTGGATGATCGCAAATTCGTCGCCGCCGATACGGGCGACAAAGTCGCTCGTTCGGATCGCGGCGGCAAGTCGCCCCGCCACGGCTCGTACCAGGGCATCGCCCGCCGCCTGGCCAAAAGCGTCATCGATCTGGCGCAGCCCGTCGATCTTGAGGTGGAGAAGGGCGAGCGGCGATGCGGTGCGCTCGCGTTCAGCGAAGGCCTGCGCCAGCTGATCCTTGAACCGCGCTATATTCGGAAGTCCGGTGAGCGCGTCGTGGAATGCCAGGTGCCGGGCCTGCGCTTCGCTTGCGTTCTGGGCCAGCATGGCCCGGTTGATGCGTCGAAGCAGCCACATCACGATCGCCAGCAGAAGGAGAAAAGCAAATCCGGCGAAAGGCGCCACCCTGTCGATCATGTGGCCGCCTGGTTCGAATGGACGCCAGGCAAGATATCCCAAGGTGCCGCCCGACCGGTCGGTGAGCGCGATGACACGGCGCGGATCGTTCCGGCCGAGGCGGCGCTCATAGCTGGCATCCTGCAGCCGGAACTCCTGCGCAAGCGACCCCGCAAATCCTCCGTCGAGGCGGCGAACGCTAATATGGACAGGCGTGAGGCGGACCGGTCGCATTACGCCGCCATCCAGGGCAACCGGTTTGATGCTGACGATGGCCGGATGGCCGCCAACGGCCGCAAGCTCGCTGACCCCGACAACGCGCTGCGGTGGAGCGACTTGTGCGCGGGTCTTCATCGCCATTCGCGCGTGGAGCGACCGGATTAGCGCCGGCGCGACCCCGGCAAGGCGGCTGTAGTCTGCGGGTTCGACGCGTTTGCCGTCGCGCATGGCGTAAATCGGCCGACCGTCGGGTCGCAAGACATAGGCTTCATCGTGGCCATAATAATCGTGGAGCCAGATACCGAGATTGTCATCGAACCAGACGAGGTCGGGTTCGGCGGCCGATGCCTGCTTCATCGACTCATTCCAGACGGTAATGCTCTCCTGTTCGTAGCCGATCCGCGCGCCGAGCTCGTCAATGCGGGCGCGGACCAGCATTTCCTGGCGATCACCCGCAAGCCTGTTCGCCTGATCGGCGGAAACTAGGGTGACCGCCGCCAGGGCGCCCGCAACGAGGGCAAAAGCTGCGAGCGCAGGCAGTGCAATGCGGACGAAGAACGAATTGGGGCGGAAATGCCGCAGGATTTCCGTCATGCTGAATGTTCCGGAAACATCACTGACCGCTTCGTCCATCCGCCTGTCGCTGCGGCTTTGCAATGGCGATATGAGAGTCTCTGCGCTCCGCATCCTTTCCCTCATCGCCTATACCACCACAAGCTTGGCGCCGCGCGTCACGCCGCGTGTTTTTGCTGGACAGTTCGCGCACGCAGCGAGGCAGCCATGACTGAGTTCCTGGCCGGCGGCAAGCAAATGGGCGAAGGTTTCGATCGGGCCGGGTCGGCCGAACAGATAGCCCTGCGCTTTGTGACACCCCTCGGCTTGCAGCAGGTCAAGCTGGTCTTGCGTCTCGACCCCTTCGGCCACGATCGTCATGCCCAAGCCCCGGCCAAGCCCCACAATCGCCTTGACCATCGCCAGCGCCTCGCGGCCATGGCCAAGGCCGTGGACAAAAGACCGATCGATCTTGACCTTGTCGAAAACAAAGTTCCGGAAATGGCCAAGCGCCGAGTGCCCCTTCCCGAAATCGTCAAGTACGATAGCGACGCCGAGCGCCTGCAGCCGGTGCAGCGTTGCAAGAACCTTGTCGGGATTGTGCGCGAAACTCGTCTCGGTCACTTCCAGTTCGAGCCGGTGCGGAGCGAGTCCTGTCCGCGCCAGGATTTCGCCGACCATTGCGACCTTGTCCGCCTGGAGGAGCTGCACAGGAGAGACATTGACCGCAATTTGCAGCGGCACGGGCCAGGCCGCCGCCGTCGCGCAGGCGCTCTCGAGTACCGCCGTCCCGATTTGCGGGAGGATCCCATGTTCCTCGGCAAGCGGAATGAATTCAGCCGGAGGAATGGCGCCAAGCTCGGGATGCATCCAGCGCACCAGCGCCTCGAAGCCGGTCACAGCCCGTGTTTCAAGGCAGATGAACGGCTGAAAATGAAGGTCAAGCTGGTTGCTTTCGATCGCCGCGCGGAGATCCGCTTCGAGTGCGCGGCGCTGGCGCAACTGTTCGCCCATTGCGCTGTCGAAGAAACGATACTGGCCGCGACCTTCGGACTTGGCGCGGTAGAGGGCAAGATCGGCCCGCTTGTGCAAGTCGTCGGCATCGGCAGCATTGGTGGGATAAACCGCAATGCCTATGCTTGCGCCGAGATGCACGGCATGTTCGCCAACGATGATCGCCGGCTCCATGGCGGCAATAATCTGCTCGGCGAGCTGCCCTGCCGCGGCCGGTTGCTCGACCCCCCGCTGCACGATCGCGAACTCGTCGCCGCCGAGGCGGGCGAGAAACTCTTTTTCTCCGCAGCAACGCTGAATACGCCGCGCCGCCTCGACCAATGCCGCGTCACCGAAGGGGTGGCCATAGAGGTCGTTCACTGCCTTGAAGCGGTCGAGATCGAGACAGAGCATGGCGACGGAGTTTCCATCGCCTGCTGCAAGTGCAGCATCGAGGGTCTGGCGGAAGGCGATGCGATTTCCGGCTCCGGTCAACGGGTCGTGCGCTGCCATATGGGCAATCCGCGCCGCCGCTGCCTTGCGCTCGCTGATGTCGCGAACGATGATCGCCTCCTTGCCGGCTCCGCGGATCGCCAGTTTGCGCACCGCGGTCTCGACCTCGATAAAGCTGCCGTCGGTGCTAAGGAGCCGGGCTTCGAAGAAGGCGGGGCCGAGCGCCCGGCTTGGCCGGTCCATATGCTCGGGCAGAACTGCGGAGACCGGGAGACGATCCGGAGGATGCCCCGGATCATATCCCGCGATGCACCAGAAGGTTTCATTGGCGTCGACGATCATATTGTCATCGAGAATCGCCAATCCTTCCAGCGCGCTTTGGGTGAAGCTTTTGAGACGCCGCGTTTCGTCCGCCGCCGAGCGCAGGCTGCGCGCCTCGTAAATGGCGGTCGCCAGCACGATGCCGAGCAGCGCGACGACCCCCATCGCAACGATGACGGTCAGCAGTTCGGGATTCATCGATTTGGGCGGCAAGGATATCGCGGGATCGACGCGAATGGTCACGGCCGCCATGGCGCCGAAGTGAACGGCGCAGATTGCACCACCGAGCAACACGGCCGCGCTGTACACATACAAAGATCGCCCGGTTGCGAAAAGGCGGGCGCAGCCAATCGACAGGATGATCCCGGTCCCTACAGCTGCGCCTGCGAGCACGCCGTCATATTCCAGCCGTCCGACGGTCTTGAGTGCAGCCATACCGGTAAAATGCATAGCGGTGATCGCCAGGGCGAAGGCGATCCCGGCAAGCACCGGCAGCCGCCGTCGACCGCTCAAGAGGATCGTCCAGGCGGCAAAAGTCGCGGCCATTGCGGTAAGCCACGAAGCAATCGTTGGACCGGCCAGAAACACGGTGGGAAGTCCCGGACGGTAGGCAAGCATTGCAACGAAATGCGTTGCCCAGATGCCGGTACCGGTCACCCCCGCCAGAAGCAGGGTCCACCGCCGCTGCTGTGCGCTGTGCATGGTGGCGACCTGGAGCGCGAGATGTACGGCGGTCAGGCAGGAAATCAGGCAGATCGCTACTGCCAGAAGCAGCATCGCGGGATCATGTTCCAGAGCAAGGCACGCGTAAACCCGCAGCATCATCGAATTCCCGGGTCCCTCGACCGCGGGATAGCCGCAAAATCTTATCGAGCCGTAAAAACGACGGTCACCAAGTTACTTAACATAAATCAGTTTTTGCGAGCTGCGGAGATTTTGATCCATTTCCCAGCCGAAACACGACCTGCGATGTCGAGCAGCGGCAGGCGATGGGCCGGGCGCGCTGTGTGACCAAGAAGCTGAACCATTTGAGGCCGGACGGCGTTTGACCACCATGAGTATCGCTCGAACGGCGGCTAGCGTGGAGCGCCCCTGGTGGGAACCCGGGGTAATCTATCAAATCTATCCGCGGTCATTTCAGGACACGAACGAAGACGGCGTCGGCGACCTCGAAGGGATCCGCCGCCGGCTCGATCATATCGCGCAGCTCGGGGTCGATGCGATCTGGCTGTCCCCGATCTTTCCCTCGCCCATGGCAGATTTCGGGTACGATGTGTCCGACTATTGCGGTGTGGACCCGCTGTTCGGCGATATGGCGGCGTTCGACAGACTTCTGGGCGACGTGCATGCTCGCGGCCTCAAGCTGTTACTCGATTTCGTGCCAAATCACACGTCAACCCGGCACCCTTGGTTCGTCGAGAGCAGCGCGTCGCGCGACAGCCCGAAGCGTGACTGGTACTTCTGGCGCGAAGGCGCGGCGGACGGCGGTCCACCCAACAATTGGACGAGCGACATGGGCGGTTCTGCGTGGGCCTATGACGCCGCTACCGGTCAATATTTTCTCCATACGTTCCTCAAGGAGCAGGCCGATCTCAACTGGCGCAATCCGGCGGTGCGGGCGGCCATGACCGAGGTCCTCAACTTCTGGTTTGACCGCGGCGTCGACGGGTTCCGCATCGATGTTCTATGGCACTGCATCAAGGCACAGGGTCTTCCCGACAATCCGCTCAATCCCCACTTTCTGCCCGAGCGGGGCGAGAAATTCCGCGTGCTTCAGCAGCATTCGGCAAACCAGCCCGAGATACACGAGCTCGCACATGCGTTTCGCGCGATCGCCGATGCTTATGGCGACCGGCTGCTCGTTGGCGAGATCTGCCTGCCGGTCGATCAGTTGATGGCCTATTATGGCGGTGCGGACGCCCCCGGGGTCCACCTCCCCTTCAATTTCCAGCTCTTCGATGCCCCATGGGATGCCCGGATCATTTCCCATATCATCGAAGATTACGAAGCCGCACTTCCCGAGGGCGGCTGGCCGAACTGGGTGCTTGGCAGCCACGACGCACCCCGAATAGCGGGCCGCCTCGGCGAAGCGCAGGCGCGCGTCGCCGCGGTGCTTTTGTTGACGCTGCGCGGAACACCGACCTTGTATCAGGGGGACGAGCTGGGCATCGGACGGGTGGCGATCACGGCGGATCAGGTGCGCGATCCGCAGGACCTGCGCCAGCCCGGACTCGGGCTCGGCCGGGATGGCGCGCGAACGCCCATGGCGTGGGATGCCTCTCCCCATGCGGGGTTCAGCACGTGCGAACCATGGTTGCCGCTGCACGCCGACTGGAAGACACGCAATGTGGCGGACCAAGGCGCCGATCCGCGTTCGATGTTGGCGCTCTACCGTGATCTGCTGGCGCTACGGCGCCGGGAGCCCGCGCTCGCGTTCGGCGACATTCGCATCATGTCGTCCAGCGAGCAGGTGCTCCAATATGAGCGACGCTACGGCGACACGCAGCTGATCGTCGCGCTTAACTTCAGCGCCTCGCCGAGCGACGTGTCTCTTCAGGATGGCGACGGCGACGAACTTTTGCTTTCGACCCACGGCCCACACGGCTTCGAAGGGCAGCTGCGGCCGGACGAGGCCGTCATTCTCACGCGGACGAGCCGCTGATGCGGATCGCAATGCTCGCCCCGATCGCCTGGCGCACGCCGCCACGGCACTATGGACCTTGGGAGCTCGTCACCAGCATTCTCACCGAGGCACTCGTGGCCAAGGGCGTCGACGTCACCCTGTTCGCCACGCTGGACAGTCTCACCGGCGCGCGGCTGGAAGGGGTAGTTCCAGCCCCTTACGAAGAAGACCCGGCAATCGACGCGAAAGTGTGGGAATACCGCCATCTCGCCTATCTGTTCGCGCGCGCGCGCGAGTTCGACATCATTCACAACCAGGCCGACTTTCCGGCTCATGCTTTTGCAGCGCTGGTCGACACGCCAATCGTAACAACGATCCACGGTTTTTCCTCGGAGCGCATCCTGCCGATGTACAAGCCTTTCGAGGATCGCATCCACTATGTTGCAATCAGCGCCGCCGACCGCCATCCGGCGCTGCGTTATGCTGCGACAATCCATCATGGCATCAACATGGACACTTTTCCCATCGACCCGGCGGGAAGCGAGGATTTGTTATACTTCGGACGAATTCATCCCGACAAGGGAACCGCCGAAGCGATCGAGGTCGCCCAACGGACCGGTCGCCGCCTGCATATGTACGGCATCGTCCAGGACGAGTTTTATTACCGCCAGTCGGTTGCGCCGCAGGTCGACGGCGACCAGATTGTCTACCATGGCGCGGTGGGCGGCGCGGCCCGGCTCGCCGCGCTGGGCAGCGCGCGGGCGCTCCTTCACCTGATCAATTTCGATGAACCCTTCGGGCTGTCGGTCGTCGAGGCGATGGCCTGCGGCACACCCGTGATCGCGAGGCCGCGGGGCTCGATGCGCGAGATTATCGACGTCGGCAAGACCGGCTTGCTGGTCGACGATATCGAAGAAGCGGTTCGGGCCGTCGCGCAAGCCGCGCTGGTTGACCGGCAGGCTGTTGCAGCAACCGCCGCGCAGCGCTTTTCGGCCGCGCGTATGGCCGACGAATATCTGGCGCTCTACCGCCGGATTCTGGCGACGCGCTGAAGCCTGACGACGCGTGCGGCCCAAGACCGCGCCGAGGCGGCCTCAGCAGGGTCGATGCCTATGATCGCCTTCCTTTAGCTCTTGGGTATGCCCGCGGCAGCACGTCTGTTTCGCCCTGTCGACCGTAAGGGCCGCGCCGGGTTGAAGTCGAGACGGTTATCTCTGTTCGCATACGGCGAACGATGCCAGCGGCAATCGGCCTGAAATCTTGCAAGTCACAGCTCCACTTTCGCTCGCCGTTTGTCGCAAGGCGTCGGAGCTCAAGGGCAGGCTTTTGGCTGAAGGCCGCCCACCGGAGTGGAATCAGCCGACGGGCGCGAGGGCAACATGCAAAACTGGATTGGACCAGAAAAGGCCGGGCCCCGCTGTCTAAGCGAGACCCGGCGACGGCGAAGGAGTCGCCGTGGGTGTCAGTTGCGGCCCGACTCCTGATCGGGCCCGGCGTCAATCCGGTCGCGATCAGCATCCTGGACGTTGCCTAGTTCGCTCGTTGCCGGCTGGCGCCCGGCGCCTGCTGGCCTTGCAGTCGGAAGCTGTCGTCGTTGCCAAATTGCTGGCTGTCGTCCTGCCGGCTAAGCTCGTCCGCGCGGTCCTGCTGTTGCTGACCGCGCTCCTGGTCCTGCGCAGCGCCGGCGGCACCTGCTTGGTTCTGCCCACCCGGCTGGGGCTGATTGCCGTCTTGTTGGCGGCGGTTTTCCTGTTCGTTAGCCATCGTCACTCTCGTTGGTTGGGTGACAAGGAGACGTGTATCGCTGGGGCGTTGTTCCGCCCTCGCCGGCAAAATCCTGCCTGTCTCCGCACATCTTAACTTCGATCAGCAAATCAGCCCCCAAATCGTCATGCGCCTGCGCTGCAGCACCCGGGCCGACAATTTTGCAATCATGGTGGGACGACGACGAGGCTGATGCCGCACAGCGGCCCTAACCGCGTCGGCGCGATGAGCTACCCCCGCGTGGAAAATAATCTTTGCGGGCTGCAGCCCGCCGCGTGCAGCCTGAGCGGGCCTTCGACCTCGCCGCCTTTTACCGATCGAGGCTCGACAGGCCCAGTCTCGCCCGTCGCCACATGTCGGTCTCCAAAGCGCCTTGGCGGGTCAAGCCGTCAATATGCCGGCAAATTCGGATATTCCCACTGAAAAGGGACACCCGTTTCGCCGAGCGCAGCACGCACAATCTGAGGAAACGCCCGCTCGGCCCGCACATCATTCGACAAAATCACCACGCAGCGGCCGCCGCGTTCCAGACATACCATCGTGTTGGCCGTGATGTCGTCGTGACCGCCTTTGTACCAACCGCGCCCTTGCGGCCCGGCGAACGCTATTACGCCGAGCGCGGCCTTTGCCGCCGGCCGCTTTGCCGGAGCCGTATCCGGCAGCAGCGTCGGGAACTGCTGCCGTGTCGTGATCGGCAGCCAGCCCTTGCTAAATTCTGCTCTACCTTTGCGCGACAGGCCGTAGCCGCGAACCATGGCGGCTGCCATCTTGGCCATGTCACTGATCGTCGTGTCCATCGATCCGGCGGCCCGGACCCGGCTACGCCGGTCGTGCGGACGGGAATTGCCCTCGGCATCCCAGCCGTCGGCAAGGTCGGAGGAAAAATGCTCCTGCCATCGCAAGCTGGTCCTCCCCATGCCGAGGGGCTGGAAAAACCGCCTCTGCAGTTCGGCCTCGAGGTTCATCAGTTTGCCGCGTTCGAGCCCGAACTGAAGCAACATCATGCCTTCGCCGGAATAGGCGTAACGGGTCCCTGGCTTGAAATGAATCCGCAGCCGGCGATCCGGCTCCAGAAAGGCGAAATTGGCAAAGCCCGTCGCATGGGTCAGAACCATACGCGGCGTGATATCCCGCCAGCGATCATCCCCTTGCAGGTCGCCCCATTGGCCATATCCCGCGACATTGCCGTAGGCAGGCAAGGGTTGCGCCATCAGCGCAGCAATCGGACGGTCCAGCTCCAATTGGCCTTCATCCGCGAGCTGCGCGGCAAAAAAGCCAACGACCGCCTTGGTGAGGGATGCGCCATACATGACGGTATCGGCAGTCAAGGGGTTACCCGATGCATCGCGATCGCCGTAGACTTTAACGGCAAT
>VFQQ010002325.1_pt1 | contig 21921 bp, 38 predicted proteins | sample 3512341 | NCBI WGS metagenome assembly VFQQ01 (sample SAMN10412373, study PRJNA504923) | tailings metagenome | isolation source: Relicate 2 Philex TSF1 revegetated site | place: Philippines: Tuba, Benguet | collected 2017-08-29 | reverse complement strand
TGCGTGTGCTGTGCGTCATGCGCATTGTTGCTGCCCGAGATGCGCAGGATTTGCTGCCCGGCATGCACTGGTGGGTTGCAATGCATGCGAGCACCCGCTTCCTGCCATGCTGCCCCTCCTCAGTGCCTCCCTCATTGTCTCCCCTGCCCTGCCCCTCTGTCCACCTGAAATACAGCCCTGTACCAGTACTTCCTGAAAGTGGTGCCCACCTCCTACTCCAACCTGCGCAACGAAACCATCCTCACAAACCAGTTCAGGTTGGTGCGAACAGCCGTGCCGAAGCTTGATTTCGAGCTTCAGCGTGCTTCAGCCTTCTTACAGCAACCATGCACGTGCAGCATGTGCCCGGCTGAGGGCGCGCCGGATCCCTTGCACATGTGTTCAATCGTAGCCCCGTCCCGCAACCGTACTGATCTCCCTTGGTACTTCCCCTCCCGCCCCGCCGCAGCATGACGGAGCAGCCTAGTTTCGTTTGTCTCCATCAGTGCTCCCGTCCTATATCCTTGCTGATCTATCTTGCTTGATACCTCCCCTCCCGCCCCACCGCAGCGTGACTGAGCACTTTCGGGAAACGGCGTCCCCCAGCGCGGGGGGCGGCCAGCTGCCGGGCGTCTTTTTGTTCTACGACCTGAGCCCCATCAAGGTGGGGTTATTAATGTTATTTTTGGGCTGGTAGCTGACGTAGGTGGATGGTGCGCGAGCGTGCCTTCCTACGGCCTCAGCTTGATCAAGGTGGGTTGCTTTTTGGCGGTTTGGCTGGCTCCGATGTCCTCCAATGGGAGGCGGGTGTGTGCCTTTGCTGCTGCATCAAGTCGCTGCGACTGCATACGTGTGTGGCCTTCCGCTCCCTCCTATGTCTTACCCTGCCTGTTTCCTGCACCTTGTTCCCTGCAGGTGCGGTTCCAGGAGTCCTGCATCTCCTTCCTCTCCTGCCCTCTCCCTGCCTCTCTATGGCCCGCCCTCCCCTTCACTTTGCCTGTTTGCAACAATCTTGTCCGCAGGTGCGGTTCCAGGAGAGCCGCATCTCCTTCCTCTCCTTCATCACCTCCCTCTGCGCAATCATCGGCGGCGTGTTCACAGGTGGGAAACTCCTTACAACGTCGTTAGATCCAGTTGCTGTGCCTGCTGCGCGATCATCAGCTGCGTGTTCACAGGTGCGCGTGCAACACTGTCCCAGCCGGATCGCCGGCCGCCTGGGTCCACTGTTGTGTGGACAGTGAGATGCCGGCCATCCTGCCCAGGCATGACTCACGCCGCCGACTATCCACCAACAAACCCTGAATTTTTTTTGAATATTTATTAACAACACACTGTTCCAGTGTGCACGCAGCTGCCCAACCTCCCCACTCTCATGCACTGCCCACCACCCTCCCCGCAGTGAGCGGCATCATCAACGCCACGGTGTACCAGAAATGCAACTGCACCCATCAACGGTGTTCCGACTCCTGCTACTGCTTTCCCCTTCCCTGGCCTTTGCAGTGAGTGGCATCATCGACGCCACGGTGTACCACGGGCAGCAGGCGATCAAGAAGAAGATGGATTTGGGCAAGCTGAGCTAGCAGCGGGAGCTCCCTGCTTGGTTTGCTTGCCACAGCAGGCATGCAAACTCGCTACCAGGCTAGCTGGCGCTTGCAGCCCGTGTGTGCACAAGGCACCTGGTCAATCCAATTGCAAATTTTGCACCCGCGGTTCCCCAGCCAGCTGTCGGTTTACGCCCAGCATCCTTCCCGCTTCGCTTCCCTCTTCTCATTCACATTCTGCTCCATTCTCCCCGCACTTGCCGCTCCCCTGTCCCCTGCTCTCAATCTGTCGCGATTGGCCCACTGGCCTCCCAACGCCTTGACTCTTGCTACAATGATGAAATCAGCAGGGGAGGCGCCTCGGCTGGCCGGCCCACACAGTACAGTACTGCTCAGTGCTGCCCGGCGGTAGAGAGGGCCGCAAGGGTGGGACGGCGCCCCGCCTGCCCCTGCCCAAGCGGTTGGGACAGAGGGTGCGTGGAAAGTGCAGTGCGGCGCGGCGCGCGCGGCTGCGCCGCCGCCACCGCACGCTGCTGCTGCTGCTGCTGCTGCTGCGAGGGGGCCGCATGAGCTGGCGCTGCGGCTGCTCAGCCCATCGCGTACTTGCGGGTCCACTCGCGCGCCGTCTCCTCGTACCGCGAGCGGTCTGCACAGCAGATAGACCGGGCAAAGCAAACGGGTGAGCAGCGGGCATGGCTGCTGACTAACAAGCCAAGGCAAGAGCAAGCGATGCAGCTGTCTTGCACACATGCGCAGTCTCAGGCACCGCCAACGAATGTGTGCATGTGCAATCTCGAGCACCAGCAGGCAGCAGATTTTCCACCAGCACCAGCCAACGGCTTCCTTCCAGCACCATCAGCACACAAAAGCACGCACCCGTCTTGTAGATGTGCGCAATCTCGGGCACCAGCGGGTCGTCGGGGTTGGGGTCTGTCAGCAGCGAGCAGATGGACAGCAGCACCTGCACGGGGCGCGAAATCAGACAGTTAGATCCGCGGCAACATGACATTTTGGGTCTGTCAGCAGCGAGCAGATGGACATCAGCACCTGCGGCAGCATGCCAACAATGGCACAGCGAGTCAGCCATGGGAGAACAGGCCAACATCGCACGTGCAAGTGCAGCCAGTGCGCAGGAGAACAGCATCACATACAGCAGCAGACTGATGCGCGCCAGTCACACAGTTAGCCGCAGCAGCGGGCCACTTGACTAAATCTGCATTCCCTGCGTGGGAACCTAGCTACACGCGTTATAGCATCCCCAGGGCTGCTGCTGCTGCTGCTGCTTCCAATGCCTGCATGCGGCTGCTGCCTCTTGCCTTTGAAATGGCGAGCGCGGGGCTCCAGCACTGACGGACTGACCAACCAACCGGCCGACTGTATTAACACCCCCAGCCCCTGCGTATGTGCCGCTTGCCTTTGAGATGGTGAGCGCGGGGCTCCACTGCTCCTTCAGGATGTCCAGGCAGATGCTGCCCTGGCTGTTGATGTTGGGGTGGTACACCTGCAGTGGGATGGGTTTGAACAGCAGTTGGCAGGCTGTATACATGCAGGCCAGCAGCAAGCAGACACGTTGTCTGTGCAACCGACTTAAGGAGAACGACAGCTCGGGAGGCGCCCAGGTGCAGCAGCAGTGCCAGTTTCAAGCAGCCCATGAACACAGCGAGAGGCGTGTGCCGCCTGCAACCGACCCTGCTCGGCTGCTCCTCCCAAGTGCGCCGCAGCAGGCACATGCCAGGGCTGGAGGGGACATGGCATGCGACGCCTTGCCTGCCGCAGTGTTACAGTGCAGCACACCATCGGTGAACAGAACAAGGCAACAGGTCTGGCGCTCCTTGGTCTGAAACTGCAGAAGGTGCCAAACAACGCGGCGCAGTCCAACCCCAACCAGCCTTCACGAAACAAACGACACAGCTTTCGCACCTTGGTCTGGAACTGCACCTTGGGGCTCCTTTCGGGTTGCCAAACATTGCTGCATGCTCTAAAATTATTAGCCCCAATCAGCCTTTACCGAAAGCTATACAATTATATGGCGCACCTTGGTCTGGAACTGCACCTTGGGCGGCTTGAAGGGGTAGTCGGGCGGGAAGTGGATGGTCACAAAAAACACGCCGCCAGAGTAAGGGGAGTCGCTGGGACCCATGATGGTCGCCTGCCTGCTCAGCGGCGGCGTGTGGGGACGGAGGCAGGAGCGTTTGATGAGGATGGGGGCATGAAACATGCGCAGCGTGCAACAACCGACGGCGAGCAGCGAGCGGCAGCGTGCGAGTGAGGGCGGGCAACGGAATGCACTTGCAATGCACATAGCTGTGCTTGTACCCCTTGCACGAGTCCGCCAACTGCTGCACTTGCCCTGAAAAGGCAACATGGCGCCCGTGGTGCAGCGATGGCGAGACGCAACACACGCTACAGCGCAGCGATGGCGAGCGGCAACATACGAATCCCAACCCTCAACGCAAGCGCACCAGTGGAAAAGATCATCGCCAGCTGGCCCCGCCGAGCAGCTGGTGGGCGGGTCTTTCTGGAGGTCTGCAGCAGGCAGCGGGGCAGCAGGCCGCGTGGGGCGGGCAGGGCAGCAGGCGGGCAGCCAGCGGCGGCGGCAGCGGTGTGCAGGCAGCGCCGCTGGCGGCGCGGTCGATCGACGGTCCGCCCCATCGGCCTCTGCCTCTGGCCTCCCGGCTGGCAGGCCAGGGCAGGGCGCGGGGGCAGGCCAAGCCAGCTCCCAAACTCCTCGATCAGCCGCCAGCGACCCTGCGGCCGCTGCCACCGGCATTGTGGAGGCTGCCAACCGTGTGCTGCGACCGCCAGGTCGCTCAGGCCGCCGGTCGCCGCTGCCAGTGGACTCGAGTCGCTGCCAGGGCGGCCTGGGCCTCGCCCGCCGCCGCGCACCTGCGAGCTCCTTCTGAATCCGCTTGGACGCCATGGCGGCTGCGCGCCCAGGGCAAGTGCTAGAACAAAAGTCCGGCGGCTCGCTGAAACAGAGGGAGGCGGCGCCCGGGGCTGTCGGCGATGACGAGCAGCAGTGCTGATGGGATTGGAGCGCTGGGCGGCGGGGGCAAAGCAGCTGGGCAAGGCCATGTGCGGCGCTGCATGAGACGGGGCAGGGCCATTGCGCAGTCTGCCGCCTTCCCCGATTGTAAAACCACGATCTGATCAGCTTAGCAGAGCTCCTGACCGCCCCTGTGCCCCGCTCACTGCCCACGCCCTCTGCTCTTGGCCTGTGCGCTTCCGCTGGCCGAGTGCACACCGCCTGCAGCTGACAGGAGCCTCGCAGAAATCGTGGCTAGAAGGCCGGCCAGCGCAGGTTCGGGTCGTGCCGCCGCCGCCGCCGCCGCCTGCTGCTGTCTGCCGCCATCGGCCGGACGAGCATGCGTGCGCTTGTTCTGGATGCCTGGCACCCCGCATTTGCTCAGAGCAGCAGGCCACCACTCGCAGTCATCACCTGGGCTACTCCTGCCCGTCCACTGGTGCAGAGCGGGGACTGCAGCAATGATTGGCGCGTGGCGCAGCGGCCGGGCGCCGCAAGTTGCGCTCACCAATCCGTGGAGCTACTATGCCAAAGTCGCCACCGTCTGCTTCGCGGTGAGGCTGGGATAACAGCTGCGGGAGGCTTCACAGCCCTCCACCTTGCTCAGTGCAGCGCACTGCTCCCACGCTGGCGCTGCCGGCACCCTAGCCGCGGCCCTGGTGCCGACTTCAGCTGACGGCTGCTCCCTTTTGCCTCTTGTTACTGCAGCTGGGTGCTGGCATGGAGCTGTTCATGATCAAGACGGGGTTTTACGAAAAGTGAGAGGCTGCTGACCAAGTTGTTCAATGCAGCGCTGCGTGCTGCTGAGCGTGCATGTGTCGTTGCCTGCTCGTGCTGCCGGCGGGCGTGCGTATGTCCATGCCTCGCGCAAGAGGCATTAGCATGCTTGCAGGCCGCCTGGCTGCCACACCAGCTTCAATGCATGGCTGGAACTCAGCAAGTATCTGGTCTAATACTGTGCTGTGCAGGGTGACTGAGATTGAGGCGCAGCGGCTTGAAGAGACGAGGGAGCAGCGGGAGCAGTTCCTGGCGCAGGTGGGCAGGCATAACAGTGAACTGCATGGTTGCGAGTCGCTGTGTTGCCAGGCAAATGTCTGGGCCCTATAGACGTAGCAGGCCCGACACATGGCTGCCTGTACCAGCCGCTGCACAGCCCTGGGCAGCAGCACAGGCCCCGCATGCATGTCCGCCCCTGTCGCTGGCTTTGCAAAATGCCCTCAGCAGCCGTGTGCTGGTGGTGTCGAGCCACATCACCGTGTGCGTCTGCCTGTGCTTGCCATTGCTGTGCAGCTTCGAGCTGAGCTGGAGCGGCAGGCGGCGGAGAAGGGTGTCAAGATCAACTTGCCACCTGTTCCCGGCAGCAGCAGCAGCAGCAGCGGCGGCAATAGCAGCGGCAGCACAGCTTCAGATCATCGATAGCCATGAGCAGATCCTTGTAAGCTTAGTGTTGGCTGAGGCTCAAGTTCACAAGCGCTTGCAGATGCAAGCGTGTTGACAAAAGTGTAGGACCAACTTGCATGCATCAGGGAAAATCAGTCGCCGGCAAGCAGTAGAACTTTCCTTCGTGCCTGCCAGCGTCCGCTGGCTGCAGCCCAGCCAAGCTGTTGCCTGCCGCTTCTAGCTGGGTGTCAGCAGCACACAGGCGCCCCTGGTGCCCTCCCACTCCTGCACCACCAGCCCTGCGGCGACAGCACGCGCCACATTGGCAGGCTGCAGCAGGCGCTCTGCAGCGATCAGGCAGCCAGAGCGCAGGACAAAGTGGCCATCTCGGTTGACGGCCAGGTGGCGCAGGGGGGTGCCTGGGCCAACACCCGCAGCCAGCTGGGACAGCAGATCTGCCATTGCTGGGGGGTCTTGGCCGTCCTCCTCATCCTGTGATCGTCGGGAGGAGGACCAGTGGTGGCACATCCGCAGCACCTGGCAACCGGGCCAGCCAACAAACACCTGGCATCCAGAAAGCGAGGGCCAGAATGGCACCCGCCAGCTGGCTGCAAGTGCAGGCAGTGGCAGCAGGCAGCAGCAGCAGCAGCAGCAGCAGCGGCGGCGGCGGCAGCTGCAGCAGCCGGCGCACCAGGATCACTTCAGTGCTGGGTGGCACCCCCCCAGTTGCGGGTACTCTGCCTGCACCTCCAGTTTGCGGCAGGGGCGCCAGAGGTGCGGCAGCAGGGCGCGGATGCGCCATGGCTCATGAAACTCCTGCAATGGGATGAGCAGCAGCGGTGGGATGCGAGTAGAGGACAGCATGGCATAGCGTGGCGCAGCGTGCCTTGGCGGGCATCTGCAGGACTGCAGCGGCTCACCTCGATCAAAACATCTTCAGGCACGCAGTGACCATAGCCGACAACCACAGCAGAGTCGAGGCTGAGGGTGGTGCATGTGAGAACCACAGAGGGGTGTCAAAACAGCAGCTGCAGGGCATGGCGGCCTCAAGCACGGCTCCACACGTGGCCCGCAGCCTCACCAGCAATGCTCGGGCAGGCAGACCACAAATGGCTGCTATGCCTCATCCTCAGCATATATGCAGCTGCCAAGAATGTGCAGCTTGCGCAGAGAGGCGGGCAGATGCTCCAGGCATGCCAGAGCAGCCCGAACCTGACCAGCTCCAGGCGGAGCAGGCGGGACAGGCCAGCCACAGCTGCCGAGTTGAAGGGCGGCTGCTGCTCGCAGGACACCCCAAAACTAGCGGCTTCCAGGCACAGCTCCTGTGAGGGGCAAGTGTGCAGCAGGTCAGAGGACCACCATGGCAAGGGCGGCACAAGGTTGGTCTGCATGGAACCCTGACGCAAGACTGCCCCACACCTGCAGGTTGTCGCACGCCGCCAGCGCCAGCAGCGGTGCGCCCGCTGCAGCAGCAGGGTAACCAATGCCTTCCGGCGGGGCCTGTGCCAGCCCCTCCATCAGCAGTGGAATGAAATCCAGATAAGCGAGGTAGCAGGAGACAAAGGCGTCATTGGCGCCCTTTGGACCGCTGCCCCACAGTGCATCGCTGCGTGGCAGGCCGCAGCGGCGTGTGACCCAATCCACCATCCGGAGATCCCTTTCTGAAAACCAGTTGTGCAACCCAGCAGGCGGCTCATCGTCCAAGCCAGCAGGCCGCGGGAAAAGGTCCCACTCGGGCGGCAGCAGGCGCAGCAGAGTCACACGCTCCTGCAGCCAGCGCAGGCTGCCGGGAGGTGGCAGGCATGCTTCCACTGCCACCGGCATGTGCTGCATCGCTGCCTGCCAGGCCTTGCATGTCAGCTGCAGCGCCATCCACTGCTGTGCCACATCCTGCAGTGGCAGAGGCTGGACGCTGGGCAGCAGAGTGCCGAAGATGTGGTGCAGGATCTCAGGTGGCAGGTCGGCAAAGGAATGGGCCTGAGCTGGAACGGCGGGGCACTCAGCGCTGGGCGGTTGGGACATCAGGCAAGTGTTGCATGGTTGCAGGCCAGCTCACGCACTGGCGCTTCCCTGAGCTCTAGCAAAGCTTGCCTGGTGCATGGCGCCTGGTGCCGCCGAGACTGGAGAGAAGGAGAATAGCGCTGGGTGCCTGCAGGGAGCAGCGGGGCGAGGCGGCAGTGGCAGTGAGCCGCCGGCTGGCATGCCGGCTCATAAGCTCAGCTGCAGCAGCCTCCCCCCACCCCCAGGTGAACGGCAGGCTGGCATAGCGGCCCTTGGACGTCGCCCAACCCCAGGGGCACCCGGCTCAGGCCTGAAGCGCTGCCTGGGCTTGCCACACAGCTCTGCAGGGCCGGAGCAGCTCCTACTGGCGCAGAGGGAGGGCGGCAACTGCAGGTGGGGGCCGAGAGAGCCCCTGCCGCCTGCCCATGCCCAGCACATGGGGAGCAGCTTGGCACAATCCGGGCATGGCAGGCACATGTGCAGGCCTTGTGGCTGATTTTAAGCGTGCTCTCAGCACTGTTCAGCAATGCCGTCTGCATTGGTCAATGGTCAGATCAAAATGTTGCTCGCGCTTGCTCGTCGTTGCTTGCGAGGGCAGGTGGGAGCTGAAGCGGCAAGCGGCGGAGAAGGGTGCCAAGATCAACTTGCCGCCTGATCCATGCAGCAGCAGCAGCAGCAGTAACAGCAGCGGCAGCGGCAGCGGGGCTTCAGATCGACGATAGCCTCCGTGCTCTCATCAGACTGCAAAAAACATGACAAAATGACCACCGCTTCCGCATTGCAACATACGTCAAGCGAAATGCCGGCACAAGAGGCAATGATTCTACGGGAGTGGCATGCTTAGGATGGACCATGACTTCAACCAATCGGCAGGGCAAACATGCCAATCAATTCGGTCAAGGCGAGATGTGCTGGCGTACATGATCAACATGCAACGGTGGCTGGGCTGCACGTCGGGAGCCGGCGGCAGCGCAGGCCAAGGCGGCATCTGTGGAGCATGATATGCGCCCAGGGCCTGTACTTCGCACAAGCTGCAATGTGCTCCGCACTCCAAGGTCCTGCTGGGGTGAAGCCATGCTATCAGAGCGTGGAGACGGCAGGCGGCGAGCCCCGACCAACGCTGCCGACGCTGCCGCCGCAAATGCAGCCTTGATTGACCGAGGGCGCGCCGCGGGTTTGAGAACAGCCTAATTGTATCATCCTTCTCGTGGCAGGCAGCCCACCCAGCCCTCAGCGCCCCACAGCAAGTCGTCTCGACTCCCATCCCCGCCGCAAGGTCCGCCAGGCGTCCCGGCGCGCATCCAAGCGGCACAGATCTACCTCCCGAGCGTGTAACAGCAGCGGCGAGCTCGAGAAACCAAAGCGGTGAGACTCGGGCGCGGCTGCCTGCCTTCTGGCTCGCCTGACGCCCAGCACCGTGCCGGGCAGCGTGTAGCAACAGAATGCAAGCCGGCCGACCGCAAAGCGCCCCCTCGCCGCTCTGCCGCCGCCGCCGCCGCCGCTCGAGTTCGCCGCCTGCCGCTGCCCGGTCCCTGCGTTGCCTGCCCCTCTGGGCCCCTGCTCCGCCCATCCTGCACCCACAAACAACCCTTGTGGTTACAAACCACCCATCCAGGCGGCAGCACCCACCATGTCTGAGGCGGACATTGAGAAGAAGATCGGGCTCAGCCTGGACGAGCTGATCGCCCAGCAGAAGGCCAAGCAGGCCAACAAGCCCAAGCCCAAGCCAAAGGCGGCGGCAGCGGGGGGCAAGAAGAAGGGCGGCCAGCAGCGGGTGAGCGGAGTGGGCGGGGCATGTGGGGATGTCTGCTGGGGAGATGGCTGGGTGCGGTCTGATGGCGCACCATCATCGAGCGAACAGGCCCACATGTGTCTGCCGGTCAGCTCAGTTTGCATTGGGTGGGCGATGCCGGCATGATGCACTTTGCTGGCGCTTGCTGCTGGCTTGCTGAGACCTGCACAGAGGTCTTCGGGGACCAGCTTGCCAGCTCTACAGATAGCAAGGTTCCCAGTGAGCACATGTTGGAACAACAGTGCTGCTGCGTTTCCTCCGCCCCACAACAGGTGCAAAAGGTGCAGACCAAGAGCGGCGGGCGGGTGCTGGTGGTTCCGCGCCCCAAGCACGTGCCGCCACCCAGCCGCAACCTCAAGGTGCGCAGCTGTGCTGGGCTGGTGCTGGCTTTGTTGGCTGTTTTGCTGGGCTTGTTGGTGGTGCCTCGCCGGCATCATCTCGCTCAAAACTGCTCTGTGCCGACGACACATGCCTGCCTGCCTCTCCGCTGGCCGCTGTATCCTCTGCTCAGCGCTCACCTGCTCACCGATCCCTCCTCTGCCCCTTGCCCGCAGGCCACCCGCGGCGGCGGCGTGCACAAGGGCGGCGCAGCACCCAAGTATGGCGGCGGGCCCGGCGCCGCTCGGCAGGGCAGCAACCGCGTCAAGGTCACCATCGGCAACAAGCTGAGGTGGGTGACTGGGAGCTTCTGATGCCGGCTTGCGCGGACAGACTGTATTACTCCCGGAGATGTGGCTTGCAGCCTCCAATCAGCTTACCACTCATAACTCACCCCTGCATTGCCCTGCAGTGGCCGCCCGGCGGGGCACATCCCCACGAGCGGCGTGCTCAGCAAGCCGTTCCTTGGGGGTGGCGGCGGCGGCGGCGGCAGCCGCGGCGGCTACAACGGCGGCGGCCGGGCGGCCATGCAGGTTGAGGGCGCGCCAGTGGGCGGCAGCCTGTCTTCGCGATTCGATATCCTGTCGGGGGTGGCGCCCAGTGGGCCAGCGCGGCCCACGGGTGCGCCCCGCCGCAACGCACACGGCGTCATCCTGCCGTAAATGCGAGCAGCGGTCGCCTGTACAGCACTAGCCTTGGCCGAGCAGCACCACTGTGCAACATGAGCTGTCCGCTGATGCCGCCTGGCTGCCCTGCCTTCCCTTGCTTCCGTTGCTTGCTTTGCTCTGCTTGCTTGCTGCTCCTGCTCCCACCCTAGCCGCCCCATCCACTCCCTGTGTCTCTCTTTTTGATGCGGCATCCTTTGCTTATGTGGAAACCGCCCAGGCTCCTGTACTTTGAAATCTGCCTTGTCCCCCGCATTCATGCCATGCAACACAAATTGAGAGTGGCAGCAGTGGTAGACAGGAGCAGGCACGGATGGGCAGCGGGGAGGATAGCAGGCAAGCAGGCAGCCATCAACGGTTGCGCAGCGCTGCACAGCGCTACTGCCGCCGGCCTTTCGGCCCCTTTGCAATCTGGGTAGCCGGATCGACAACAGGGGTGGGGTAGTAATGCATGCCGCTGTCTTCGTCCCCTCCTACTGCTGCCTCTCCTGCTTGACCTGCTACTCCCTCTGCCGGTGCAGCAGTGCCTGCTGCCGGGCAGTCACCCAGGCACAGCCGCTCGGCGCTGGCCGCCCACGGCTGGTGGGCCAGCTCAGCAGGAAGGCCGGACAGCTCCGGCAGCCAGGCCCGAATCAGGCGCGCTCCAGGGTCGTACCTGCGGCTTGCAAGGACACCAGAGGCAGCCGTGTGGGCCAGGGGCAGGGACACACGCCTGCCAAGACGTGCAGGACCACCGGCCAGTGCGCCACGTGGCCACAAAAACCCATGCTGCAGCCGCTGAGCCACCATGCGCACCGCTGGCCTTGCGATACCGTGCGGAAGCTCCGATCGCGAGGGTCTGCACCTACGCCTGCGACGAAGCAAAACATGGATTGGAAGGGCTCGATTGGCACACCTTTGACAGGGCGTGACAAACCCAGTCTGTGTGGCAGCCCTTGACTGTGCAGGTCTGAGCGGGCACACACATGTTGCTGTAGCCATGCAAGCCTAAAAGAGACAGTGCATGCTCACCAGAATTGTACGCCCAGTTTGTGGTATTGAGCGTCCAATCGTGATCGACCAGCAGGCTGGCAAACAGCTCTGCGCCCAGGCGCCAGTCCAGCCGCAATGCCTGACGGATGCGAGTGTGGCAATGCAGAGGCAAGGCAGGAATGTTGCCAGTTCTGCTGAGTTTGGTGGGTTGGAGCAGCATGGCAGGGCATGCCAAAACATAGGGCTTGGCACCGCATCAACAGCTGCCCCACCTTGCTGAGCAGGCTGGCCACGTTCTGCCGGCCCCGGTTGCTCATCCAGCCGGTGGCAGCCAGCTCGCGCATGCTGGCGTCCACAAACGGCAGCCCAGTCTGTGAAGCATGGACGGAGGAAGCACATGCTACTTGACAGGAAAAAACTGCATGCATCCACAAACACAGCCCAGTCTGCAGGCGTGGGAGGAGGAAGTGCATGCGGCTCAAGAGCGCTCTCAAGCCGCCAGCAGCAGGCGCCATGAAGAAGAGCGGTTTTGCGATAGCCAGCTCTCCCACAACTGCCCGGCTTGCCTGGCCGCGTGCCCACCGCTCAAACAGAGCCGCATCCTCCTGCCACTCCACCAGACGACCAGACATGCCTTCTGGCCGCTCCAGCGCTGCGGCAGGGATGCATCGGATCCCTTTGCACAACGGCTGGTTCTTGTTGCCCCACATTTCTGCAGCTCAACACACCGCACTTGGTAGCAGCGCCGTGCAGCACAGCAGGCCAACCATCCGCCGCAGCACAGCAGGCCAACCATCCGCCGCAGCACAGCAGCACAAGCAACACAAGCAAAACCACCTGCTTCGTTCTGCATGGCGGAGAAAATGAAGAAGTCCCGAATGCCGAGGTGCATGAGCAGCCACTCCCAGGTGTCGCCCTTCTGCGGCTCCCGCCAAACGTGTGGCTCCGCCGCTGCTCGTGCTGCTGCTGCCCCTACTGCGGCTGCCCCTGCTGCTGCGCCAGTGCCGGCTGTGCCTGCCCCTGTGGCCCCCGCTGCTGCTGCTGCTGCTGCGTGTGGTGTAGCCGTCAGGCCCTCCGCTGCTTCCTGCTCTGCAGCCGCCAGCCGCAAGACCTCCCAGTAGACCATGCGAGGCGAGAGGCAGCCGAGAGCCAGGAAGGGGCTCAGCTTGGCGCTGCTGTCCACGCCCCAGGCCTGCAGCGCGGGTTCGATTGGTGCGGGTTTGATTGGACAGACTCGGTGGAACGGCTTGGACAGGCACACACCCAGCTGCAGATAGGTGCGCGTAGCGTCAAGCTGTTCAGCAGCCAGTGGCCTCAAATCCTGCACTACAATCTCACCCCCATGCGGGCCTCGGCATAATCGGCAATCGGCGGCGGCTCCCCTGCCGCAAGTGTGCCACTGCCGCTGCCCCCATCGCCGGGCTCAAGGCCCAGATAGTACCGCAGCCGCTGCAGCCCCTGCTGCTCTCCCATGCTGAACGGCACAGCGCTGCGCTCGTCCCAGCTGTTTGAACCTGCCGGCTGCAAGTCTGAGAAGCCTTGCCCCGTCAGAGCCGCCAGCTGCTGCAACGCTGCTTGGGGTGCCGGCCCCGCCGCTGCGTACACGGCAGCTGGAGCGGTGGGCAGGGGCTCCAGCAGGCCATCCTTGCCAGCCAGGGCAGAAACCACTGGTGGCAACGGCGGCAGCACAGGCGCGCTGCTGGCACTGCTGCTGGCACTGCCGGCTGCTGTGGGCGCCGGCAAGGGGGGCCGCACTCGAGTGTGTGCCTGCAGCACTCGCCGGAAATCCGACATCACTGCTAGTGGCACACCAGCCAGCCAGCCTGTCTCCCGGCTGACCCAGCCGCAGTCAAGGCCGTGCCCTGGCCCTGTTGTCGATGCCCCCGCCGCCGCCGCTGCTGCGTCATGTGCTGCTGTGCCCGAACTGCATGCCCCTGCATGGCTGCTGCTGCCGCTGCCGCTGCCGCTGCCGCTGCCGCTGCCGCTGCCATTGGTGTCTCCGGCAAGTGCAGTGCGCCAGAGGTGGTAGGGCAGGTCGGCTGGGTGGTACAGGCTGTGGCCCCAGTAGCGGTGGATGCTGCAGGGCAGGCCTGCACACCAAGAAGGGCACAATGCTTGCATTTGCGGTGTGCACCCGTGGACATGGCAGGTGCCAGCCGCCCAAGTGGGGCAGGCACTTCCAACGCTCAGCCTGGCATGTCATGGCAGCCGGGCACCAAGGCACCAGCTGGTTTGCTGCCCTTACCGTGCGCTTCGGCTGCCGCCACAAGTGCCGCTGCCACTGCATCCTCCAGCTGCACAGACTGCTGCCCGGGCTGCACATAGTGGTGAAGCGCCACGCTCCTGCTGCCCGCTGCTGCCGCCAGCGCCACCAAGCGGCCCACAAGCGCCTCTGGCCGGCCCGCCTGCCACAGCAGGTCGCTGCCAAGCGCTTGCAGGGCGGCGCGCAGGCTGGCGCAGGCTTCTAAAAGCAGCCTGCAAGCGCATGGAACGCCGTGCGATCAAAGCATTCGACAAATGGTGTGAGGTATCCAGTGCGCAGCAGCCACTAGAAGCAGGGAAAACCATGCCAGGACAATGTCCCCCCTGCCTGCGCAGCACAGCCCTCAGCAGTGCAGAGATTCCATACAGCAAAGCAGGCCGCAGCACACCTGAGGCGGTGGGGCCCCAGCTGTGGCAGCCCCAGCAGTGAGTGCAGTGCTGCAGCCAGCTGCCGCTCATCCAAGCAGAAGAAGGGCAGCAGCAGGGGTTCCGGCTGCCCATCTGCCTGGCTGCCTTTGGCTGACTGGATCTGGAGGCAGCTGGCTGCAGTGTGCAGCGGCTCGTGGTCTGCCAATCGCAGGTCACCGGCCCGGAACCAGACCAAGTGAGCGGTGGCGGCGGCGGCGGCGGCGGCGAAGGCCGCAGCACCACCGGATGGACCAGCGCTGGCCATCGCGCGAACACAGATGTAATTCAATGCTGCAATTCGGTTGGCTGACTGGCAGAGGCGCCAGGCAGGCTGTGTGCGGAGAGGCGGTGCGCAGAAGAGCCTGCAAGCCACCAGCAGCGATGGCATTGCAGGCGGAAAAGAGGGCGCAATACCGAACTTTGATCAAGCGCCTTGCATGCGGCCTGCGCAGCCAGAATTGCAAGTGCCCATGCGGCACGCTATAAATGGGCCGCCAATCTCGACGCACAGCACATTTTACGCCTCCTCAAGACGTTAATATAACACCAAGAGGCAGCACGCCGCTGCTAGGCATCTCCTGGCGCCGGGCCGCAGCCGACAGCGCTCTCCCGTGCCCCTCAGCGGCCGCGGCGAGGTCTAGAAGTTTTGCACGATCTAGCAAACACCACCAAGCCGCGGTAGTTGCTGCCGCCGCCCTTGGCCGCTGCCGCCGCCTGCCGCCGCCGCTGCTGCCTGCCACCGGCCTGCCTCGGCACGCAATGGCGGACCAGGCTGGCGGCGAGGGCAAGAAGCCGCTGGGCCGAGCGGTGGAGTCGCTGGGCTGGCTAGCCTCCAGTGGCGTGCAACCTAAGCGCCGCCGCGAGATCGAGGGTGCGGCTTGTTCGGGGGAAGTGGCTTGGCCGCCCCTGCGGCCCTGCTTTGCTGTCGAGCCTTGTTGCACTGTGGTTGCACTGCAGCTGGCACACGCTCACAATCTCCGTTGCACACCCCTGCTGGTGTGCAGGCGTGGGAGCAGCCAGCCTCGTCGCACTGCAGGTGCGGCAGCGGCCCAGCACCCAGCTGACCTGTGCTCGCCGCTGGCCGCGCCTCTCCTGCTGCCCAGCTGGCGGCATTGCACAGCAGTGGGATGCATGAGCAAGGCACTGCTGAAGCAAGGCAGTGTGGGGCGGCATGCTCAGCGTGTTGCGAGTTGTGCAGTGCCCAATGGCAGCTAGCTGAGCCAACTGTTCGGCTGCTGGCTGCCAAAACTGGTGCAGGCGCAGGTGGCGAAGCACCAGCAGGAGGCACAGCTGGTCAAGGAGGGCAAGCTGGATGCCGAGGAGCTGCGAGCAAGGTGAGGGCGTTTGCTCCGATCGAGAACTGGGCTCGTGATGCGGCTGTGCGGCTGTGTGCAGCTGGTCATGGAGGGCAGGCTGGATGCTGAAGAGCTGCAGACCTGTTGGAAAGCTCTCATGCTGTGTAGCTCGTTATGCTCCGCCCACCACACTCTGTGCGACCCCTTGCAGGCGGAAGGGCAGTGTGGCGGCGCTGCTGGAGCGCAAGAATGCGGGGGTGGCCGCTCGCGATCAGAAGGATCGGGCAGAAATCAAGGTGAGACTATCTGATGCATTGCATTGCTTGCAAGGCATTGCTTTGTTGCCGCAGAGTGGAGGCCAGAGGGACCGGGCAGAAATCAAGGTGAGACTCCCGATGCCTGCTGGATGGTACCGCTTTGGTGCCGTGCTGCACTGCACCTTGTGCAGCCAGCTGGATGCAGACACCTTTCAGTTGTTGGCCGCCCATTAGTCAGGCCGGCACTCTGTCCTGTCCAACCCATGCTCCGGCCATCTGCTTCCCGCCCACCCACCCATGCACTGCTGCCCACTTGCCCATGCATTCACCTACCCACCCGCCCTCCCCTCGTCACTCACGCAGACCGCCTCGGACCGGCTGGCCGACTCGCGGGCCGCACTGGAGCGCAAGGCGGCCCTGTACGACCGGCTAGCGCGAGGGGAGGAGGACGATGAGGGTGGGTGGCTGGCCTGTGCACAATTTGGGTGGCTTGTGTATATGGCTGGTAGGCGCCGTGCTGCTGGATGCGGCGAAGGATGCCGGGTTCCCAGTGGGTCTGTAATGCAGCGGTTCCTTTCCTCCCGCTCAACTGCCTTCCCGTGAGCTAATTTGTTTCCTCGCTGGAATCCCTCCAGGTGACAAGTACGAGGTGGATTTCCTGATGAAGCCGCGGCAACAGGAGGAGATTGACACGACCGGGCTGGCGGTTGCCAGCGGGACAGGCGCGGCGACGCTGTGCTGCTTGTGGCCTGCTTGTGACTGTTTGCATTCGGGGTGCGATGTTGGGTGGAGTGCTCCAGGGCCCTCAACCTGTCTGCACTGGCTCGTAATATGCCCCCATGCCCTCCTACCGCACTCCCAACAGGCGGACTGATCAGCGGCGACATGGCCCGGGAGCGGGAGCGGCGCTCCTGGGAAGAAGATGCACATGCTGAGATTGCGGCAGAGGAGGCAGCTGAGCGGCAGCGGGCGGAGCGGCGAGAGGTGGGTGCTGGACTGAGTGCTTGCCTGCGCTGCCGTGTGGCTGCTGCTGCTGATGGTGATGATGATTTTCAACGCAGAACATGCTTGTGGACTCAGCAGGCATGCGCCTTTGAAATCCGCTGCACCTGAAAGCCGCGTCCTTGCGCTGTTGTGTTGGCCGCCACTCCTGCAGCGCCTCAAGGAGGTCATTGATGAGACGGCAACTGAACGCGAGCGTGCGGTGGCGGCGCGGCAGCAGCGGACGGCAGCAGAAGCCAAGAAGCGGGAGCGGCTCAAAGCCGCCTTCCTGAAGCGGCAGGCGGAGGCGCTGCTGCAGCAGCGGACGGCGGCGCAGCAGGGGGCGGCGGCGGAGCAGCAGCAGCAGCAGCAGCCGGAGGATGGCGGCTGACGGAGGTGGCGGTTGTGTTCTCGCAGCTGCTGGCGGCCTATTGTAATGTGTTGCTAAGCTAAGCTCAGCTTTCTGGTTAAGTGAAGAGAGTTAAGGGGGATATAAGCTGGCACGTGGAGGCGGGGGGAGGCGCCGCCATACAAGAAGAGGCGCCGTGTGCGTGGTGTGACGTTTGAGTCGCTTTGGATAAGCCTGTGGTACATCACATGCAAGCTCAGATGCAGGAGCGTTGCCAAACACGGGCGGGATGGCGTGTGGACCGTCGAGAGGCGGCGCTTGCTGGCGCGCCGCCATGGCGGTTGCCGCCCATCATGCGCAGCAGGGGGCATAGCGGTGCAGGTAGTATCCGCCCTGCAGGCGGTAACTGCTGCACTCCGCACAGCGAATCGAGCAGCCATCACCCTCCGGGAAGCTCCAGAGCGAGAGAGGCCACATGGCGCGCGGGGCTCAGGGGCTTCTTGCCGCCTGACGAGCTATATTTGGAGTCGAAAGCGGCCATCCAAACCGTCAAATGCGACAGCGACGCGCCGGCGCTCTGTCAGCCGCACTCGCTCTCGCCCTGCTCAGCACAGGCCTCGCCGCGGCTCAGGTGGGCGTGCTGCGCACCGGCAGCTACTACCAATCTATAGAGCCCGGCGGGCAGCCCACGATCTTAGCCCCACGTGCGGCGGTGCAAGCCCCGCCGCTTTTTCCGGCCGCGGCGGCCTCCTTGCGGGCAACGCCTGAGGAGTGCAGCCTGGACTGTCGACGCACCGAGGGCTGCTCCTGGTTCGAGTACTGTTCCGAGCAGGTGAGCGAATGCACCAGAGGTGCCAAGAATGTCTAGGTGCAAGCCGCCGCAGCCCTCGACTGGCCTCACGGTACTGCTCTGCTGCTCGCCGTCCCATCTCCACCACAGGATGGCTGCCCTGACGCCAGCGGCAGTCGGGCGCTGGCGCACCAGGAGTGCCGCCTGCTGGCCGCCAACTGCAGCCTGCCTGCGGTTGCGCGGCAGGGCGCCAGCGTGCAAGTGACCTCAGGTGATGCTGGGCGGCAGCGCAAGCGCAGTGGGTGGCGACACATGGCCGCTGGCTGCGGTCTGCCCAGTATAGATGCACAGCTGCTGCTGTTGGCGCATGCTTGCCGGGCAGTGCACTGAACCTTTCCGCCCATTCCGCAACTGAACCTGCAGGCTTTCCCCTCACCGACAAGGGTTATCCAGCCCACATGGTCTTTACTGAGCTGCCCGGGCAGGGCATCCTGGGAGGCGATTACCCGTGCCCCCATCTGGGCTCTGTCCGCCCCGGCATGTGTGCATTCAATAGCGTGGACCAAGCGCTAGTGATGTGCTTCGTAATCACCATGTGCCAGGCGGTTGTAGTGTACAGAGAAGGTGCGGATGGCTTGTCTGCCTGGGTGTGTGTGTGTGTGTGCAATGGCCAGCAGCTCGTGCGGAAGTGCGAGGTTTTGGTGCTCGCAGTATGGCAGCAAGCTGTTGTGGCCAGAAGCCTCCCTGGGCTGGTTGCATGTAGCGCTGCTCATGTCTAGCTGTGCTTACACGTCCAGCCTGTCCGCTCATTGGCAACCCATGGCCCGCGCTGCCCCGCCCATGTATGCAGGCCTGGACGGCTGCAGCAGCACCATTGCCGTGCACAAGAACGTCTCGCTGCTGCCCGGAAATTCTTTTGCATCCCCAGGCATATTCACCATGCTGGGCATCTCCATACCCACGCCCTACGGCTATTATCTTTGTGAGGCGCTGCTGCTGCTGATCACGGGCTGGGATCTGGGCAGCAGGGCCACCGTGTTGCCCAAGCCCGTGCCTTGCCCTGCACTCTGTGCATGCTGACCCAATCTGCCATCCCTGCTCTGCATCCAACACTGCCCTTTCCTACCCCTCTTGGCATGCCTGCAGATGAGGGCGACGGCGAGGTCATCTTGCCTAGCCCAGATGAGCTGGCAGCCAATTGGGCCGCCGGCCTGGGCGCGCACGACGGCAACTCCAGCACGCCCTCAGGCTGGTGGGGCGGCATCGTCGCCCCCAATGCGCTTTACGATGGCGTGCAAGTGGCTGTGTACGACGGCGTTGAGAGCGCAGAGGAGTGCTGCCGCGTCACTCAGGAGTGGCGGGCGGACAACCGGACGGGGCACCCCAACCTGTTCAACTGGTGCCCGTTGAACCGCACAGAGGACTGCAGGTGCAGAGGCAGGGAGTGCAGGCTGGCGGCTGGGGGCACTCAGGAGGTGGCTGCTCGATGCTCCATAAGCGCTTCCTCATACTGGAAGCCACGTGCATTTGTCCGCGTGCTGCGACTGCTTGCACAGCAGACTTGCCCTGCTGAGATCGGCAACCCCACGCCCTACCCTCACTTTCACCCTGCAGCTACGTCTCGGAGGACCAACTGAATGGTTTCACGGGCGTGAACGTCACACTGAGCCCCGGGCAGTGTAAGTGCCACACCCTCCTGCAGCCGCTGATGGATGTGCCATGGCATGAGCACCAACAACCAGCCATGCCTGTTCAGCATGCCTGTTGACGCACAGGCTTGCTCCCGCTGAGCGCCCTCGCTTCCCGTTCTGCCTCACCGCAGGCGAGCTGCGGTGGCAGAATTTGGTGGGTCCTCTGCAGGGTGCGCCCCCCATCTTACTTGGCAAAGGGCCAGACGTGCCCTTCTGGTGCGGCGCTCCGCTCATGTTTGAGCCGCCGCCCGCACCCAAAGGCTACCGCCTGGAAGCTGGCAAGGGCATCCTCCTGACGTCGCGCTTCAACTGCTCAGGAAGCCAATGTGAACATAGTGCCGGCTCACCAAACCGCAGCGCTTTTGCTACATTGCTCTGGCATGCAGTCGATGCCCTGTCGCCTGGCTAGTTTCTCCTGGCGGTTAGCAGATGACAAAATGGTTGCCCTGCCCGGCAACTGCTGGCTTGCTGCGCCAATGCTTGTGCAGGGGACGGAGACTGCACGTTTCAGACCAGCTTTGAGGACGGCGTGCAGTACTGCAACAACGAGCAGCGCTGCGAAGAGTTTGTCATCAAGCCAGGTGGGCTGCTGGGCACGCACTTGAGTTGGTCTTGCTGCCTGCGCCTCAGGCAGCAGCCTGATGCAGCACAGCCGCACGTCTCCTGCACGACTAAGAGGCCGCTCCACAGCAGCCTTCTTACAAGGTGCCGGCAATGCCTTATCCTGCTGCACAGGCCTGCCGCTGGACCCACTTGCCGACCCTTCAGACCCTGCTACTCCCTACCGCTTCTGGTTTCGCGGCGCTGTGGACCCCAGCCTCCAGCTGCTGGTTCCATCATCAGCGCTTTACATCATGCAAGTGCGGCTAAGCAGTGCCGGCACAGGCGGCAGCGGCGGCCTGTCAACCGGCGCTGTCGTGGGCATTGCGTTGGGCGCCACAGCGGCGGCGGCGGCAGCGGCAGGCCTGCTGTGGTGGGGCCTGGCTGAGCGGCGGCGGCAGCGGCGGCGCAGCCAGGGCTTGGTCTCTCAGCTGAAAGCTGCAGCTGAGGAGGGGTGCGCCCCCTCAGACAGTGTCAGCAGGGGCTCTGCTGGCATGGCGGGTAGCGGCAGCAGCGGGGGCAGCAACAACAGCACGCGGCCAGTAAAGCACGAGCCAGCCAATGAGCCCCTGCTCCCCAGTCCTGCACCGCCTGGCCCTCAGCTCAGCCCGAGGCATGCGCCTCATTCCAGCGGCAGCAGCGGTGACAGGCCTCTCAACTGGGCTGGGTGTGACCTGCCCCCGTTGCCTGAGCTGGTGCAGGTGAGCTGGGGGTGACCAGCGGGGAAGGGGTGCCGGTTGGGGCCGCAGGGCTTGCAATGGCAGCCTGCATCATGAGCCTGCATGCCATCTGGCACCTTGCCAACGCTCGAAAAAATGGGCACTCACCCATGGTCATCCTTCGGCATCCTGCCTGCAGCATGTGGCGGCGCAGGATGCGCTTGTTGCTGCAGAGCTGAGCGGTGCACACCCCACGGCTGCCACGCTTATGGGGACAGACGCCCTGCCAGATGCGTTGCGGGAGTGGGCGGTCGATGCAGAGCGGATTCAGTACCTGCGTCACCCCAACGGCCAGCCCATTGAGATTGGGCGGGGCGCCACGGCCCATGTTTTCAAGGCGCTGTACCGCGGCGAAGTGGTGGTGAGCCCGGGGTGCTGCGAATGCTGTGCACACAGCGCAGCATGGGGCGGCCTTGCAGGCAGCTTGGTGTGCGAGCCCTAGCGCTTGTCGGGCGGTACTGGGCTGTGCTCTGCCTGCCACAACCTGGCGTGTTGCCTAGGCTTGGCAAACTGGCCTTGTGCTAAACCAAACGCAGGCTGCGAAGGAGCTGAAAACTGGGCCAGGTGCCAACAGCGCAGCGAGAAAGGCCTTCCTGACGGTAAGGTGCAGGGCATGCCATGTGCAGCCTTGCTTCGTTCGCCAGTCAACGTGCAGTGCACAGACCTGTGGTTGTGCAGTGTGCACGGCTTGTGAGCCGAGATACTCTGCGCCTGCTGAGTTGCTGAGCTGCTTTTGTACCCTCACCTGACCAGCTGCCGCTCTGTTTTGATCTGCTTCGCACAGGAGGCGATGCACCTGCAGCACCTGCGGCACCCCAATGTGGTGACCCTGTACG
>VFQQ010002324.1_pt1 | contig 21922 bp, 20 predicted proteins | sample 3512341 | NCBI WGS metagenome assembly VFQQ01 (sample SAMN10412373, study PRJNA504923) | tailings metagenome | isolation source: Relicate 2 Philex TSF1 revegetated site | place: Philippines: Tuba, Benguet | collected 2017-08-29 | reverse complement strand
GACGGCGAGATGCGGTCGATCTTGATCGGGTCGAACTCGTCGAACCCCTCGCCCTGGAGCAGCGGCAAGGTCGCGATGTCGTAAAAGGGATAACCCAAATAAGCGAGCAGCAGCGTCCGCCGGTCGTCCTTCGGCAATGCCGCCAGTCCGGCGGCGATCAGTATATCGGCCTCGGCATCGGCGGCGACCAGGTCGCGTCGCTGCGCAATGGCGTCGATCCAGTCGCCGGGCGCCGTATCGACGGGTACGTCCAGCCCGGCGAGCCAATTGTCGCCTTCGCGTTCCAGATAGAGGCCGAGCGCAGCAAAAATCGCCTTGCGCATATCCTCGCACACCGGGTCGCGCCCGTCGCGCGTCGCTTCGACCGCGGCATCGAGCTCGCGCGCCAGAAAGCGCAGACGGCGGATCCGGAACCCCAGGTCGTGGATGCGGAAAAAGTCGATCGCATCGCCGCTGGCGCCCGCCCCCTTGCGCCCCGAAATGCGGTCGAGGCCGCGCGCGCGCACCTCGTCCCACAGCGCGCGGCGCCGGTTCGCGCGATGAATTTCCCCTTCCGCGGGCGACAGCCGATCGATCGTCCGCACCAGTTCCTCGACCACCGCCGACAGTGTGAGGTGGCCATAGGGCGCATAGGCGAAACCGGCGCGCGCCGCGGCCTGTTCCTGCGCCCGCGCCCGCCATTTGGCGAGCCGCGCGGGAGTCGGCGTATCGAGAAAAAAGGTCGAGCCGAACAGCGCCGCCACCTGCTCCTCGACCTCGACCTTCATCGCATCGACGACGCGCTGCATCCGGCGGATCCGGCGCGACATGCCCTCGATCGCCTCGACATTGTCGCGGATCGGCTGTTCGCGCGGAATTTCGGACAGCGCGCCGAGGATCGTCGACAGAAAGCCGGGCAAGCGCGGTTCGCCGCCGTCCGCTGCCGCACCGGGCTTGCCAAAGCTGATCGAGCGGAAATCGGGCTTTGGGTCGATATAGACAAAACGCCGGTCGATCTCGCGCCGCGCCGGGCGCTGCTTGAGCGCCGCGATGGCCGGGCGGAACGGTGCGTTCGCCAGCACCGATCCGTCGATCAGCACCCGGTCGGCGGGATCGGCTTCGTCGCTCGCGGGCAACTGCACCTGCAAAAAGGCGTCGCGCGACGGCCAGGCGATCTTCCGCTTTTCGATCACCCGGTCGATTTCGCGCAGCGTGAACGGCGGAAAGGCGCCCGGGAAACTGGCGGTCGCGCGCGCGGCGGTGGCCAGCGCGGGAATGTCGTCCAGGTCGCTGCCCGGCGCGCCGCCGCGGCGAAATTGCAGGATCAACCGATGTTCCTGTTCGCTGACCCGCGGCGGGCTGTTGAGCGACAGCGGCATGCTGTGCCCGGCGAAATCGGTGACCGATACGAACAGGTCGACCGGCTGGCCGTCGGGGACCAGCGCCGGCCCCTGCGGCCCGGCGTCCATCGCAGCAAAGGCATCGAACAGCAGGCCCGAAAAAATCTCGCCGCCGAACGGCGGTTCGAACCAGCGCGCGCGGACGAAGCGCGACAGTTTCGCCCGCACCTCCTCCTGCGCCGCCGCGCCCACCGTGCGGTCGATCACATTGCCGCGCTTCTTCATCGCCCAGCCGGCGATCGGCACCGCCCAGAATTTGGTCGCCGCGGACAGCGGGCGCGCGTCGGGATCGAGCAGGCTGTCGACATCGGCATCGTCCAGCCACAGGTCGGTGAGCGGGTCGAGCGATTGCCCGGTCGCGAGCGCGCGCGCCAGGAAAATGCCGTTGATCCCGCCCGCGCTGGCGCCCGCGACGATATCGGTGAGGACGCGGAGCCGCACCGCGCTGTTCGCCTCGATCGCCCCGATCAGATCGCGATAGACGGCGCACGAGCCGTCGACGGTCCGGCGCTCGTGGAAGGCGCGCGACGCGGCGGCGAGCCGCCACACCTCCTTCGTGATGCCGTGCATATAGACGGCAAGGCTGATGCCGCCGTAGCAAATCAGGGCGAAGCGCAGTTCCTTTTCCCGCATCGACGACATGATAGCGCCGTTTCGGTGCCCTGTCGCGGAAGTTGGCAAAGTTTACGGTCTGCTGGCGCCATTTCTCTTGCATATGCAAATCGCTCGCATTAGCGGCGCTTCAAACAGGAGTTAAGAATGATTCGCAAGTTGATCGTCGCCGCGCTCGCCTCCACCGCACTGTCGGCCCCCGCCGTCGCGCAGGCGGCCGACGACGCCGAAGCCACTGACGCGACGATCATCGTCACCGCGGCGCGCACCATCCTGCCGCCCAATGCGCTGCCGCTGACGATCGACATCATCGACAAGCAGGCGCTCGACCAACAGATTGCGATTTCGGGGTCGGTCACCGATGCCGTTGCGACGCTGACCCCCAGCTTTTCGCCGACGCGGCAGAAATTGTCGGGCGCGGGCGAAACGCTGCGCGGGCGGTCGCCGCTCTATGCGATCAACGGCATCCCGCAATCGACCCCGATGCGCGACGGCAGCCGCGACGGCTTTACCATCGACGGCTTTTTCATCGACCGCGTCGAGCTGATCTATGGGTCGAACGCGCTGCAAGGCATCGGCGGCACCGGCGGCATCGTCAACCAGGTCACCGTGGGAGCGCCGACCGCCGAAGGGCTGGGCAGCCGCGTGCTGATCCAGGGCACCGCCGACAATGATTTCAGCAGGGACGGGCTGGGCGGCAAGGTCGCGGGACTGGTTCAGTACAAGGCGGGACGCTTCGACGCGACGGTCGGTGCGGCGTGGGAGAAGCGCGGCGCCTTTTACGACGGGCGAGGCCGCCGCATCGGGCTCAACCTGACGCAGGGCGAGACGCAGGATTCGCGGACACTGTCGCTGTTCGCGCGGCTTGGCTATGAACTTTCGTCGTCGGCGCGGATCGACCTGATCGCCAGCCGGTACGAGCTGGAGGGCGACGGCGATTATGTCGCGATTCCCGGCAACCGCCTGACCGGGGTGCCGACGAGCGCGGTGCGTGGCAATCCGCCGGGGGTTCCCGCCGCGAACCGCGTCGAGACGGCAGCGCTGTCGCTGACCGACAGCGACCTTTGGGGTGGCAATTTCGTCAGCCAGATTTTCTTCAACCGCAGCCGCGATACCTTTGGCGGCGAGGTCGCGCCGATCGCGACCTTTCAGGATCCGGCGATCGCCCCCGTCGGCACGCTGTTCGACCAGTCGCAGAACCGCAGCCGCAAGCTGGGCGCCAAATTCAGCTACGAACGCGCGCTGCCCGGGTTCGAGGATCTGACGTTGACCGTCGGGTTCGACGCCCTGGCCGACAAGACCGAACAGGCGCTGATCGCCACCGGCCGCGTCTGGGTTCCGCCCAGCGATTTCCGCAGCCTTGCGCCTTTCGGCCAGGCCAATTTGAAGCTGTTCGACGGGCTGGTGCGGCTGGCGGGCGGGGTGCGCTGGGAAAATGTCCGGATCAGGATCGACGATTACCGCACCCTCGCCTCGACCACCTTCCGCGCCTGTTCGGCAACGGTCACGACCAATTGCGGCCCGTCGACCTATGGCGGCGTCGCGGTCGGCGGCGGCACGCCGCGCTTCGACGACCTGCTCGTCAACGGCGGTGTCATTATCGAACCGTGGGCGGGTATTCGCGCCTATGCCAGCTATGCCGAAGGTTTCACCGTCCCCGACATCGGCCGCATCACCCGCGCGGTGAATCAGCCGGGGATCGACATCGACACCTATCTCGACATCTCGCCGGTGGTGTCGAACAACCGCGAGGTCGGGGTCGAGGTGAAGCGCGGCCTGCTCGACGCGAGCGCGACCTATTTCTGGTCGTCGAGTGACAAGGGCCAGCTGCTGATCGCGCGCCCCGACCGCATTTTCGACGTCCAGCGGCAGCGCGTCGAGATCGAGGGGCTGGAGATCAACCTGGGCGTCGCGCTCCCGATCGACGGGCTCAGGCTCGGCATCGGCTATGCGCACCTCAATGGCCGGTACGACAGCGACAGCGCGAACCCCGACGGGATCGTCGATACCGACCTCGACGGCGTCAACATCTCGCCCGACCGCGTCAACCTCAACGCCACCTATAACAACGGGCCGCTGTCGGCGCGCGTGCAGACGCAATTTTTTCTTGCCCGGACTTTCCGCGCCGATACCGGCAAGCCGCAGCCCGACCCGCGCAACAATTTCGGCGGTTACAACGTCACCGACGCCAGTGTCCGCTACCAGACCGGCCTCGGCGCGCTGAGCCTGTCGGTCCAGAATCTGTTCGACAAATTCTACATCGATTATTCGAGCGACACGCGGCTGCCGACCGACAATCTGGCGTTCTTCGCCGGGCGCGGGCGGACCTTCACGCTGGGCTGGGACTATCGCTTTTAGATGATGACACTGCTCGACACGCTGCACCGATGGACGGGGGGGCTGATCGGCCTCGTGCTTGCGCTGCTCGGCCTGTCGGGCGCGGTCCTCGTCCATAAGGAAGAGTGGATCGGCCTGCCGCACGCGGGCGATACCCAGATCACCGATCTTGCGACCGTCGCCGCGGCAACCGAAAAACTGATGGCGATGCCCGGCGATCCGCAGGGGATCATCTATGCCAGCCAGCGCCTCGGCCTCCATCAGATGCGGTTCGACGAGGGTGCCGGGCTCTATGCCAGCCAGTCGGGCGAGGTTGTCGCGCGCTGGGCGAGCCAGTGGGAGCGCCCCGAAATCTGGCTGTTCGATTTCCACCACCATCTGTTCACCGGCGACGCGGGCGAATGGGTGATCGGGGTAGCAGGCCTCGCTGGCCTGTTTTTCGTCATCTCGGGCGTCATCCTGTGGTGGCGGACGCGCAAGACCTTCAAGCTGCGGCTGTGGCCGAAGCGGATGAGCCGTCCGGCGATCGTCACCCAGCACCGCGACCTGGGCATTGTCGTCGCGCCGCTGCTGCTGCTGTCGGTCGTTACCGGGACGATGATGATTTTCCGTCCCTTCGCTGCGATCATCGTCGCGCCCTTCGGCCCGGTCGCCGAGACCGCCAAGGCGCTGGAGCCGCCGAAATACAAGGGCGGGCCACTGGCCGCCAATCCCGACTGGACCGCGATGCTGACCACCGCCCGCGCGCGGTTTCCCGATGCCGAGTTCCGTATCCTGAGCAAGCCGCGCAAGCCGGGTGACCCGATCAGTCTGCGGATGAAACAGCTCGGCGAGTGGCTGCCCAACGGGCGCTCGACCCTGTGGTTCGATGCCGCGACGGGAGAACTGCTGGGGTCGCGCGACGCGCTGGCGATGCCCGCCGGAGCGCAGGCGTTCAACATGGCCTATCCGCTGCATGCGGCAAAGGTCGGCGGGCTGCCCTATCGCCTGTTGATGACCGCATCGGGGCTGGCGCTGGCACTCCTCGGCAGCCTGACCGTTTGGACCTTCTGGTTCCGGCGACCGAAGGTGGCGAAGCGAGTGGTGAAGTCCGCGTCGTTGGCGTCAGCTTAGCGACGAGCCGATGTCTGCTCCGGGGTGGGGAGCGGACATATCGGTATTGAGCTGATTTCCCCTCCCGCAAGCGGGAGGGGCGGCGAGGCTTACGAGCTTGCTCGTTAGCCGCAGCGGGGTGGGCTGATCGCGACGTCGCTGCCCACCCCCGACCCCTCCCGCTTGCGGGAGGGGAGAAGAAACGTCCGCTACCGGTCGTTAGCCGACAATCAGAACCGCCGAATCACCGCCAAAAACGCATCGCCCCACGCTTCCAGCTTCCTGGCACCGACGCCGGGGATGGTCGCCATCGCGTCCAGCGTCGCGGGGCGCTCGCTCGCCATCGCGCGTAGCACCGCGTCGTGAAAGACGACATAGGGTGGCACCCCCGCTTCGGCGGCGAGCTCGCGCCGGACGCTACGCAGCGCGTCGAACAGTGGATCGCCGATCGGGTTGGCGACGCCCGCCCCGGCTCCGCCGCGCGCTTCGCGTCTGGTGCGCTTGACCGGCGGTTCGGCGATCAGCACCGGCGCCTCGCCCTTCATCATCGCGCGCGCACTGGGGCCGAGCATCAGCCCGCCATGCTCGGTCGTCTCGAGCGCCTCGCGCGCCACCAAAGTGCGCACCAGCGGCTTGATCAGCCGCGCCTCGTCGCCTTCGACGATGCCGAACACCGACAATTTGTCGTGGCCGCGCCCAATGATCCGCTCGTCGCTGCGGCCGGTCAGCACCGCCTCGATATGCCCGGCGCCATAACTTTGCCCGGTGCGATAGACCGCCGACAGCAGCTTTTGCGCGAGCACGGTCGCGTCGACCTGGGCGGCGGGGTCGAGGCAATTGTCGCAATTGCCGCAGCGCGCGGGCGGGCTTTCGCCGAAATGGCGCAGCAGCTGCGCGCGGCGGCACTCGACCGTCTCGACCAGCGCCGCAAGCGCGTTCAGCCGCACCCGCTCGCCCGGTACGCGCGCCTCGGGCAGTTCGGAAAGCCTCATGCGGGCCTTGGCGAAATCGTCGGCGCCCCACAGCATCATCGCCTCGGCGGGGTCGCCGTCGCGCCCGGCGCGCCCGGTTTCCTGATAATAGCTCTCGATCGATTTGGGCAGCGCGGCATGCGCGACGAAACGCACGTCGGGCTTATCGATCCCCATCCCGAAGGCGACCGTCGCGGTGACGATGCCATCCTCCGACGCGACAAAATCATGCTGGACGCGCGACCGCACCTCGGCATCAAGTCCCGCGTGATAGGCGGCGACCGGCCGCCCCGTCGCCTTCGCCAATTGCTCGGCGAGCCGCTCGGTGCCGCTGCGCGTCGGGCAATAGACGATCCCCGGGCCGGGGTTGGCGGCGATGAATTCGACCAGCTGACGCGCCGCACCAACCCGCGGACGGATCGCGTAGCGGATATTCGGCCGGTCGAAGCCCGCCAGGATCAGCCCGTCGTCGGGAATCCCCAGCTGAACAAGAATATCCTCGCGCGTATGCTTGTCGGCGGTCGCGGTCAGCGCCAGCCGCGGTACCCTCGGAAACGCCTCGAGCAACGGGCGCAGCAGACGGTAGTCGGGGCGGAAATCATGCCCCCATTCGGACACGCAATGCGCTTCGTCGATCGCGAACAGCGCCGGGGTCCTGGCTTCGAGCAGCGTGCGAAACCCCTCCCCGGTCGCGCGTTCGGGCGCCACATAGAGCAGATCGAGTTCGCCGTCGCGGTACCGCTGCCGCGTCTCGGCGCCGTCGGCATCGACGCTGGTCAGGCTGGCGGCGCGAATCCCCGCCGCGCGCGCGCCGCGCAGCTGGTCGTGCATCAGCGCGATAAGCGGCGACACGACAACGACGCAGCCATCGAGCGCGACCGCGGGCAGCTGGTACGTCAGCGACTTGCCCGCCCCCGTCGGCATCACCGCCAGCGTCCGCTCGCCCGCCATCACGCGGGTGACGACGTCGGCCTGCCGACCACGGAAATGGTCGAAACCGAAGGTGGATTTGAGCAGGGGGAGGAGCACGTCGGCCGACATCGGGACGGGCGATAGGGAAGATGGCGGAGGAAACCAAGCCCTACCCTTTAGGGGAGGGCAACGAGACTTGGCAGCTTGCTGCCTAGTCGCAGCGGGTGGGGGCCAGCGGCCTTGCGCTGCCGGACAGGCCCCACCCCAACCCCTCCCCTGAAGGGGAGGGGCTTTTCAAGCCCGCACCAGCATCGCCCGTTCCGCCATCCGCGCCGCCGTCTCGCGTTCGGCCATCACCACATGGTCGGCGCCGCGGCGCACCAGATCGTCGACCTCCTCGTCCGAATGTGCGCGCGCGACGATCACCAGCTTCGGGTTGATCGCCCGCGCCCGCCGCACGATCGCGCCCGCCTCGACCCCCTCGGGGATCGCGATCAGCAGCGTCGACGTATCGTCGAGTCCTGCCTGTCGCAACACGCTTTCCTTGGTCGCGTCGCCGACGATCACCGTCGCGCCCGCCGCGCGCGCGGCGGCCGCCATATCCTTTTGATCCTCGATCACCGTCAGCCCTTCGCCGCGCCCGCAGATCAGCCCGCCGATATGGCTGCCGACGCGGCCATAGCCGATCAGCACCACCCCGGCGTTGCACGGCGCGGGCGTTTCGGCTTCGCGCACTGCTGCGGGCTCGATCGGCGCGTCCGAACGAACGCGTTTGACGACCAGCGTGAACAGGATCGGATTGACCAGGATCGACAGCAACGCGCCCGCGAGGATCAGGTCGCGCCCGGTTTCGGGCAATACCTCCAGCCCGACCCCCAGCCCCGCCAGGATGAACGAAAATTCGCCGATCTGCGCGAGACTCACCGACACGGTCAGCGCGGTCTGGGTCGTGTGGCCAAAGGCGCGGACGAGCGCAAAGGCGGCGACCGATTTGCCGACGACGATGATCGCGACGGTCGCCAGCACCGGCCCCGGCTGTTCGACCAGCACATTGGGATCGAACAACATGCCGACCGACACGAAAAACAGCACCGCAAAGGCATCGCGCAGCGGCAAGGTCTCTTCGGCCGCGCGGCGGCTGAGCTGCGTTTCGCCGAGAATCATCCCGGCGAAGAATGCTCCGAGCGCGAAGGACACATCGAAAATCACCGCGGCGCCGAACGCTACCCCCAGCGCAATCGCCAGCACCGCGAGCCGGAACAGCTCGCGTGACCCGGTGTGCGCGACCCAGTGCAGCACCCAGGGCAGAATGCGCCGCGCGACGACAAACATGAAGGCGACAAAGCCGACGACCTTGAGCAGCACGATCGCCGCGGATTGCAACAATTGGTCGCCGCCGGCCGCATCGCCGCGGTCGCCGAACATCGCGGGGAGCAGGACGAGCGCGAGCACCATCACCAGATCCTCGACGATCAGCCAGCCGACCGCGATCCGCCCTTTTTCGGTCTCGATCATGTCGCGCGCCTGCAGCGCGCGCAGCAGGACGACGGTCGAGGCGACCGACAGCGCCAGCCCGAACACCGCGCTGCCCTCGATCGTCCAGCCGAGCCACAGCCCGAGCATGATGCCGAGAGCCCACGCCACCGCAATCTGCGCGATCGCCCCCGGCACCGCGATCTTGCGAACCGACAGCAGATCCTTCAGCGAAAAATGGAGGCCGACGCCGAACATCAGCAAAATGACGCCGATCTCGGCCAGCTGCATCGCCAGCCCGGTGTCGGCGACGAACCCCGGGGTGAACGGGCCGACGAGGATGCCAGCGAGCAAATAGCCCGCAATCGGCGAAATCCGCAATCGCTGCGCCAGCGCCGCCATCAGGAAAGCAACGCCAAGGCCTGCAACGATAGTTCCGATCAGGGTCGTGTCGTGCGGCATGGTTTCTGCCTAGGGGGATGCCGCGCCGGGGGTCAACCCAAGCCAATCGATCTCCTGGCGAAAAGCCTCAGCTTTCGCGCGGCACGCTGTCCGGAAACCAGCGCCGCCCGAACCAGAAGGCCAGGTTGACGAGCAGGATCAGCACCGGCACCTCGACCAGCGGGCCGATCACCGCGGCAAAGGCGACCGGCGACGCCAAGCCGAACGCCGCGATCGCGACCGCAATCGCCAGCTCGAAATTATTGCCCGCCGCGGTAAAGGCGACCGCGGTGGTGCGCGGATAATCGGCGGCGATCCATTTGCCCATCGCAAAGCTGATCACAAATTGCAGGACGAAATAGATCGTCAGCGGCACCGCGATGCGCAGCGCGTCGAATGGCAGCGTCAGGATTTCGCCGCCTTTCAGGCTGAACATCGCCGCGATGGTGAACAGCAACGCGACCAAGGTGATCGGCGCAATGCGCGGCAGAAAGCGCGTCTCGTACCAATCCTCACCCTTCGCGCGTACCAGCAGGGTGCGGGTCAGGAACCCGGCCAGGAAGGGGATGCCCAGATAGATCAGCACCGCCTCGGCAATCATCCAGGTGTCGATCGCGATCAGCTGCCCCTCCAGCCCCAGCAGCGGCGGCAGGAAGGTCAGGAAAAACCACGCATAGGCGCTGAAAAACAGGATCTGGAACAGCGAATTAACCGCGACCAGCGCCGCGACATATTGATTGTCGCCCTTTGCCAGCTGGTTCCACACCAGCACCATCGCGATGCAGCGCGCCAGCCCGATCAGAATGACTCCGGTCATATAGGCGGGTTCGTCGCGCAGAAAGATCACCGCGAGCACGAACATCAGCACCGGCCCGATCAGCCAGTTCTGGACCAGCGACAGCATCAGCACCCGCCGGTCCTCGAACACCTGCGGCAGCGCGGCATAGCGCACCCGCGCCAGCGGCGGATACATCATCAGGATCAACCCGATCGCGATCGGCAGGTTGGTCGTCCCGACGCTCATCGCATCGATCCCCGCCGGCAGCGCCGGAAACAGCGTCCCCAGCGCGACGCCGAGCGCCATCGCGAGGAAAATCCACAGCGTCAGAAAGCGGTCGATAAAGCCAAGGCGGCTGCGTTGCATGGGGTCGGTCCTTGATTGGAAATCGGCTGGGGCGGTCAGGCCGCGCCCGCCATCGCGCCGATAGCGTTCAGCGCGTCGCGCCGCTCCGCCGGCGTCATGGTTTCGAGCGGCAGCGTCAGCATCGCGCGCACGCGCATGTCGAGCAGACGATATGTTTCGGCAAAGGCGGCATCGACCGCCGCCTCGTCGCCGGTGGCATCGGCGGGATCGGGCAGTCCCCAATGCGCGCGCACCGGGGCGCCGATGAACAGCGGGCAGGTCTCGCCCGCCGCATTGCCGCACACGGTGATCGCGATGTCGATGCGCGGCGCATCGGGTGCGGCAAATTCGTCCCAGCTTTTCGACCGGTAAGCGCTCGTGTCATAGCCCTCGCGCGCCAGCAGCCGCAGCGCGCCCGGATGCGGGACGCCTTTCGGCTGGCTGCCCGCGCTGAACGCACGGACCCGGTCCGCACCCTTGCGGGCGATCAGCGCCTCACCCAAAATGCTGCGCGCCGAATTGCCGGTGCAGAGCACCAGGACGTTGAGCCCCCCGGTCTCGTCCATGTCAGCAGCAGCCGACCTTGGCGGGTGCCGCCTGCGGCATCGTCGGAACGCAGCACGCGCCTTCGGCGGCATTGTTCGACGCCAGCGGCGCGAAGTCGGGGCTGTCGCCGTACACTGTCGATTCGCCATTGGTCAGGAAGGCTTCCCAGACGACGCCGTCAGGATCGGCGATCCAGCTCTTTTCGGACTTGGCGTAGCAACAGGTCGTCGCGCCTTCCTCCAGCACCGGCGCCCCGGCATCCTTCAGTCGCCCGTAAACCGCCGCGAGTTCGGCTTCATCCTCGACCTGCAAGCCGACATGCTCGATCCCGCGCTGCGCGCCGTCGCGCACCGAAATCGCGAAATTGATCCGCGGATCGTCGAGCATCCATTTGGCATAATCGGGCTTGGTCACGCTGGGCGCGGTGCCGAACAGCCCCGAGTAAAAGGCGATCGATTTGTCGAGGTCGCTGACCCCGACGTGCATGTGAAAACGGCTCATGCGGCAGTCCTTTCATTCTTGTCTTTGGTGTCACAGGGCGCGGCAGGCGCGCACACCGCCCCGCCGCAACAATTTTCCATCAGGAAGCCGAGCAGCGCGGTCATCGCGCCATAATCGGCGGTGTAGATCAGCGACCGCCCGTCGCGGCGCTGCGCGATCAGTCCGGCGTTGGTCAGCTGCGCGAGGTGAAAGCTGAGCGACGACGCGGGTACCCCCAGCGCCTCGGCAATCGCACCGGCGGCCAGCCCGTCGGGTCCGGCCTGCACCAGCAGCCGGAACAGCGCGAGCCGATGCTCCTGCGCCAGCGCGCCCAGCGCGCGAACAACGGTTTCCGATTCCATCGCGGCCTCCATGATTCGATAATCATCGAAATATGGAAATCAGAACGAGGCGTCAACAGATATTTCGATAGCATTCGAAATGACCGAACAAGGGCCCGTCTAAACCGTGCCCTCTTCCTTCTCCGCCTGCTGCCGCGCCCACATGTCGGCGTACAGTCCGCGCATTGCCAGCAGCTCGTCGTGCGTCCCTGTTTCGGCGACGTGGCCCTTGTCGAGCACGATGATGCGGTCAGCGTTCGTCACCGTCGACAGGCGGTGCGCGATCACCAGCGTCGTGCGCCGCGCCGCGATCCGCTCCAGCGTGTCCTGAATCGCCGCCTCGGTGCGGCTGTCGAGCGCGCTCGTCGCTTCGTCGAGGATGAGCACCGGCGGGTTCTTGAGCAGGGTGCGCGCGATCGCGACGCGCTGCTTCTCGCCGCCCGACAGTTTCAGCCCGCGCTCGCCGACCTCGGTGTCGTAACCCTGCGGCAACAGCGCGATAAAGCCGTCGATCGCCGCGCCCTCGGCTGCCGCTGCAATCTCTTCGGCACCTGCGCCCTCGCGGCCATAGGCGATATTGTAGCCGATCGAATCGTTGAACAGCACCGTGTCCTGCGGGACAATGCCGATGCTGGCGCGCAGGCTGGCCTGCGTGACCTGCGCGATATCCTGCCCGTCGATCAATATCCGCCCGCCCTGCGGGTCATAGAAACGGAAGAGCAGCCGCGCGATCGTCGATTTGCCGGCCCCCGACGGCCCGACGATCGCCAGCGTCTCCCCCGCGCCGACGGCAAAGCTCACGCCGTTGAGGATCGTGCGGTCGGGCTCGTAACCGAACACGACATTCTCGAACGCCACCGCGCCGCCGTTCACCGCCAGCGGCGTCGCGTCCGGCGCATCCGAAATCTCGGGCGGCGTGTCGATCAGGCGGAACATCGCCTCCATGTCGATCAGCCCCTGCCGGATCACGCGATAGACCATGCCGAGCATGTCGAGCGGGCGGAACAGCTGGGCCAGCAGCGTGTTCACCAGCACGACGTCGCCGACCTTATATTCGCCGACCGACCAGCCCCATACGGTGTACGCCATCGCTCCCGCGAGCGCGGCGTTGGTGATCAGGCTCTGCCCGATGTTGAGCCACGCGAGGCTGTTCTCGCTCTTCACCGCGGCGCGCGCATATTGGTCGGCGACGTCGCGGTAGCGGGCTTCCTCGCGCGCTTCGGCGCCGAAATATTTGACCGTTTCGTAATTCAGCAGGCTGTCGACGCTGCGCCCGATCGTCAGCGTGTCGAGGTCGTTCATCCGCGTGCGCAGCGCGTTGCGCCAGTCGGTCACCTTGCGGGTGAAGATGATATAGACGATCACCATCAGCGCGGTGGCGCTGGCGAGCCCGAAACTGAACTTGGTCCAGAAGATGATGAGCACCGCGGCCAGCTCGATGATCGTAGGCGCGATGTTGAACAGCAGGAAATAGAGCATCGTGTCGATGCTCTTGGTCCCGCGCTCGATCACCTTGGTCACCTCGCCCGTCCGCCGCGCGAGGTGGAAGCGCATGCTGAGCGCATGGAGGTGGCTGAAGGTCGCAATCGCCAGCTCGCGGGTCGCATCCTGCCCGACGCGTTCGAACACGACATTGCGGAGGTTATCGAACAACACCCCGGCAAAGCGCGCGCCGGCATATGCCAGCACCAGCCCGATCGCGAGCGCGACGCCTTCCTCCATCCCCGGCACCATGGCGTCGATCGCCGCGCCATAAAGAAAGCCCATCGACAGCTGGACGCCCTTCGACGCCAGCACGATGAGCCCGGCGCCGACGATACGAACCTTGTGCCCGCGGTGTCCAGCCGGCCACAGATAGGGCAGGAAACGCTTCAGCGTATCGAGAACGGGAGGTTCCTTGGCCGCGTCGGCGGAGGTGGCGGTATCGGGCGGCATGCGCGCCCCATGTAGGGGGGCCGGGGCGGAACGCCAAGCGGGCATGATGGCGACGCGCCGGGTTATGCCGTCATGCGCGGCGCCCATTTGGGTCTCGCACAAAGACACAAAGAGCGCGGCGCGCGCGACAGGTGGAGACTCAGGCTCGCGCGAAGCGCATTTTTGATGGTCGCCTGCGGCGACGCGCCGATGATTGCGGGCTTGGCGCACCCTCTTTGTGTCTTTGTGTGAGACCCTCTTTTTTCCGCTTCGCGCCTTTGCGCCTTCGCGTGAGATAATCTTTCTCTACCGCGACTTGCTATACCGCGCATGGCGCATGATGCGGTCGATCAGGCGCCGTTCTTCGGACGTCGGGATGGGGATCATCGCTGCGGGCGGCTCGGCACGGCGACCGAATGATGGCCGGCGCGGGGGAACAAGCGGGGAGAAGCGCATCGGGGGCTTGCCTTTGTGACGCGGCGTCGCCCCCCGGCGCCGCAATGGTTCTGGTCCCTGCGCCCATGGTGAAGGCGCATGGTTGCAGAACCGTATAAGGCGCTGGTTACTGCTTTCTTTCCGGTACGGTGAAGGTGCCGGTGACGCGCCCGCCGGTGCCGCCCGAAATCGGATTGCCGTCGGGACCCCGCGCCGCGCCGCGTCCGTCGACCGTCGCGCGGCCGCTGTTGAGGTCGATCACCAGCCGCCCGCCGCGCAGATTGTTGCCGCGCTGGCGCAGCTCGACATTGCCGACCATCGTGATCAGGCGGCGGTCGAGGTCATAGATCGCGACATTGCCCGATGCGCGTTCGTCGCCCTTGGTCACCACGACCCCGCCTGTCGCGTCGAGCCGGTTGACGTCGGTACCGCCCGATCGGGTGTAGGCGACGGTCATCCGCGCCGCGGTGACGGTCATCCCAGCCTGCGTCACGCGGACATTGCCCGCTATGACGACGCGGTCGGCACGGTCCTGCACCTCGATGCTGTTCGCGGCGAAATCGACCGGGGCGTTGCTGTTGTGATTGGCCAGCGCCTGCGCCTGCGCCACATCGCCGCCGGTTCCCGCCGACATCAAGGCCAGGCTGGTCAGCGCAAAGCCCGCGCCCGCCAGCAACATGCTCCTCAGCGGCGAAAGGCGGTTCATTTGAGCACTCCCTGGTTGATCCGCAGCCGGGCATTGCCCTCCAGCCGCACGATCCGCTGGTCAAGATCGGCCGACAGCTGATTGGCCGAGAAACTGCCGATGTTCAATGCCCCGTTGACGCCGCCCTGCCCCCGCAGGCTGCGTGTCTTGAGGTCGATCGACACATTGCTGGCGTCGATGCGATAACCGTCGGCGCTTTTGACCTGCACCATTCCCGGCACCGCGACCTTTTCGGTCTCCATATTATAGGCGCTGTCGCGCGCAACGATCGTCGCCGGGCCGTCGTCGAGGCGGATCGCCCCCGACAGGTCGTTCATCCGCACGATCGGCTCGGCAGAACTTTTCTGCACCGCGCTGCCGGCCAGCAAGGCAAAGGGCTGGCCCTTGGCATCCTGGCCGCGATATTCGGCGCGCGTCACCTTCATCCGCTCGCTCGCCATGTCGACCTTGTCCTTGGCGAGCAGGAAACTGATTTCGGTGCGCTGGGTAAAGGGTGAAAAGACCAGCACCGCCGCGACGACACCGATCACCAGCGGCAGGCCGAAGCGCAGGATGCGCACGACGCGGTCGTGGCTAGACCCGCTTGCCGCCCACAGCTGGCGCATGGTGCGTTCAAGATCGGCGCGTTCGGACATCGAATCGGCTTCCGTCAGCTATGCGCAAAAATGTCGGTTTCGGGCCAGCCGGCGAGGTCGAGCGCGGCGCGCGTCGGCAGGAAATCGAAACAGGCCTGCGCCAGCGCGGTGCGTCCCTCGCGCGCCAGCCGCGCGTCGAGGATCGCTTTCATCGCATGCAGAAAGCGCACGTCGCTGGCGGCATAGTCGCGCTGTGCTTCGCTCAGCTCGGCGGCACCCCAGTCGCTCGACTGCTGCTGTTTCGACACGTCCTGTCCCAGCAATTCGCGCACCAGTTCCTTGAGCCCATGGCGGTCGGTATAGGTGCGCACCAGCTTCGAGGCGATCTTGGTGCAATAGACGGGCGCGGTCACGACGCCGAGCGCCTGTTGCAGCGCGGCGATGTCGAACCGCGCAAAATGAAACAATTTCAACCGGTCGGGATCAGCCAATATGGCCGTGAGCACCGGCGCGTCATATTTGCTGTCCGGCGCAAAGCGCACCAGATGCTCGTCGCCCGACCCGTCGCTGATCTGCACCAGACACAGCCGGTCGCGCAGCGGGTTTAGCCCCATGGTTTCGGTATCGACGGCGACCGGCCCCGGCCCCAGCGCGCCTGCGGGCAAATCTTCTTCATGGAAATAGACACTCATGGCCCCGCCTTAGGCCAAGCCGCCTTGCCGCTCAATGACTGGTTTCGGGGGGCGGCGCCGGGATATGGGGCGCCGTGCCCATGCGTCTGCCAATAGAGTTTGGCCTTTTGAATTTTCCGTTCGCAGAAAGCTTCGCTTTAGGCTATATATTGCGTCGTTAGCGGCATGGGGCGAGTCTATGCCCGTGGTGAAGTGCGTCCCCGTCCGACGCAATGCGCCGATCAAATGGGGTATGGACGAACCGAAAGCGACTACTAGACAATGAGTTTCAACAAGGATCGCCGTGGCCAGCGCGGGCGCGGCAAGCGCGATGACTTCGGCAATTTCGACAGCTTCGAACCGGCTCCCTACGGCGGTGATTCCTACGGCGGCGGACGCGGCGGGTTCGGTGATCGTGACCGCGGCGGATTCGGCGGCGGCGATCGCGGCGGCGGCTTTGGCGGCGGTGACCGCTTCGGCGGCGGCGGCGGTGGGGGTGGTGGCTTCGGCGGTGGTCGCGGCGGCGGGATGCCGGCGCAGGTCGTCGGCGAAGGTCAGGGCACCGTTAAATTTTTCAACGCGGCAAAAGGCTTTGGCTTCGTCGCGCGCGACGATGGCGGCGAAGATGTCTTCGTCCACATCAGCGCGGTCGAACAGGCCGGCCTGCAGGGTCTGGCCTCGGGCCAGCCGCTCGGCTTCACGCTGGTTGAACGCAATGGCAAGGTGTCGGCGATCGACCTCAAGATCGAAGGCGAGCCGATGCCGGTCGAGGAATTTGCTCCCCGCCAGCGCGACGATCGCGGCGCCCCGGGCGGCGCGCGCGGACGTCGCCAGCTGACCGGCGAACGCACCTCGGGCACGGTCAAATTCTTTAACACGACGAAGGGCTTCGGCTTTATCGCGCGCGACGACGGACAGGCCGATGCCTTTGTCCACATCAGCGCGGTGCAGCGCGCCGGCATGACCGGCCTTGATGAAGGCGACCGCGTCGCGTTCGACATCGAAGTCGACGATCGCGGCAAATTCGCCGCGGTGAACATCCAGCCGCATCAAGACTGATCGGCGGATAACCGGATAGGAAAAGGGCGGCTCGCGGGCCGCCCTTTTTTTGTTTCTGGCGAAGAATCGGCAGCTACCGTCAACGATCGATTGGGCGATCACTCCTCCCTGCGACGTAGCCATGGGGAGGTGGCAGCGCGAGGCGCTGACGGAGGGGCAATTAGCGCCGACGTCGCGGCCCCTCCACCATCCGCTTCGCGGACCGTCCCCCTCCCCATCGCTGCGCGACAGGGAGGATCGTCAAGGGCAGCTCCCCACCCCAAAACCGCCAGGCTCAATATCCCAGCGTCGCTTCCAGAAACCAGATGCGCTGTTGCGTTTCGTCGGCCCAGCCGTCGACCAGTCCGCTCGTCGCGATGTCGCCGTCAGCCTCGGCCGCGGCCTTCACCTCTTTCAGCTGGCCCAGCAGCGTCTTGTTGTCCGCGGCCAGCGTCCGGATCATCGCCTCGGCGTCGACGCCCGTCGCATCGTCGTCGCGGATGGAGCTGCGGCGGCCGATGTCGCCGATCGACTGCAGCGTCCGCGCGCCATTCTTGCGCACCCGTTCGGCGATCAGGTCGGTCGTTGCAAAGATCTGCGCCGCCTGTTCGTCGAACAGCAGGTGCAGTTCGCGAAAGCGCGGCCCCTGAACGTGCCAATGATAATTTTTGGTCTTCAGATAAAGCGCGAAGCTGTCGGCGAGCAGGGCGTTGAGCGCGTCGGCAACGGCAGGCTGGTTGTGCTGGGACATGGGAAACATCCTTTCTGCTATTGCACCCATATAGCGCCGACGGCCCAGCTTTTCCCACAAAAGCCCTCGCTTGCTATCATCGACAAAAGCGATGACTGCCCGGCCAACTTGCTACTCACCCGATCAACCCAAACGCACCCAGCGCGGTGCGCGCGCCCCAGAGCAGCAGGATCGCCGCGGCAGCCCAGCGTATGACGCGTGCAGCGCGCTGCCCGGCCAGCGCCGGGCCAAAGGCCAGGAACGGCAGCATCGCCAGCGTCCAGCCGACGACCCCGCCGGCCGCCGCCCATTGTCCGGCCCCGCTGGTCGCGGCGAGCGCACCGATCAGGAAATGGCTGCGGTCGCCGAACTGGGCGACGAGCATCCGGCCCGCGAGCGCCGCGGGACTTGCCGTCACGGCCATATCGGCGGCGACCGCAGCGCGCCCGCGCCAAAGCAACCCGGCGGCGGCGGAAAGCATCGCGAGCGCAACGAGCAAGGCCGCCACCCCCTGTCCGATCATCCGGTTGGCCACTGCCCCGGCGACCGCTGCGACCGATGCGTGGGCAATGAAGCTGGTGTAAAAGATCGCCACCACGAGGCGCCGGTCGGGCCGCGCGCCGACAAGTTGCGAGAGGAAAATCCCGCTGCGTCCGTCAGCATTGGCGAGCAGCACCGCGACCAGGGCCAGCATGATTGCATCCATGGCGACGGGTCTGGATCGTCAGGCGGTGGCGGTCAATGGCCGAGGCGCATTGCGACCGATGCCAGCCACGCCTCTTGGGCCGCGGCGGGCAGCGGCCCGCGCGGCAAGCTGGCCGCGTCGCTCATGGCGTCGAGATAGGTCAGGATCGCGGCGCGATAGCCGCCGCCCGCGACCGCCGATTCCAGCCGGCTGGCCAGCGTCTCGACCGCGGCAAAGCCGTTGTCGCGCGCCAGGCAGCGAATATCGTCGATGCCCTGGACGATCTGCGCCAGCGCGCAATGCGGCAAGGCATCGGCGAGCGCGCCGATCTGGCCGGTAATCCGGTGCTGGATGTCGAGATATGGGTCGGTCCGGGTCTGCATCACTCACCCCCTGTCCTTTGGGGAACGATGCGCCGATATGGTTAACAGCCGGTTAGCGATGCCCGGCAGCGACGTGCTGGCCCTGTTTGCTGCGGTACATGTCGCGGTCGGCCGCGGCCAAAATGTCCGATTCGGTCATGCCGGTTTGCAGCATCGCGATCCCGAAACAGGCCGACAGCGGAATTTCATGCCCGTCATAGCGCGCCGGGGTCGCAGCCAGCACGTCGCCGAGCCGGCTGGTCTGCGCGCGCGCGCCTTCTTCGCTCGACTGGTCGAGGATCAACCCGAATTCGTCGCCGCCGATCCGCGCCGCAACGTCGGTCGCGCGGATCGATTCGGCGAGCCGTTTGGCGATTTCCATCAAGGCGAAATCGCCCGCGGCATGGCCAAAGCTGTCGTTGATATATTTCAGCTGGTTGACATCGACGAACACCACCGCGGCGCGCTCGGCATGGCGCTCGAAACGGGCGATGCGGTGGTGGATCGCGGTCAGGAAATAACGGCGGTTGAACAGCGGGGTCAGCGTGTCGCGTTCCGACACGCGCTCCAGCTCGGCAACGGCGATCTTCAACACGCGGTTTTCGCGGCGCAGCGCGTCGCGTTCCCGGCGGACATCCCGCAGCTGGTCTTCGATAGAGGCGATGGGTGCGGCGCCGAACTGGTCGACCGCAATCCGTGCCCCCCCTACGCTATCCATTCAACGTCCCCGCAAGCGTTCCCTGTGGCGCCGGCGTCCGGCCGGTGCGTTCCAGGCAGCAACCCTAACCGCGACTTGATACCAATCGGTAAACGCCGCCAAAAGCGGCGCGCGGCGGCGCGGCGTTGCCCGCGCGCGATGCAGTCGCTAGGGGGAAGGCGGCGGCGATTCACGCACGGGGCGCCGGCCAGGGCAGGAGGGATGGAATGGGCGAAACCGCCCCGATAGTCGGCGTCATCATGGGCAGCCAGTCGGACTGGCCGACGATGGCGCATGCGGTCCAGATCCTCGAGCAACTGGGGATCGCGCACGAGGTGCGGATCGTGTCGGCGCACCGCACCCCCGACCGGCTGGTCGACTATGCCAAAAGCGCGGCGGAACGCGGCCTGCAGGCGATCATCGCAGGGGCCGGCGGCGCCGCGCATCTGCCCGGCATGGTCGCGGCGATGACGCGGGTTCCGGTGCTCGGCGTGCCGGTCCAGTCGGCGGCGCTGAGCGGGGTCGACAGCCTCTATTCGATCGTCCAGATGCCCGGTGGCGTGCCCGTCGCGACCTTTGCGATCGGCAAGGCGGGCGCGACGAACGCGGGCCTGTTCGCCGCCGCGCTGCTCGCCAACAACGACGCCGGTCTGGCGGCGCGCCTCGACGAATGGCGTCATGCCCAGACCGAAGCGGTCGCCCCCGCGCCGGTCCGCGAGGGCTGACGCTGTTGCTGTCCCCGGGCTCGACCATCGGCATCCTCGGCGGCGGCCAGCTTGGCCGGATGCTCGGCGTCGCGGCGGCACAGCTTGGGTATCGCGTCCATATCTACGCCCCCGACCATGAAAGCGTCGCGGCCGAGGTCGCCGCGCACCACACGCAGGCGGCGTGGGACGACGAACCGCGGCTCGCCGCCTTTGCCGCAGGGTGCGACGCGGTGACGATCGAGTTCGAAAATGTGCCTGTCGACACCGTCCGTTTCCTGTCGGGGCATGTATCGGTGCGCCCCGGCGCGCAGGCGCTCGAAATCGCGCAGGATCGGCTGACCGAAAAGCAGTTCGTGACCGGGCTCGGCGGGCGCCCCGCCCCCTTTGCCGCCGTCCCCGACCGCGCCGCGCTGGGCGCCGCGCTCGCCGCAATCGGCGCCCCGGCGATTCTCAAGACGCTGCGCCTGGGCTATGACGGCAAGGGACAGGCGCGCATCATGACGCCCGTCGACGCCGATGCCGCATGGGATGCGATCGACCATCACGCCGCGGTCCTCGAAGGCTTTGTCACCTTTGCCCACGAATTTTCGGTCATCCTGGTCCGCGGCATCGACGGCGAGACGCGCTTCTGGGACAGCAGCGTCAATGTCCACGAAAGCGGCATCCTCGCCACCGCTGCGCTGCCGCCGCCGCAAATTGTCCTCGACCAGCAGGACGAAGCACGCGCGCTGATGGCGCGGATCGCCGACGATCTCGACTATGTCGGGGTGCTGACGGGCGAGTTCTTTGCCACCGACGATGGCCCGATTTTCAACGAGATGGCGCCGCGCGTCCACAACAGCGGGCACTGGACGATCGAGGGCGCGGTGACCAGCCAGTTCGAAAACCATATCCGCGCCGTTGCCGGGCTGCCGCTCGGCAGCACCGCGACCACCGCGCTGCCGGTGACGATGCGCAACCTGATCGGCGCCGACATTGCGTCCGTGCCGAAGCTGCTCGCCGACGGAAACGCGCACGTCCATCATTATGGCAAGGCCGAGGTTCGCGATGGACGCAAGCTCGGCCACGCGACATGGGTGGGAACCAACCCGGCATGAACCACCCCGAAATCACCCTCATCCTCGCGCGCGCCGCCAATGGCGTGATCGGCGCCGACGGCAGGATGCCCTGGCACCTGCCCGCGGATCTCCGCCGTTTCAAACAGCTGACGATGGGGCGGCCGATGATCATGGGGCGCAAGACCTTCGACAGTCTGCCCGCGGTGCTCGAGGGGCGGCGACATATCGTGCTCACCCGCGATACCGAGTGGCAGGACGAGGGTGCCGAGCCCGTCGCCAGCGTCGAGGAGGCGCTGAAGCGCGCCAACGCGCCGCAGGTGATGGTGATCGGCGGCGCCGAAATCTACCGCCTGTTCTTGGCCATAGCCGACCGAATCGAGCTGACCGAGGTCGCGCTCGAACCCAAGGGCGATGCAGTGATCGCCTATCCCGACCCCGCAGCATGGCGCGAATTGGCGCGCGAGGACCATCCCGCCGACGACGCCGGACGCCCCGCCTACAGCTTCGTCACACTGACGCGGCAGGGTGGATAATCGGATGACGCCTGACAGCCTCGTCATTGCGAGGAGCGCAGCGACGCGGCAATCCAGAGTGTGCGTAAACCGCTCTGGATTGCTTCGCTTCGCTCGCAATGACG
>VFQQ010002323.1_pt1 | contig 21922 bp, 20 predicted proteins | sample 3512341 | NCBI WGS metagenome assembly VFQQ01 (sample SAMN10412373, study PRJNA504923) | tailings metagenome | isolation source: Relicate 2 Philex TSF1 revegetated site | place: Philippines: Tuba, Benguet | collected 2017-08-29 | reverse complement strand
CGCTTCCCCCTGATACCCGGTGCGCACCAGGGATCCCGTTGGAAGCGGATTTGCGAGGGGAAGTATGCGGGAGGCTGGAAAGAGGGGGATAGATTGAGCGTGAAAAAGTTTATGGCATAAGCAAAAACAACAGCTTGAGTGAAAAGGAGCAAAGACTCTCCGTCGTCATCCCGGCCAAGGGAGCGAAGCGACTGCGAGCCGGGACCCATTGACCAGCACGGCTGGGTACTGAGTTCACACAGCGGTCTTGACCAGCACCAATGCAAGGACCGGGCCGCGCCCGACGATGCCCTGACCAATAGATCCCGGATAACCTGCGCTTCGCTCCGGTTTCCGGGATGACGACTGCATGAGTGTCGCCGCCAATCGCCGAGGGTTGGGGTTGGAAACGCTCAGCCCGTTTTCGTCATTTCCGTTGTCTCGGAATCGAAGCCCGTTTGCAGAATTTCCGCACCGCCCTACCTTGCACCGGGAACCTTGAAGCAGCACGGATCCACGCCCATGACAAAATCCGACCTCTCCGATATCTACCGCGGCTACATCGCCTGCCTGAACAAGCAGGACTGGCCGAATCTGGGGCAGTTCGTTGGTGAGGACGCTCACTACAACGGCGAGCGGATCGGGCTGTCGGGCTATCGCGAAATGCTGGAGGGAGATTTTCGGGCGATTCCGGACCTCTATTTCGACATCCGGATGCTGATTTCGGAGCCGCCGCGCATAGCGAGCCGCCTGTGCTTCGACTGCACGCCGAAAGGGATGCTGTTCGGCCTTCCGGTAAACGGGAAGAAAGTCACGTTTACCGAAAACGTGTTCTATGAGTTTCGCGAAAACCGCATCGAAAACGTATGGTCGATCATCGACAAGGCGGCCATCGAAGCCCAGCTTTCGGGCTCCGGGTAAGGTTTTGATTAATACCCCGCCTCGCGGTTGACGACGTTCTGCAAGGGCTCGCCACGCTCGAAGGCGTCCATCTGTGCCAGCATGGGTGCGGCGAGATGGGCGGGGTCGGAAGTCGCGCCGGAATGCGGCGTCACGAACACCTTTGGGTGCGCCCAGAGCGGGCTGGTCTTGGGCAGCGGTTCGACCTCGAAGACGTCGAGGCTGGCTTCCTTCAGCGTTCCGTCTTCCAGCGCACGCACGATGTCGGCGTCCTTCTGCAGCCGCCCGCGCCCGGCATTGATCAGCACCGCGCCGCCGAGCCCGTTGCGCCGCCGAAGCTGGCGCAGCAGGCCGTAGTCAATGATGCCCTTGGTCGCCGGCGTCAGCGGCAGCAGCACGACGAGAATATCGGTGGCGTTGAGGAAGGGTACCAGCCCGGCGTCGCCGTGATAGGTCTCCACGCCGGTCATCGGACGGTCGGTGCGGCCCCAGCCGTTGACGCGGAAGCCAAGTCCCAGCAGGACGCTTGCTGCCGCACGCCCGAGTTCGCCCAGGCCCATGATGCCGACGGAAATGTCGCTGGCCAGCCGTTGCGGCGGTTCGTGCCAGATCTTTTTCTGCTGCTGGTTGCGGAAAAGCGCGCCCTGACGATGATGGTCCATGACCCGCCAGACGATATATTCGACCATGTGCTGGGTGAGATTGTCGGCGACCACGCGCACGATCGGGACATCAGGCAGGCCGGGATCGTTGAAGAGATGATCGACGCCGGCGCCGATTGAGAACACGGCGCGCAGGTTGGGCAGTTTCGCCAGGATGTTGGCCGGCTGCTTCCACACCACCGCATAGGTGATGGACGGGTCTTGCGGCCCGTCAGGTTTCAGCACCACCTCGCGGCTCGCCGACAGAAGCTCGTGCCATCGTTGCGGATTGAACCCGGTGACCGAAAGCAGGATACGGCCCTTCTCCATGCCAGACATTTCCCCGTTCTGTTGTCTTTTGTTGTTCGTCTACTCGCTGACGACGCCGACAGGCGCCGTTTCGATCTTGAAAGCGGCCGACATCAGGGCGCGAGTATAGTCCGACTGCGGCTGTTCGAAAATCTGTCGGGAGGGGCCGGATTCGACGATCTGGCCGTTGCGCATGACGATGACGTCGTTGGCGAGCGCCCGGATGACCTTCAGATCGTGGCTGATGAAGAGATAGGCGAGGTCGTGTTTGGCCTGCAGCTCGCGCAACAGGTCGACGACCTGCGCCTGCACGCTCATATCGAGCGCCGAGGTCGGCTCGTCCAGCATAACGAAGCGTGGCTTCAGCACCATGGCGCGCGCAATCGCGATGCGCTGGCGCTGGCCGCCGGAAAACTCGTGCGGGTAGCGGAAGCGCGTTTCGGGATCGAGGCCGACTTCCTTCAGAACGTCGACCACTCGGCTGTCGCGCTCGTCATCGGAAAGCTTCGGCTCGTGGATTTTCAGCCCTTCCTCGATAATGTCGGAGACAGACATGCGCGGGCTGAGCGAACCGAACGGGTCCTGGAAGACGATTTGCAATTCGCGCCGCAGCGGGCGCATGTCGTTGAAGGAGAGCTGGTTGATGTCGCGGCCGTTGAAGTTGATCTTGCCGCTGGACGAGATCATGCGGGCCAGCGCCAGGCCGAGCGTCGTCTTACCCGAGCCGGATTCGCCGACGACGCCGAGCGTCTGGCCGGCGCGAACGGTCACGTCGATGCCGTCGACGGCCTTCACATGATCGACCGTCTTGCGAAAGAACCCTTCCTTGATGGGGAACCACACCTTGATGTCCCGGCCGGACATGACCGTCTTCGCCGTGTCGTCGGCCAGCGGCGGCTTGCCCTTGGGCTCGGCTGCCAGCAGATGGCGGGTGTATTCGTGTTGCGGGTTGGCGAAGATGTCTTTCGTCAGGCCGGTCTCGACGATCTTGCCCTTGGTCATGACGCAGACGCGGTCGGCGACCTTGCGCACGATGCCGAGGTCGTGGGTGATGAACAGCATCGACATGCCGTTCTTTTTCTTGAGGCTGTCGAGAAGCTCGAGAATCTGCGCCTGGACGGTCACGTCGAGCGCGGTGGTCGGCTCGTCGGCGATCAGGAGCTGCGGCTCGTTGGCCAGCGCCATGGCGATCATGACGCGCTGGCGCTGGCCGCCGGAGAGCTGGTGCGGATAGGCGTCGAGGCGCTTCTGCGGGTCGCGTATGCCGACCTCGTTGAGCAGTTCCAGCGTGCGGACACGCGCCTGCTTGTCGCCCATGCCGCGATGCAGTTTCAGGATTTCGACGATCTGCTGGGAGATGGTGTGCAGCGGATTGAGCGAGGTCATCGGCTCCTGAAAGATCATGGTGATCTTGTTGCCGCGCACGCGGCGCAGATCTTTCTCACCGAGCGATAGCAGATCGGCGCCGTCGAACATTATCTGCCCGGACGGGTGGCTGGCCGCCGGGTAGGGCAGCAGCTTCAGCACCGACAGTGCCGAGACCGACTTGCCCGAGCCGGATTCGCCGACCAGCGCCACCGTCTCGCCCTTGGCGATGTCGAAGGAAATATGGTCGACGGCGGTTTGCGTCTTGCCGCCTTGGGCGAAGGCGACGGAAAGATCGCGTACGGAGAGGAGGGGGGAGGTCAAATGGCAGCCTCGATATCGGTCTTTTTGAAATCATCGCCCTTGAACAGGAGCGGTTCGTTTCGCGCCTTCGCCAGCGCATAGGCGAAGCAATCGCCGAGATTGAGCCTGGCTTCGTGGTTGCCCTTGCCGAATTTCTGGTAGGCCTCGCGGGCGAGATAGGCTTGCTCGGGGGTTACCGCCGCGATCTCGATGGCCAGGGCTTTCAAGAGTTCATCCAGCTTGCGCGACTTCGCCTCCGACTTCATCTGATCGATGCGAACCGTCGCTTCGAGAAAATTGACCGGTGACATCACCGGACGATGCTGCGCTTCGATAAGCATGTTCTCCATGCGCTCGCCGTCTGGTTCGTCGAAAATGATCGCAAGAAGTGCCGACGCGTCTACGATCACGTTGGCAGCCCCCATTCGTCATAAAGGTCGGAGTGATCGCTGGTGACGCCTTCGGGAACCGGGCCGAAGCTCTTGACGATCTCGCGGACGCGCCGCTTGCGTTCAGCGATATCCCGCTGCAAATGCCGCCGCGCGATCTCGGCCTCCAGCGCCTGCTCGATAGCAGCTGTCATGCTCTGCCCGGTCTCGTCGGCGAGCTGCCGTGCCAAGCGCTGCGCCTTTTCGCTCTTGATGTTCATGCCCATGACAATCTCCATGGTAGAAAATTTGCAAAATTATACCATGAACGGAAAATCATTTGAACGTCTTCCTCGGGTCGAAGGCGTCGCGGGTGGCTTCGCCGATGAAGATCAGCAGCGACAGCATGATGGAGATGACGAAGAAGCCTGTCAGCGCCAGCCACGGCGCGTTGAGGTTGCGCTGGCCCTGTTTCAGCAGTTCGCCGAGCGAGGCTGAGCCGGGCGGCAGACCGAAGCCGAGGAAGTCGAGCGAGGTCAGCGTCGAGATCGAGCCATTGAGGATGAAGGGCAGGAAGGTCAGTGTCGCCACCATGGCGTTGGGGAGCAGGTGGCGGAACATGATCGTGCGGTTCGGCACGCCGAGCGCGCGGGCGGCATTCACATATTCGAAATTGCGCGCGCGCAGGAACTCGGCCCGCACCACGCCGACGAAGGCGACCCAGGAGAACAAGAGCATGATGCCGAGGAGAATGAAGAACCCCGGCGGCAGGATCGCCGAGATGATCAAGAGCAGGTAGAGCACCGGTATCGCCGACCAGATCTCGATGAAGCGCTGGAACAGAAGGTCGGTCCAGCCACCAAAATAGCCCTGCATGGCGCCGGCCGAGACGCCGATGAGGGCGGAGCCGGCGGTCAGGATCAGGCCGAACAGCACCGAGATGCGGAAGCCGTAGATGGAGCGCGAAAGCACGTCGCGGGCCTGGTCGTCGGTGCCGAGCCAGTTCCAGTTGCCGATGTTGCAGTTTTCGTCATCGACGCCCTGCGGATAGCGCTGGCAGCGCGTCTCCTTGTCGTACATCCAGGACGGCTTGGCCGGAGCGGCTTCCGGCACCTCGTTGTTGACGGTGCGGTAGTGGTAGCGGATCGGCGGCCAGATCAGCCAGCCGTTCGATTTGATCTCGTCGCTGATCACCGGGTCGCGATAGTCGGTGACGGCGTAGAAGCCGCCGAACTTCTCTTCCGGATAGTCGATCAGCGTCGGAAACAGGATCTCGCCCTTGTAGGAGGCGAGGATCGGCCGGTCGTTGGCGATGAATTCGGCAAACAGCGACAGCACGAACAGGACGAGGAAAATCCACAGCGACCAGTAGCCCCGGCGGTTGGCCTTGAAGTTGGCCCATCGGCGCTGATTGAGCGGCGACAGCCACGGCTTGGCGGCGGGGCGGGAAACGGTTTCTTCCACGACCGCCATCAGACGTCCCTCCGCTCGAAATCGATGCGCGGGTCGATCCATGTATAGGTGAGATCGGAAATCAGGCTGACGAACAGGCCGATCAGCGAGAAGATGTAGAGATTGGCGAACACCACCGGATAGTCGCGGTCGAGGATCGATTTGTAGCCGAGCAGGCCCAAGCCATCGAGCGAGAAGATGTTTTCGATCAGCAGCGAGCCGGTGAAGAAGGCCGAGATGAAGGCGCCGGGAAAGCCGGCGACGACGATCAGCATGGCGTTGCGGAAGACGTGGCCGTAAAGCACCTTGCGCTCGGCCAGCCCCTTGGCGCGGGCGGTGACGACATACTGCTTCTTGATCTCGTCGAGGAAGGAGTTCTTTGTGAGCAGCGTCAGCACCGCGAACTGCGACAGCACCATGGCGGTCATAGGCAGCGCGAGGTGCCAGAAATAATCGAGTATCTTGCCGCCCCAGGAAAGCTGGTCCCAATTGTCGGAAGTCAGCCCGCGCAGCGGGAACCAGTCGAAGAAGGAGCCGCCGGCAAACAGAACCATGAGCAGGATGGCGAACAGGAACGCGGGGATCGCATAGCCGATGATGATGATGCCGCTGGTCCAGGTATCGAAGGTCGAGCCGTCCTTCACCGCCTTGCGGATGCCGAGCGGGATCGAGATCAGGTAGGAGAGGAGCGTCAGCCATATCCCCAGCGAGATCGACACCGGCATCTTCTCGATAATGAGGTCGAGCACGCCGATATCGCGGAAGTAGCTCTGGCCGAAATCGAAGCGGGCGTAGTTCCACAGCATCAGGCCGAAGCGTTCGAGCGGCGGCTTGTCGAAACCGAACTGCTTTTCGAGCTTGGCGATGAATTCGGGATCGAGCCCCTGCGCGCCGCGGTATTTCGAGGAAGTCACGCCGCTGGCATCGAAATTGGTGACGCCGGCATCGGCGCCGCTGCCGCCGGAGATTCGGTCGCTCGAATCGCCACCCTGTCCGGTCAGCTTGGCGATGACCTGCTCGACCGGGCCGCCTGGCGCGAACTGAACCACCGCAAAGGAGATCGCCATGATGCCGAGCAGCGTCGGGATCATCAGCAGAATGCGGCGCAGGATATAGGCGCCCATCAGGCAACTCCCATCCAAGAGATAGAAGGTCCCGTTCTTGCGCGCCCCCCTCTGTCCTGCCGGACGCCCTGGCCCGAGCCACGGGTCTCGGCCCGTCCTGCGGACCCCCCACGGGTGGGGAGATCAGCCTTCATTTCGGGTTTCGCCAATCTTGAACGTTGCAGAATTAACGGCGTGGGCCACGCGGCCAATCTCCCCACCTGTGGGGGAGATGTCCGGCAGGACAGAGGGGGGCAACGTCGAGCGCTATCCCATCCCAAAACTGTAAACTCACCCCTTGCCAATCGCTGCCGCCTTGTCCTTGTCAAACCACCACATTGCTTCGACCGGAAAGCCGAAATCGGGTTTTGGCTCCTTGTAGCCGAACATGTCCCAGAAGGCTGCCCGGTGATTCGCCAGGAACCAACTTGGAATCCAGTCTTGCCGCGCGCGCAAGACCCGGTCGAGCGCGCGCAGCGCCGTTGTCAGTGTTTCGCGGTCTGTCGCGGCGCCTGCGGCCTCGACCAGCGCGTCGATGCCGTGGTCGGCCGTTCCGGGCAGGTTGCGCGAGCCGGGAAGGGTGGCTGAGCGCGAATGGAAAACCCCTTCCAGGCTTTCACGCGTCGGCGTGGCATCGAAGGACACCGCCATCACGATCAGGTCGAAATCGAATTCTGTTTTCCGCGCTCCATATTGCGCCGAATCGACGCTGCGTATCGAGGCGTCGATGCCGATCGCCTTCATGTTCTCGATCCAGGGCGTCGCGATCCTGATCCAGCCTTCGTCATCGACGAGGAGTTCCACGGTGAGGCTCTCGCCCCTGTCGTTGGCAAGGAACTGCCCTGATCGTTTCCAGCCGGCGTCAGTCAGGAGCTTTGAGGCAGCACCGAGCAGTTTGCGGTCGCGTCCCGAGCCGTCGGACGCAGGCTGGACGACCGGCTCGCCGAAGGCCTCATCCGGTATCTTGCCGCGTAATGGCTCCAGCAGCGTGAGTTCTTCAGGTGACGGCATACCCTCAGCACGATAGTCCGACTTCTCGAAACAGGACTGCGAGCGATCGTAGGAGCCGTAGAACAGGTTGCGCTTCGTCCATTCGAAGTCGAAGCACATGTTGATCGCCAGCCGCACGCGCCTGTCGCGAAAGCGCTCGCGGCGCTGGTTGATGGCGGTAGCCTGCATGGAAGGGCGTTTTTCGGCGGGAAACTCGCGCTTGACGACCTTGCCCTGATTGAGGGCAGGAAAATCGTAGCCCGTCGCCCAGACGCGGGCGGTGAATTCCTGCCGGTAGAGCACGTCGCCCTTCTTGAAGGCCTCGAAGCCCGCCTGCCGGTCCTGATAGAACTCGATGCGGATGCGGTCGAAATTGTAGAGGCCGCGATTGACCGGAAGGTCGCGGCCCCAATAATCGGCGACGCGCTCATATTCGATGGTCTGGCCGGGCGAGACGCGGCCGACCTTGTACGGCCCCGAGCCGAGCGGCGGCTTCATATTGGCGCTGTCGAAGGAATTGGTCTCGAAATAGGCCTTCGAGACGATCGGGAAGCCGGCCACATTGAGGATCGTGCGGGCAGACTGCTTGCCGTTAAAGCTGAGCCTCAGCGTGCGGGCATCGATGGCGACGGCCTCCGTCATCTGGGCCAGCGGCAGAAGCAGTTCAGGGTGGCCCCTATCCTTGTAAGTGTTGAAGGAAAAGGCGACGTCTTCGGCCGTCAATGGCGTGCCGTCGTGGAACTTCGCCTCCGGGCGCAGCGCGAATTCGAAAGTGTTGCGGTCGTCCGAAAGGGTCACGCTCTCGGCGAGCAGCCCGTAAACGGCGTCCGGCTCGTCGAGCGCACCGGTCATCGTGCCGCCGGTCATGAGCGCGTCAAAGCACATCTCCATGCGCGGCGGCGCGTCGCCCTTGGCGGTGAACGAGTTCAGCGTGTTGAATGTCAGCGGGGTCTGGTTGTAGAGCCAGTTGGGTGGCGAAAAGTTGAAGATGCCGCCCTTCGGCGCGTCGGCATTGACGTAGTCGAAATGGGTGAAATCCGCTGGATATTTGAGGTCACCGAAGGCGGAGAGGCCGTGCAGTTTAGTGTTGGTCGGCGTATTGGCGAAGGCAAGGCCGGGCAGCAGGGGTGCGGCGACGGCCGATGCGCCAAGGGCGAGTATTTGCCGTCGAGTGAGATTTGATGTTGTCACGGTCGGCGCTGCCCCTCGTCCGCCTGCCGGAACCTTCTCCCCGTATAGTGACGGGGAGAAGGGGAGGCGACGGCGTTGCAGCCAGCCTTCTTCTCCCCGTTTACGGGGGTCCGAAGGACGGGTCGAGACCCGTGGCTCGACCCCGGTCGGTGCCGGCAGGCGGATGAGGGGCAGCGCTGCGTTCGCAACATCATGCGGAACCGCCCATCAATTGCCGCTCTTGTATTTTGCGGCCAGCGCCTTTTCCTTCTCCGGGTCGATCCACCAGGAATCGAGGTCGGGACCGACATAGTCCGGCTGCTTGTCGGGAAGGCCGAACTTGTTCCAATAGGCCAGCCAGACATCCGGCCGGCTGAACTGCGGCATGTAGTAGTAGTTCCACAGCAGCACCCGGTCGAGCGCATGGGTGGCGGCGACGAGGTCATCGCGGTCGGTGGCGAAGATGACCCGGTCGACCAGCGCATCCACGGTCGGGTCCTTGATGCCGGAGTAGTTTCGCGAACCGGGAGAATCGGCTGCCTTGGTGCTCCAGTAGTCGCGCTGTTCGTTGCCCGGCGAACTCGACTGCGGAAGAACCGTGGTTATCATGTCGAAGTCGAAGTCGTTGACGCGGTTTATGTATTGGCTGGTATCGACGATGCGCAGCGAGGCGGTCACGCCGATCTTGCGCAGCATGGCGATGTAGGGGTTGATCGTCGGCTCCACGCCCTGCCGGCTGTCCAATATCTCGAAGGTAAACGGCTCGCCCTTATCATTGGTCATCTTGCCGTTCTGGATCTTCCAGCCGGCTTCGGCAAACAGCGCGATCGCCTTGCGCAGGTTCTCGCGCTCGGACTGCGGCGTCTCGTAAACCGGCAGCTTGAATTCCTGCGTGAACAATTCCGGCGGCAGCTTGTCCTTGTACTGGTTGAGGATTTCCAGCTCCTTGCCCTGCGGCATGCCGCTCGAGGCAAGTTCGCTGCCGATGAAGTAGCTGTTGGTGCGAACGTTCAGGCCGAAAGACTGGGTGCGGTTCAGCGTTTCGAAGTCGAAGGCGTAGGTAAGCGCCTCGCGCACGCGCCTGTCCTGAAACAGCGGCCGGCGCATGTTCATCGCAAAAGCCTGCATGTTCTGCAGGCCGGTCGCCTTGAATTCCCGCTTGATGACATCGCCGGCGTTGAGCGCCGGGAAATTGTAGACGGTCATCCAGCGGCGCGCGCTGGCTTCCCGTTCGATGTCCTCGATGCCGCCCTTGGTGAAGGCCTGCCATGCAGCGGTGTCGTCCAGGAAGTAGACGTAGCGGCGGCGGTCGAAATTGTTGCGGCCGACATTGACGCCGATAGTGGCCGACCAGTGGTCGGGAACGCGGCTCCAGATGATTTCGGAGCCCGGCTTGAAGCTCTCGATCTTGTAGGCCCCGGAACCGAGTGGCGCTTCCAGCGTCGGCTTGGTGATATCGCGCTTCTTGCCGTTCTTGTCCGTGCCTTCCCACCAGTGTTTGGGCAGGACGACGAGGTCGCCTATGATCTTGGGCAGTTCGCGGTTGCCCTTCTGGTCGAAGCGGAACTCCACCTCGCGATCCGAGATGGCCACCGCCTCCTTCACATTAACGTAATAGCGGCTGTATTGCGGGCTGTTGGCCTTCAGCGTGTTGAACGACCAGACGACATCTTCGACGGTGATGGGCTGGCCGTCGTGCCATTTGGCGCGCGGATCGAGGCGGTAGGTGGCCGAGGAATTGTCATCCGGGTGTTTGTAGGCTTCGGCGATCGTTGCATGGCTGACGCCGGGCTCGTCGATCGACTGCTCCATCAGCATTTCATAGAGCAAGCCGCCGCCGAAGCCGGCGAAGCCGGCAGCGGGCGATCCCTGCACGATATAGGGGTTGAAGCTGTCGAACGTGCCCGTCGCGATGCTGTTCAGCGTGCCGCCCTTGGGGGCATTCGGGTTGACGTAGTCGTACTGCTTGAATTCGTTGCCGTATTTGGTGTCGTCGCCGAGCGTGGACGAGGTTCGCCATTCGTCAGCCGATGCCGAAAAAAGACTTGCCGCGAGCAGGGCCGGGAGAAGCCCGAGTTTGCCGATGGTTCGCGTCAATCCTGCCGTCATCGTCATCCTTTCCGTCGGGTCTTCAGTGTAGGGCGTCGCGCCGCAATGGAAACCGTGTTTGTCCAGTATTCGCGACCATATGCGAAAACGCTAACAAAAAAGCCGGGCTGAACCCGGCTTTTTCATGATTGTTCGATGATTATTTCGTTACTGCGCCGGGGCAGCCGGCGCTGGAGCCGCACCTTCGGCCGGTGCGGGAGCCGGGGCAGCACCTTCCGCCGGCGCGGCGGGAGCTGCGCCTTCGGCCGGAGCCGGCAGCGGCTTCGGGCTGTCCGACAGCGTGCGCAGATAGGCGATGAGGTTGGCGCGCTCGTCGTCCTTCTTGATGCCGGCAAAGCCCATGGCTGTGCCCTTCACGAAGCCCTTGGGCGAGGTGAGGAAGTGGTTGAGGTTGTCGTAAGTCCAGTGGGTGCCACCGTTCTTCGAGAAATCCTTCATGCCGGCCGAGTAGGCAAAGCCCTCATGTTCGCCAACCGGGCGGTCGACGAGGTCCCAGAGATCGGGGCCGACCTTGTTGGGGCCGCCCTTTTCGCCGGAATGGCAGGCCGTGCACTTCTTGAACACCGCTTCGCCGGCCTTGGCGTCGGCGGTTGCGAGCAGTTCGGCGATCGGCTTGGCAGCCGGCGCTTCAGCGGCACCGCCAGCCGGCGCTTCTTCAGCCGCCTCGACGATGAAGCCGGGCTTTTCAGGCGCGGGCGAAGCGAAAATCGCATCGGACGCAAGGGAGATCGAAAAGACGACGAAAACGGTGGCCAGCAGGCCGCCGATCAATTTGTTGAATTCGAATGAGTCCATTCGCCCCAGTCTCCCTTGGCCGGCTTGCCAGCGGAAGTGTCGCTTCCGGTTGCCGACGGCATTCATGTCCCCACCGATCGGGACCGGCAGAATTGGGCGGAAACTAGGTCTTTTGCTCGACCGTTGCAACACCTATAAGGGCGGTTCCAGTGAGACCTTTTGCCACTTTAACCGTTGCCGTTTCGGATCGATTTGTAGCTTCCATGTCACCACTCATCCTGATTCCCGCGCGAATGCGCGCCACGCGCCTGCCGGGCAAGCCTCTCGCCGACATCTGCGGCCGTCCGATGATCGTCCATGTCGCCGAGCGCGCGAAGGAGAGCGGGCTTGGCCGCGTCGTTGTCGCGACCGACACGCCGGAAGTGGCCGACGCGGTGCGCGCCCATGGTTTCGAGGCGGTCATGACGCGCGTCGAGCACGAATCGGGCTCCGACCGGATATTCGAGGCGCTGACGACGGTCGATCCCGACGGCGCGATTGATACCATCATCAATGTCCAGGGCGACCTGCCGACGATCGATCCGCAAACGATCCGCGCAGCCCTTGCGCCGTTCGAGAATCCGGCGGTCGATATCGCGACGCTCGGTGTAGAAATCACCCGCGACGACGAGAAGACCAATCCGAACGTGGTCAAGATCGTCGGTTCGCCACTTTCGGAAAATCGCCTGCGCGCACTCTACTTTACCCGCGCCACCGCGCCGTGGGGCGAGGGACCGCTTTTCCACCATATCGGCCTTTACGCCTATCGCCGCGCTGCCCTTGAGCGTTTCGTCAAGCTCAAGCCGTCGCCGCTGGAAAAGCGTGAAAAGCTGGAGCAGTTGCGCGCGCTGGAAGCCGGCATGCGCATCGATGCCGAGATCGTGGCGACCGTGCCGCTGGGCGTAGATACGCCGGAAGACCTCGAGCGCGCCCGCGAAATTCTGTCCAGAAAAGACAAGGCCTGACCATGCCCGACAAGACCAACCGCATTTCCTTCCAGGGCGAGCCGGGCGCGAATTCCGACACGGCCTGCCGCAACGTCTATCCCGACATGGAGCCGTTGCCGTGCCCGACCTTCGAGGATGCGTTCAACGCGGTCGAGACCGGCAAGGCCGACCTCGCCATGATCCCGATCGAGAACACGATCGCCGGCCGGGTCGCCGACATTCACCACCTGCTGCCCGAATCGAAGCTGCACATCGTCGGCGAATACTTTTTGCCGATCCATTTCCAGTTGATGGTGCTACCGGGCGTGGAGCGGCGCGAGATCAAGACGATCCACAGCCACATCCACGCGCTCGGCCAGTGCCGGAAATATATCCGCAAGAACGGCTGGAAGCCGGTGGTCGCCGGCGATACGGCAGGTGCGGCAAAGCTGGTGGCCGAGGTGAAGGACCGGACGATGGCAGCACTCGCGCCTCGCCTCGCCTCCAGCCTCTACGGCCTCGCTATCCTGGAAGAGAATGTCGAGGACACCGACAGCAATATCACCCGCTTCGTCGTCCTGACCAAGAACAAGCAATGGGTGGAGCGCCCGAGGCCGGACGCCAAAATGATGACGACCTTCGTCTTCCGTGTCCGCAACGTGCCGGCGGCGCTCTACAAGGCGATGGGCGGCTTCGCCACCAACGGCATCAACATGACCAAGCTGGAAAGCTACCAGCTCGGCGCCTTCACCGCGACGCAGTTCTACGCCGACGTCGAGGGTCATCCCGACGATCAGGGCCTCAAGAATGCGCTGGAGGAACTGCGGTTCTTCTCCAGGGAAGTCCGCATTCTTGGCGTCTATCCGGCAAATGACGAACGCCAGAGCTGGAATGTGCACGACTGAGGCACGGTGGCTTGGGCTATCGCATAGGAAGAACCCCACCCCTAACCCCTCCCCACAAGGGGGAGGGGCACGACATGTTGCAACGCCGTCATCCTCGGGCTTGTCCCGAGGATCTGCCATACGGCGACAGCCATACTGGACAACTGAACTGTCGAAGGCTCCATGCCTTCCAAGACTGGTCGACCAAGGCAGATCCTCGGGACAAGCTCGAGGATGACGCCGGAGTTAGCTTGCCTGCCTCGTAAAATCACCGATCGGGGCGAAAGATGGTCTTTCAGTTCCCCTCCCCCTTGTGGGTAGGGGTGGGGTCGCTTCAGATGCCTATAGCCGCTTCGCGAACCAGTGGTCGGCGTAGGGATTGTCGTTGTACGGCTTGATTTCCGCATAGCCGTCGCGCTTGTAGAGCGACTGTGCTTCCTTGAGCGCGCGGTTGGTGTCGAGATACACCGTTTGCGCGCCCAGTTCGCGGGCTATCGTCTCCAGTCTGTGAAGCATGCGGCCGGCAACGCCTAGCCCGCGCGCGGAGGGCGCGACCCACATCCGCTTGATCTCCGCCGTCGCGGCATCGAGCATGCGCACCGCGCCGCAGCCGACGGGATTGCCGTCGAGCCGGGCGATCAGGAAGCTGCCATGCGGGCGGATGAATTCGTCGCCGCTCACGCTGTTTCCCTTGGCTGTGTCGAAGCCTTCTTCGAAGCGCCCTGCCAGTTCCTCGACATAGAGCGCCATGCATTGTTGTGGTTCGGGGGTTGTAGCGTCCTCTTCTTCTATCGTGATGGCAGCGGCGGTAAGCAGCCGCTCGACCTCCGCCATCGCCGCGACAAGCCGATCCTGCGCGCTTTGCGAAAGCGGTTCGAGAATGGAATTGGCCAGATCGTCGGACAGGGCGTCGTAAGCCGCGTGCTCGGCGCGGCCCTTGTCGGTCAGCGTTGCAAACCGGCTGCGGGCGTCGCCGTCGAGCCTGTCGACGGAAACGAGGCCATGCGTCTCCAGCGAGCGCAGCATGCGGCTGAGATAGCCCGAATCAAGGCCCAGCCCGGAGCGGAGCGCGCCAAGTCCGGCACCTTCGGGCCCGATCTCGAAAAGCAGCCGTGCCTCGCCGAGCGGGCGCCCGCGCCGCAGATAGCTGTCCTCAAGCGCGCCGACGCGCCGGGTGACAGTGCGGTTGAAGCTGCGGATCTGATCGACTGGCGACTTGGTCATTGCCGGACTTTAGTCAGGCAATTTATGAAGATCAAGATTTATCTGACGCAAGTCAGGTAGTCGAGGAGGTTCAAGGTTCGATCAGCGCCTACGAAAAAACCGCTTGCATTTTGATATCAGTTTGCTTAGAGAAATACCGGTTAGGTTTTGCAACCGGTTTTGGAGGAAAGAAATGGCAAAGCTGATCGTTTGGAACCTCGTTACGCTTGATGGCTATTTCGAGGGCGACAAGAAGTGGGATCTCGATTTTCACAACATTGCCTGGGGGCCTGAACTCGAGAAAATGGCACTCGAATTCGGAAACACCGCCGAGACCCTGATATTCGGGCGTGTGACCTATGAAGGCATGCGCGACTACTGGACGACCACAACGGACGAGGGGCCTATCAAGGATTACATGAATGCCCTGCCGAAACTGGTGGCATCGCGCACGCTCACATCGTCGAACTGGAACAACACGCGGATAACGGCGGACATCGACGATATCGCCAGGCTCAAGGCGGAGGCGAGGCGCGATGTCTATGTCTTCGGCAGCGCCGACCTCACCCATTCATTGCTGGAGCAGGGCTTGGTCGACGAGCTTCTGTTGTGTGTGGTGCCGCTGCTTCGCGGATCGGGCACGCCTTTGTTCAAGAAGGGGGCTCGGCACGAGCTAACTCTCGCGGAATCGCGGTCGCTTTCGAACGGCAGCGTGATTGTCCGGTATTCCGTGCAGAAATAGGCAGGAAACCCGGCCTATTCAGCTTTCAGCCCATGCCCGTATCAAATGGTGCGCGATCGCAGCCTTCGGCGGCACGAGGATGCCGCCGGCATGGTTGCCGGCCAGCATGTCGCGCACTTCGTCGCGCGGGAACCAGCGGCAGTCCTCCAGCTCGGCGTCGATGCGGATATCCTCGTTGAGCGCCTCGCCGAAGCAGCCGATCATCAGCGAATAGGGAAAAGGCCAGGGCTGGCTGGCGTGATAGACGACGCGGCCGAGCCTGATGCCGGCTTCCTCCAGCGTCTCGCGCCGCACCGCCGCCTCGATCGTCTCGCCGGGCTCGATGAAGCCGGCAAGGGCCGAATACATGCCGGGGGCGAAATGCCGGCTGCGCCCGAGCAGGCATTTGTCCGGCGTCACCGTCAGCATGATGGCGACCGGGTCGGTGCGCGGAAAATGCTCGGCATTGCAGTTCGGGCAATGGCGCTTGTAGCCGCCGGCGCGCATTTCGGTCTCGTGGCCGCAGCGCCCGCAGAACCTGTGCGTCGAATGCCACGCAAGCAGCGCTGCAGCCTGCGCCATCGCGCCCACCGCTGATGGGTCGATAAGACCCTGCATGTTGATGGAGCGGTAGTCGATCGCCTTTACGGTTTCGGGAAGCTGTTCCACGTCCGGCCCGGCCGGAGCGGCCAGTACTGGTCCTGCCTCCGAAAAGCCGAGTAGGACGGCCTGGTCCAGAACCGGCCTGAAGGCGGGAATTTCGTCGGCGCTGAAGTAGCCGTCGAACGTGCCGTCAGTCAGTTTCAGGAAAAGCCGGCCGTCGCGCAGCAGCATCAGCCGCGCGGAAGGATCGGCAAGCGCTTTGCTGGCCGAATCGTCGCTGCGGTTTTCCGATTGCCGGTCGATCAGGTTGCCGGCAAAGCCGACGAACTGGCTCGCTTCGCGCTCAGGCGCGTCGAATAGACGAAATGTCATGCAGGGTGGTCCGATGATGGCTCAAGAGATTATTGTAGTGCCGACCGTATCTTCTCGCAGAAACCATGCAGGTCGGATCGTTTATAGGGTTCGCGCATGCCGTAGCCCCAGACGGGACCGGGCCAGCCGGCGTCACCCTCCGACCGCGCAATGACGTGGACGTGAAGCTGACGCACGATATTGCCCAGCGCGCCGCTGTTGATCTTGGTGCAGCCGGTGCTCTTCTTGAGGGCCTGCGCGACGGTGTTGCACTCGAAGGTCAGCATCGCCTGGTCGAGCGGCGTCAGGTCGTGGACTTCCTCGATGCCGGGACGCTGCGGCACGAGGATGAGCCACGGCCAGCGGCTGTCGTTCATCACGCGCAGCTCGCACAGACCGAGCCACATCAGGGGCTCGCTGTCCGCCTCCAGTCGGGCGTTCAGCTCGAATCCGGCCTTCAGGCCAGGCATCATCGGCGTTTCCTCGAAATTTTGCATGGAGGCTAGAGTGCCGGCTGGCGGGCCGCAAGGGGTTGATGGCCGGGAAAAGCTTTTGGCGGGTGGTTTTGCCTTCGCTCTTGCAATTAATTGCGCAATTGCCGATATGAGGGACGGGAGGTTGGTGGTGGACGATCCACTCGCCAACCGGGTCAGGTCCGGAAGGAAGCAGCCCTAACGAGCCCGGAACGGGTCATGTTCCAGCCTCCCACCTTCTTCGCCCTTCTTCCGCGACATTGACGGCGTCAAGCCGTGCGGGCGAAACTCTGTCCGAGGAATCGGCCGCACCCGAGCGGCCAAGGGAGCAAGCCAGGCGGATGAGCGAAGCCGGAAACGAACCATCAGGCAAGGCCGCCGCCTACCGCGTGCTCGCGCGCAAATACCGTCCCTCCGATTTTACGAGCCTGATCGGCCAGGAGCCGATGGTCCGCACGCTGACCAACGCCTTCTCGTCGGGCCGCATCGCCCAGGCCTGGATGCTGACCGGCGTTCGCGGGGTCGGCAAGACGACGACGGCGCGCATTCTGGCGCGCGCGCTCAACTACAAGACCGCCGAGGTGAACCAGCCTTCGGTCGATCTCACCATTCCCGGCGAGCACTGCCAGGCAATCATGGAAGGCCGCCATGTCGACGTGATCGAGATGGACGCTGCCTCGCATACCGGCATCGATGACATCCGCGACATCATCGAGCAGGTGCGCTACGCGCCGGTTTCGGCGCGCTACAAGGTCTACATCATCGACGAGGTGCACATGCTCTCCACGCAGGCCTTCAACGGCCTGCTGAAGACGCTGGAAGAGCCGCCGCCGCATGTGAAGTTCATTTTCGCCACCACCGAAATCCGCAAGGTGCCGATCACGGTGCTGTCGCGCTGCCAGCGTTTTGATCTGCGCCGCATCGATTCGGGCGCGCTGGTCGGCCATCTGCGCAACATCGCCACGCAGGAAAGCATCGATGTCGACGATGCCGCACTCGCCATGATCGCGCGGGCGGCTGAGGGCTCGGCGCGCGATTCGTTGTCGATCTTCGACCAGGCCATCGCCCATGGCGCAGGCAAAGTCACCGCCGAGGCGGTGCGCGCCATGCTGGGGTTGGCTGACCGGGCGCGCATCGTCGACCTGTTCGAACATGTGATGAAGGGTGACGCGGCCTCCGCGTTGCAGGACCTGCGCGCGCAGTATGATGTCGGCGCCGATCCCGTCGCCGTGCTCAACGACCTTGCCGAGTTCAACCATCTGGTGACGCGGCTGCGCTTCGTGCCGTCTGCCGCCGACGATGCGGCGCTGAGCGAAGACGAGCGCGTGCGCGGGCTGGAGTTTTCGCAGACACTTTCGGTGCGCGTGCTTTCGCGCACCTGGCAGATGCTGCTCAAGGGCATTCCCGAGGTGCAGTCGTCCAACCGGCCGATAAGCGCTGCCGAAATGGTGTTGATCAGGCTCGCCCACGCAGCTGACCTGCCGACGCTGGACGAGGCGCTGAAATCGCTCGGTGACGGCACATCGCCGCAGATATCCAACGGCGCGCCGCCCCCCTCCGCATCTTCCGCGCCCTCCGGTCCCGGCAATGGCGCGAGCGCCGTTTCGCAGGCGCGCATGCCGTCGGGCAATGGCGGCGGCCAGACGATGCGGCTGGTGGCGAGCGAGCCCGAAGCGGCCCCGGCAGCCTTCGTGCCTGCACCTGTGGTCGAGGAAACGCCGAGCGTCCCGATAAGGTCGCTGGCCGATGTCGCAAACCTCGCCGATGCCAACCGCGACATGGCGCTGAAGGTGCAGGTCAAGCGCTGCGTGCGGCTGGTCAAGGTCGAGCCCGGCCGGCTCGATGTCAGCCTGACGGCGGATGCGCCCAAGACCCTGTTGAACGATCTGACGGTGAAACTGAAGGCATGGACCGGACGGCACTGGATGGTGTCGCTGTCGCGCGAGGAGGGCGGGCAGACGCTCTCCGAGATGGAAACGGAAAAGCGCGATAACGCCTTCACGGATGCCAGGGCCGACCCGACGGTCGCCGCTATTCTCGCCCGCTTTCCGGGTGCAAAAATCATCGACGTGCGCATCCCCGATGCGCCCGAGGCGGAAGTCGACGCCGATCTGCCGGCCGAGCCGCCTATCGAAGACGACGACGAGAACTGACGAACAAAGGATTTCAGATCATGAAGGATCTTCTCGGCCTTATGGGCAAGGCGAAGGAAATGCAGGCCAAGTTTCAGGCCATGCAGGAGGAAATCGCCACGCTGGAGGCGACCGGCCAGGCCGGCGGCGGCCTCGTGCAGGTGACGATCTCGGGCAAGTTCGAGATGAAGTCGCTGAAGATCGACCCGTCGCTGTTCAAGGAGGACGACGTCGAGATCCTCGAAGACCTGATCCTCGCAGCCCACAACGACGCCAAGGTCAAGGTCGAGACCGTGATGCAGGAAAAGACAAAGGCGCTGACGGCGGGGTTGCCGATACCGCCCGGCATGAAGCTGCCGTTTTAGTGAGTAGGGAATAGTGAATTAGTGAGTAGCGGATTCTCTTCGATCACTACTCACTCTATAACCCCTTCATGTCCAAGCGAATCGCCGGTCCTGAAATCGAACGCCTGATCCAGCTTCTGGCCAAGGTGCCGGGGCTCGGGCCGCGTTCGGCACGGCGGGCAGCCCTTCATCTCATAAAGAAGAAGGAGCAGCTTCTGGTGCCGCTGGCCGACGCCATGGGCGAGGCGGTCGACAAGGTCCGCATCTGCTCCAATTGCGGCAATGTCGACACCGTCGATCCCTGCACCATCTGCACCGACCCGCGCCGCGACGGCGCGACGCTGATCGTCGTTGAGGATGTCGCCGACCTCTGGGCGCTGGAGCGCGCCGGCGCCATGAACGCGCTCTATCATGTGCTTGGCGGCACGCTGTCGCCGCTCGACGGCATCGGTCCGGACCAGCTCAACATCAGGCAGCTCGTCCACCGCGTTTCCGAAGGCGCGATCAAGGAAATCATCATCGCCGTCAACGCAACCGTCGAGGGCCAGACGACGGCGCATTACCTGACCGACCAGCTCGCCGATTTCGGCGTCAAGATCACGCGGCTGGCCCATGGCGTGCCGGTGGGCGGCGAGTTGGATTATCTCGACGAGGGCACGCTGGCGGCGGCGCTGAAATCGCGGACGGTGTTTTGACAAGATTTGGGGGCAAGGGAGTGAGGATGAAACTGGAAATAACAGCGCTTCCATTCACCCCCCTCTGTCCTGCCGGACATCTCCCCCTCAAGGGGGGAGATCAGATTTCAGTTTGGTTTCCGTCAATCTCCAGCGAGGTAGAAGAAACGAAGTCATCGAAGCGGCTAATCTCCCCCCTTGAGGGGGAGATGTCCGGCAGGACAGAGGGGGGTGCGGATGAGCAACCCGGCTTGTTCGAGCAACTACGGATAGCGGCGATTGCGGTTTGCTTCGCGATGAGCAGTTTCCTCCTCCTCACCCCCGCCTCCGCCGGCAAGATCGACGACCAGTTCCAGGCGTGGCTCCAGAATGACCTTTGGCCGGAAGCCAAAAGCCGCGGCATCTCGCAAAAGACCTTCACCGCCGCCTTCGCCGGTGTTTCGCCGAACCTGAAACTGCCCGATCTGGTGATGCCCGGCACCAAGCCGAAGACGCCGCAGAAGCAGCATCAGGCCGAGTTCGGCTCGCCGGGAAGTTACTTTGCGCCGATCGGCAATGTCACCGCCGGCGGGCGTTCGCGGGCCGGGCAGTATGCCAAAACGCTTGCCGCGATCGAGAAGCGCTACGGCGTGCCGGGCGCGGTGGTGCTGGCGATATGGGGTCGCGAGTCGGGCTTCGGCACGGCGAAAATTCCTTACAATGCCTTCGAGGTACTCGGCACCAAGGCGTTCATGGCGACCCGCAAGGAGATGTTCCGCAAGGAGGTTCTGGCTGCACTCGAAATCGTCGAGCGCGGGCTGGCCGCTCCCGGCCAGATGAAATCGTCCTGGGCCGGCGCGCTAGGCCAGCCGCAATTCCTGCCGACGTCTTTCCTTGAGCACGCGGTCGATTTCGATGGCGACGGGCACCCCGACATCTGGAACTCCGTGCCGGACACGCTGGCCTCGATCGCCAATTACCTCGTCCACTATGGCTGGGTGAAAGGCCGCGACTGGGGTTTCGAAGTCACGGTGCCGGACAGCGTCACCTGCTCGCTTGAGGGACCGGATCAGGGCAAGAAAATCTCGCAATGGGCGGCGATGGGCATCGCCCGCGTTGGCGGCAAGCCGTTTCCGGCCAATGAGCTGCGCGCAGAAGGCTTCCTGATGATGCCGGCGGGACGCAGCGGCCCGGCCTTCATCGTCACGCCGAATTTCTATGTGCTCAAGGAGTACAATATGAGCGATCTCTATGCGCTGTTCATCGGACATGGCGCCGATCGCATCGCGCATGGAGACAGGGGATTCTCCGCGGCCTGGGGCAAGGTCGGCGGGCTTTATCGCTCGGACGTGGCGGCGATGCAGCGCGGGCTTGAAAAGGCCGGCTACGATGTCGGCAGCGCCGACGGCCTGCCCGGCTTCAAGACGCGCCGCTCGATTGGCGTCTGGCAGGCGAAGAACGGCCGCGCGGCGACGTGTTATCCGGACAAGGGATTGGTTGAAGCGATGCGGTGAGTTCCCTCCCCCTTGAGGGGAGGGTGGCCCGAAGGGCCGGGTGGGGTCGCTGCGGCAGTGCTCTGCGCAAAAGAACGTCGAGCACTGCCGCGATGACCCCACCCGCTTCCTTCGCTTCGCTCAGTCAGCGACCTCCCCTCAAGGGGGAGGTGGGCGCCGGCGCTTAAGCCGCCTGCGACAGTTCCTTATGCGCCTCGGCCAGAATCTCGAACGACCTGACCCGCGCGGCGTGATCGAACATCTGCCCGGTCACCATCAGCTCGTCCGCGCCGGTGCGGCGGATGAAGGCGTCGAGGCCGGCTCTTACCGTTTGCGGCGAACCGACGATGGCGCAGGATAGCGCCTGCGCCAGCATGGCCTTGGCCATCGGGTCGAGGTCGGCGTCGTAATTCTCGACAGGTGCCGGCAGCGGGCCGGGGCGGCCGGTGCGCAGATTGACGAAGGCCTGTTGCAGCGAGCTGAACAGCAGCTTCGCCTCCGCGTCGGTCTCGGCGGCGAACACGTTCAGCCCAAGCATGACATAGGGTTTTTCGAGGAATTGCGACGGCTGGAAGCGCGAGCGGTAGACGTCGAGTGCGTGCTCCAGGTCGGCTGGTGCGAAATGCGAGGCAAACGCATAGGGCAGGCCGAGCATGGCGGCGAGCTGCGCGCCATA
>VFQQ010002322.1_pt1 | contig 21932 bp, 43 predicted proteins | sample 3512341 | NCBI WGS metagenome assembly VFQQ01 (sample SAMN10412373, study PRJNA504923) | tailings metagenome | isolation source: Relicate 2 Philex TSF1 revegetated site | place: Philippines: Tuba, Benguet | collected 2017-08-29 | reverse complement strand
CCCTCTCCTACTGTGCAGGCTATCCGCTCTGTCTGCCGCGGCTCGCCCTTTGAGGAGAAGTAGGCGGCCTGGTTGGAACGCTCTCCATTTCAGCGCACTTGCTCTTGCCTCAGCGCACTCGCCCTTGCGCAGCGGGCAGCATGTGGGTGCGCCGCCGTTGGCGGCCTGGCGCTGCTTCGCCATCAATGCCTCACCCTGTCTCTGCCCCACAACCCTCAGGTTCATGAACGAGGCTGCTGGGAAGGAGATGACTGTGTGAGTGGGCCAGGGGCGGGGATGGAGGCGCTGCTGCAGCTGAACTGTACCCTGTGTTTGCCACAGGCCAGCTGCATGGCCTTTACATGCCCAGATCCCTACTTTACCCTGCAACCAACACTGGTGATGTTTTCCTCATCCCATGCAGTGCGGAATACTTCTCTGCTCAGTACAACATAAAGTGCGAAAAGAAAACAATGCTGCTTTGGGAGAGCTGAATAGACGGCCGCATGCAAGAGCAAGGCGTCGCCGCCGTGCGCGCTGCCTGGTCTATGTCTGTTGCACGGCACTGCCTGTGATCCCTCTGCTGGATCATGACCCCTGCCACTCCTGCAGGCTGCAGAACCGCACCATGCCATGCATCGCAGTTGGCAACGGCAAGGTCATCCTGCCGCCTGAGCTGGTGAGTTCGTGGTGGTGGCACGCTGGAACAAGCAATGGCGCAGATTGCCATCTTAACTGTGGTGTGCACGTTGGTTACTGGATGCTTTGTTCTAGTCTAGTGCAGTCTAGTATAACAGCTGAACGCCAGCCCCTAAGGGCCCAACTTCATAAGAGAGTGGGTAAAGGCATGCACCCGGCCCCGTCCAGGGGAGGGAGACGTCTGCTTTGGTGCCAAAAAGCAATGACATGTGCCGATGCTCCCGCATCCTGCCATCCCTTGCAGTGCACCATCGCACCGGGCCAGGCAAGGAGGAGGTCTCTCAAATGAGGCTGCCGAACAAACCGAGCCTCAGTGTGCTGTCCAGGGGTCTTCATGCTGTGCCATCTGGTGCTTGCTTGGCCCAACCGGGTTTCAGTACTGCTCAGCCATGCGTAGCATCTGCTGAGATTCCACCGTGGGTGACCCCTCTGCCACCCTGCAGCGCCGCTCCAAGCTGACGGAGCTCCAGACCGCCGAGATGATCAAGACGGCGGCGCAGGTGGGGGAGGGGGAGGGGGATGAGTGCGGGGTGTCATTGGGTGGGGGCGCTTGCTGATGGATCACTGTCGTCCTGTTGCTCATTGCTGCCAACCCATCAACGGCTTGCCTGCTGAGAGTCTTTGCACCCACCCACCTCACTGCCTCAGCGCCCCGACGACAAGGCGCGCTGGATCGACAGCGTGGTGACTCAGAAGGTGGGCATTCCCTGGGCTCGTGTGGCTCCAGGAGGGTAGGCCTGGCTGCCTTGGGTGTTACTCAAACGGCAGGCTCAGCTGCTATATTTCGGACAGTGTTAAGTGTTGCCGCAAGGTTCCTTCACAGCTGCGCTCCCCCTCTCATAGGCACCCTCCACCATGCCACTCCCCTCTCATTCTCTCCCCTCTCATGACTGCACCCCGTCCCGGACACTGGCTTACACTGTGCAGGCCCAGTTTGACAAGGACCCCGGCCTCAAGGCCTTTGGCATGCGGGTGGAGAACCGGCAGATGGAGGTGGCGGCGCGCGTGCTGCCCAATCCCCGCCTCACCTACGCCTCCCCCGCCAACTTCGACCCCAAGGGTGAGGGCTGTGAGGGGGGGTGGGAGGGTGGGAGGGTGGGTAGGTGGGAGGGGGTGATGAGAGGGTGGCAGTGGGTGGCTGAGTTGACGAGGCAGGTAACTGAGCCATAACAAAACGGTGCATCCTGCCCAGCTGACCCCCCTTGCACCTGCTGCTGCCCACCAGTCCTGCAACCATTCTCACCCCTCCCACCCGCCCCCTTGCCCGCCCAGGCTTTGGCGCGTGGAACCTGCGGGACGTGAAGTTCCTCACCGGCTCCCAGCTGGCCTCCTGGGGCATCGCCTGCTTCGCCAACCCGCGCTTCGCGGAGCCCGACCTGTGCCAGATGCAGGCGGAGCGCGGGCCCTCCTTCATCAAGGTGGGAGGGGCGGGGCGGACGGGGGCTGGTGGGAGCGCAAGCCGAGCAGGTGTGCTGCACACACAAGCAGTTGTTCAGGAGCATGCAGCTCGTTCACACGCTGTTGCTGGCCGTGACACTTGCCCGTCCTACCCAAACTCCCTCCCCACCCGCAAACCCCTCCTCTCCTCACACCCCCACACCCACCCCACCCACCCCACCCGCAAACCCCTCCCCTATTCACACCCACCCCCACCAGGCGTTCATCGACATGCTCAACTCGTGCGGCGTGCAGACGCCCACCACCCCGCTGCCGCCATGCATCATGGCGCCCCGCGGCGCTGCGCCCGCTGAGATCATGCGCCGCGCCGCCGAGGGTGAGGGGCGGGTGGAGCGCTGTTGGGTGAAACGGCAGGCAGGCTGAGGCCAGCACAAGTGATGCCAGCCAGGATCGCATAAAGTTTAGCAGTCCTGCCCGTGCCAGCCAAACCTGATTGCAACTTGTCCCATGAATGAAGCATTCCGCACCTCACCTCGCTCCCTGCCGCAGCGGCGCGCCAGACCTTCAACCGCCCCGCCCAGCTCATCCTGGTGGTGCTGCCTGACACGGGTGGGTGGGGGCAGGGGACAGGGGGCAGGGGGCAGGGGGCGAGGGCAGGGACATGCGTCAGGCAGGAAGCTTTGCAGGCGCAGACTGGGCTTGCGCTCAACTAGCAAGGTGACCCGCTGAGAGCACCGCCAAGAATGGCAGCCCAGGTGGCAACCGCTGGTTGCACCTGAGCGGCGCGGGAAGGGGCAGATGCTGCCCAGCATGCTGTGTGCTGTCTGCTGGCCCACAACGCATGGCAATAGCGCCTTGCGTTGCGGTCATGTCGTTGCTAGCACACAGTTTGCACAGCAGCCGATGTCCATGCCCGCATCCACAGCGCCCGAACTTTGCTCACCCAAGTTGGTGCAGCTCGCTACGAGGTGACATATCAGCGTTGCATCTCGCGCGCCACATCCTCGCTAGCATCCTGCAGTAGAGGCACCATTTCGAAAAGCAGCCTGGCCATGGCGACGGGTATGGCAGTGCGGAAGAGGATGGGATGCTCTGGCTGGCCGGCATCCATGCCGCCACCCAGACCGTGGCCGTCCTCTGCTGCTCTGCCACGTCCTGCCTCCTGCCAGGCTGTTGAATATTCAACACGTGTGCATGGCAGGAAAGCAAGGCTAGAGAGCACTCCCTCCCTCCCCCCTCGCAACTGACCAGTCAACACAGCAGCCTGCCCAGTCAGCAGGCGCGGGATTCACGCTGCTGCACTGTCGCCTCCTACCTCTGCCTTCACAAACCTGCCTTACAAGGCCAGCAGCCATACAAGGAGGGTCTCAGCGGTGCTTCTGACTGGTTTGCTTTCCCCTCCCCGCTGGCCAGCAGCTGTACAGTGAGGGCTCACTGTTGCTCTTCCACTCCCACACCCCTCCCCTCCCCTCCCTCCCTCCCCTTCCCGCAGGCCAGCAGCTGTACAAGGAAGTCTTTCTGCTGCTGCCCCTCTCCTAACGCTTTCAATCTCTCCCTTCCGTCCCCTCCTCCGACCACAGGCCAGCAGCTGTACACAAGGTCTACTACTGATCGTGCCTCGTCTCTTCCTTCCCTCCCCCCACCACACCGCAGGCCAGCAGCTGTACAAGGAGGTGAAGCAGGCCAGCGACTCCATGCTGGGGGTGCCCTCCCAGTGCGTGGTGGCCAAGAAGGCGAGTGCATTGGCAGGGGGTGTGGCTGCTTGGGCTGTAAGGAGTGCAGCAGGGTGGCTGGAAGTGGCCAACAGCGCCGCTGTTGGAGTAATCACCTGATGGTTGGATGGTGGAGCATGCGCGGCCCCAGCAGAGCAGGCTGCTGCATGCGGTGGTTTGGATTGTGTTTGGGCCCCTCAGCATCCACCACTTACCGCCCTGTAGGCCGGCATCGGCTTCCCGGCCCGCGGCCGCCCCCAGTACTGGTGAGGCAGCAGCCGTCATTTGGATCAGCGGCTGGCCTAGCTGAAATATGGAGTGGTTCGCTCGGCGGAATGTTGCACCCCGCTGCCAATGATGACTGGCCTGATAGCCACCCTGCCCCACCCCGCCTGTGCGCAGCGCCAACGTGGCCATGAAGGTCAACGCCAAGCTGGACGGGTGAGGCGCCACAGTGCTGTCTGCTGTTCTTCTGTGCCGTACGGAGTTGCATCCAAGATGTTGCTGCCTAGCATGGCCGGTATGGCCGGATGCGCATATGCTAGCTACATTCACAAGTCACTTCCTGCAAGTTCCAACCCACCCATGCCTGCCCCCCTCTCCCCACAGCTGCAACGTGCGCCTGAGCGAGGGCATGCCCCAGCTGGCGCCTCCCATCGGCGCCCGCCCCTTCATGGTGTTTGGGGTGAGGCACAGAAGGGAGGGCAGGGGCTAAAGGGAAGGCGGGCATTGCAACATGTGATAGATTGGCGGTACACTGCAAGGCGGACGGGGACCCACCAGTCGTTCTTAACACCAGCATGCCCCCTGCCCCGCACCCCAGGCGGATGTGACGCACCCCATGAGCGGCGAGGACATGCCCTCCATCGCCGCGGTGCGCCCGGCTGGCATGCATGCATGTGCCCGTAGCAATGGTGTTCAGGGCCGACTTGCTAGCTTCCCAGCCCACAGGGCAGCACTGACGAGAATGTGCTGAGCGTCTCCTGATGCCAAACATGCCCCTTTATCTTCCCCCCCCCCCCCCCCCTGCCGCAGGTGGTTGGCTCCATGGACGCGTCGGCCACGCGCTTTGCGGCACGCGTGTCCATGCAGTCGGGGCGCCAGGAGATTGTGGCGGACCTGAAGGGGGTGCGCGGGGCTAGTGGTGGTGGCGTGGTTGGGTACGCTTGATGGTTGGTGGCCGGTGGCTTTAGAAAGTCCTGCATCAACATGTTTGCACGTCCATCCCTTCTGCCCTGGCCAGATGATGAAGGATCTGCTGCTTGAGTTCCACAAGGTGACTCGCGGTCGCAAGCCCGAGGTGAGGGGTAGAAGGCCAGCAGGAATGGCCCAGCCAGGCGTTGTGCTAGTGCACGTGCTGCAAGGGGCATTGGCTGTGCTCTTTCAGGGTTGCACCGCAACAGCAGCACTGTGTTGCGGAATCTAGAACCTGCACTGCACCGCACCACCTGCGCCTCTCCTGCCCCACTCTCCCCCACCCCTTGTCCCGCCCCCTTGCTCCCCTCCCCTCCCCCCTCCTCAAAACAGCACCTCATCTTCTTCCGCGACGGCGTGAGCGAGGGCCAGTTCAAGGAGGTGTACAACGCGGAGTACAGCGCGGTGCGGGAGGCGTGCAAGGAGATGGGGGACCCAGACGCCGACTGTGCGTCAGCAGGGAGGAGGGCGGGGAGAATGGGGGCTGGTGGTGGGAGGCGGAGAGGCTCATGGTGGGACAGAGGGTCGTCGCTTGCTGTGTGCGTTTGTTTTGCTTGTCCGACCCGCACTCGTGTCGGTTAGCGGGGCTTCAGCTTGCACCCACGCGCGTCTAGATGTGCAAGTGCGGAACGTCTTTATACCTCTCCTCCCTCCCGCCGTCCCCGCCCTCCATCCCCATCTGCGCAGACGCGCCGCCCATCACATTTGTGGTAGTGCAGAAGCGCCACCACACGCGCCTGTTCCCGCAGCCGCAGGACCAGCAGAACCGCGACCGCTCCGGCAACATCCTGCCGGGTGGGTGGGCGGGTGTGCTGGTTGTGGGCAGGAGGATCGGGTCCGCTTGTGGGCAGCACAGATGTGGACGAGGGGAAGCCGAGACCGATGATTGCAAGGCCTGCCGCTGCTGTAAATCTGCACTGAAATCTGGCCACCACCGTGTCCTGCCTGTCCTGCGCAGGCACTGTGGTGGACGGCGCCATCACCCACCCCTTTGAGTTTGACTTCTACCTCAACTCCCACGCCGGCATCCAGGGCACCAGCAGGTGCGGCTGCCGGCCGGGAAAGTGTATAGGCCGTGAGGCTCCACGTTGGAACAGTGCCCGCGGTTGCGCTGTACTCGGCACGTGCAAAGGTGCCGTTCGCAGCCCCAACGTTGCTCACCACCCTCCTTCCTTGCCTGCCAACTGTGCAGGCCCACCAAGTAGTGAGAGGGGCAGGTCGTAGTACAGGTTGCCTGGTTGGCAGGTTGTACAGGTTGCCTGTTTAGGCCACAGTGGATTGGTACAGTTTTGCAGACTGAATCAGGGGCAGATTGAAGTGGCGGCAACTTCCAGCTGGTTGTCTGTTATTTCTGATTCCACAGCTGTCTGTCTGTCTGTTTGATCCCAATTGACTCAGTCACGTGCTTGTGGACGAGAACAAGTTTGGAGCAGACGCGCTGCAGGCCCTGATCTACAAGTGAGCGCACGGAGTGGCTGCCTTCTAATCAGGTCTTCCAGCACAGCACATCCTCTGGTGCCTGCCTCCCCACGGCGATTGAGTGGATTGGGGTTCTACGGCCGCCTGCACTGCACAGATTTGTCCGAATAGCACATCCTTCTGGGGCCTGCCTGCTCACTGTCGCCCCACCTCCCCCTGCCCCCAGGATGTGCTACCTCTTCTGCCGCTGCACCCGCTCCATCTCAGTGGTGCCCGCCGCCCAGTACGCACACCTGGCCGCCTTCCGAGGCCGCGTGCTGTGCCGTGGAGGTGAGGGCCATGGGCAGAGGGCAGCGCATGCGGAGGAGATGCCTCTTGTTCCAGCTCCTCAACCTGCCAAGTGCGGCAGCGTACACCCCCACGTGTGCTAACACACAAACCCACCTCACCCCGCTCAAACCGTATCTGCAGGCGACAGCGAGACGGGGAGTGTGTCCAGCGGAGGTGGCGGCGAGGGCATCCAGTTCCTGCCTGTCAACCCTGCACTCAGCAAACAGGCGCGTTGAGCTTCAGTCTGCGCTTGCCGCTGGGTGCTAGCAGCTGCCTTGTGTGCGGCAGGTCAGCAGCCATGCGATTGTGCTGAGCACTGTTGCCCCCGAAACATGGCAAGGCTGGGTAATAGCAATGCTGCGGCTCACCGGTGAAGCACTGAAACAAACAGTGAAGTTGTTTTGTGCCAAACAGTGCTGTCTGCCCCAAGCCTGCGTGCAGATGTTCTACGTGTGAGGCGGCCCACAAGCCTGCGGCCATCACAGCAGCGCCCCACCAGTATGGGCCGAAGCAATGGGCCCCACCCCAAGCAATCACCACTGCGGCACAAAGGTGGCGCAGCACACCACACCAGTGCCGCCATCATAATGCGGCAGACGTCCTGCCCTGTCCCTGCCTAGTACAATGCTTTGCGCTCCAAACCATTCCCAGTGCACACTGCAATAGCGCATAACAGTTCCCCACGCAAATGTCCCCTGCTGCAGCAGCGCTCTCTGTGCTGCCAACCCAGCACCGCTGTTGATTGTGTTGCAATTGTTGCACGTGCACAGGCATTGCATGTTGTAAGACACTGTGCAAGCAAGAATTCACAGGGCCGAAGAGCGGGCGAACAGATGGAATGAATGGGCAGTGCGGTGGTCAAAACATGGCGGGGTGGACAGATCGTGGGACGAATCAGCAGGAAGAATCGTGCTAGCTATGTGAATGTGTACAGCGATGCAGTGCGGTCCTGCCTGGGGAACTGCCATGTGTATGGAGCAGCAGTGTGTAGGAACAGCCATGCTTGCGGTCAGCCGCAGCTGTTGACTGTTTACCACTCGCCCGCATCCCAGTAGTCCTTGAGGTTGATTTCTTGCATGCGACCTGCGTTCACAAGCGGATGGGGGCGGGTTGGCGCCTTGCGGACAGGCTGGCGTGCCATAAGCCGTTGCGCAGTGCGGCACCCGGCAGCGCAGCTGTGGGCAGCCTTACTTAATAGCGATTTGGGACCCACCTGACTGCCACACTTGCATCGTGGCCTTGATGGTGATGTATTCAAAGTGCCCTGGAGCAAGGGTGCAACATTCGATTGTTAGACGACAGCGTGCAGGCGAGTGTAGGATGGCAGGACAGGGGCGCAGCGGGCGGCTGCATCACGCAGCGCAGTCCGCCATTGGCTTGTCCACAATAGCAATCTATTCAAACCGGGGAACTGGCCAGCAGCGTAGCCCTAGCACGCTCACCGGTTCGGCAGGGGCAGAGGCCGTTTTCGTACTGCTGCTGGCAGACCAGGCACTGGCTGGCGCACTTGCACTGCGGGGAGCCGGCGCCGACGGGGCACCACCAGGCCGTGTCGTACGTGAAGCCTGCGTGAAGGGGGTGCAAACGAGGATTTCATCAGTCACTTGAATTACTCAATAGGGGTCGGCAATGCTTACACCAAGCTTGCTTGAGGTATGTGGCACGAGGCGAGCACAGCACAGCGCAGCACAACCCGCAACCTCCCAGCCCACTCACTCCAGTCGGTCCACTTGTAGATGGTGTCGAACTGATGCTCGTACCTTTGGCGCTCCTGCACTTGTCGGGTTGGAAAAAGCAGATGGTCAGCGCCCTGGGCGGCGCACCATGCATGCACCATGCCGGCTACGCCATGCTCGGCAAGCCACTTCCATGGACCGACCCATAGGCCCTCCGCATTCCCGCCGCTGCTGCTGCGCTGCCCCCACCCACCTGGCTGCAGCCCGAGAGCGCCGAGTACTTGGTCATGGTGCAGCCCTTCACGCCCATCTCCTCCGCATAGATGGCGTTGATGGCTGGCACCAGCCGCATCAGCTCAAACTGCGCCGTGGCGTTGATGAATCGCTGCGGCCCGTATCGCCAGATGGAATACGTGCGGTAGCACACTCTGTGCCCCCTAGTCCACCTGTAGGCAGGAGCGGCAGCAGGGAAGGTGTTAAGAAGGTATGCCTCTGTCCAGATCTGAGTTTTATTCAAGCTAAACAAGGGAAAGTAGGTTCAAACAAAGGAGGTTTGCAAGAGAAAAAAAAAATCAAATCTAAGACCCGCTCTATCTGCATGGAAGCTGGTGGCCAGCTCCAATCCAGACGGGCGGGGCATTGCTGTAACCCCATTTCCTCCAGATCTAGATATCGAATAATGGCAATCACCGCACAGAGGGGCAGCGTGCATCTGAACCCAGCAACAGCGGCAGCCACGGGGGCAGCTGCGGGCGGCGGCGGGGACCAAGCGATGCCGGCCCGCGCTCCCGCAGCCTTCAAAGATGGCGCGAGTGCTCACCAGTTGCAGCAGCTTTCGTCGGAACAGCCGCAGGCGGACGCCCCTCCTATGAGGGCCGCCGCCAACACCGCGAGCAGCGCGAGCCTCGCCGCACTCATGGCACCGCTTGGATCTCGATTGAAGTGGTTCAGGCAATAGATGCGCAGCAGGATCTGGAAGAATAAGACCGCCGTCGGCAGGCGGCGGGGGTAGGCGGCGCGCTGTGCGCTGTGCTGCGTGCGCGGCTCCGCATGGGCATCTGGCTCTCATTTCTCCTCGCATGCTGGCCGTGCGCGCGTCCTTAGCGTTCGCATTACATTATTATTTGTTCAAAAACGCTAGTGTACGTTTGTTTGGGCAGCATTTTGCTCAACCAGCACTCGGCAGATCTGATGGTACAAAAACGTGTGGGCACCGAAAAGGCCGAGGGGGGCAAGCAGATTCACATGAAAATCGAGCTTCGCTTGTTTTGTATATATCCGATGCGTTTCAGGCTGTTTTCGTTAGTGATACATAGTAGGACAGCTTGCCTTCCCATCCACTCATGCCGCCGCTGGTGGCTCGTTGGCGAGAGCACGATACAGCGCCAGGGGGCCTGCCCCCGCCTTGCTGGGCAGCACCTGCAGCGCCACATTTGGTGGAGTGGAATGCAACGCTTCTAGATCAATCTCAGAGGGGGCAGAAATTTCACTGGCCACTTCAGCACGACCAGCCGCCGCTGTACTATGGCCATTCCATCAAACAGATGTCTGCACGCATTGCAGCCCTGGCAAGCAGCCCTGCCCCGCATGCCCTCCACAGCACTCCACAGCACTCCCCATCCAGCACTTTATGGCCATGCCACGCACCACAATCTCCTTGACCTGCTCCGCCTCCACTCGCACTCGAAGGAACTCAGGCTCCATCGCAACGCGCCGCCCGCTGGGAGCCACCTCCGGCAAGCCCGGCAGCGTAAATGGAGCACCGGTGTGGTGCGCGCTGATCTGCACCTCCACGATGCAGTAGCCGTCTGCGGGGAGGTCAGGAAAGCGCGGATGGAGTGGCAGGGAGGACAGGGTCATCCAAGGACAGCGCGGGTCGGCACATGCAAGCGATACAGAGCCGCACAGCATTGGCACAGCAGGGCCAACGGCCAACGTGCTGGGCTCCTCAGCAGGTTGATGAGCCAGGGGACAAGCTGCCCAGCATCTTGTGTGCAGTCTGGCCGCACCTCGGTCCACCTCGCCATCGGTGGCGGCGCTGCAGGGAGGGCAGGCAAGTGCCGCGTGCGCTTGGTCACGCATGGGCCATGCGCCTGGCTGCCTTTTGCAGTGTGGTGCACCGCCATCCCCAAATCATGATGCACAGCACCAAGGAGCCTACACGCAGCCCAGTCGCCTGCTCTCAAGGCCACACCCCTCCGCCCATGGCCGACCCTCGCCTCCCCTCACCTCCAGCTGAAGTCGGGAAGCGCAGGGGCCACGCTGTTGCACATGAGCTCAATGAAGTCGGCCCGGAAGTACTGGTGCACCTGATCCTGCCCCTCCCGGGACTGGTCGGTGAAGCGGAAGTCGGGCGCAAGCAGCTGCTCATACAGCTGCACCGACCCATGCGAGGCGTGGGATGGGGGGGAGTTTGTGGTCAGGATGCGACAAAGCGGAGGGCAGCAGCCGGCCGGAAGTGGGTAACGCGCATTGCAGGGGGCCACAGCGGCTGGAGCAGGCAGGACCTAGGCATGGTGGCATGCCAGCCTGTGTTGTTGCACCGCTGTATGTTATATGGTAGGCAGGTCTACCCCCGTGCTTGCTGCCCCCCGGCATGAACTTGCCTCTCGGCTGATGGTGGGCCGCGTGGCGCCATCTGAGATGTTGAAGAACTCGTCCAGCACGGCGCAGCGCTTGGGGCGCCCCAGGTCGGGCAGCCAGCGCGGCTTGGGCACGTTCACTGCACGAGGGACGAGTGGTTTGGTGAGCGGCAGCAAGGCAGCTGGGTGGAGGACCATGGGCGGCAGGCATCTCCCGTTGAGTATGGTACTGACCTTTCAGGCACCTCAAGAAGAAACAAGTGCATGTGGCCACTCACGGTTTTTGAGCAGCGAGAATGCGATGACGTGCAGAGTTGTTCCCCGGCGCGGTCGAGGTGCGGGAGCGCCGGCTGTGTACCCGGCGATATGCGCCCCCGGCGCCCCTGGCCCCCTGGCCGCCAGCAGGGCGTGGCTTGCGTCATATCGCCATGTCGTGCGGCTCGCCCGCAGGCTGCAAGCGACTGCGCTGCTCATAAGCTGTCGGGCAGAAACCCCACGTCTTCAGGTGCTGCTGCCGGCCTTGCAAGTGGCTTCACACTGCTTGTGATGGGCTTGTGGACGCAGTGGAGAAGGGTGCAAAGGCGTTGGGCCACTGCAGCGCGCAGGCCAGAAATGGAGGGCAGCGGCAGCGCGGCGGCCACTCAGAGACGCTGAGCTCAAGCCTTGCATTCGGTTCAATCGTCCCGTCTTCACCGATCCGCCTCACCCTGCATCCTTCAGCCTCGCCCTCGCCCTCCCACCTCGTGTCCGGGGCGTAGTAACTGAGCGCTATGTGCGCCTGACGCCCCTGAGTCGGCTCGCGCTGCGCCAGAATCACAATGGCAGCTGCCGCTGCCGTCCTGCAACCTCTAGGGGCGCTGAGCGCGCAGCAGCCGGGCGGGCAGGAGCCTGTGGGTCTCCAGGCCGAGGCTGCAGCGGCTCACGGGCCGTCAGGAGCACACGACACGGCTTGCAAGGATCCAGGGAACACTGCCGAGGTCCAGGGCGCAGCAATGGAGCTGGGCGCCGCCGCCGCCAGCGCCGTCACCGCTCCACCGCTCTTGGGGCAGGATGCCGCGGCGCAAGACGTGCAGCAGCCGCCCGCACCCGGTGAGCTAGGTGTAGATTTTCTTACCAAGCTGTTTGCCAGTCAGTGCAGCAGTACAGCGGTTGACGGCCGCAGCCTCAGCCAGCTTCCGCCGGCAGCTCCAACCCCTGAATCCTACCCTGCCCTGCGCAATCGCAGGTCCGCAAGCAATGGCAATTGTGCCGGCTGACCTCACGCATACGCTAGGGAGCGGGCCTGTGGGCCAGGCTCCACCCTCCCAGCAGCTGAGGCAGGAGGTGCCCAGCCCTGCGGTTGTGCCGCTGCCCACGCCGCTGCAGCCGGGCGGGACGCCGGCCCCGGCGTCGCCAGCAGCTGTGGAACATGGCTTGGCGGAAGCGTCAGCAGCTTACAAAGCCGGCCAATATGCCCAGGCTGTGCAGCTGTGCCAGGCGGTGAGTGTGCGGCGGTGGGCAAGCTGTGTGCAGATTGTGAGGCAGGGTTTGGCCCGCTGTGGCAGCTACTGCTCGGCAGTGCGCCGCAGCAATTGCAGTTGCGTTGTCCAGCAGTCAGCGTGGCCTGCTGACCGACTGCCAGTATCACTGCCCTCCTCCCCTCGCTACATCTGCAGTTGTTTGCGGCGGGGCACCGCCGGCCGGACCTGCTGCTGCTGCTGGGTGCAGCGCACTACCAGCTGGGCCAGTATCAGGTGGGCTGGGTGGCTTGCGGTAGGCTGCTGCAGTCATGGAGGGCGGCTGTCATGCCCCAGTTGCACTGGCTGCAAAGGATCGCTTCGTGCATGGTTGCTGCCTGTTGCAGAGCGCTCTATTGCGCTCTCGCGTGTGCCTGGATGGTTGCATGATGAGCATGATAGTTTGATGAGTGGGTTGGTTGCTGCTCAGTCTCGACGGCCTTGCCATAAACCTGCAGGAATGCATCCAGTACAACGACATGGCCATCGTGCAGCAGCCCGGCCTGGCCGAGGTGAGTGGCTGCTTGCTCAGGCTGGGGCAGAGAGTCGGGCGGTGTAGGCACACACTACAGCTCTCTTGTAGCAGGCACCTTTCCTGAATGCTACCCTTGATTCGACTCTTGACCGTGCCGCTCTCCTACTGCCCCTCGTTCCGCCAGGCCCACGCCAACCTGGCCAACGCCCTGCAGCAGCTGGGTCAGCTGGACCTGGCGCTGCTGTACTACCAGGTGACTGCCGCCTGTGCTTCCGTCTGACTCGGGACTGCCTGGGCTGGGCTGCACACACCTCGGTCTGCTGACGTGTGCCAAGCAGAGGTGGCTGCTGCTTCCAGCCTGCTTTGCCGACCTGCTGCTGGACAAATCTCCTGTGCTTTCTCTGTTCCTGGCTTGCAGTCGGCGCTGCGCCTGCGCCCCGCCTTCACCGACGCGCTGAACAACATGGCCACAGCGTACCTGCAGAAGGGGCTGGTGCTGCAGGTGCGCAGGGGGGGTGCCTTTTGTTACGGGTTGACAGCTGGTGTGTGGTCAAAGACCCCGTTGTGGAATCTCCTGGGCATGCATGAGTCGAGGGCTATGCATCCATCCTATTTCCCTGCCATTTTGCCTGCAAACCCTCTGGCACCCACCCCTCCGGTCATCTCCCTTCAACCAATTACCTGCCTCCTCACCCTCCATCAGGCCATGGAGGCATACAATGCGGCGCTGGCCATTGTGCCCGCACTGTCCGATGTGCGGACAAACCTGGGCGACCTGTGGCGCGCGCAGGTGCGGCTGCTTGGCTTTTGGGAAGCAGAAAGGGGCTGGGCGATCCTCAGCATGCAGCGCGGCACGCAGTGGCTGCAGTTTGCGGCTGTGCAGCTTGCCTGCACATATGTAGTGACATGCATTTGCTGCCTCTGTGCTCTGATGAATGCTGCCATTCCACTCGTGTAATATGGCAACCCTGCCACTGTGTCCCCCCTGCAGGGCGAGTCGGGGAGGGCCGCGGCGCTGACCTGCTACGCAGAGGTGCTGCGCAGGGATGCACGGCACGCGCCCGCCTGGCGCGGCCTGGGCGATGCTCGGCGCGAGGCGGGGGAGCATGCCGAGGCTGTGGCCTGCTACCAGGTGGGGTTGGTTAGTGCCAGGGGGACAGCTGCGGGGAGCCTGGGAGGCTTGTGAGGCCATGCAATGATTGGCCACCCCAGGTGTGCATGTGAACTCATTAAAACCTGCAAACCAACTGCTGGTGTGGGCCAGACCGCCCATCGAAGCGCAACTGCTCCCTCATTGTTTTGTGTCTGCAGGAGGCGATCCGGCTGCAGCCCAGCAACGTGGATGCACGCACGGGGCTGGGCGTCAGCCTGCGCGAGCTGGTGAGGGGGGCGCTGCACAGGCAGCTGGTGGCAGTGCACCGCAAGCAGAGGGTCATTGCGGAGGGACAGCTGCCAGCTGTAGTCAACCGCCTGCTGTGCACCTTCTGCTGCTCATTCTGCTGACACTGTCTGCTGCCCACCCGCTGCCCTGCCCTGTCCCAGGGCCGCCGCACCGAGGCGGAGGCCGAGTTCCGCGCTGTGGTCAGCCAGCGGCCCGAGTGCGCCCTCGCGCTGGGCAACCTGGCGGGCGTGCTGTATGACCAGGTGGGCGGGTGGTGACACGCCCGTACTGTTGGGGGGTGGGTTTGCTGCACACCGGGCATTGCGGCGAGGGCTGATTTGAGCAGGATCTTCTGCAGGTCTTCAGCTGCTGCTGCTGCTGGATGCATCTGCTGGGACCTCTCTCCCTCCCTGCAACCCACCTGTACACGCCTCCCCCACCCCCTGCAGGGCAAGCTGGAGGAGGCGGTGGCCTGCTACCGGCGCGCCATTGCGCTGCAGCCCGCCTTCCCAGAGGCCCACAACAACCTGGGCAACGCCCTGCGCGAGGCGGGGCGGCTCGAGGAGGCGGTGGCCTGCTACATCAGCTGCATACACCTGCAGATGGCGGCGGCGCAGGCGCCGCTGCTGGCGGCGGGACGCACCGGCGTGGGCGCGGTGGCAAAGGTGCGGAGGCGATGGCTGGCAAGGACGTCTGCCCCTTGAGCTTAGCAGATGGCACTTATGGCGGGTTGGTTTTGTCTCCTGAGTTTTTGCAGTTCGAACACATCACGCCAACCCAGAAAATCCAGCGACCCATTCCAACCCCTTTGACGCCCACCTGACCTCTGCAGAGTGTGGCAGCGCAGCACGCGCAGCGCCTGTCTGTTGCCTACAACAACCTGGCGGGCATCCTGAAGCTGACGGGCCGCCTGGCGGAGTGCATCCAGTGCTACGAGCACGTGGTGTACCTGCAGGTGAGCAGGGGGGGATGGGGGCTGCGTGGCATGATGGTAGGGGGTGTGCAGGCCACCAGTGCAGTGGCACAACGCCCCGCGCGATGCACCAAAGTTGCATGCCATTCACCAACCCTTGCGTGTCACATGTTTGCGGCTGCTGCTGCAGCCCCAGTCGCCAGAAGCCTACGCCAACCTGGCCTCTGCGTTTAAGGACAGCGGGCGGCACGACGAGGCCATCAACACGTACCGACAGGTGAGCCGCAGGGGGCCTGAGGCAACAGCCAAGCCATGCTGTGAGCGGCAGGATTGCACCTGATGCCCAGCAAATTTTGCATGCACAGCCTTTCAACACGCCTCGCCCCCTAATGCCCCCTGTGCTGCAGGCGCTCGCGCTGCGCCAGGACTTCCCCGAGGCATTTGCCAACCTGGTGCACTCGCTGCAGTGCGTGTGCGAGTGGGCAGACCGGCCCGCGCTGTTCAAGAGGTGCGTGGGCGGGCGGGCTGGGTGGGCAGCAGCTTGCGGAATGCAGCTGGGGTGTGTAGTGCACAGCAAGCAGTCCGATGCGGCCTTGTAAGCGAGTTTGGGAGCCGGACCCCCACCCAGCCCCACTCCACTGCCCATCCCCCTCCCCCGCCGCAGGCTGGAGGGCGATGTGCGGCGCGACATTGCCGCCGGGCGTCTGCCCTCGGTGCAGCCCTTCCACGCCATGGCCTACCCCTTCCCCGCCGACCTGGCGCTGGCCATCAGCCGGCAGTACGCCTCCTTCTGCCTGGGAGTGGCGCAACGCATGGGCGTGCCGCGCCTGGCGCACCCGCCGGCGGTGCAGCTGGCCCCCGGGCAGCGCCTGCGCGTGGGATACGTGTCGAGCGACTTTGGCAACCACCCGCTGAGCCACCTGATGGGCGCAGTGTTTGGCCTGCACGACCGCAGGTGGGCAGCATGCTTGGGTGTCTGGGTGGCTGGGCACGGCAGGGCAGGGCTGGGATGTGGGGGCAGGGCGGGCAGGGCTGGTTGGCGGGGGAATATGGCGACTCCCACCAAGCAGGCGGGACCAATGAACCTTCCGAACCGCCCCGGCTCTCACCCTTGCACCATGCTCCTCCTGCTCCCCTTTGCTTCCCCGCCGCAGCAAGGTGGAGGTGTTCTGCTACGCGCTCACGCCCTCCGACGGCTCCGAGTGGCGCGCCCGCATCGAGGCAGAGGCAGAGCACTTCGTGGACGTCAGCACCTCGGCTGCGGCAGACATTGCGCGCCGCATCTCCGCAGACGGCATCCACGTGAGCAGTGGAGGTGGAGGCGGTGGCTGGGTGGCTGCGAGCGGTCAGCTGCGGCTGGGGGTCGGTGGGCTGGCATGGGAGCGAGGCACGTGTTGCTGCTAAGGAGTGGGCCGAGTCTCAGGGTGTGCAGCAGCTAGGTGGTGCAGCTGCGCTCGCTGACCCCCTGGGCCTGCTTCCTGTTTCGTGCTGCAGATAGCCGTCAACCTGAACGGCTACACCAAGGGCGCGCGCAACGAGATCTTCGCCCTGGAGCCCGCCCCCGTGCAGGTGGGTGCAAGGCAGGGCTCTTGGGTGGCGGTGGGACGGACAGCTGCAGTGGTGCTGTGGCTGCTGTGCAAGCACAGGATGTTTTTGGCCTTTGGGAAGCGCCCAGTTGGCCTTACAAAGTCACGTCCCAATCCGGGCCTGTGCCCTGCCCTCCCTCCAGGCCTCCTACCTGGGCTTCCCCGCCACCACGGGCGCCCCCTTTCTGCCCTGGCTCATCCTGGACAAGGTGGGCAGGCAGGGCTTGTGTATGAGCAGCAGGCTACTGACTTGCTTGCCCTTCTCGATGCTTGCCCTTTTTGAGGACGGGCACATGATCAATGGTGGCTGCAGACTTTCATGCCGGCTGCTTGACCTCCGCGCCTCTGCGCCCCTCTGCCCCTGCCCTGCAGACAGTGTGCCCGCCAGCCAGCCGCGACTGCTACAGCGAGAGCATTGTGTACATGCCGCACTCCTACTTTGTCAACGACTACAAGCAGGTGAGGCTCTTTGCAAGCAAGGGGAATGGTGGTGCTTCTGCAAACTTTGGCATGGAGTGGCTGTGTAGGCACCGCTGGCTGCATCTCAAGACTATCCTGCCTGAAGCGCAGTGCACCGGTAGGATTGGGAGCCGCCATCCCTGATGTCGCTGTGTGTGCTTCCCACCAACTTGCAGGCGCACCGCGAGGTGCTGGACCCTGCCTCCCTGCCCACCCGCGCCGAAATTGGGCTGCCCGAGGGCAAGGTGGTCTACGCCTGCGCCAACCAGCTGTGAGCTTGAGGGGCTGGGGGAGCGCCAGCGCGTGCATGGATGGTTGGTTGGCATGTTCTGCCGAAGACGAACAGTACTCCTATGTGCGCAATTCGCGCCTCTTTGCCCCAGCACATACGGCATCTCACCACGTCCCCACCGATGCTGCAGCTACAAGTTTGACCCCGAGACCTTTGGCGCGTGGTGCGGCATCCTGCGCCGCGTCCCCGACTCAGTCCTCTGGCTGCTGCGCTTCCCGCCCTACGGAGAGGTGAGGGCATGTGTGGTGCAAACTCTGGGTTAGCAGGGCAGGCCTGGGCCATAACTGTGCACACTCTGTAATGTGCTACCAGGCCACGGCAGTTTGTGCTCCAGTGCACATATCAGTCACTCGAACCAAGTCCGATCCCAACCGCCGCCGCAGGCGCGCGTCAAGGCGGAGGCGGCTGCCCGCGGCGTGGACCCCGCCCGCATCATCTTCACCGATGTGGCCGCCAAGCCCATGCACATCCGGCGCAGGTGGGGAGAGGAGGGTGGGTGGGCGGGCAGGTAGCGGAGAGAATACTACCTACCCTAGCCGCAGCTACCTGCCCTCGTACATGCTCGTTCCACCCTGCTTGAACTGGTCATCAGCACAACAGCCCCTTCTGAGCTGCGCTGCCCCACACCTGCTTCCCCTCTTGCCACAGCGGCGTGGCCGACCTGTTCCTGGACACCCCGCTGTGCAATGCGCACACCACTGGCTGCGACGTGCTGTGGGGCGGCTGCCCGATGGTGAGCCTGCCGGGCTTATGGTGAAAGGAAGCTAAATGACAAACTCCAGCCTTGCAGCAGCAAAGAGGACGCTGTGGAGCAGTTCCATGTTGCCAGGCAGGCACAGCGCATGCCCAGCTGCACCCTTGCTGCTCCCTCACCCCCTCCCTTCATCATTTCCACCCCCGCCCAGGTCACGCTGCCGCTGGAGCGCTTTGCGTCGCGCGTGGCCGCCAGCCTGTGCAACGCCACGGGGCTGGGCAGTGAGATGGTGGTGGCCTCGCAGCGCGAGTACGAGGACCGGGTGCGGGGCGGGGCGGGGTGTGGCTGGCGTTGTGTGGTTGCTGCGTTGCTGCAGCCACCTGCTGCCTCGCCGTCGCTGCCCATAAGCTCCCTGGCCTGCTGCCGCTCGCATCGCTGTGTCCAACTACCTCAGGGCAGCCTGCGACGCCAAGCTGCAGCCTCACCTCGTAATACTTACCCTCACGCTCAAACCATCCCCCCTTCCTTCCATCAGGCCGTGGAGCTGGGGCTGGACGCCGCCAAGCGCGCCTCGCTGCGCGCCCGCCTGCAGGCGGCCCGCGACACCTGCCCCCTGTTCGACACCCGCCGCTGGGTGCGTGAACAAGGGTGCCAGCGCAGCCTGCCTTGCCGCCCAAGCAGCTGAGGCCGGTCCCTGCTGCACAACCGGGGACTGCTGGCTGCACTTTTGCTGTTTTGCTGCTGACCCTTTGTCCACCGCCCACCCTTGCTCTCCCCTCTCCCGTCAGGTGCGCAACTTTGAGGCCACCCTGCTGCGCATGTGGGACATCCACTGCGAGGGCGGCGGCCCCCGAGACTTTGAGGTGCCCGACCAGCAGCCCCTCCAGAACTGAGCGGCTGATCTGCATGCCCCTCGGCACTGCGGCGCGCCCTGACCAGCGGCCCCGCCCTGACCAGTGATGGCGGCACGTTGCAGCCCCAAATAATACCAGCAGCCAAGCAGGCGCCTCAACACCTGCCATTTGATGGCCACGGAAGCAGCTTGCCGGCCAGTTTGCGGCAGCCTGCGCTTGCGTTCGCGAAGTTTTTTTTCCGGGACATTCTTCCATCTTCCTCCCCATGGTTGCTCCCCATGGCGTTCAAAAGTTTGCCACTTGCCTCTCACTTGGCCCACTGCACAGCGGCCAGAGACCCACAGCCATTGCCACCAGGACTCGACACAATTTTACCGCAGCACCTGCTCTGTTCTTGCTTGCCACCCTCCCCTGCACTCACCCATTGTTGCCCAACGCGCCCCCTTTCATGCCGCACTGCTTTTTCCACAATGAACCCGCACATTGTAGAGATGACGCCTCTCCCGCTCCTGCCTGCCTGCTGGTTGCTCCCGTTCCGCCACAGAACCTCCTCTTGTTGCTGCGACAGCACTCCCCCCTTGCCTGTTGACCGCCAATCTGTAAATGCCTTGGTAGCACAGCGGGTGCGCAGACAGCTGGGCGGCACTGCACTGATTTCAGTGGCTTGGCGGCGTGGTCGGTAGCGTATGGGACGTGTTCCTTCATCCTAGTTATCTGACCAGGCCTAAGCTATGAACAAAGACTGCTATAGGATGGCAGCGTGTGGCATTGCAGCCAACTATCCGTTGTTCGGTGGTCCGTTGGCTTTGTCCGTTGACAGCTAGTCGTTGGGCCGTGACGGCCGCTACCTAGCTCAGCGACCGTGTCCGCATGCTGTGAACAGCCTCTACTGTCATCTTTGTGCGAATGTAAGCCACAGCGGACGGGCAGACGCAACGGTAGACATGAGGTGACGTCACGGCGCGCTTCGGCGCCAGCGCGGCCGCGGCAGCAGCTTGCAGTCGCCTCTGCACGCGCCCTCGCCTTTACCACCTTGCTTGCACTCTCAGATCCCGTCTACAGACACCCCAGACACACAGCAGCAGCGCCCAGAAGCCTCGGTATGGCGGACGCGGGCGGCAGGCCGCAGGGCCCCGCGCTCGAGGAGGCGGCGCTGCTACAGCAACAAGGTGAGTGCCGGGGCCTGTCGAGCGCGCCTGCGGGGCCTCCAGCGCTGGTCGTGGGGGCCGCACGCGCTCACCGCCGCTGCTGGCCGCCCCTGACCCCGCGCAGAGGCCGGTGAGGTCGCCACCAGCAGCAGCAGTGACGTCGCAGAGGAGGGCAGCAGCGCGCAGAGCAGCGGCTGGCGGGCCGCTCTGTCCTCCTGGCTGCGGGGACGCCACAGAGCGCAGCCCGTGCCGTCCGAGGATGGCAGTGAAGTGCAGATGTCACGGCCAGCCAGCGTTGCTGCCAGCATAGCTGTGCTGGAGGAGGGCGGCGGCGGCGCAGGTGCCGCTGCCGCAAGCTCCAGCGGCCAGCAGCACGAGCAGCAAGCAGCAGCATCCAGCAGCAGCGGCAGCAGAGAAGGCGGCAGCAGCCAGGGCGAGATCGAGCCCCGCGGCTCGGGAGAGGCGTCCTCGAGTGCGGGCGGCGACGGCGAGCGGCCGCTCTCCCGGCTGCCATCGCGCGGGCCGCCCACCTGCCTCATTTGCCTCGAGGTGCGGGCAGGTGTACTAGCTTCCAGTGCTGTATGTTTCTTGCTCCAGCTGCTGCTTCAGTTTGTTACACCTGAAGGCTGCCAGGCTGCCGTTGGGGAGCTAGCCGTTGGCCGCCGTGCCGCCTAGCCGTTGGGGTGTGCGAGTCAGCCGTTGGCTGCTGCTCGGCTAGCCGTTGGCTGCTGCTCGGCTAGCCGTTGGCTGCCCCACCCGCTTACCTGCTTGCTTCCTGCTGCCAGCTCTGCTCCTCCTGCCTGCCCCCATCTGCCTGGCTGTCAATGGGCGGCAGTGCCACGGCTGGCTGCGTCACTCTCTTCGGTTGCGGCTGTTTGTGAACCACCCTTGCCATTGTTGCCTCCCTCCCACCCGCACCCGCAGGAGTTCCGGCAGGAGGAGTTTGTCAACGGCTCCGCGCTGCGGCTGGAGTGCAACTGCCGCGGCGACCTGGCGCTGCGGCACCGCGAGTGCGTCATGAAGTGGGTGCAGGTGCGCACTTTCCTGCCTCCCGCTTGTAGTGTGGGGAGGGCTTGGGATTGCCCATGGAATTATTTGCACGTTGTGCAGGTTGCAGTAGCTGTGGCCCAGCGCAGCAGGCAAGAAGTGGATTTATACAGTGCCATGTGATCTCGCTGACCTGGTGTGCTGCAGCAGGATGGCACGGTTGCCTGCTCTCCCCCCAACCCGCCCGCGCTCCCATCCGCCACCTCTGCAGGTCAAGGGCAGCAACGTGTGCGAGCTGTGCAAGGCGGAGATCCGCAACATCCCCGCCCCGCCGCCCCGCCCCACCGATGCCGACCTGCCGCAGCTGGACGAGGCCTACTTTGCGGGTGGGTGCCTGTGGAGTGTGTTTGTGGTGTGTGTGTGTGTGTGTGGTGGGCTGCGAGCCAGGGGGGACAGTGGCTGCTGATAGGTGTTGTTGCACATGCAGCCAGGAGCGCCGGATCCCAGCCCCGCCTGTGCCCATGCGCCCACCAGTGGCCCGCTCACCTCCTGGCCCAGTCCTGACCGCGCTGCTCTGCTGCCTCCTCCTCCACCCCTCCTGCAGACCCCTCCCACATCCATGACTTCATGCCCAGCAGCCAGGACCTGGTGTTTGACT
>VFQQ010002321.1_pt1 | contig 21934 bp, 23 predicted proteins | sample 3512341 | NCBI WGS metagenome assembly VFQQ01 (sample SAMN10412373, study PRJNA504923) | tailings metagenome | isolation source: Relicate 2 Philex TSF1 revegetated site | place: Philippines: Tuba, Benguet | collected 2017-08-29 | reverse complement strand
GGACCCCCTAGCTTAACAACAATAACTTCTTGTCTTAATTATTGGGTCCACTTAATTGTAAGGCTAAACGCAATAGATTTTAAAAAATCATGGGCCATTGGCTTAAAAGATTTGCTTGAGGCTCTAGACAGGCAACATACACCGAAAAATGCTCCAGACCCTTTTCGAAGTAATCTACTTTATCAACAAATATTCCTTCAAGACAAAGAACCAATAGAAAAGGAAGAAATATATTATTCAAACTGGTTCCCTATAATTTCCTTCCCAAGTGAACTGCGTTTCGTAGATTTTTACAATATGATTCCTAAAAAGTTTGATATAAAAGAATTAAACTTTCCTGCAATTCAATACAAGACTTATTTATGCACTTTTGCATGGGAGTACGATTTTATTCATCAACTACCAAAAACTGAAACGTATGATTCAAGCAAGACAATAAAGATACCTGTAGTGGATATTTTATCTGGAGAGTATAATACAAACTTTATTAGTAATGCTGAGTGTCAAAGACTTATTGTTCAAATAATGAACAAAGCATTTGAAAATAGGATGAAAGAGAAAGGAGTTAGAGAGTATAAAATGTCGAACAAAATTGCATATTGGTTCGAAAAGGGGGCACTAGACAAAGATAAGTTCAATAAAGTGAGGATGGTTGGCAAATCGAAAGAAAAAAACTGGCATTTTGGAATTTCTGGTGCAAGTAAATTATATCCATTTCACGTTTTGATGATTTCATCACATATATTTTTCACGCTAGATGGGCAAAATCTGATTGAGTCAAAAGGAATTCAACATTCAGCAAGAAGAAAGCAAGGGAGAAATTGGTGGAATGATGCTTGGAGAAATAAATTATTATCTTTTATAAAATATCTTTCAGATGATGAAAACTCCTTTTTTCTTGAGGTTGGTAGTGAAGAAAAAATCTCCATTTCTAATGACCCTCAAAAATTCATTGGGAAAATTAGTTACAATTTACCAAATGAAAATACATTAGATGAAGAGATAGAATTAACAGATTTAAACTCATTTAGTGACATCGACGATAATGCACCCGAATAATCGTATGAAAGAATTAATATATATACCTGAACCCAACATATTATTTGCTCATGGCCAGAAATGCACCGATGCAAGAGATGGACTCGCTTTATTTGGCCCTCTTACTAATTTGTATGGTATAAAAAGCGGAGTAGTATCCACTCTTGATGGCCTTGACATCTTCAAAAAGTACTTATCGCAAATTCAGAAACCGATTTTTAATACCAACAATATAACTCGACCAATGTTTCCTGGTTTTGAGGCAGTTTTTGGTTGTAAATGGGAGCCAGAGAATATAGTTCACAAAGAGGTTACTGATTCGGAGATTGGTAAATTTCTCTATAACGATAGTACTCATAAGCGAACATATGATTTAGTAACATTATTTATCGATAAAATTATCACAGCAAATAAAAATGAAGATGAAAAAGTAGACGTGTGGTTTATAATTGTCCCTGAAGAGATATATAAATATTGCAGACCAAATTCAATACTGCCAAAAGATTTGGTTCAATCGAAAACATTAATTTCAAAAGCTAAGGCTAAAAGTTTTAATTACGTCCCCACCCTTTTTGACGACTACAATCAAGAGTTATTAGCAATTGAAAAGGATGCTAATACATATAGTTTTGATGCACAATTTCATGACCAACTTAAAGCAAGACTATTACCATACGCTATACCAACTCAAATATTAAGAGAAAGCACTCTAGCATGGCGTGATTTCAAAAATAAATTTGGAGGACCGATTAGAAATTTTTCAAAGATTGAGGGACATTTAGCTTGGACAATATCAACAGCTACCTATTACAAGGCTGGAGGGAAACCATGGAAATTATCAGATATTCGAAGCGGTGTCTGTTATTTGGGTTTAGTCTATAAACAAGTCGAAAAAAGTAAAAATATAAGAAATGCTTGTTGTGCAGCTCAAATGTTCTTGGATAATGGTGATGGAACAGTTTTTAAGGGTGAGGTTGGCCCTTGGTATAATCCTCGGAAAGGCGAATATCATTTAAATCCGAAAGAGGCTAAGGCCCTATTAACGCAAGCTTTAAATTCATATAAAGAACTGAACGGACAATATCCTAAAGAAATTTTTATTCATGCTAAGACTAGGTTCGATAATTTGGAATGGAACGCTTTTAAGGAAGTAACTCCTTCAGAAACTAACCTCGTTGGAGTATCCATCACAAAAACCAAGCCGTTAAAACTTTACAAATCAGAAGGCGATTACTCAATATTGAGAGGAAGTGCTTTTGTAGTGGATAGTAGAAGTGCTTTCTTGTGGAGTGTTGGACATGTTCCTAAAATTCAAACAGCTTTATCGATGGAGGTTCCAAATCCCATTTTTGTCGAAATAAATAAAGGTAGTGCTGACATTGTACAAGTTTTGAAAGATATAATGGCTTTAACAAAACTAAATTACAATGCTTGTATTTATGCCGATGGAGTTCCGGTTACTTTAAGATTTGCAGATAAAATCGGCGAAATATTAACCGCCAGCATGGAAATAAAAGCCCCTCCTTTAGCATTCAAATACTATATTTAAAAAAACGGCTCGCCATAAATTCACTCTAGGTCAACCTTAGATTGTTGTACCTATGTTGTACCAAATAAAAATGAGTTGCAGAAACAAATCTACAACTCATTGATTATCAGTACCGGGGACGGGTACATAACCAAATATCATATGCATCTTATAATCAATTAATTATGTGTTTTTTCTGTCAAAAATAACAAAAAAGGGGACTAATTAGGGACTATTTGTTAACAAATTACCATATATTTGCCATTGCAAACAAAAGCTAACCAAACGCGGTGAAAAGGAAAAAATGGCATTAAGTAAAGTTAAACAAAAAGTTAAAATTAGACAAAAGTCAACTTCAGATGACAGGGTCAGTCTCTTTTTAGATTGGTATGATGGAAGTGGAAAAAGAACCAAAGAGTATTTAGGTCTATTCCTTATAACATCTCCCAAAAACCCGTTTGAACGACAAAGCAACAAAGATACACAGGCAAAGGCTGAGTTTTTGAGAACTGAAAGAGAGCAGCAAATATTTAAGGACGAGATAGATGATATAAAAGAGCAAAAAAAGGTCAAAAATCAGAGCTTCATTGACTATTTTGAATCTTATGTCACCAATTACCAAAAAAAAGACAAAAGGGTGATGCATGGAGTATTACTTCAGTTCAAGGAGTTTGCACCTAAGAATATCACCTCTAAGGAAATAACTGAAGGACTTTGCTACAACTTTAAAAATCACCTGTCTGAGAAATTAAACGGTGAAACCCCACAAACATATTTTGCCCGCTTTAAAAAGATGCTTAGGCAAGCCACAAGAGATAAACTTTTCAAATCATTCCCGGCATTAGATGTTAAAAACGACAAAGTTGATGAAAGCCTTTCTAAGGACGTATTAACCATCGAGGAGATACAAACTCTTGCAAACTCCTATTGCGGCAACGAGGAGGTCAAGAGAGCTTTCTTATTTGCCTGTAACACCGGATTGAGATTTGTAGATATTAAAGTGTTAAAGTGGAAGAACATTTCAGGCGATTTCATAGTGATAGAACAAGCAAAGACCAGAGATAGAGCCAAAGACGGGGGCAAGGTAGAGATAGTATTGAACAAAACAGCAAGGGCTTTACTAAAAGAACCATTAGGTAAAGAGGAATTTGTTTTTACTCTCCCGTCACATAACGCGACCATCAAAAATTTATCAAACTGGGCTAAAAAAGGTAACATCGAAAAACATATTACTTTCCATTGTGCCAGGCACACTTTTGGAACCCTTCTGGCCAGCAATGAAAACGACATAGTAACTATTTCTAAGTTGTTGGGTCACACCTCGCTAAAGCATACGGCAAAGTACGTCAGGATCTCAAATGAGATGAAGGCAAAGGCTGTAAATAGTATACCGCAAATCTCAATAAATACTCATGAATAATTTTGAAGAAAACGAGTTTGAAAAGGCTGTTCAAGAATTCAAAAAATTGGATATAAAGTCAATGAAGGAAGTTAGGTTTTTAGACTTCTTCTCAACCCCAAAAGACTTGAACATCAATGCCTCTAAAGAAGAATTGATAGATATAAGTAAAAGGCATAATAATAAAATTGCATCGAAATACATCGATGATCTGGAGAGAGCTAAAGAGGTAATGGCCGATTTAGACAAGAAAGTCTTTAAGTATGATTCGACTTTATCTGAGTATAAATTATTACACAGACAGCTTATACAGATAAAAACTATTTACAGACGAGCTTTAAGTATTAAAATTGATAAGGGTGTTGGAATATATGGTAAAGTTAGCCCCTTAATTTTAAATTCTTACAAAAGCTATAATGACTATATAAATCAGATAATATCTTTACTAGAAGACTACATCATTGTAATTGGACAGCAAGTCGAAAAAAAAGAAGTAAATCCCGAAGAAAAGCGAATCTTCCCCATCTCAGAGAAAAATGGATTTCTATCAGGAATTAACGAAAAAGAACTTAAAACAATTTTCAATCAATTAGTTTTTAATAGGTTTATAAGTCCAGAAACTAACGAGACCGATTTTACAAAAGCTTTTTCAGGAATGCCCTTGGATGAAGATTTCAAACAGATAAAGTGGATTGATGTTAGCAAAACCAGGAATGAGACTAATGCTCAAACTTTATTTGAATTCCTCTTTTTATTAAAAATGCCACAAGAAACGTATATCACTAATGCTAATAAACCACATAATTTCTATAGAAAAATAGAATCAATTTTTGGTGTCATAAAGAACCTCACGGTAAAAAATCCACAGCGGTCTACTCAAAAGACAGAGAGACATAAAATATTAAAGTTCATTATAGAAAGCTCAAAACTTAATTAAATCTTATTAAGATTATAAGTTTTCTTTTCCTTATCGATTGTTTGCAAATTTTGCATCGACGTCTTTAAGGGCTTGTACAAGCCATATTTTTTAATCTTTAAAAATTAGAGAATTATGGCAAATGACCAAATTCCATTCGCTCAATATTTTGAGCAAACCAACAATCGATTAGAAAGGATCGAAAAGGGCTTACTTGCTCAAAAAAGTGTATTCACTTTTGAAGAATTCTGTACTTATGTAGGTATCTCCAAATCCTGGGGATACAAACTAACGTCTCAAAGGGTCGTTCCTCATTATTCACCAAATGGAAAAACCCTCTATTTTGAAAAAGCCCAAATTGACAACTGGCTTCTACAAAACCCGGTTAAAAGTCTTTCTCAATTAAAGCAAGAAGCTGTGGGAGGGGCTAAAAAATGATTGATGCATATTATCTATTCAAAAACCTCCCGCCGCATATCAAAAACGCAAACGGATTTAGGTCAATTCCACGGTTGGACTGTATAAAGTATATGGGAAATTACCAAGGCCTCGATGCGTTCAAAAATGCCAGAGGAATGTTTTACTTATATCCTACTGACACTTCAAACTTTATTGATCGCAATGGAAAAAGAATTCCCACAATCGCACTCAGCAACGGAACGTATAACCTGAGCAGTATACATACAGAGAGTTTAGACAATCCAGGCTTTGCTTATGGATACCCAAATCCGAATAAGCGACTTGAAAATGGCAAAGAAAACCCTTTGTTTGATTATAGGCTTGATGGATACTTATTCGTTAAAAATGAAGATCTATCGCAAATTGAAATTCTGGTAATTAAAGGAGGAAGAAACCTAATTACAGAAGCTTTTCAAAGACTTTTAGATGGCGATTTTGATTCAGAATTAGAGAAACTTAGAGCTGAAGCCAGTGTATTCTACAACTACAAGGAGTTTTTTTGACAGTTTCTGTCAAATTTAATATTATGATAGATACAATAAATTTATTTTTGAGAGGGGCGTGTGTGAAACAGGCCCCTCCTTTAAGCAGAGTGGCAGAACACCACCGGGAGGGTTCAAATTACATAACTGGTAACCTTCAAAATTTAAATATATTAATAGGAGAAAGTGGGATTAGTATAAAAGGAAGCCTTGCCAAATGGTTCTTGAAAAGCAATACAGAAACTTTGACCAGGAGCGATACAAAAAGAGCTATTGAAGCATTGTCAGATACTATGAATTTATCCTTAAGTACCGCAAAAATTACAAGGGTCGACGTAGCTAAAAATTTTATCATGAATCACCCAACAGGAATTTATTATCCATATTTAGGTGATTGCCAGTTCTATAAAAGATTTACAAAATCAGATGCTCTGTATTATGAAAATCCTAACAGAATCAAACTATTCTATGATAAGAACGCAGAGGCAAAATTCAGAGGTGAAGAAGTCCACAATATTCTAAAAAATCAAAATCTTTTAAGATTTGAAGTACGTTTTATAAAACGATTTAATAAACTGCTAAATGTTCCAGAACTCACCGCTCAGATGTTATATGATGAAGAGTTTCATATCAACTTGGTTAACAAATGGGTAAAGGAATATGAGACGATAAACAAATTATCAAAAATGGCATTTAAAGAAAATATTCAATTAGAACCAAAAGATTTTATAAATCAGATTCTGTTAAAATCATTTATAGAATTAGGTGGTCAAAACCAGGTATTTGAACTTATTGAGGAGATTAGAAAAAAAGGGCAGTTTAAAAGACCAGAATATGCCAGCAGAACGAAAGCAATGGTAAAGGACCTCTTCCAACTAGATAAACTAACAGAATCAAGCGATTTAATAGAAGAACTAGACAAAAAAATTAAACAGGTCAAGGTTTATTACAGGTAGTTAATTAAAATGTGCTTATAATAAGGTGTTTTCTATGACAGAAACTGTCAAATCTTAGCAACGGTATAAAGTCAATACCTCCTCAACCAAAAAATGTAAAATATCAGGGTAAAGTAAATTAACCTTTAAAACTTTAACTGAGCAAAAGATAATAATTTAAGTTATTCTCCTTTGCTCTTCAATTAAAACACTTTTAAAGCCTTGTCTTGATTTTCTCGATCTATCTGCATTATTTTATCCCAAATTTCTAAATTAGCACTCCTTAGAAAAACATTTATATCTATCGTATAAGATAGTCTATGGCCAGTAACAACCAAATTTATTTGCTTGTTACCAATTGTCCATCCAGCAACTGTGTATTGTTGTTGGTCATCATAAGCTACCCACGACTTTAAACCATAATTGAATTGTGGATTGCCATATTTAGCAGTTAACAATTCTATTAATGAATTGAATTGAGGCCATGCATCATAATCAAATTTATCATAATGTATATTTCTTCCATTTATTTCTACATAATACAAAAGACCATTATAGTAATCTCCTCGGACTTCATGAAATACATACTTACCTAAATGGCGAAAATAAGAATCAGCTTCATAAGCGGTTTCCTTGTAAAACTCCTCGACTTCATTCTCAAACTCTTTTTTATTTATTCCAAATTTGATGTTGGCAAAAGCCTTGGATTGTTCAAGTACTGCCAGGCTGTCTGTAATAAACTTTTCATTTAGAAGTTTCGCGTTGTTGATCGAATCTCTAGTCAGTTTTTGTCTATTGTCAGATGTTTTTATTTTTAGATCTGGGCTAACATCCCGACTTAAAAAGTACCAGAAAACACCAAGAAACAAGATTGTAATAATAGCTGAAATTGCAGTAATCCTATTCATCTCAATACTCAAATTAGAAATCAATCCAAACCCAAGATTGAAGGGTAAAAAAATAGCGTGGGGTTTGAGCTATATCCGATCCGAGGCTCTGACAAAGCCCAATACCAAGATACGCACAACTGCACCCACGCCGTAGCATGAGCATCAGCCTGATTGATCTTGTGGTATGAGGAGAAACTGTCAGATTTCGGATACCAAGAAAAATTAGCTAACGCTAGTAATATTTTTAAATCACATTACAAATATAGTTTTTTTTAGATTTACTCATTAAAAACCTTCTTCCAGGAGTCAATTTTATCAATTTTAAATTACTCATTTCCCCGACAATTAAGTTTTGATATCCATATTTGAGATGATTAGCCTTAGGTCATTTTTTTACAATCGTACTTTTCTGACTCTTAAGGAGTTTAGCCTTACTTTTCTTACTCTTAAGTAGTATTTTAGTAGTTGGTTTGAAAAGTATACATTTGCAAAAGAAGATAGTCGGCTAAACAAACTAAATAATGACCGGTAAAGAGCTATTTTATCAGATCACAAAAAGAGGTGATAATGCTGGCTATGATACACAGATAAGAAGTTATGCACAAGATCTAAGGACAGCCTTATTTATCGTAGGACCAGAAGAATTATTTCAGGCTTTGGAGGAGGCACAACGAACTAAAAAAAGGATTGAACTTATTTCAAAAAATGAAGAGATTGGGTTTGAAGATATTTGCTGCGAGCCGCATGGGATTAGGCTGGTAGATAAATAATTTCCAATGCACCAAATATCTAAAATTGTTACAATAAATTAGATAGGCTATAAACCCAACAACAAATACAGCCTGTTATTGAAAATTATCTTACAGATTTGAATTATTTTTGATGTAGGTGATTATCTCAATTTAAACTCATCTATCAACAATGACAGATCTCCCAACAATACTAATGGCTTATGAAGACACGTTAAAAATTCTTCAAGAAAACTTTCCTGAAGATGTTTATTTAAATGCGTCTACTGACTTAAAAACAACGGCTAGGCATGAAAACTTAATGGTTGAATTGTTTCAATTCTCTTATGTCAACTTAGAGGCTTTTTCAGAAAGATTTAAAATAAAACCCTCATTAATATACCTTACAAATGAACTAAAATTTTCTGCTGAAGGTGGCCATGATCACGGCTTTTTTTTCATCAAGATTCCTAAACACTTAATACTGCGATTATTTGAATTAATAGATCCCAATGAATGGGTTATGAAATTGGATTTAGATTACGTTAAGCTAAATCTTAATTTCCTTGCAAATAATTTTCTTACTCTACAAGGCATGATGAAAGAGAGTGTTAATAAGTTCGTCTTTTTTCATGAAAAATGCCATATGATACACCGAAGAAAGCTGAAGGACGAAAAAGGCATTTTAGGATTAAATCTTGACTCCCATGACAAAAGTAAGTTTAGCATTTTTCTTCATTGTTTAGAGTTAAACGCAGACCAATATGCCACCTATGAATTACTCGACAACTTAGTAACTTTTTACATCCACAAGTACTATAAAGCAACCAGAGATCGCAAAGGTGTTAGATTGATTCTCATTTGTGTTTTAAGCTCGGTTTTTGTTTTATTTACATTGCTATTTAAAAAAAGAATTGAAAAGGCTTTTTATACTGACCAAGGATCTCATCCACATCCAGTTATTAGAATTCTTGAAGTCTCAAAAACTGTCGTGTCAGAACTAAATAATAGTCTGCCTTACGTATTCCAGACCTTTGAAGAAATAGAGCCGTTCGACTACAAGGACATTTTTGAAGAATGTCTATTTGTAACCAGCCAAATAACGTCCAAAGAGGTCGGATTCGACATTAAAAATGAGTTCTTTGACATTCTAAATGCAAAAGAAACGGAGATTAATAGTTATTTGAAACTTATGGAAGATTATTCAAAAACTGAGTCAGTTTTATTTAGGAGAGGTGAATTTTAATCTTCAATTCAGGAAGTGCGTTATACTGAATTAAGTGACCTAAAACGTCTGCACAACTTTTATTTATTTTGCCTTTATAACTTAATAAAGCTAGGTAATGCCAGGTGAAGACCTCTTTCATAAAATCACAAACAAAGGGGATAATGCTGGCTATAATACCCTGATAAGAGGTTATGCACAATATCCTATGTACAGCCTTATTTATCGTTGGTCCAGAAGAATTGTTTAAAGCTTTGGAGGAGGCCCAACGAACTAAAAAAAGAATTGAACTTGTTTCAATAAATCAAGAAGTCGGATTTGAACATATTTTTTGTGAACCATACGAAATTAGGCTAGTTGACAAACTAGCTAGTATTGTTTTTTAAGCGAAAGCTTTCTAGAATTATATAAAATAAGCTACTCCTCTATTTTAATTCTTTCTTCTGTACCATTTTAACAGGGTTATTCTTAATTGGTTTTCGCTTGTCAATATATTTAACTTTTACACCGGTAATGTTGAGTTCAGTAACATTGAATTTATCTTCTTCTACGTTACCTATCTCAAGATAAATTTCAATTTCTTCTGTACGGTTAAAATTCTTTATAATAAACTCACACTGATTTTGCTTAGAATATATCTTCCCTTTGGGAATATCGTGCCCAGCTTTTGAATATGATTTCCATTTAGTTACTATTGATTTTGGCTCAAACTCAAAGACAATTTTTATCTGACCAATATCGATATTGGTACTATTGTTTATTATAAATTTCTTAGAATGTAGGTTATTGTGAGTTTGATCCCCAAATGAAATTGGAAGTTTACTTATTATTTCGTCTTCGATATAAAAACAATTCAGTTTTTGAATTTTATTTTTAGACTTACTAACGAAGTGATTAAATATTGCCCCAGCTAATCCACCAGAAAAGAATGTGACTATTAGTTTTAAATTTTCCTCCATACTAATAGAAATTAATTTGAGCCTGATTAGCTATCATTTCATAAGATCCAAACCTGGCTTTGAGTTTTTGCTCAGAGCACCATTTTTCAACAATACTTTGATCAGCTTTTGGAACAAGAAGGTAAAGAGTAGGACCAATTTTTGAAAGTGGCTCCCACTTGTCAAAAAGCGTTTGCTTTTTTAAATGGGACTTTATCACAATTTCAACAATGAATTCTATTTCAGTTGATCCTTTCTTCGTTAAAATTACATCTGGGTATAAATCGCCTACAGCAAATTCTCTTACACTAGTTCTATCATTTAGAAATTTGTCATGATTATCGGTTCGTAGTCCATCGAATAGACTTTTTAAAACTATTTTATATATTTCTTTTTCCTCCATTCAATTAATTAAATTTTGGTTTATGATCAAAAGTATTATTTTTTTCGTATAAACAAGAGTTTTACAAATAAAATTATCCAAGGTGAGCCAACAATTTTCAGCTATCTAACTGATAAACAATTAGTACAATCGCAATTTAGTTAAAATCCATCCCATATTCTATATTAATCAAACCATGTGATTTCGGTTCACTAATTTTGGCAATACTTAAATTTACACTTTCTTGAGTTACCAACTTATCGGGCAACCCGTTAAAAAAATATCGCTCTTCAATAGTTTTCCCCTCGTCTGTTTTAGTTTCATAATTCATTTCAGTAATTTTAGGCTCTGCATAAATAGAGTTCTTGTTTCTCGTAATGTAGAGATGATTCTTAGCTCTTGTCAACGCGACATAAAGCAATCTTCTATCTTCTTCAATTTTATCTAAATCTCCAATGGACCGGGAAGAAGGGTAAATTGACGGTGTCACATTCAATACAAAACAGACATCAGCCTCTAATCCTTTTGCAGAATGAATTGTTGAAATTATAACCTGATCTTTACCTTCATATTTATCAATTCTAGATTGGTTTAATGTTGGAGAGCTATTAATGTTAATAGAAGAGTCAAGTATACTCTCATTTATAAAATCTCCCAGAGTAGAATAGCTATTCGCTAAGACTTCTAACACTTCAAAATCTGGGCGTCTTTTCGTTTCCCAATCTTCCTTATAATTTATTGATAACCGTTCTTCCATTAGCTTAAAAGCCCCAGTGAGTGCTTTTGAAACATTTAATTTACCTTCCTCTACAGCCTCCAAAATATTAGAAATTGTTGGATTACCGTCATCAAATTTCACAACCTTCATGCATTCTATACACTCATGGATATCGCTTAATGATAACAACTCATTTATACATCTTGATGCCTTTACTTCTCCTATTCCCGCCCAAATTGTCAGAAACCTCATCCATGCAATCTCGTCATAAATATTATTTACTACTCGTAGTACTGACATAACATCTTTGATATGAGCTGATTCCATGAACTTTTTACCCCCATAAGTCACATACGGTATTTTCCTCTCAATAAATACTGCCTGTATTTTTTTTGTCAAAGATTGATAACGGGCTAAAACTAAATGATCATTATAACATTTATTATTCTTTGTAAAATTGTCAATTATTTTATCTGCGACCCAGTTTGCTTCTTCCCATTCATTTGTCACATTCAAAATTTCAGGAATAACTCCTTTTCCTCTGACCGCCCTCAATCTTTTATTGTAATTAATTTGTGACTTCTCTAATAGCCAATTTGATAAATCTAAAATTTCCTGAGTTGACCTGTAATTATCTTCCAATCTACATACTTCAGAATTTTTCACTCGTTCACCAAATAAGTATACATTCTTGAAATCCGCACCCCTAAATGAATAAATAGATTGTGCATCATCACCGACACAGAATAAATTACAAATGTTTTGTAGTGGTTCTAATAATTCCCATTGCAATGGATTTGTATCCTGCATTTCATCAATAAGTATATATTCATATTGAGACCCAATAAGTATCTTGGCTTGATCATCTATTTTCAAACGGTTAGCAACTATCTGTAAAATATCATCATAGTCTAAATAAGCCCGCTCTCTCTTTTTCCGTTCATATGACAAAAGAATAATCTCCAATTTTGATTTTAAAGAAATGATCTTTTCTTCTGCCTCTTTCTCATTGGAATTATTAAATAATTTACACCTAATCGTTTCTGACAGATTCCTTTTGGTATTTCTTCCAAATGAGTACAGGTCTAATAGATCTCCTGGCTTTATACGTGACCCTTCAAATTCTACATTCTTATTCCCACAAACTATTTTTATCAAACTCAATTGATCATCTTCATCAATTATTGTAAATTTTTTCAACCCAAAAATAGAAGGGTAACGTGTTAATAATTGGTTGCACCAGGAATGAAATGTGGACCCTTTTAAAGCCTTTACTTGTCCTTGATACAAAGAAGATTTAACTCTAGAAACAATCTCACTAGCGGCCTTTTTGGTAAAAGTTAATATTTGTATTTTAGATGGATCTATGCCACAAGCAATGAGATAACTAGCTCGTGAAATAATAGTTTTTGTCTTTCCCGTCCCAGCCCCTGCTAGAACAAGCAAATGCTTGCCCTCAAAAGTTACTGCCTTCTTTTGTGACTCATTTAAACTACTGAAATCCATATGTGAAGTTTTTTAACATTTCCTGCTTGCAGCTAGCTCAATAGTAGAATGAGACCTATGGCTACCTAATTCCACTAAATTCAATTAACCACAATTCACCACTCAATTAAGTAAATACTACTTATCAAATTATCAAACATCATGCCTTATGTATATATGTAATTAGCAATCAGTCTGAAAACCACATACTTTTCTGATAAAAAATAGGGGAATTCTAGTTCTTCTCAAAATAGGGACTAAAAAGGGACGATTTATTTTAAAACAACATCCCGTCAAAGGAAAATAAGGGAAAAGAAAGAAGAGTGTAACATGCTAATTTACTGCACATTACACTCTTCTTTTTTGTTGTTTGTTTTGCTCTTATTTGAGCAAAATGTACCGGGGACGGGAATCGAACCCGTACGGACATTACTGCCCACAGGATTTTAAGTCCTGCGTGTCTACCAGTTCCACCACCCTGGCGTACCTGAAAAAAAAAGCCCCTTGGAAGGGGGCTGTCAGTTTTCAGAGCAGAAGACGGGTCTCGAACCCGCGACCTTAACCTTGGCAAGGTTACGCTCTACCAACTGAGCTACTTCTGCTTGTCACATCCTTTTGTCGAATGTGGGTGCAAAGATATGGCGCGTTTTTTTATATGTCAAGACCTCCCCCTAAAAAAATCAATTTATTTTTAATTCATGTCCGTTCTTTCCCGCTCGCATACTACTTTTGTCTAAATTTTTGACCATCCATCTATGAGCAGACAAGCGGACTTCTCCAAAAACCCTGACGGCCTGTTGCCGGCCATCATCCAGGACAACCTCACCGGCAAAGTCCTTATGCTGGGTTATATGAACAGGGAGGCCCTCGAAAAAACGGAGAAGGAAGGCGTCGTCACTTTCTACAGCCGCAGCAAACAACGACTCTGGACCAAAGGCGAAACCTCATCCAATTTCCTGCGCACAGAGCACATCGCCGTGGATTGCGATTCTGACGCCCTGCTTATCAAAGTAACTCCCGATGGCCCCACCTGCCATACCGGCGATGATACCTGCTGGCAGGAAACCAATGACGGCCGGGTGCTTTTCCTGAATTACCTCAAGCACCTTATCCGCGGCAGAAAGCAAAATCCTTCTGACACCTCTTACACTTCTTCCCTCTTTAAGAAAGGCGTCAACAAGATTGCCCAGAAGGTCGGAGAAGAGGCCGTAGAGTTGGTGATTGAAGCCAAAGACAGCAATAAAGACCTCTTCCTGGGCGAGGCCGCCGACCTGCTGTTTCACTACCTCATCCTGCTCGAAGAAAAAGACATTGACCTCGACGAGGTGATCAATACGCTCATAGCAAGACACAAAAAATAAACAACATCATGATCAACTACCTGATTCGGCTTCTCATTTGCGGTGCGGTGGTTTACCTCCTCCCCAACTACCTTAAAGGCATCTACGTGGATACCTTTTCAACGGCTTTCATCGTGGCCCTCGTCATGAGTATTCTCAATAACTTTGTCAAGCCCGTTCTGAACCTGATCGTCATTCCGATCACCATCATGACACTCGGCCTCTTTTATTTTGTCATTACCGTGCTGATGGTTTACCTCTGCGAATACCTGATCGACGGCTTCCGGGTGGAAGGATTCCTTATCCCATTGCTTTTCAGTTTTATACTGTCTATTGTAAACAGCATTGTCGGTGCTTTCCAGGAATGAGAAAAGCAGGAAAAATGGTGGCTATATGCTGGTTTGGGCTATCGCTTTGGGCCTGCGGCAACACAGAAAAAACAGATCTCGGAACACTGGACGCAACGGCCTTCCGCAAAGACCGCGGAGGTTGTGAACATATCCGTGATAAAATGACCGAAAACATCAGGCTCAATAGAGACAAGCTGCTGGGGCTGTCGGAAAATGAACTGATCAAAGCCCTGGGCAGGTATGATTTTCAGATCCTGGACCGTAAAAATGAGAAGATCTTTATCTATTATCTCGAAAAAGGACCTCAGTGTGAATTCATCCAGAACCCCTCGGAAGCCCTGAGCATGGCGGTTTACCTCAACTCTGTCAGTCTGGTCAAAGAAGTTACTTTTCAGAAGGGAAAGCCCTGATCATTTGGAAGCATCACCGCAATAGCGGTCGTAAAGCTCTTTAGCCTTGGCTTGCTGAAGATAAACAAGCTGCTGATAGTCTTTACAGGCTTCTTCTCGCTTTCTGAGTACAACATAGGCCGCAGCCCGCTGATAATAGGCCTCGACATTCATAGGGTTAAAGCTGATGGCTTTGGTAAAGTTCTGCTCAGCAAGCCTGGTTTGCTTATAGTTCATATAATCCTGCCCGATCCTGAGATATTCATTAGAGTAACTCAGAGAATCAACCCCCGCAGCGGCTGCCTGATCGTCTGTCCATCCGAGATTCAGGTTAAACTCCACCTCTGCAGCGACGGGTTTGCCACGGAATTCCGCCGAAACCCACTTACCCTTCGTCTGGGCCACTGCCTTTTCCAGACTTTTGTCAAATCTTTCGTTAGAACTGGCCACCACCCTGATCCCGGCCACGTCTCCGGTTTCGGTCACAACAAATCTGACCACGAACCCTCCCCTCCTGAATTCCGAAAAATTAAATTTCTCTACAATGAAGTCCAATGCGGAACGATGGGTATCCAGAAACAGCGGCTCAATTCTGCCGGGTTCATAGATAAACACCTCACGACCGTTTTTAGCAAGGTAAGACTGGGGTGTGTAAGTAAGATCAAATAACTTTTTCGGGATAAAAGAAATTTTAAGCGGATGGTCTACCAGTTCTCCTTTCAGCTGGTCAGCCACCAGCTCCACATCCGAAAGCGTGATGATCTTCAGCGACAACCCACCCCAGGAAAGTACACTGTCTGATAAGGTATAACGTTGCTTTACCGTCTTGCTGTTGAAAGTGATCATTATCGAATCGGCTGAAAGAAATCTCAGGTCAAACCGGGCTTCTCTTATCTCCGGATCGTATACTTTGCTTCCATCAACCAGGGAGATATCTGATGCCGTCCATGAACCTGTCAGCTGTTTCCTGACAGCTGTTTGGGAAAACACAGATGAAGCGCTCAGCAGCGCTATCAGGAAAACCAATTTCTTCATTTTAAGTCGTTTAAATATTTTCTGGCGTACTCCACCCAGTCATACTCATTATCCGGAATGATAACGTCCGGCTTAATTCCTATATTATCAATGGGCGCCTCGGGAAGACGCGGACTGACAGCAAGTGCATAAGCCAGTCTCCAGCCAAAGCAAGGCATCCCCAGGTCTCTGACTTCTATAAAGTCGGCCAGCCCCTTGGTATTTTCACCCATCAGGATGGTCTTGCGACTCTGTCTGGCTTCAAGGCACAGGCTTTCTGCCGTACTTGCCGTATTTTTATTGACTAAAATTACAACTTTCTTCGGTCCGGTCTGCGCAGGAAATGAAAAAATTTTATCCGGCCCGTCTACCGTCTTCCCTAAATTTTCTTCTACCCTCCTCACCACCTGTCTCAGTTTGGGCTCCAGTGTCTCCCTGAACTGTGGGTAAGATTGTATGGCTTTCAGTTCATGCCTCAGCAGAAGGAGATTCTCCTGTGTGGCCCTGAATTTCCCGCCCTTCCTTACTATATCGCCCTGAGCAATAAACGGAAAAAGGGGAGTAAACACATTCTCATCTCCGCCAGGGTTATTTCTCAGGTCGATGATGAGGTTTTCAGAGCCGGAGATAACGGCCTGATTGCGCTTTACCAGGTCCTCTATCAGCAAATCAGCTCCAGCCAGTGTGAAAGGAGGCAGCGTGATCAATGTATTACGGTCATCCAGCTTTTGAACACGGTAATCCCGTATCTGATATTGAATTTCATCTTCTGTTACGGATTCCTGCGGAATCGGAAACACTTTCGAGAACCGGTATATCCCTTCCATCACCAGCACATTTTTAACGAGCCGGCTCAGTGTCTCTTCCTTTGTGAAATCGGCATAATAATAGGTGGTCCGGAATTTCCCGGGACTCAGTTCATTCAATACAAATTTGGTTTTCCCGGCCAGCCAGAGCTGGTCCCTTTTTACCAGCAGAAATCCATAGTAGACACCCGCCTTTTTCTCGTCTCTGACAATACCCAGCCGGTAAGACTGATCATCACTCTCCCAAACCCCCTCCACCGCTGCCGGCGCACCTGCAGTAAGATAGGCAGTAAAGACCTGCTCCGAGGTATAGCGTTGTAAAGATACCGCTGCAGCCCTGGCTGACACCACCTGAGGCGGCTCTGCTTCTTCAACAGGTATCTGGGTATTGATAAACAAATGTCCGTCGCGGAAGAAAGCCAGCCACTCATTCAACACTTTGAGACAGACAGCAGGGTCGCCAATACCTTTGGACCGCGTCCTTACACTGGCGGAAAGCGCATCAAAATCAGCCTGATTGCCGGGTTGTACCTTGAGGGACCATCCGGCATAGTTGTCTTTCACTTTCTGGTACATTTCGTCGAAATTCCGCTGGCAGTCACAGGTCTGCTGGGCATATCCCGGTAAAGCACACAAAAACAACAGCATGTAAAAAATTCTCTTCATAATAGTTTTCAACCGATGATAAGAGAGAGACTCACCAATATCATGCCTTTTTAGGGATCTTTCAGATATTTTCTTCCCCGGGAAGTTCAAGTTGCCGGATAGGAGCCACAGCATTCCCTGCTATTCCCCGTATACTTCCGTACATATCTATGGTATTACCGATCACTTTTTCGATCTGCATTTCGCGCTCTTTCCAGATACGCTGCATGGCTCGCTTTTCCCTGTCAAGTTCTGTCCTCAGGTTAGAAAACCCTTCAACAATCGCTTCGATCTGCTGACGAAACTGTGATCCGGTCAGGAAGTTGTAAAGAAGCGACATCTTATCGGCTTTATTTTCCTCAGAGGACCGCACCATCTGGCTCCTGACCAGAATTTGTCTCAGCACAAAAACGAGGCCGTTAACTTCCTGGTAGTTGCAGATCCAGACACCCTCTTTCTGCCCGAAACGGTCCATATCTTTGGGCATGGTCTGGGTGACAAGTACTGCCAGTTCGGCTCCGGTCTGACGCTGGTCTTCCCTGAGTTTCTCTATCCAGTCATTGGAGAAGTTCTGCGTGCGCTTGCTTTCAAAAATGATCTTCCCGCACGATTGTCCGAATTCGTTGATAACGGTCTGTACCACATCAGCTCCCCTTATCCCCTTCCCGACTTCCTCAATAAGATCATACAGATAAGTGCGGCGGAGTATCTCTTCCAGCCCCAGTTCCTGTACTTCTCCCTGAAGCTGCATGGAGCCCTGCTCAGCCTTCCGCTGCATCTCCTTTACCAGGTTCATCTGGGTCTCCAGCTTTTTCTCGTATTCTTTCCTGACGAGCTCAAATTCTTCATCCTTCCGCTTTTTGGCGGCCTCCTCAATCTCCCTGGCCCGTTCCAGCATTTGTTTTTCAAGCTGAATTTTGAGCTGCTCCTGCTGAAGCTTGAGCTCGTTTTCTTTCCGCAACAACTCCAGCTCCTTCTGCTGCCCTTCCAGAATCAGCTTCTGCTTTCGCTCATTGTCTTCCCTGAGGGCCTGCAGAACGGCCATGTTTTTCTCTTCTGTCTTCTTTTGCGCTTCAGTAAGTGCTATTGACCAAAGTTTTTTCTTTTCTTCCTGCTCAAATAACCGCTTCTCCTCCTGCAACTGCTTTTTGTACTCCTCTATGCGAACGGCATTCTGCTTTTCCTGCTCTTCAAGCTTCTTTTTCAGCTCAATGTCCAGGTGTTTCTGCAGTGCTTCTCCCGCATCGAAAACGTGTCCGCAGTTCGGACAGGTGGTCTGGTTGGTTTTCATCATTCTCTTATGGTCGCAACTGTTTGTCTCAGCCTCCGTAGGCTACCGCAGTCTGTTTCTGATTTCCTAATCCTTCAATACCGAGTTCTACCACATCACCGGGTTTGAGATAGACCGGCGGCTTGAAACCCAGCCCGACACCCGCGGGAGTTCCTGTCGAAATCACATCACCCGGCAGCAGGCTCATGAAGTTACTGAGGTAACTCACTACAAACGGCACATTGAATATCATATCGCTGGTGTTGGAGTCCTGCAGACGGTTTCCGTTCAGGTCAAGCCATAGGTGCAGGTTATTGGGATCTGCCATTTCATCTTTAGTAGCCATAAACGGCCCCAAAGGCGCAAAGGTATCGGCCGACTTACCCTTCACCCACTGACCGCCCCTTTCAATCTGAAACTCGCGCTCGCTGTAATCATTATGAAGACAATATCCGGCAATATAGTCAAAGGCCTCATCCTCGCTTATGTAAGAAGCCTTTTTACCGATCACAATGGCCAGCTCTACTTCCCAGTCGGTTTTGACTGAATTTCTGGGAATCACCACGTCGTCATCAGGGCCGGAAAGTGCTGAGGTAGCCTTGAAAAAAACCACCGGCTCTTTAGGAATATCGGCACCCGACTCGGCGGCGTGTTTGGCATAGTTAAGTCCTATACAAATGATTTTAGAAGGACGCGCCACGCAGGAAGCAAGTCTTTCTCCTTCGCCCACTTCCGGGCAGTTGGTTTCATGCTCTTTCAACCATGCGGTCAGCCTGGTCAGGCCGTCCGTGGCGAAAAATTTCTCATTATAATCTTCTCCGAAAGCAGAGACATCAATTTTTTTTCCTGATGGAAGGATCACGCCGGGTTGTTCGTTTTCCGGAGATCCGAATCTGAATATTTTCACGGATGTATTGTTAATATATTGAATAATAGTTTTTCAGCGGTCAGTTGTTCAGCTTCACAAATCCCCCGTCAATAAGGTAATCGGCGCCGGTGATGAACGAAGCTTCATCAGAGGCCAGATAAACGGCCAGTCCACCGATTTCTTCAGGCCTTGCCATACGGCCGATGGGCTGTGTTTTTGAAAGCTTTTCAAACATCTCTTTCTCCTGTCCGGGGTAATTTTTCTTCAGAAAACCGTCGACAAACGGCGTATGCACACGGGCCGGCGAGATGCTGTTACACCTGATATTATCTTTCAGATAATCCCTGGCCACCTGCAGCGTCATGGTATAAATAGCCCCTTTGCTGATCGAATAGGCAAACCTGTCGGGGATGCCCACCGTAGCGGCAATGGATGCCATATTGAGAATTACCCCGCCTCCATTGGCACGCATATGGGGCAACACACAATGGATGCAATTATAAACGCCCTTGATGTTAACAGCATATACTTTATCCAGATCTTCTTCGGTGGTGGTTTCAGCCGTTCCGATGTGGGCAATACCCGCATTATTAACCAGGATATTAATGGGCTGAATGGCATTGATCTTGTCAATTTTCTTTTTTACTTCCGCTTGTTTTGAAACGTCCACCTGATGACAAAATGCTTTCCCGCCATTGGCGTTGATGAGGTCGGCTTCTCTTTCAGCAAGATCGATATTCAACTCAAAGATATGGACAACGGCCCCCTGACGGGCAAAAAGTCTTGAAATCTCCAGCCCGATTCCACTGGCGCCACCTGTAATAACCGCTACTTTCTTATTTAATCTGAACATGTTTCCGGATGAATTAACTGAGTCAAAATTAACAGGCTTTTAAAGAAGAAAAAATAAAAATCTGTTACTTTGTAAAAAACACCTTATTCAACCTATGGGATCTCGTCTTAAGGATAAAATTGCTCTCATCACCGGAGGAGGCCGCGGAATCGGCGCTTCCATCGCCCTTGGATTTGCTTCAGAAGGAGCCGACATACTGCTCAACGAAATGCCCGGAGCCGACTATACCGAAGACCTGGCCGTACAGATCAGGGCAATGGGCCGGCAATGCCGGATTTATTATGCCGACATTTCTTCTGTAACCGACATACGGAGGATGTTCCGGCTGATACGTGAAGACTTCGGGAAACTCGATATTCTGGTCAACAACGCCGCCATTACAGGATGGAGCGACTTTTTTGACACCTCAGAGGAAATATTCGACAGGGTCATGAACACCAATGTCAAAGGAACGCTCTTCTGCTCAATTGAAGCCGCCAAACTGATGAAAGAGCAGCAAAAAGGCAGTATTATCAATATCTCTACCATCTGCGCTGCCCTGAGTGTAAGGAATCTCATCACTTACTCGACCAGTAAAGGAGGCATCCATGCCATGGCAGAACAGATGGCGGTAGAACTCGCACCCTATGGGATCAGGGTCAATACCTTCGGCCCCGGCCCGATCAATGTAGAACGAAATCTTGCAGAAGACCCTGACTACCGTACTAACTGGGGCAGGATGGTGCCCATGGGTCGTACAGGTGAGCCGGAAGAGATGGTAGGTCCGGCTTTGTTCCTGGCTTCGGACGAATCAGCCTATGTTACCGGGCAGTTATTTTTCGTTGACGGCGGATGGAGTGTTCAGGGCAGAATCCCTGAAGAAAGCATGAACAGCCAGCTTCGTAACAGCAAAAATTAGTCTGAAAAAAAATCAGATCATTTTTTTGGCCCTTGCTATTTTTTAAATACTTTTGCAGTCCAATTGAAACGGAGATTATAGCTCAGTTGGTTAGAGCGTCGGATTGTGGTTCCGAAGGTCGTGGGTTCGAACCCCATTAGTCTCCCTCAGAAAGCGTGCTGGTAACAGGACGCTTTTTTATTTTCTAAACCCTTCCGACGGATTGTAGTTCCGAAGGTCGGGGCGGTGCGACGACTCGCTTCGAACCCCATGAGTCTCCCTCAGAAAGCGTGCTGGTAACAGGACGCTTTTTTATTTTCTAAACCCTTCCGACGGATTGTAGTTCCGAAGGTCGGGGCGGTGCGACGACTCGCTTCGAACCCCATGAGTCTCCCTCAG
>VFQQ010002320.1_pt1 | contig 21943 bp, 39 predicted proteins | sample 3512341 | NCBI WGS metagenome assembly VFQQ01 (sample SAMN10412373, study PRJNA504923) | tailings metagenome | isolation source: Relicate 2 Philex TSF1 revegetated site | place: Philippines: Tuba, Benguet | collected 2017-08-29 | reverse complement strand
TGACCGCCCGTACGGCCGCTCGTGCGCCTCCCGCCCGCCCAAGTACCAGGACAAGTGCTGCAGCGAGAAAAACCCGTGAGTGCAGTTTGCTGTCCTCCAACTGGCATTGTTTTGAGGCTTGAGATGGGTTCGGGACTGTTGCTCACAAAGCACCAGGACAAGTGCTGCAGCGAACAAAAACCGCCGTGAGCTTGCGTGCCTTGCAGCCCTGCCCGGTCTGTCCCGCCTTGTCGCACTCTGCTTTGCGGTTAGACACTTGCGCATTTCTGCTCCAACTCGTCGTGTTTGCTCCGCCGGCCGTCCCGCAGGTGGACCGACAAGAAGGCGTGCTGGGCATGGACCACCGGCTCCTGCAAGCATGTGTCCTGGAAGTACCGCAAGCAGTGCTGGTGAGCAGTGAATTTGACCGTCAAATAAATAATCAAGGACGAAGGAACTCCGAAACACCATTTGTGGCTGTTGCTTAGCAGCAAGGTGCGACGGGCCACACATTTATCCGCCCGCCTCTGCTGCCTCACCCCTTAGCCAACCTCTGGGGCCCCCCTTCTTGCGACCCCGCTCTGGTGCAGCTTCGGCAAGTGGCCTGGCACTGACTGGTACTGCGACTCCCAGCGCTGGCGTCCCGACTCGTGCGCGTCTCTGCCGCCCGACTGCCGCGACGCATGGTGAGGGTGCAAGCTTTTGGGCAGCAGCGCCGTGGGTTAGAGGCTATTTGTTTAAGCCTTTTGGCTAGGCAGTTGAGGGCTGCGCTTCGGCCTTTCAGAGCTCGGGCCCGATGCTGCACTGCCAATCGCCCACGCACCCACCCACCCACCCACCTCCTGTCTCCAACCCCTTGACAGCTGCGCGAGCAAGGACCCCTGGACGGACCCGGTTGCCTGCAAGGCCTGGCTGCCGTGGGGCGACTGCCGCAAGTGCTCCACCCCCTGGTACCGTTACTCCTGCTGCGACAACAAGCCGTGGGGCAGCCCCGGGTGCCGCTCGGACGACTGGGAGGACCACAAGCACGGCCCCATCGTGGGCGCCACGTGCGGCAGCCGGTGAGGGCAGGCCTCGGGTGTTGGGGGCGGGGCGGGGGCTTTTTAGGCTAGCTAGTCAGCCGTTTGCAGGGTTGTCGGCACGCAAGTCTGCGGGGGCAGGCAAGGTTTGTGGGCAGGCAGAGCAGTCGCGCAGACTCCACACCAAACTTTGTCTCATGTTTGCATGCCGGCAAGATCAGTTCATATGCCTTCACCTGCGTGACAAATTGTCCATTACAACCCTTGCTGTGCAGGCCGCCCAAGGACCGCGACGCCTGCTGCTCCATGCTGGTTGACCCCAGGCAAGCAGACGGCGTGGTGGCATATGCGCCTTATTATGTTGCCCCTGCTGCCGCCCTGCTGTGCGGCTGGTTGTGGTACGGGCCTGCCTTGCTGCTTGCTCTGCCATGCGTGGCCATCTTGCTCCTCTCTGCAGTGCAGTGCCGGGCCCACCTGCCCACGCCCTCTGTGCCCCCCCCCCCACTTCAAAATGTTGCCCAACGGGGACAGTTGATTAGCATGTGGGCGCGCCGCAGCGTTCCTGCCGCATTAAATTCTGCCTCAGGGCACTGAAATAAACGTTTTTAGGCCGGGGAGGGTCCCGGAGAGGGGGCGACACGCCCGCCGCATGGTCGGCCGGGCCGCACAGTGCGCTTTTTGCGCCGCTGCAATACCAAAAGGCCTTCAATGCATGTCAAAATACATTCCAGTATAGCGGCAGGGGCTGCCGCCGCCGCCGATTGCTGCCGCCTAGGGCGGGCGGCAGGCGGCGGCAGCTGAGGCTTGGGAGCGGCAGCATGACTGGCAGCCCCGCTGGGGTTGGCAATGCTGCTGCACTTCGCCACTTTGCTGCCGGGTCCAGAAGCTCTGCCAGAGGCCAGTGGCAGGCCTTGCACAGGTCCACCTGGGCCTCTGCGCAGCGGCGGCGGCGGCGGCGGACGGTGACTGCGACAAGCTGCTGGAGCGGCAGGCCCTGCCCGGGTGGGCCCCACAACTCCTAGACCAGCTGCTATGGGAGTAGGGTTCCTGCCTGAAAACCTACTGGTGCTGCAGCTGCTGAAGGCAAGGCTGAGCAGGGGCGGGCGTGTGGGCTGCCGCCGGGTGCGAGCGGCAGGGTAGCGCCGCCCTGGCGGCAGCGCCGCCCTGGCTGCCCTGCCACTGCAGGAAGTTCTATTTGACTGTTTTCACAGTGATCAGCTCCAGCAGCTGCCAAAAGCACTTCCAGCAGCCCGGTTAGAGTGCTCTCCTGGCTGTCTGCAGGCTGGCCGGTAGTGATTGTCAGCCTGCCCTGGAAACGACACAGTGCGGCGGCGCGCCGCGGCTGAAGCCACTAGAGACTGTTCGGAACAGCGCTACAGAGCGAAAAGCGATCGAGGGGCCTGGGCCTTGCCGGCCGCCGGGAGGTTGCGCGGCCCTGCGCCCTTGGGCCGTTTTCGGCTCTGTAGAGCCCTAAAGGGCCGCGCCGGGAGAAAATTGCGCGAAAAACCAGAGCGATCGGTGCCTGTTTGAGGCCAGGCTCACAATCACCGCCCCGCCGCCCGCCGCCGCCCCACGACATTTTGAAGTGGGGGGGGGGGGGGGGGGGGGGGGGGGGAAAGCCCACTTGGGGCGCCCAACCGGCATGCATTCCACAGCTGGCTTAGCACAGGCGTCGATTCCACCCAACCGCCCAGTCCTCACGACTCACCTGTTCTGCTTGTAGCCCACCAGGCGGCCATCCTGATTGAAGATGGGCACCCGGAAAGCCGCTGTGCCGGAGGGCATGCCCGCCGGGCAGGCTGAGGGCGAGCCGCCTGCCACCGGCAGGGAGGCAGCTGCAGGCGGCGCCGGAGACGTGGGCAGCGAGCGTGACTGCTGGCCAACTGTGACCGCTGCTGAGGATGCTGTCCGAGTGGGGGACAGCATGCCACGGGAGGCGGCCGCAGCTGCCGCTGCCGCAGCCATGCCTGGTGGCGCAAACGAGCCGGGAGTGGGAGGCACGCTATCGATGCACTGCGGGCTGACGGGGCGGCTGCCGCGCTCACTGCCGCTTGGCAGGGTGGACATGAAGGGGCCCGGGCTGATGGGCCGGCTATCGGTCAGCATCGTCAGGTTGGAGGCCGCCTGCAGCAGTGGGAGAGCGGTAGACACTGGTGCGCGACGTGCACGCTGTGGCACGCAACGAGTGCAGCGCTGCTCAAACAAACACCATGGTTGCAGAGATGTAACCTTCTCACCTGCAAGTTGCTAGTGGGTGTGGGGCTGGGCGAGACGCCAGCCGTGCCCGCAACCATGCTGGCCGGCGGCGTGGCAGGCAGCGCCCTGGCAGGCGGCGCCACCCGCACTGGCGGCGGCCGCGCCTGCGGCTGCGCCGCCTGCTGCCGCGACAGCCCAAAGCTGATGCTCTCGCTGCCGCCCGCGTACAGAGGGTTTTGGTGCATCACAGCGGGCGGGGCTGGGCCCTGGCTGCTGCTGCCGTAGTCGCCCGAGCTGGAGGGCAGCGAGCTGCTGCCGGCGATGCTGCCCAGCGAGGAGGCGCGGCTGAACGTGCCTCCCTGTGCCTGCGTTTGCTGCTGCTGCCGCTGGAACTGCTGCTCCTGGGCCGCCTGCCGCTGCGCCGCTGCCTGCTGGGCCGCAGCGGCGGCAGAGCTGGCTGCGGTGGGGTTGGTCGTGGCATGCACCGCTGCAGCTGGCCGGCGCAGCGGCTGCTGGTAGTGCGGCGCGGCTGCTGCTGGTTGCGGCGCAGGGCTGGTGGATGGGTCCAGCCCATGCGACGCCACTGCTGCTGGGGATGCCTGCCGTTGTGGGGACGGCGCCACGGGCGGGCTGGCGCAGGTGGCGGTGGCCGGCCTGCTGTGCGCCGCCCGGGCGTGCACATTGTACGCCGGCGGCGCCGGCTTGTGCTGCTGCGGATGCACGCCAGAGCGGCCGTGCGAGGCGGCTGGCGCTACGGTGGCTAGCTGTGCCGGAGGCTCAGGCGCCAGCATTGCGGCACCGCGCACCTCAAACAGCGGCGAGGCGCCGGCAGCTGCAGGTGCAGGCGCCGCAGTGCCTGACCGCTTCAGCAGGCCGCTGAGTGAGTCGGAGGTGGTGCGCATGGCTGCCCTGAAGAAGCCGGGCTGCTTGAGCGAGGCGGGCGGCGCAGCGGTGGCCGCCCGCGCCGCCGGCTGCCGCGCCTGCCGGCTGCCGCCATCGCCCAAGGCGCCGACTGCCGGCGTCACCGGCCGCTGGCTGGCGGCGCCCCTGTGTGCGGCTGCGCCAAACTCCCACAAGGACGGCGCATCTGTGGGTTGTGGGCAGGCGCAGCAGAGCGGAAGGGTGAGCGCTGGGCGGCCTGGCCGCGGGGACGCGGCGAGTCGGCGGCGGGTAGACGCAAGGGCGCCGGGGCCGGTGCGCCTGGCCCCAGGCGTCGGTGCGCGGGCGGCGCAGCTGCCTGAAATCACATGTTGTTCAAAACAGACGCCCCAGCTGGCCCGGGGAGGCAGGGGCGGGCACGCCACCCGTCACCGAGGGGGCCGAGAGCCCGGCGCCGAAGGGGGGGCCCACCCCGCCGGCGATCGGCAATCGCCATCCCATGACCAGAGCAGGGCCGGCGCACCTGCGGAGCTACGGGCGTGCGGGTGGAGGTCCTGCGTTCTGGTTGGCCGGCCTTCAGCCATTCCTCAGCGCCCCGGCGCCCGCTCCCAGGGCTGTTCGGGGCTCGCGTGGATCGGTGGGCGCGCGAGCAGGGGGCTGCGCTCAAGCGAGGTGGGTTTGTTGGGGAGGCGCGGCGGGCCACAGCTGATTGGGCCCCGGCCAGGAGGCCAGGCCGCCAAGTGTTGAGAATAACCTGAGGGAGGAGGACTGCTGAGACAGTGGAGCAATGCTGCTGCATGAGGTCACTGGGCCTTGCCTCTTTGGTTGCCCAAACAACCTCTACATCGCACCACAGGCGCTCTAGCAATCCCAGATCGCGGCCGGCGCCCACAGTTCACACCCCACGGGCTCAAGCCCTAGCTTCCGCCGCCGCCGCCGAGTCGCGCAGCCGAGGGAGTTGCAAGCGCAGCGCGTCTCTGCGGTGCTGCAACGTTTGTTTGCTTGGCAGTCTCTACATGCAGGTCCACCCCAGTTCCCACAGCGAGCTCCGCCTGCCAAACCCTTGCTGACCGATGCTCAGTGTGGCTGGGCGTGCAAAATTACAGCCGTACCAGCTAGCGTACTCAGGCTCACGGCACATCATATCAGCGCACATCAGTGCGAGGCCAACTGCTACCGACCCACCTCACTGCTGGCCCTCACTGCCCTCGCCGCCTGAAGCGCCAAAGGGCTTCACCAGGCCGCGCTGCATGCCCAGCTCCACAGCCGTGGCCGCAAACGCCGCCGCCAGCATGCACTGGCCCAGCGCCAGGCCAGCAGAGCCCAAGGCCTGCACTGACAGGTCCAGCCCAGCCACCAGCTCGCTGCTGCTGCCGCCGCTGGGGGCCAGCGTGGCGCTGGCCTCGCCCAGCCCGCGCACCAGGCCAAAAGCTGCCACCACACCCGCCTGCGGTTGGAGGCACATCAGAGGTGGTGCAGCAGGGTTGGATGGATGACGGGCAGCGCATGTCGAGCGCAGGTGCATAAGCAAGCTCGGCGTCGCAGCCCAATCGCTGACCTGGCGCTTTGAAAACCAAGCCACGACTATGCAGACATGCCCTGGGCAAGGGCGGCACCCTGCAAGCCGCGACTGCGCTGCCATGCCTCCATCTGCTGCTCACCTTCAGCTGGAAGTTGCCCAGGTCTTGCCTCACCGCGTAGCGGTACGTCACGCCCAGCAGCGCCGAAGCAACGCCCGCAGCCGCCAGTGAGAGCAGCGCTGCGCCCACGCCAGCACCGCCTGACAGTGCAAGCGGCAGCATGGCTGCGGCGCCGCCTGCGCCGGCGGCGGCTGCCGCCTTTGCCGACTCCAGCCGTTCCGCATCCTGTACACGATTGGTAGGAGTGCAGGATTCAGCTTCCAGATGTGCAAGCTGCAAGCGCTACTGTGGTAAGCCTTGGGCGCGCCGGCTGTGCAGCGACTGGCAGCGCCCAGCTCAACAGGCACACGCCTGCCTGCTAGCCACCTGGTGTGCGCCACACCCTCGCTGTCAAACAGTATGGGCAGCCTCACTTGCTCAAAACATGCAGGGTAGAGCCACAGCACAGCACAGCGCAGCACAGTGCTGCATAGCGCAGCATGCGCTCCGCACCTCGCTGATGTCAGCAGCCCACTTGCGCTGCGCTGCGGCGGCCGCCTCCGCCTGCAGCTGTGCGGCCTGCAGCAGCTTCTGCTTGGCTGCCACCTCCGCCTCTGCAATCAGCTGCGAGGCCGCCTCCTGCGCACGCCGCTCCCGCTGCTCTGCAGTGGCCGCTTCGGCCGCCTCAGCCTCAGCCATGGCTGCCGCCAGGCGCTGCGACTCAGCCTGCAGCTCTGCCACGCGCTGCGCCGCCTCTGTCACCCGCTGCATGCGCTCCTGGTTCGCGGGGTCGCTCATCAGCTGCTCCACAAGCGCCGCCGAGCTGGGCTGCTCCTCGGCGGGCTGCTCGCTGTCTGCAGGCAGGGGAGCGGCGGCGAGCAGCGGCGGCGGTGAGGGGCGGTAGCATCCGGTGGGCTGGCGAGCTGCTAATTGGCGTAAGCGACGCTCATTGCACCACTGGCTGCGCTTTCAGGGCCTGGCGAGCAGCAAGGGCCTATACCCCTGCGCCAGCAGCCTGTCCCGCCCACCTGACTGCTTCGCATACGTCCTGATTGACTTTATAACTCGGGTGGAACGATATGCTGCAGCCGGGCGCCGCTGGGAGCACACGCCGGCTGCAGCCTTGGGGGTCGCGGCTGCCACACAGCACAGAGCGGGCGCCATGGCGGCTGGATGAGAGCGCAGACGTGCACAAATGCAACCTGTGGGCCGCTAAGGCTGTTTGTGATGGGTCATGCGGCCGCCGCCAGCACCCACGCTGGTGCACAGGCCGGCGGGCAGTGCGGACGAGTGCATTGGCCCTCAGTGTGCCTTTGATCAACTGATGCTCGCTGTACACTGTTGAGTGTTGAGTCACCGCATTAGCATCATCCACAAAGGTCAGGCTTTGAGGCATCATTAAGGGCTGCCAGGGGTCAGGTCTGCCCCACAGGGGTTTGGGTGGCGCAAAGGACAGTCCTGGCGCCTGGCAGGGGCGCTGGCAAATGTAAGGGACAAGCATGACACGACGAACATGCTAAAAGCCAAAGCCGAAATCAAACTCCTTATCAAACGTGGTGCCGCCCTCAGCCATCTCGGTCGCCACCTCCAGCTGTGGCCGCTCGCGAGCCAGGCTGCAGATGGCGTGCAGCGTGGGGCCCGAGAGGTCCGTATACTCGTCGACTTCAATCTGCAGCCGCCGCAGTGAAGGGTGGCTGCCAGCCCACTCCCAAAACGCAGCTTGGTCCTTGCTGTACAAGCTGTTGCCAGCGAGTGCCAGGCGGGTCAGCTGAGTGGCTGTTGCCAGCACCTCGGTGCTGCGTGCCAGCACATCCAGGCCGGCTCCCAGCGAGCGCAGGCTGGCAGCCCAGGGGCCGGGCGGCAGGGGCGATAGGGGTGCCTCGAGTTCTGCCCCATAATCAACGCCGCACAGGCAGCAGCGCTGCAGGCGGCTTAGCCCGACCAGGGCAAGTGGAGTGTGGCAGCGTGGCAAATCGTCGACAATACACAGGGAGGTGAGCTGCAGGCAACACACAGCGGCAACAGAAGGGCCTGTCAGCCAGCATCGCAGAAGTGTACCGAGAAACTTGCGAGAGGACAGCAGAAGCAATGTTGCGTCTCATCTCTTCACCACCCCCGCCCATGCGGCATGCCACGACACTCACCGCAGTCAGCTGCTGCAGCGCGGCATTCACTGCTGCATGGGCTGCAGCAAGCTCCATATCGCCGCCCGCTTCAAAAAGTGTCAACTCTTGCAGGCCGGCGAGCTGGGGCAGGCAGGCAGGCAGATCTGAAATGCTCGCCAGCGACAGATGCGCCAGCTGGCCCAGCCTTGTGAGCACAGCATATCCATCAGGCTGGCAGGTTGTTCGGCCGATCACCTGCAGGTAGACATAACAGCGGGTCAGTAGTTGCACGTGTCGGGTTAGGCGCTAGTGAAGCTGACAGGAATAGCACGGCCCTGCAGCACAACAGCTGGGCCTGATTGCAGCGCGCAGTGCTTCGGACCCCTGCTTACCAGCATGCTGAGGCGGGTGAGGTCCGACAGCTGCGGCAGGATGGACAGGGTTGGCGACACATGCAATGGTCCCAATACTAAGTATGGAAATTTTTTGGCATGTTTTGAATGTGAGCGACCGCCAGCCTGCCATAATGACCATGCCGGGCTCACCTGTAACGGCAACGCTGCCCTACCGCAGCCCAGACTAAGCCGCTCCACGTTCGGGGGCAGCTGCGCTGTGCCATCCAGAATGAGAGCCGTCCCACTAAGGCTCAGCTGGGTGACCGCCGACAGGCCCTCCAGGCTGCTGCAGATGCACAGCTCGCTAACGCCGCTCAACAACTCCAGCTCGCTCAGCTGCCGCAGCGCTTCGCACCACGAGGTGACGCACAGCGCAGCGCCCATGCAGCCAAAGTACAGGTTGAGCTGCTGCAGCGACCGTGCAGCTGCCAGTGCTCCCAGGCAAGCCGCCATCTCCCAAGCGCACTCAGCATTGTTACCGAACGAGCATTGTAGGTGACAGCTGCGCACATGCCGCCCCGCAGCAGCCAAGCCGTGAGCGACGGCAGCGCAGCTACGCCTGGGCGGTGACAGCTGATGCGCTGCAGCAGCGCCGACGCGTGCGCTGCCTCGTGCCACCGCCGGCTGACCAGCGCTGCACTGTGCCTGCAGCAGGGCAGCGCAGGAGGGCAGCCAGGTTGCGGAGCAGCTGCGCCACGGTGACGGCGGCGCCGCGCACCGACCTGCACACATCAAGCGCCTCGGCGCGCTGCCACCCCATTATCACTTGTCAAGCTGCTCCAGCAGTCCCAGAATGCGCTCCAGCAGGGCGTCCGGCAGCGAAGCGAGCGAGGCTGGGGCAGCGGCAGCGCTGGGGGGGCCTTGGCGCCGGCGGGGCGCCATGGTGGGGTGCCAGGATGGGCGGTGAAAAGATCAAGGATGCGCCACGCGCGCAGGAGGCCTTCAACAATGGCCCGCCAACGCCATGTCGCCGCTCATGCTGCTGCACAGCTGCAGCTGCAGCTGCCGCCCATGGAGTGCGGTTGGCATAAGTCTGCCATTTTGGGATAAAATAGAGCCCCCCACTAATTGCATGCTAGCAGTAGATGCCACCATCTGCTTGCACCCCTACGTTGCTGCCGCCTGCCGTCCACGGCACCAATGCGCAGCCGCTGATCGCAACAAGCTCCATTTCACGCTGAGCCAGCCGCGCTCCGCCTGCCATGCTCGTTTCATGCAGAACAAATGCACTGAGCATCCTAGCCTTCATTCATTCCCCTGCATAGCCTGACTATCATATCGTGCTGCAACATTTCAGCCCCATGGCCTTCTGGCACAACCGCGCAGCAGGGTAATGTGAACACCGGTTGAGTATTTTCTACCTTGCGCATCCAACTCTGCTTCATGGATGCTGACCAACGGCATGCTACATGGATGAACGAAGCACAGCAAACAAGCTATAGCACAAACCACGAGGAAAGTAACACATGAGTAGACACATTTTCAAGACCGGCCAGTCAACACCATTAACGCTAGTCAAAGGCAAACTCTCGGTGGAACTGGCCGCCCTCGCCCACCATTGCGGATGTGATTTCCAGCTGTGGCCGCTTGCGCGCCAGGCTGATGATGGTGTGCAGCATGGCAGCTGCAACGTCGTAGCCGCCCAAGTCAATCTGCAGCTGCTGCAGCGAGGGGTGGCTGCCAGCCCACTCCCAAAACGCCTCCTCCACATCGCTCTGCAAGCTGTTGCCGGTGAGCACCAGGCGAGTCAGCTGGGGGGCCGCCGACAGCACCCCCGTGCTGTGTGCCAGCACATCCAGGCTGGCTCCCAGCGAGCGCAGGCTGGCAGCCCAGGGGCCGGGCCGCAGGGGCGCGGCCGGCACCTCAAAATCTTCGCCCTCATCCGGGTCGCAGGCTGCACTGCTGAGGCAGCAGCGCTCCAGGCGGCTCAGCCTCGCCAGGGCGGCCGGGGCCTGGCAGCGCTCGGGCTCACCAAGAATGCACAGACAGGTGAGCTGCAGGCATGGACAGAAGGAGTGTGACCAGACCTTCAGTTATCGTGCATCAGAGAATGCAGCGAGCAGCACACCCTGCCTGCCTGTGCCGTCAATGGCGCAGCGTGCGTTCAGCGCAAGCGTGGGGGCATCAAATGCCCCAAATTTGGTTTCCAGCCCCCACACCATGTTCTCACCCCAGTCAGCTGCTGCAGCACGGCATCCACTGCCGCTTGGGCCTCAGCCAGCTGCATAGCACCGCCTGATTCGTCGAGCATCAGCTCTTGCAGGCCGGTGAGCTGGGGCAGGCAGGCGGGCAGGTGGTTGGAGTACCGCAGCCACAGGCGCGCCAGCCGGCACAGCTGGGTCAGCACCGCATACCCATCAGGCGGGCAGCACACATGCAGCGCCTGCAAAAATGTGGAAATCAGCACGGCGGGGCCTGTAGGTGCCAAGGCAAATCGCGTGCAACGGACAGCCAGCGCAGCGGCGTAGGCAGGGCTGGGCCTGGCATGTGCAGATTTCGGTGCTTAGCCAAGCCCAAACAGGGTGCGTCTACAGCCTGCTGCATTGCAAACATGCCCAGCGTTAATGCTACATGACCCGCACTCCTGCTCACCAGCGCGCTGAGGCGGGTGAGGCCCGACAGCTGCGGCAGGCGGGGCGGGTTGAGAAACAAACGGCCGGTCAGAAGCTGGTCAAGGGAGCAGATCGCAAGGCCACTGTGTATCAGCCCAAACGTAGGTTGTTTGCCAGCATCCCAGCACACACCAGCATCATCGCAGGCTTCACCTGTGGCGGCAGCGCTGCACTGAAAGTGTCCTGCAGGAAGAGCCGCTCCACATTTGGGGGCAGCTGCACCGTGGCGTCCACAACGACACCGTGGCCTCTCAGCGTTAGCTGGGTGAGGGCTGACAGGCCAGCCAGGCTGGCGGAGATGCGCAGCGTGTTGCAGCTGTTGGCCAAATGCAGCTCCTCCAGCTGCCGCTGCGCCGCGCACCACGAGGCGACGCCCAGCGCAGTGCGGCTGTAACACGTCAGCTTGAGCTGTTGCAGCGAGCCTGCCGCTGCCAGCGCTCCCAGGCAAGCCAACGCCTCCCACAGGAATGGTTCCGTCTCGCTGCTGGGCGGATAGCAAGAGAGGTCAAAGCTGCGCACGTGCCGCCCGTGCCGCAGCAGCCAGGCGGCAAACGACTGCAGCCGAGGCAGCTTGTGCTGCAGGCACTTGATGCTCCGCAGCACAGCTGGATTGTGTGCCGCCCCATGCCACCGCCGGCTGACCAGCGCCGCACGGTGCCTGCAGTACGGACGTGCAGGCAAGGCGGAGCGTTTAGCAGAGCTGGTGCGGCAACAACCAAGGCGGCGGCAGCCCATTCAAACCAGCAGGGCCATGCGCATCACCTTGCTGGCAATGTTCACCTGTCAGGCTGATTCAGCAGGCCCAGGATGCGCTCCAGCAGGCCGTCAGGCAGCGAGGCGAGCGAGGCGCCCGCAGCCCGGGCGCTGGGGGCCGCCTGGCGCCGGCGGGGCGGCATGATGCAGCGAGGCGGATGGCAGGTATCAGTGATTAGCGCGCTCAGGGTCACAGGAGCCCCTGCAAGCCGGCCGCCCACCCGCCCATGCCGCCACTGGTGCCGCTCATGCTGCTATGATGCTAGCAGCTGCCAGCATGATGAGCAGAACGGCTGGACATCTTGACACAACATACCATTTCGTCCAGATGGCGACAAGCAGGCCCTCAGAAGAGTCGTCCAACTCGTGCCTCCCCATCAGCCAGCCATCCACACCCAATGCCTGTGGCTCGCTCGGCGGTGCAGGCCCTCCGTCTGCACACAGCGGGCAGCAACAGCACCGGCGACTGCGCGTGTCGCTGGCAGGGCCACCACATTTGACTGCCCCTTCCGACCTCCGGCAGGCTCCGATGGACCCTGCCTCCTTGCATTGCCCGTGGGCAGGGGCCGTTCACAAACCCTGGGATAGGCTGCCGGTCGGTGGGCGCCGCGGCCCGTCGGCCGGAGCAGCCAGTCGTCCACAGGGCACAGCTGTTCCTGAAACCTCGGTGAAACATTCAAGAATGGTTGGATGGGCGCCAGCAGGCCCGCCAGCCCCCATCCAGGGCCGGAGTGCAATCCCCATTTCTGTGGGTGTTTGGGGATCCACCTCACCAGCGCCCGCCTGCCTCCTTCACACCGTGCTTGATCGAACTGCCGACGTCACAGCGCTTGCTCAGCAGCGTTGCCGGGGCTGTAGTGCGTGGGAGAAGCTCAACGCTCGAGCACTCAACAGCAATGGCGCAGTGAGTGGGCGCCTGCGCCGTCCCTGTGTGATCGCCTGCTGCGCTAGTCATCGTGGGAGGCAGTGCAGGCCAGCGACGCAGCGAACCGCAGACACTTCGCGAGCTGCGCGGCCCCCAGGCGCCTGCTTTGCCCCGTCGCGACTCCGCATCCTCATCAGATTGCGCCACTGCAACCCGGTCGCGCGCCGCCAGCCACTGCGCTTCCACCGCTGCTGCTGCCGCCGCCGCCGCCACCACCTTCCAAGCCCGCTCCCGCCTCATTGTCTGGCCTGCAGGGATGGGCAGCCGGCGCCCGTGCCGGTCACGATGCTTAGCGGCTTCCTGGGCGCGGGTAGGCACTGTTGGCAAGGATAGGATGGCTGGCAGCTTGATTTCCTGCTCTGGCCGCCGCTGCTCCGGACACTGCCGCCGCTCTTCCCTCAACCGCCCGCTCTGCGCTCACTTGGTTGCCATTGCAGGCAAGACGACCCTGCTGCGCCACGTGCTGCAAAACAGCGACCTCAAGGCAAGCGCCTCAGCTGGCTGGCCTGCAGCTTGCTGTGTTATGCCGCAGCTGCGTGGTTGAGGGGGCAGCAGCGTTGCGTACCAGCAAGCTGCGGCGTTGCAGCCTGTTGCGTGCCCTGTGGACCAGAAGCTGCATCCTGAGCGCTGCATTGCTGCCATACCAGCAATCCGCTATGACCATGTGCAGCTGTCGCTGGAACACTAGTCCTAGTAGCGCTGTGTGCACCAACGCCCAGCTGACTTGTAAACTGCCACCCGCTCACCAACTCCCAATCGCAGATTGGCTGCATCGTGAACGACGTGGCGAGCGTGAACATTGACGCCAAGCTGATCCGCGGCGCAGCGGGCCCCCGCGAGGGCCAGGTGCGGGGCAGCGCAGGCATCCAGTGTGTGTTTGCATTTGACGGCCGTTGGCTGCCGCTGCTGCTGCTTTTGGTTGGCGCTGCTGCGTCTTTTGATTGCCGCTGCTGCCCCTTCCCGTGCCGCTGCTGCTTCTCTTAGCGCACTGCCTCCGCACATCACCAGTTTTAGCGGTGCTGCTGCCTCGGCAGGCAAGAGCTGCTTGCACTGATAGAAACGGTTGTGCGGTGCACGCCCTGCAGGGCCCCGCCACCACCTCAGACCTGGCCGACACGATCGAGCTGGCCAACGGCTGCGCCTGCTGCAGGTGCTGTGCTGTGCTGTGCTGTGCTGTGCTGTGCATTGCGTGTGGTCTGTTGCGAGCTGGTGCATGCAGGCGAGCTGGCCATGGACGCGTCTGCTTCTGTGCTTGGCCACGACTGCCCCCTCTCTGCTTGCTCCCCTCTCTGCCTGGTGTGTGTTGACACTACCTTTTTCCTCCCACCTGCCCATTCCTGCTGCAGCATTGCCGATGAGCTGTTTGGCAGCTCTGAGAACCCGCTCCGCTGCTCTCCCCAGCCAACCAATGCTGTCATAATTATTCCCTACTGCCCACCTGCTGCAGCATCGCGGACGAGCTGTTTGGCAGCTTTGAGAACCTGCTGGCGCTGTCCGACCGCCGCGGAGTGCCCTACGACCGGTGCGCACCTTCAGTTGCTTCTTTGGGAGTTGCCCAGGGTGGTGCAGCTTGTGCTGGGTGCCTTGTGCCGTTTGCACGAAACTTGTGCCTCATGTTCTCACCGTGCACCTCTCACCTTTCATCTACCCCTCGATGCCCTTGCAGAATCATTCTGGAGAACAGCGGCGTGGCTGAGCCCCAGAACATCCGCGACCAGTTCAACGACGCGATTGCGATGAACCACCCGCTGATGAAGCGCATGTACCTGGACACCCTGGTGACGGGTGCGTAAAAATGAGTGGTTATTTGCCATATTGGTAGACTTTTGCCAATTGGAAGCCTGCGCCCGCTGATAAAGCGCATGTACCTGGACACCCTTGTGACGGGTGAGCAGTGAACAGCTCAATGCGGAATGATTGCTCGCTTGTTGTATGATTTGCCCACCCTTGGAACTCTATGCAGTGCAGCCATACCTACATTCAGGACTGCTCGTCCCGCACTCCCTGGCCGCTCCTTTCCTCTTGAACCTACCTGCCCTGCATTTCATCCACTGTGCAGTGGTGGACAGCCACACATTCATCCAGGACTATTCCTCGCGCGCCTCCCTGGCCGCGCGTCCCGATTTGGGAGAGGGTGGCAACCTGCGGCCCGTGGTTGACCTTCTGGTGGAGCAGATTGAGTGAGTCTGGGGGTGCGTGCATCGACTTGCAAGCTGCCCAGGGGCTGTCCTGGTCTTCGAGGCAAGCACCTGCGACTGTGAGGCATTTTGAGCTGCCTGCCACTGCCGAAAGCGGCTGCCGCTGGTCTTCTATGCAGGCTGGCCGACTTGCGGTGCTCAACAAGATTGACATTTTGAACACTGAACAGTGTCCACGCAACAGTGTGCAACCTTGAGTCTGATGTGTTCCTGTGCAGAGTTGCGGATTACATGGTGCTGAACAAGATTGACATGGTGCACACACCCTGCATCACAAACAGCCCAACGTCTAGCCAGCCGTGTATCAACCTTCAAATCGTTATGTTATTTTTGCAGGGTGGCCGACTACGTCGTGCTGAACAAGATTGACATGATGAACGGCCCGACCGTGGACAGCCTGACCGCCATTGTGGCCAGCCTCAACCCGCTGGCGCAGGTGGGGGGCTTGATTTGTAATGTGCAGATGGAGGAATGGCTGTGGTTGAAATGATGGAAAGGCAGGCCTGGTCAGCCTCAACCCGCTGGCGCAGGTGGGTTTGGTTTTGGCTGGCGCTCACGTGAGCGCATAGCGCCTCGCCAGGTGGCGCTGCAGCTTGCCGTCGTACCTTTGCCTTTGTGCACGTCACCTGCGCGCTGCTGCCCAACCGCCTGTCCAACCCAACAATGCAAAAACCGTCGCCAATGCTTTCCCAGCATGCTACATCTGCATATGCTGTGCCCCTCCCTCCCAACACAGGTGGTCAAGTGCTCCCACGGCGCGGTGCCCATCCAGCAGCTGTTTGGCAAGGAGGCGCAGGCAAGCTCACAGGCGTGGCGGTGTTGATTTTAGTCTGATGGTTAGGCCGGGCATGTTGCAAGTTTGACTGGCTGCTGATTGGATGCGTGTTCACACGTCCCTGCCGCAGGCGCTGGTCAGCAAGCTGAACATTGAGGGGCAGCACAGGTGCGGGGCAGCTGCAATCTGGGCGTGCATGCCAGCCTCGGCTTGCAGCAACTGGGCTGCAGCTGAAGCCATCGTGCTGCCTGGTTGGCCATGGACCTCACATGGCAACGCTTGGGTTGTCCTGTGTGCCTGCAGGGGCGCCGTGGCGGCAGCCAAGACCCTGGAAGAAGAGCAGCAGGCGGCGCCAGCTGAGGAGGACCATGCTGAGCACGCTGAGCACGCTGAGCACGGCGAGGGCTGCAAAGCGTGCGCAGCAGGCGGCAGCGGCGAGCACCACCACCACCACGAGCACCACCACAAGCACGAGCACAAGCATGATCACAAGCATGAGCACAAGCACGAGCATGGAGAGGGGAAGGACTGTGCCGCCTGCAAGCACGAGGGTGCGGCTCTGCTGCGCTGACGCTTGCGTGTTTGGTTAGTTCCTGGTGGTTGCGCAGCGTGCAAGCACATGGGCGCCTGCTTCCTGGGTGGGGCGTATGATCTGCTCCCTTGGGTGAAATGCCTCATGCACAGGTGTGCAGACTCGGCCCCCGCCTCAACCCCTGCAGGGCAGCACGCACACCACCGCCACAAGACTCGTCGCATTCAACTAGTTTTAGCACGGTCTGAATGTGCATGAGCCCCCCACTTCCTCATTTTTTGCAGGCGAGCATGCTGACCACCACCACAAGGACCACCACCACCACCACAGCCACGGCAAGGACGGCCACTCACACGACGACTGCGCGGCCTGCAAGCACGAGGGTGCGCTTGTTAGGTCTGCTCATAATCCCGTTAGGCGTTTGGGTGAGGTGTCGGACTGTGTGAGTGCGGTCGGGTGCACCATGGCGACGCCGCCTGCAAGCACGAGGGTGTGCCTGCTTAGCGTGCACCCCTGCTGATTTGGGGTTGGTGCCATTCTGGGCATCACATATCCTGCAAGTAGTGCATTGCTTGCTTGCCTTGCATGTGGAGTGTGCTGCTGTGCTGTGCATGATGTGCATGCTGTGCTGTGCCGCATTGTCGCCGCCTGCTGCCTTCTGGTTGGCACTGTCCGCACTGTGGAGCGCAATACCATCGCTGTTCAGTGCACAGCACCGTGCAGCTCTGAGCAGCTGCCAACACCGCACACCCCCTTCTGTTTTTTGTTCAGGGCACGAGCACCACCACCACCTTGGCAAGAAGCGGGAGCGGCAGGTGAGGCTCACATACTGCATTTTTGCCCTGGCCCGCGCTGCACGCTCCATGCAATCAGCAGGCAACTTTCAGCCAGCCAACCCAGCTGCTGCCTGCAGCTAACCAATGAAGCTCCCTACCCCGCCTGATCGCCCTTCTGATCCGCAGGAGACGACCGCGGCCAAGCGGTTTGGCATCAAGAGTTTTGTGTACGCGCGGCGCCGCCCCTTCCACCCGCAGCGGTGCGCGCTTGATGCTTGCTTGCATTCTGGTGTTTGGAAGCTACATGCACCATTGCTCCTCTGTACGCGCGGCGCTGCCCCTTCCACCCGCAGCGGTGCGCGCTTGATGCTTGCTTGCATTCTGGTGTTTGGAAGCTACATGCACCATTGCTCCTCTGTACGCGCGGCGCTGCCCCTTCCACCCGCAGCGGTGCGCGCTTGATGCTTGCTTGCATTCTGGTGTTTGGAAGCTACATGCACCATTGCTCCTCTGTACGCGCGGCGCTGCCCCTTCCACCCGCAGCGGTGCGCGCTGCAGTGCCGCGGCAGCTTGCATGCTGCCTTTGCCCAACATTCGGGCCGTTACATGTTGTCGCACAATGCGGCAGCCACAGTGTGTGCCACTTTTGCAACATTTGCAGGCTGAAGGATCTGGTGCTCAAGTGGATGCCGGTGTCGCACAACAAGGCCATCGACGGCGAGGCGCCGGAGCAGGGTGCGCTGCGCTTTGTTGTGACCTTCCCTCTGATCGTTCGCTGCGTTGCGCCCTGCAGCAGACGGCTGTCCCTGTGTTGCGCCTTGCGCTGCGGCCTGCTGCCGGCCGCTGCACCTTTCAGCACCCCTGCCTTTTCTTCACCATGTATGCAGGCGCCTCACCCATCAAGACGGTGCTGCGCTCCAAGGGGTTCATGTGGATCGCCAACTCCCACACCACCGCCTTCTACTGGAGCCACGCTGGGCAGCACTTTGAGATCCGGGACGAGGGCGAGTGGTGAGCACTTTTGACGGTATTTCTTCAACCGGTAGGGCAGCCGTGCCAGAGGGGCGCTGTGCTTCTGGGCACCCCGGCAGCTCCTCCTTGGCCATGCACCTTGCTGAGCCATCCCTCTTCTGTCATCTTGTCCACTCCTGATCAGGTGGGCGGCGGTGCCGGAGGGCGACTGGCCGGCGCACGAGGCGCAGCGTGGCGTCATCCTGGCCGACTTTGACCTGGATGGCGAGTACGGCGACCGGCGGCAGGTGCGAACTGAGAAGCAGGAACTTGTGCGAAGGGGACAGGACCCTGTAGCCGACTTTGAATTGGTGCTGGTCGATTGGTTTCGTGGTCGGCTGGGCTGTCGATCAGCTGGCACGTGCTTTTGCCTTTTAATTGGGTGGGCAAACGTCAGGGCAGAGCTCGGCTTCAGAGCCGTGTTGCCCCTGTTTGCCTGCAGGAGATTGTGTTCATCGGCGCCTCCATGGAGCGGGCGGCGATTGAGGAGCAGCTTGACTCGGCGCTGCTGACAGATGCAGGTGCGCTGCTCTACAGTTGTGTTTCTGCTGTAGCCTTTTGTGTAATGCATGCCTGCTGCAGCTCGACTCGGCGTTGCTTACAGATGCAGGTGAACTTGTGCAGTGCATTGCGGTATAGCTTGCTGTGTACTGCTGGACTGTCTGCGGTGACTGCAAGCTGTTTGCCCTGCCACATCATGCCTGCCCACATTGCCGTGCCTCGGCATGCCTGCAAATTCTGCCTGCGACAGATGGACTCCTACCAATACAAAGGGGTGCTCTATTTCTAATCTGTTTATTTCATCTGCGCCTGCAGAGATGGATTCCTACCGCGCCAACTATGCCAAGCAGCCCGACCCCGAGCACCCAGAGTGCGAGGAGCGGCGGCAGCAGCGGCAGCAGCAGCAGGCGGCGGCATAGGACGCTGTTGCAGCTGCGGCAGGAGGCAGTGTCAAACTTTTGCGGCGACTGCAGCGGCGGCGGCAGCTGGCACTGCGGCGCCGGCGGCAGACGGACGGCCTGGCCGGCAGCTGTGCTGGGTAGTGCCGAGTGCTGCAGCACGGCTGCTGCCATTGGTGTTGTCACTCTTGTGTTGTATGATTGGTGTGCATTTTATCTTTGTGCAGAACGGTGCCTCGATTCACCCAGTATTGGCTCTCCGTCTCTGCTCCAGCGGCGGGCAGAATCGCTTTGTAAGCACTGGTGCAGTTTAACAGGTTGGTAGGAAGGATGGGCAGGGAGCGGGAGCCGGTGTGGAGCAGCAGGCCAGGGACGCAGGACAAAAGGACAAATCACAGCAACAGGGAGTGGAATGCAATGCAACAGCCACTAACACTCAGGATGCACCACTCAGGATGCGACAAGGCAAGCTAGGGGTTGGCTCTAAATGCAGGCTGCCATTTCTAAATGAATGTGCTTGCAGGCGCAGATCAGAATGGGGACCAGCCGGGGAGGCAGCGGCTCATGCCCTTGAGGCCCTCCTCCCCCTGACGAGGCAGTTGCAACACTTTAGCGTGGCGGCGCCTGTTCAAACGACAGGCCCATCCGACCATGTGGCCCGCTTCTGAAAGTGACTGGTGCAGCGTGGCAGGCAGGTAGACGCGGCGTAGCGCCGGGTGGCGTGCCAAGCATTCCAGCAGCGCATCCGCATCTGACGAACACCAATCGCACTCGAGGGGGGCGGCATGCAGGATGGCCAGGCTCTGCAGGGCAGACGCGCCCCGCAGCGCGGCTGCGCTGCTGAGCAGTGTGCCGGCGCCGGCGGCCAGGCAGCGCACGCTGTGCAGCCATGGCCCACTCGGCAGGGGCGCTGCTTCAGCGCTGCCGGCCAGCCGCCAGAGGGAGCAGAGCTGGAGTGAAGATAAGCCACTCAGTGCGGGCAGCAGGGTATCGAGGTCCTCGTCAGAAAGCACCTGCGGCAACCAGGTTGATACCATGGTTGATGAGCATGCATGGGTGAGCCCGCCACTTGGACGCAAGCCGGAGCATGGTGGGAAGCAGCTGCAGCACCGCTGCTCCGTTCACAACCCTCACCACCTTCAGCTGGCACCTGCAACAACCCCCATCCTCCCGCGCGCGCTGTGAGACCCACCAGGCAGGTCAGGCTGGTCAGGTGCGGCAGGGCGCTGGCCACGGCCGGGCAGCTGCCGTCGGCAATGCCATGGAACTCCCAGTGCTGAAGCTGTGTGAGTGCCGCCAGCCCAGCAGCATCCAGAGGCATTTCATACGTTTCAAATCGAGTGAGGCTGCCAGCCAGAACCGACAGAGAGGACAGGCCATGGTCGGGGTAGCGCGGTATGTTCAGCTGCAGGCGTTGCAGCTGGCGCAGCGGTGAAAGCTGCAGGGGAGGGGCGGAGGGTAGGCACGATGTGTCAGAGCACAGCATGCATGCGAGGGGGCTTGAACACACTCGAGCTCTCCAGTCCGCCTCCGAAGCCCGGACTGGTTGGAACTCAGGTACGCAGCCGCCAGCCCAGGCATTGCCGGCGCTGGCTTGTCAACCAACCCACCACCTAACACAGTGCTGCTTGACCAAAAGATCAAGCAGATGAGCATTATTCCAGCGCGCGTGCCTGGCGGGGCAGGAAGTTGGCATATAGGCCGGTCACACCCAGCCGTGTGAGGCCGCTGGGCAAGCGGCCGTCGTGCCCCTGCAGTGGCTGCACCACGCCGCCCCCGAGTTCTAGCGAGCAGAGCGCGGTGAGAGTGGGGAGGGAGGGCGGTATGCAGAGCAGCCCGCTGTCCAGGTGCAGGCGGCGCAGCGAGGGTACGGCGGACGGCCAGTCAACTCCATCCAAAAGGCCCGTCTCTTCGTTGAAAACAAGCTCCTCCAGCTGCCCCGCTGCACCCGCCGCCCGCAGGCAGCGCTCGTAATCACGAGCAACAGCCTCCGCATCATCACGCCCAAAACAAATGTGCTCGAGGTTGGGGATGGCCAGGCGGCGCACGTGCCGGCCGTGCCGCTCCAGCCAGGCAGCAAAGGAGCCCAGTGCTGCAGCGTCGGCAGTGGCAGCCAGCTCCACTTCCCTCAGCAGCGCGGGGCTGCTGCACAGGGCGGCAAAGCGCCGGCAGGCGCGCGCAGCCTGCTGCCTGCGGTTGGCAGAGCGGCGGCGGCGGCAGGCAGCATATCACTGGTAGAGGCGCAAGCTGCACAGATGGGCCGACAGTCGATCGCACTGCAGCCCTGCTCTACAGCGCACCTCTCCCGCAGGGTCAGGAACCCTAAAGCGTGGGCAAGCGTGCCCTCGGGCAAGCTGCCGATCATAGCCTGCAGGCTCGAGCATTCTTCAGCCGCCTCGCCGGCGGCCTCCGAAGCGACTTCGCGCGGCTCCATGTTCAGCCGGGCGGCAGAGGCCTGCAGAGGCCGATCGGGGCACTCGGATGCAGCAGGTTTCGATCGCGCTGCAGCAATCTGCCGCCGTAGGGCGCGCCGGCACCAAATCAGACCCGCCGCCGCTCAGCGTGCGGCGGCAGCAGCAGGCTCGGGTGCCCCAGCGCCTCTTGCTGTGGAGCAGCAAGGCGGCCAAAGCAGCGCTAACCCGCCATTGCTGGATGTGCGCAGCTTGACTGCTGCTGTCACACCCACGGGCCGCGGCGCTGCGGCACGCAAGGCAGCCGCCGCAATCGCCGGGCGGCAGGTCTTGCAGGTGCGGCGCCCCGAGCGGTTGGCAGGGCATTCCTGGCTATTCAATGCTTGGCGGCTGACAGCTGTGAGGGATGCACACGATGTCTGAGGCACTGGTAGCTGCCGTGCATGTGCATCACCATGAGCTGCAGTTCACTCCTGCCCATGCCTGTTGTCCCATCATCCAATGCGGCATGCAGGGTGTGACGCTGTCGGTGCATGCAGGCGAAGCGACTGCCCTCATGGGCCGCAACGGCAGCGGCAAGACAACGCTGGCCAAGGCAAGTGCCAGCTGTGCAGTAACATAGCCTGCTGCTCCTGCAATTCAACGTTAGTTTGGGAAGTTGCAGCAAAGTTTTAGCTGACACACTTCAACTGCTGCCATCTGTGAATGAGCGCACTGCTGCGCAGGTGCTGGCGGGCAGCCCCGAGTACCGAGCGACAGGCGGTTGTGCCACCTTCAAAGGCCAAGATCTGCTGGCACTGGCGCCTGAGGAGCGAGGTCGCCTGGGGCTGTTCCTCAGGTGCTGGCAGGCAACTAGATG
>VFQQ010002319.1_pt1 | contig 21956 bp, 21 predicted proteins | sample 3512341 | NCBI WGS metagenome assembly VFQQ01 (sample SAMN10412373, study PRJNA504923) | tailings metagenome | isolation source: Relicate 2 Philex TSF1 revegetated site | place: Philippines: Tuba, Benguet | collected 2017-08-29 | reverse complement strand
TTTGGCTTTGCTTGGCTCCTTTGGCTCCACCTTTGGAGAAGCAAAGGTGGAAAAAAGAAAAAACTACCAGAATTTTGATTGTACCTGAATCATGAATAACACATTTGAATGTTTTAGAGGCTTTTTAAGGGCTGATTAAGTAAATTAGTTACCACCATAAAAAAAACCGACTAACTCAAGAATTAGTCGGCTTTTTTTATAGTGTAAATGCTGTTATTGTTTTACAATACGCTTAACGGTACTGCTATTGCCGCTGTTTATTCTAATAAAATAAATACCACTGCTTAAGCCGGTAGTTTCGGCGGTATTGCCTATTGTGGCAACTTTGGTTTTGCCTGTAATATCAAAAATTTCAATGCCGGTAATTTCGTTTGAACCAACCACTTCAATTCTATCTGCAAATGGATTTGGTAAAATGGTTACATCGTCTATGTTGTGTTCAACAAAAATGGTATTCGAGAATTCGAATGAACCATCGTTATCGATTTGCTTTAAACGATAAAATGCACTTTGATTTTGTTGTGCAGCAAAGTTGTATTGGTTAATTCTGCTGCTGTTATTGTTACCTTTTACAAAGCCAATACCATTAAAAATCTGGCCGTCTAAGCTGGTTTCTACTTCAAAACCTTTGTTGTTGTGTTCGCTGGCAGTTTGCCAGTTTAATAAAGTTTGGTTGTTGCTTACTTTACCTGTAAAACTAATTAATTTTACCGGTAGTGGGTTGGTTGTACTATTGCCACCAAAATGTAAGCGGAAAGTCATAGGTGCCATTACAGCAAAGCCATTTCTAAATGCCAAATCGCCACTGCCATTTGCATGTGTTCCGCCAGGAGTACCATATGATATGCCTCCATCTAACGAACCAATAATGCGTGTTTCTGCCGCTGCTGCTATACCGGTTTGGCCGGTTAATTGCGCCGACATGTTAATAGAAAAATTGGTAAATCCGTTGTTAATATTACCACCCCAGTACGAGTTGCTTCTGCGGTTTACAGTATAACTGCCATCTAAAAACGATGTAATATTGCTACCACCGGTTCCATTGTCAATATGCTTAACCGTAATATCGCCGGCAGCTGCCGATGGCGTTAAAATATTCATATTTAACGGACGGTAAAATTCGTTGGTACCTGTAGGGAATAAAATATTACCTGTTGTTGTTGCGGCAATATAGCGGTTATATTTTCCAATAATCCATCCATTTACCCTGCGTAGTCCACCTGTTGCAGCAATGCCATGGCGCAAGCTATCGGTACTTACAATGTTTAAAATTCCTTTTAGTAATACCAAACTGTCGGTAACTGTTCTGCTACCGTTAAATGTTACAGCGCTATCGGTATTAATAATAAGTTTAGGTAAGTTTAAATTTACAGGAAATTCTGCACCAATTACTTGGTTAGTAGTAGCTGCGTATTCTATAGCAGAATTGGCTGCAAAGCTGCGATTGGTAATATTTGTTACCAAGGCATTGCGGTTTACTTTTGTAATAACAGCACCATTTCCAACAACTAAGTTTATTGGGCTAATGGTTTGGCTGGCAAGTGTGCCTGCTAAAATTAATGTACCATTTACTACTAAGCTATCGTACCCAGCTGTTAAAGTTCCGGTTCTGCTAGAGTTTCCTCTTAGTTCTAAAGTAGCACCTGTATTAATGTATACATCACCATTGTTGGTGTTACTGTCTGGTCTAAAGTCACCTGACATAATAATATGGCCAGAGCTAACAATAATTTCACCGGCTTTGAAATTTCCTATAATTGTACCTATTTGTCCAGGTGTTAAAGCAAATTCAACAGCCCAGAAAGGGGGGTTAGCGCTCCATTGACCTGAAACATTTAAATCTCTTGTATTACCTACAAATCTTAATCTTCCACCAGCAGTACAATTTAACCATGTTGCAGTACTTGGATTTGATGTTGTATAGGTAACAGGAAAAGTATTTAACGCACTATTGTAAGCTTTTATTCTGCCATGAATATCTAGTGTAAAAGTAGAAAAGTTTAAGCTAGTGCCTGTAGCTGTATTCATATTTAAATCGTAGCAGCTTTGGCCTTGCGTAATTGTAACCGTATGGCTTGCTTGAATATAAACCGTATCGTTAGCGCCCGGTATTTGTCCGGTAGTTGCTGCCACCCAGTTACCGCTGCTTAAAACTTCCCATGTTGCAATGGCATTCCAGTTTCCCGATGTTGTACTTCTGTATGCCAATTGTGCTTGCGTTGCAATGGCTAATAGAAATAGTACGTTGTAAATTAATATTTTTTTCATGGTTTCAAAATTAGTTGTGTTGTGTTAACTCACTGTTAACTATTGTACATTAACCAATTCGCAATCGAAGATTAAAGTGGCATTAGGTGGAATAACGCCACCTGCACCGCGCTCACCATAGGCTAAATTGCTAGGAATAATTAAACGAATTTTATCGCCAACTTTCATTAAAGCAATGCCTTCTTCCCAGCCTGGAATTACCATGCCTTGTCCTAATGGAAATACAATTGGTTCACCACGTTCAACAGAAGAGTCAAACATTTTGCCGTCCATTAAATAACCGGTGTAATGTACGCTTACTGTTTTTCCTTTTTCTGCTTGCGCACCAGTACCTTTATTTACATAAATGTATTTTAAACCACTTGCTGTGGTTAAAGTATCTTTACCGGCAACATCATAAGGTTTTGCGCTTACGGCTTCAACGGCATCAATCACTTCTATATCAAAAATTAAGGTGCTGTTAGCCGGAATGGTACCCATATCGCGGCTGCCATAACCCAATTCGGCAGGAATGGTTAAGGTGGCTTTATCGCCAACTTTTAGCAATGCCAAACCTTCATCCCAACCACGAATAACTTGTCCTGCACCAACCTTAAAGCTAAATGGCTGGTTACGGTCTTTGCTGCTATCGAATTTGCTTCCGTTTGTTAATTTACCGGTATAATGTACGGTTACTTTATCACCATTTTTAATTTGAATTCCTGTGCCGGCTTCAGTAATTTTATATTTTAAGCCACTGGCGGTTTTGTACTCTGTATTCACTTTTCTGTTTTCTGTTTGTGTTGTTGATGTGTTACTTTTTTTCTGGCAATAGCCCATGCTGCTTAATGCCAAAAAGCCTACTAATGTTAGTTGCTTAATCATAATTAGTTTACTTTAATAAGTTGTATGTTAAAAACCAGCGTTGAGAATGGCGGAATTGGGCCTGATCCTCTTTCGCCGTAGGCCAAATTCCAAGGTATAACTACTTGTAGCTCTTCGCCTTCTTTCATTAAGCCTAAAATTTCGTCCCAACCTTGAATAACCTGACCTAAACCAAGGTTAAATGTAAAATCCGGCTGCCCTTCTTTGCTTTCGTCGAAAACAGTACCATTAAGCAACATGCCTTTGTATTTAACCTGAACTTTGTCGCCTTTTTTAGGTTGTTTGCCTTTACCTAGTGTTATGGTTTTGTAGGCTAAACCACTTTCGGTTTTTTTGGTTTCGCCCATTGCTTGCACAAATTCTGCTCTTTCTGCCTCGTCTTTAGAGATTAAGGCTTGGTTTTGACGTTGAATTTCTGCTTGTAGTTCTTCTTGGTTGTAAACATTTATTAGTTTTAGGGTAAATAAAAGCTGTTCGCCTTCTTTGATAAATGGCGGGCGAGCAGCGCCAAAGCTTTTTAGGTACAATGTGTCTGCTGCTACTTTAAAAAATACGCTATCGCCTTTGTGCAATAAGGCAAATAAACTTTTAAGGGTAGGTTCTTCTGCTGGAATGTAAAATGGCTTGTTGTTTTTGTAAGAGTCAAACACAACAGAATCTGAGCTTTCTGCTTTTCCAACCATGTGCAATTGCAGCATATCGCCTTTGGCAACGGTGCGCTCGTTTGCATCAGTAGTAATAATCTTGTAAGAAACACCTTCTTCGGTAGTTTCCATTTTGCTGTTACATGCAGCCAATAATCCGGTGGCCGCTAGAAAGTATAAGTATTTACGTATCATAATTTTGGTTCAAACATACATTTAAATTAGCAAATGCTTGTAATCTTGAAGCGCTTCTTTAAACTTTAATTCAACTTGTTCAATATTATCGCTGCTTTCGCCACCTGCGGCATTAAAATGGCCACCTCCGTTAAAGTATTTTCTGGCAAACTCATTGGCAGGAAAACTGCCTTTAGAGCGAAAACTCATTTTGCGCAATACGGTTCGATCTACAATGAGCACACTAAATTTTATACCTTTAATGCTAAGTCCATAATTTACAAGGCCTTCTGTATCTCCGGTAACGCTTTGGTACTTTTTTAATTCGTTTGCGGTAATGCAAATCAGGGCGGTGTTGTATTCGTCTAAAATTTGCAGTTTTTCGTTAAGACAGTAACCAATAAGGCGGGTGCGGTTGGCCGAGTAATTGTCATAAATCTGCTCGAATATGGTATTGGGTTTTGCGCCTTTTTCTAGTAAAACAGCCGCTACGCGGTGTGTGGTAGGGGTTGTTGAGCCATGCTTAAACGAAGCTGTATCGGTCATCATTCCGGCATACAAACAGGTTGCAATGTCTTCATTAATTAAGTGCACCATGCCTAAAATTTCTATAAACCAAAATATAAGCTCGCAGGTACTACTGGCTTTGGTGGTCCATAAGCGGTAATCTTCAAACCCTTCCGGTTCTAAATGATGGTCGATTAGGACTTTCTTGGCAGGTGCATTTTTTACAATCTCACCCAATTTATTGATGCGCTTTAATGCGTTAAAGTCGAGGCAAAAAATATAATCTGCATCTTGAACCAACTCGGTACTTTTCTCTTCAAATTCTTCAAAATTAATTACCTCGTTTTCGCCGGGTAACCATTTTAAAAAATCGCCATAATCGGTTGGCGAAACAACCTGAGGCTGTATTTGCAATTGTTTTAAGAAATGAAATAACCCCAACGACGAGCCCAATGCATCGGCATCGGGCTTGTGGTGGGTGGTAATAATAATTTTTGGTTTTGGATATCCGGTTAAAGCGGGAGCTAACTCGGCAATATTGATGGTTTTTGGAATAATTACAGACACTTTTCTAATGCTATTTAAGCCGCAAAAGTGCTAATAATCATTGTAATTTAAAAGTAAATAAACTGCTTTTACCATTCTGCGGTAGGGTCAACCTTAAACACTTCAGTCATTTCGTCTAACAAAGGTTGTAAATGTTCGGTATGGTTTCCGGCTCTTCCGCCATAAATGGGTTGCCAGGTACTTTCAGCCGGTATTTGCAGGCCACCTTTGGTTAAGATTTCGGTTACATTTTTTAGCCACTGTGCTTTTATGGCTTCTTCGCCAACAAAAATACCCGAGTTAATTAATGCTTGCTCGTGTGTACTTGGTTCAAACATCCCCAAAGCATAGTTCCACGATTCGTTTAAAGCCGTTTGCATGCGTGCTTTGCTGGTTTCGTTGGCATTACCTAATTTGGTTATCCAAGTATTGGCATGAAAAACATGGTACTTAATTTCGCCTTTTACTTTGCGCGCAACTTTGGCCAGTGGCTCGTAGCTGCTTAGTGCCAACGATTCAAATCGTAATTGATCGGCATGGTCGTATAAAAAATGCCTAATGGTACTAAAATCATACTCGCCGTTTGGTAATTCTACAAACTGGCTGTTATGAAATTGATTAGCATTTCTGGTAAAGGCCACTGTATCGGGTTCTTGCTCGCCTAACTGATGCAATAATTGATAAATGGCTTGTGCCTGACCAATTTTATCTTGTGCCATCGAAGAAAATGCAATGTCTTCTTCTAAAATTGGCCCTAAGCCGGTCCATTCGCTGTTTCTATGACCAATAATTAATAAATCGTCGGCCATTTTGTACAATAATTCAATAAGCGCTTGATTATTCATATGTGTTTAAATTAATTGTTTTGTAAGGATAATTGGGTAGTTTAAAGTAGTTGGCGTTTAAATTTGTTGTTTGCCAATTGCGCCACCAGTTAACATATAAAAAGGCATCGGGTTGATGCGCGTATAATATATCTTCGTTGGGTGCGTAAAGGTAAAGTGTAATGGGTTTATTATATTTTACAGTACTTAAAATTAGTACATCTGCCGATGTTGCCCACCAATTGTTTTTATAAATAGCCGGAGCACCATCTAGCATGCAAATGTATTTTTGGGTATCGTTTTGTTTTATGTGGTGTATAAATGCATTTAGTGCTGTTAGCCTGCTTCTAAAATCTTTATGTCCGCTAATATTTATACCAATTAATGCTGCTGCAATACATGCTGTTATAAATGCCAAATAAATACCTTTAAAAATCTGGCCGTTAAACGGTAAAGATGAGCCACAAATAGCCAACATGGCAAAAGAAGGCATAAAGGCTTTTTCCATCATCATTTGCGAGTTTCCTTCGTAAAAAGTTAAAACCGCAATAAGGGCCAATGCCAGCGGAGCTGCAAATGTTACCATTGCTGCAAACCACTTTTTGTAGAATAAAAATAATGCTGTTACAAAAAGTAATAATAGCAATGGAGGTAAATACAATTGTGGGCGTTCAAGCAAAAATTTAACCGAGTTAAAATTAAAAATTTGGCCAATATTGGCTATGGCCTTATACATATTTTGGTATTGTTCGGCATCGTAATTGTTTTGGTTTAACTTTGAACGCAACACCGAAAATATACCCAACATGATAATGCCTGCCCAATGCGATAGTTTTTTATAATCATTGTTTTCTATCATATTCCAAAACCATGCAAATGCTAACAAAAAAACAGCTACCGGGTGCGCAAATATGGCCAATAAAAATACTATGGTTTGAACCAACAAAAACATTGGCTTTTTAAAATTAGATTTTAGTCCGGCGTAAAACAACAAAGCGTATGCAATAGCTTGATGTGTTTCTGTAACCGGATGATAAAAGCTTTGGTTTACTCCTAATACCAATGCAAGTGGCAATGCCAATGCTATTTGTGGTAGTTTGTAAACAAAGCAAATAATACAAAAAACCAGTAAGTAAAGTGTGGTATAAGATGCAGAAAAAATATGTACCAAGGCACTTAAGCTTACCTTTAATTTTATGGCTAACCAAGTAGGAAATTGCGGTATGTAAACCGAAAATCTGTTTTCTGCCACATTAATATTTTCGCTGTTTACGAGTAAAAAGAAAAAGTTGCTATTGTCTGTATTAAGTACCCTTTCGAATGCAAAATACAACGATAGCGCAAGCATGCTTAGCATGGCTGTTAAGCCAATAGCAGCATTTGTTTTTTGGTAATATGAAAAATTGCCGAGCGGCATTACTGAGCTTTTTGCTCTTTTTTATACTTATTAATTTTTTCCATTACCTTGTAGCCACCTGCTTCGCGGTATTGCTTTTCGGGCACGGTTTCAAAAATATCGGCATCATCGTAATCGGTGGTAAAAACATCGCGGGTTTTAACTACCCAAATATTTACGCTAAGGCCTCTTCTGCCAAATTGCTCTTTACCAAAAAGCAAAGCCATTTCTGCATTGGGCGCATGTACAATACCAACATGCATGTGTTGATCGCCACGTCTTTTTTGATGAAAAACTTCATAAGTTTCCCATTGATCCATTTCATTGAGTGGCTCAATATTATTATCCAGTTCTATTTGTGCGCGTGTAACACGCGGGTCAAGCGATTTTATCATTTGGTGAGTTATTGTTTAAGTTTTAAAGAAATACAAATACGGATTGAGCGTTTTGCATACAACCCGTATTTGCTAATTTACTTATGCCAATGGCACAACATATTTACTTTGTGGTGTATTTAAAGCTTCTCTAACCCAACGACCGCGTTCTTCGGCGTTACGTCTAACAGCTAAGCGCTCTGCATTGCAAGGTCCATCGCCGTTAATTACGCGTTTAAATTCATCCCAATCCGGCTCGGTGTAATCCCATTTGCCTGTTTCTTCGTTCTTTTTAAGGTTAGGGTCTGGTACGGTTAAGCCCAAATCCCAAATTTTAGGAACGTACATGTTTAAGAATTGCTGACGCATATCGTCGTTGGTAGCCATTTTTACTTTCCAGCGCATTAATACTTCGGTATGGTTAGAAATCTTATCACTTGGCCCGAAGAAATGCATAATTGGAGGCCACCAGCGGTTTAATGCTTCCTGCACCATTTTGCGTTGGGTTGGTGTGCCTGTTGCCAGTGTAACTACATTATCGTGTCCATATTTTAAGTGAAACGATTCCTCTGTACAAATACGATCTAAAGCGCGGCAATAAGGGCCATAGCTTCCTTTTGCATTAGCCACCTGATTGATAATTGCACCGGCATCGATTAACCATGCAATAATACAAGCATCGGCCCATGTAAATGCAGGGTAATTAAATACGTTAGAGTATTTAGATTTTCCGGTAATTAAATCATTAATCATTGCCTCTCTGCTTTTGCCTAAAGTTTCGGCAGCGCTGTACAGCAATTGTGCATGTCCAACTTCGTCTTGCACTTTTGCCATTAAGGCCAGTTTGCGTTTAAAGCCGGGTGCGCGTGTAATCCAAGTGCCTTCAGGTAATGCGCCAATAATTTCAGAATGGGCATGTTGCTCAATCATTCTAATTAATTGTTTGCGGTACTCTTTAGGCATCCAGTCTTTGGGTTCAATTTTTTCGCCTCTTGCAATTCTTGCTTCAAATTCGGCTAATTTAATCGGATCCTCGCCCTCTAATATTTTAGCGGCCTTGTCGTTTGGATCAATGTAAGCATTTCCGTACATAGTGGTATATAATTAATTTTTTATGGTTTGTAATTAATATCGGTAACCAGTTTTTTGCGTAGGCCACCCATTATAAAATCGCTTAATTTTTTGGCTACCTGCGTGGCATTCATTTCGCCGGCAGGTTTAAACCATTGTGTAACCCCATTAACGGTAGATAAAATGCCAATGGTTGCAAATTTTAAATCAACTTCATCAAATACATCTTCGTCGATGCCATTTTTAATAATGGCTTTTAAACCGTTTTCGTAAATATTTCTTAGTAAAATAAATTTATCGAGCGCTTCTTTTTGCAGTGAGCGCCATTCGTTAATAAAAACAGCGCCATTGTTAGGGTCTTCTGTTAAAATGTGTACATGGCTTGCAATGGCTGTGCGCAATTTTTCTTCAGCATTAAAGTAAATATCGTTTGTTTCGTTTATTGAGGTAATAAACCTATTGGCCAAACCAAAACAAATTTCTTCTAAAATATGGTCTTTAGATGGAATATGATGATACAAACTTGCTGCCTCAACGCCTAATTCGGCAGCAATATCGCGCATGGTTGCGGCCTCAAACCCCTTCTCGCAGAAGAGTTTGGCGGCAATTTGCATAATTTGTTCTTTTCTGTTTGAGGTGGGTTCAGCCATAACTACCTAACATTTGTTAGACAAATTTACAGTTAAAAGGCAAAAGTGCAAGCAAAAGTTTTAAAATATGATAAAAATCAGGATTTTATGCGCAAAAAAAAACCGCCAATTGGCGGTTTTAATCATTTTAAATTAGTTATTTTCCGGATTAACAACCGGCTCAATGGTTGGGGCCGGCTCAGAAGCCACCTGATTTTGCGTGTGTTCTTCGAGTTTTTCGTAAGGGCGTTTTCCTAAAATTTCTTCAATATCGGGTTGCAATAAAATTTCACGTTTTAAAAGAATTTTAGAAAGTTCTTCCAACTTATCGCGTTTGCTTAACAACAGTTGTTTGGTTGCCTGGTAACATTCGTCAATTAAATTGCGTACCTCAATATCAATCATCTCGGCTGTTTTATCGCTGTAGGGCTTTGTAAAACCATATTCTTGGTTTGCATCGTAAAAACTTACATTGCCAATTTTGCTATTCATGCCATAAACCGTAACCATGCCATATGCCATTTTAGTAATACGTTCTAAGTCGTTTTGTGCACCGGTACTAATTCTGCCAAAAACAATATCTTCGGCAACGCGACCACCAAGTGTCATACACATCATGTTTTTTAATTGTTGTGTGGTATATAAATACTGGTCTTTTGGCAAATACTGTGCATAGCCCAAAGCGGCAACACCACGGGGTACTATGCTAACTTTAACTAATGGATCAACACCTTCTAAAAACCAGCCTGCAATAGCATGTCCACTTTCGTGGTAAGCAATAATTTCTTTTTCTTCTGCGCTAATAATTTTGTTTTTCTTTTCAAGTCCACCAATAATTCTGTCTACAGCATCATTAAAATCTTGCAATTCTATATGTTGTTTGTTTTTACGTGCGGCAATTAGAGCTGCTTCGTTACAAACATTGGCAATATCTGCACCTGCAAAACCGGCTGTTTGTATAGCTAATTTTTTAGGGTCAACATCCGGGGCAAGTTTTAAAGGTTTTAAATGTACTTTAAAAATTTCTTCCCTGCCATTTAAATCAGGTCTATCAATAGATATTTGTCTGTCGAAGCGACCCGGACGGAGTAAAGCCGAGTCGAGAATATCCGGACGGTTTGTAGCGGCTAAAATAATTACGCCTAAATCGGTAGCAAAACCATCCATTTCGGTAAGTAATTGGTTTAAGGTGTTTTCGCGTTCGTCGTTTCCGCCTTGAACCAATGTTTTACCCCTTGCACGACCAACGGCATCAATTTCGTCGATAAAAATAATGCAGGGTGCTTTTTCTTTGGCTTGACGGAATAAATCCCTTACCCTGCTTGCGCCTACACCAACAAACATTTCAACAAAATCAGAGCCCGAAAGTGAGAAGAATGGCACTGCTGCTTCTCCTGCTACGGCCTTAGCCAATAAAGTTTTGCCTGTACCCGGAGGGCCAACCAACAAGGCGCCTTTTGGAATTTTACCTCCTAATGTGGTATATTTTTTCGGATTTTTAAGGAAATCTACAATTTCCATTACTTCTACTTTGGCTTCATCTAACCCGGCAACATCTTTAAATGTTATTTTAACATGGGTGTCTTTGTCAAATAGTTGCGCTTTGCTTTTGCCAATATTAAAAATTTGTGCGCCACCGCCTCCGGCTCCACCACTCATACGTCTAAAAATAAACATCCATAAGCCTATTAACAATACAAACGGCAATAACCAGCCAATTAAATCGCCTATGTAATTGCGTTGGGTGGTGTATTCAATTGGAACCTGCTCATTTGTTGGAAAATCTTTTTGTGCATTGCGCAAGTCTGTTTCAAAGCTGGTAACATCGCCTATTTCAAAATAGTAATGCGGGCCAACTTCTCCGCCAAACATGCCACGCTCTTTTAGCGCTTTGTATTTATCGTTTTTAAGTGCGTCTTTTTTTAAGTAAATTTCTGCACGCTCTTTGTTAACCACAACCACTTTTTCTACATCGTGGCTTAAAAGCATTTTGTTTACAAATTCAATTTTGCTGGTTTTAAGCGCCACCTCGTGTGGCATAAATTGAATGGCCAGAAATACTATTAAAATAATGGCGTACACCCAATAAAAGTTAAATTTTGGCAGCTGTGGCGTACGCGATTTTTGGTTTTTCGATTTATTTTCGTCGTTTAACATGTTTTAAGCTTGTTACTATATAAATTAAGTTTTGAGGTAAATGTTTTATTAAGCTGTTTGAACCAAATATTTTGATGCCCAACTTTGACTTAATGGAATTATAAATTGGTTGTTTACATCGCCCACTGTTAACACTTGTGTATTTATAACTTGCGTATTTGCGTTTACAGTTCCGGCTTCAATGGCAGCTTTAAGCGTTGTTGGTTCAAAAATAGAAACAGTGTTATTGTTTAACACATAAGTGTTTAAACGGTTAAAAAAGTTTATGTTTAATTTTAAACCAATTTCTTTAACCAATGCCACGCTTTTGTCTATACTGCAACCACTTGCAGCGTGCGTTTCTTCGTTTACAGCAAATACTAAAAATGCATTAAAAACCACCATTGCCTTTGCATTAAGGTGCATTTGATGCGCTTGCCAATTTTTGGCAAAATCAGACAAAAACTGGTTGCAAATATCTGTTTCCTGGTTGTTTAGTATCCTATTGGCACCATAAACCCATACTTTAGATTGATTGGGGAACGATTCGAACAAATTCATTTTATAAAGGTACAATAATAACAAAAATAACGCCATTGCCATAATGTCATACCGATTTTACATTCTGTACACGAATTTTTAGCAATAAGCGCTTATTATTGCCCAATTATTTGGAGTTTTAGAATTTAATGACAGCAGACGATATTGTAATTGTAGGTGCGGGTCCGGCCGGATGTGCCACTTCTATGTTTTTAGCAAAAGCCGGTATTGCCCATACCATAATTGATAAAGCCGTATTTCCGCGAGATAAAGTTTGTGGGGATGCACTTAGTGGAAAAGTGGTTTACGTGTTAAAACAATTAAACAATGATTTACTGCTTAATTATCAACAAAATAGTAAAGCATTTTTGCCCAGTTGGGGTGTAAAGTTTGTAGCCCCTAATGGAAAATCTATCGATATTCCATTTAAATCAGACATTAGTAAAGAGCCGCATGCGCCGGGTTTTATCAGCAAACGCATCGATCATGATTTTGAGCTGTTTAAGAATTTAGATAAAAACCACGCGCTGGTAATTGAAGGTGCCGAGTTGCAAGAGGTAAAACAAGTTGCAAATGGTATTGAATATGTTTATAAACACAATGGCAAAACCATACAAAAAACCTGTAAGTTAATTATTGGTGCCGAGGGCGATAGAAGTATTATTGGCAAGCATTTAGGGGGCATTAAAAAAGAAAACAAACATTATTGTGCCGGAATTAGGGCGTATTACAGTGGCGTAACCGAGTTGCACCAACAAAATTTTATTGAATTGCATTTTTTGGAAGAGTTGCTTCCGGGTTATTTTTGGATTTTTCCTTTGCCTAACGGCATGGCCAATGTAGGTGCAGGCATGTTAAGCGATACGGTTAGTAAAAAGCGCATTAACCTAAAAGAAGATATGCTTAGGGCTATTGCCAATAACCCCAATATTAAGCACAGGTTTAAAAATGCAACCTTAGAAGGCAAAATATCAGGATGGGGATTACCCTTGGGTTCAAAACAACGCAGCATTAGTGGCGATAACTTTTTACTAACCGGCGATGCAGCAGCATTAATCGATCCGTTTACCGGAGAGGGCATTGGAAATGCCATGTACAGCGGCATGTTGGCAGCTGCACATATACAACAGGCCATTGCTGCGAATAATTTTTCTGCAGGTTTTAATAAAGCGTACGATAAGGCATTTTACAACAGGCAATGGGATGAATTAAAGCTTAGCCATACCATGCAAAAGCTGGTTAAATATCCGTGGTTATTTAATTTTGTTGTTAATAAAGCCAACAAAAACAAAGCGCTGCGCGAAACCATAAGCTGCATGTTTGAAGATTTAGACCTTCGCGCAAAACTTAGAAACCCGCTGTTTTACGTAAAGCTTTTGTTTAACGATTAACGCATAGGCAGTTCAATGCCATTAAGCTTTTTAAACAAACCAATTGCATGTTTATCGGTTAGGCCGGCTACAAACTGACAAATGGCTATAACACCTTCGTACAATGTAGCCTGCGGTTTAAAATAATTTTCGGGTATTAGTTGTTTGTATTTTTCAAGCCTGTAGTTATTGCTTGTTTTTTCTTTAAAGTGCAACAAACACGAAATAAAATTGTGCAGCAGGCCGGCAATAATTTCAAAACCTGCAGCCTCTATTTCTACAACTTGTTTGGCACAATACATTTGCTCGAAAGATTGTCTTTTAATTTGCTTAATTAAATCGGCATATTTGCTTTTATCTAAGAGCGATTCATCGAATAAGCCATAAAGCATTTTGCTTTCATTGGCTATAAAAATCTCAGAAAGTTCGTTTACCAAGTTACCAATGGCTACTGCACGTAAATAAGCTGTTTTTTCTTCGGTTGAACCGATGTTTGTATAGGTTTTTGATAAGAATAAATCGCCGGCAATGGTTTTAAGTAAAACCTCGGCTGTTTTAAAGTCGATTAACCCTAATCTTATACCATCTTCATAATCTATAATGGTATAGCAAATATCGTCGGCAGCTTCTACCAAAAAAGCCAATGGATGTCTAAAATAGCAATTTTCTTGTGGCTTTGGCATTAATGCCAATTTTATAGCTATATCGTTAAACAGATTTATTTCCGAGCTAAAAAAGCCATATTTTTTACTGCTTATGCCTGTTAAACCTGCAATAGGCAAACTAGGTTTTGGATATTTTGTAAAGGCTGCCAATGTAGGGTACGACAAACGCATGCCGCCTTGTTGCCCATTAGCCGGATTGGTTAAAATTTTAAAGCCGTTGGCATTGCCTTCAAAGTGGCATAAATCGTTAAATTCGTTTGCGGTTAGCCGGTTTTTTAATTGTAAACCTTCTCGGTTTAAAAAGTAATCGCTAATGGCTTTTTCGCCACTGTGGCCAAATGGCGGGTTTCCTATATCGTGGGCTAAAGCAGCAGCAGCTACAATGGTGCCAAAATCGTGGTAGGTTAAATTTAAATCATTAACCAATTGAGGATACATGTTTAGCAACTTTAATCCTGCCGTTTTTCCTAACGAACGTGCAACTCCCGAAACCTCTATGCTATGGGTTAAACGGTTATGCACAAAGTCGTTCTCGGGCAGCGGAATTACTTGCGTTTTATCTTGCAAACGCCTAAACGGTGTAGAAAATATAATACGGTCGTAATCGGTATCAAAAATACTTCTGTTGGTAAGGCTATTATGTAAACGAGGTTGCAAATCGCCATGTTTTAATGGCGTTAGCAACTGTAACCAATTCATCATGCTTGTAATAAAATAAAGGCAAATGTAATTTTTTACATATTAAATTTAGCTTTGCAGCCATTATCAATTTGGTGCATAACGCAAACATGACGGCAAAAAAAAAGGTACTGGCAATTATTAATCCCATTTCCGGGGGTAAAAAAAAGCAGCATTTGCCCAATTTGTTGCAGCAATACATTAACCATGCAACCATCGATTTAACCATAGCATTTAGCAAAGATGGGCAACATCTAAAAGAGTTGGCTCAAACAGCCGTAAACCAGCAATTTTATGCCGTTATAGCTGCCGGTGGCGATGGAACCATAAATGCAATTGCCGCTCAATTGGTAAATACACCTGTAAGTTTAGGAATAATTCCTTTAGGAAGTGGCAATGGGTTTGCAAATGCATTAAAAATACCAAGTCAGATTAAAGCATCGGTTGCGCTTATTAACAGATTTAACAGCCAGAAAATTGATTGTGGAACCATAAACAACAGGCTATTTGTAAATGTTGCCGGTACCGGCTTTGATGCAAGCATAGGCTACGCATTTAACAAGCTTAAAAAACGTGGCTTAATAACATATACCAAGCTGGTTTTTAGCCAGATTTTTAATTTTAAAAGCAAGCCGTTAACCGTTGTTTGTAACCAACATACGATTGTATTTAACCAAGTGTTTTTGGCAACAGTTGGCAACGGCACGCAATATGGCAACAATGTTTACATTACACCACAAGCACGGTTAAACGATGGTTTACTGAATTTAATAGTAATTGAAAAACTAAACCTAATAAAGGCAATTAAATTAATGTATGCGGTTTTAACCAAAGATTTTAGTATTTGTGCTTCGTTTTGCCATTTTTTTGTTGCGGATAATTTTAACCTAATTCGCAACCAACAAGAGGCAGCAAACATCGATGGCGAAAGCGAAATACTGGAAGAAGCATTACTTATTAATGTTTTACCAAGTGCGTTAAATGTATTAATACCATAGCATGAGCAATAAAAATAAAAATAAAAACGGCATTGTTTACAGCACCGATGCTAATTTTAGTTTTGAACCTACTTTTGAAGAAACGCAAAACGAACTAAGCCCTTCGCAGCAGCAGTTAAAAGTTTTTTTAGACCGTAAAGGCGGAGGTAAAGTAGTTTCGCGCGTTAGTGGATTTGTAGGTTCAACCGAAAGTTTAACATTGCTTGAAAAACAATTGAAAAAACTTTGTGGCGGTGGCGGAAGCAGTAAGGATGGCGAGGTGCTTATTCAGGGCGACCACCGTGAAAAAATTGTAATATTTTTAACAAAAGAGGGCTATAAGGCCAAAAAAGCCGGAGGTTAAAGCAATTTTAATTTGACATTAATTGCAGTTTAATGGTTTTGGCTTTAATTGCACCATAATGGCAGTTGTAATGGTATGGCTGCACTTGTTTAACCTTATAATTTAATCCAATGAAACTACTAGTTGTTGAAGACGAACCAAAAGTTGCTGCCTTTTTAAAACAAGGCCTTGAAGAGCAATTGCACGAAGTAACTGTTGTTTACGATGGCTATTTTGGTAAAAAAATGGCTACCGAAAATTACTATGATGTAATTATTCTTGATTTGTTAATACCATACATAAATGGCATAGATTTATGTAAACAAATTCGTCAAGAGAAAATAAACACCCCCATTTTAATGCTTACAGCGCTTGGTTCAACCGATGATAAAGTTGCCGGATTAGATGCAGGTGCAGATGATTACCTGGTTAAACCGTTTGAATTTAAAGAGTTATTGGCCAGAATTAGGGCGCTTGGAAAACGTACCAGTGAAACCTTTATTAGTAATAAAGTATATAGAGCTGCCGACTTAGAGCTTGATCCAGAAAGTAAAACCGTTCGTCGTGCCGGTAAAATGATTGATTTAACGGCCAAAGAATTTACGTTGTTAGAGTATCTAATGCGTAACAAAAACAGGGTAATAAGCAGGGCCGAAATTGCAGAGAAAATTTGGGATACAAGCTTCGATACCGGATCGAATATTATAGATGTGTATATAAATTTTTTACGCAAAAAAATAGACAGAGACAGCAACTATAAACTAATTCATACCATGGTAGGTATGGGCTATATTATAAAACACGATGATTAGCCGATTAGGCAAAAATATAAAAACCATTTTATCCATACGGTTTACGGTAATTGTAGCCGCAATCTTATTGGTGCTATCGGTTTTGGTTTTTGAGTTTTCTAATTACTACCGCGATAAAGAGTTTAATGAGCGTTTGGTTAACCGTATAAAACGTAAAGTAAATTACCTGGTTAACACCAAAGAGGTAGACTCTTCGCAACTACAAACTTTTTATAAACTTCAAATGTATGGTTTGCCCGACGAAAAGCTTACCGTGCTAACCGAAAATGGCCATATGGTTTTTTCGAGCGATTTGCTTGATGCTAATGAAATGAAGCTTTATGAAGAGTTAATTGATAAAAAGAAGTTTATTCATTTACGCATAGACGACAGAGATTATATTGCATTTTATTACCCTGTTGAAAAAAACAATTACTACATTGTTGCCAGCGCCATCGACGAGATTGGTTATGATAAAATGCGCAATCTTAAGTTGTTGCTGTTTTTTGCTTTTATTATAGGCTTAATTATTGCATCGTTAAGTGGTTGGTATTATGCCAATAAGGCTTTAGCCCCAATAAAAGAAATAATTTCTCAGGTAGATAAGATTACAGCAACCAGGTTAGATGATAGGGTGCAATCGGCCAACGAAAATGATGAAATTGGTTTTTTAGCTACCCGATTTAATAAAATGCTCGAACGTTTGGAAGAGTCGTTTAAATTACAGAAATTATTTGTTGCCAACGCCTCGCACGAATTTAGAACACCACTAACTGCCATTAAAGGCCAAATAGAAGTTTTGCTGTTGCAAAGCAGAAATCCCGATGAATATATAGAAACGCTTACTTCCATTACAGAAGAAATTAATAAGCAAATTCAATTGTTAAATGCTTTAAGAGATTTGTCGCAAGCCTCTACCGTTAACATGTTAACCAATGCAAACGATATTTTTGTATATGATTTAATTAGTGAAGCTGCAGATGAGCTGATAAAGCTAAAACCTGAATACCATATAAATATTTTAACCGCAAATTTGCCCGATGATGAGCGTTTAATTTTAACCAAAGGAAATAACTCCTTGCTTCGATCGTGTTTTATAAATTTAATGGAAAATGCCTGCAAGTTTTCGGTAAATAACAAAGTGCAGGTGCTATTGGATTTTAACAATACAGGTATCATTATTCAGTTTATAGACCAAGGAGTTGGTATAAATACAGAAGATTTAAAAAATATTTTTGAGCCGTTTTTCCGCAGCAACCATACACGAAATATAGCCGGTTTTGGCATTGGTTTATCGCTGGTAAAAAAGGTTATAGATATGCATAACGGAAAAATTGAAATAACTTCTAAAGAAGGTGAAGGCACAACTGTGAAATTAATTCTAAAAAACATGGTATAATTGTCATGTTTATTAGGCAATGTTTTACAGGCAAAACAGATATCCATTGCGCCGCAATAATGCGGCTGCATTTTTATACAACGGCAATTCGTTTTTTAATGCCTTAAGGCAGCTTATTCTACAGGCACAGCATGTAATTCACTTTCAGGTTTATATTTTTAACGAAGATAAAACCGGAAAAGAAATTGCTGCATTGCTGGAAGCTGCATCAAAACGAGGAGTTAAGGTATATATGGTTTTAGATGCTTATGGTTCTAATTCATTATCAGATGAGTTTGTAAGTTACTTAAAATCGTTTTGTGCCTTTTTTAAATTCTTTTCGCCGCTATTTTACAAATTCCACTTTAATATTGGCTTACGCATGCACCACAAAATTTTTATTGCCGATAGCCATACTGCATTAACAGGTGGAATTAATATTGCCAATAAATACAGTGGCATAGATTATAATGCCCAATGGCTGGATTTTGGAATACAAGTTTACGGAGATGCCGTTGCCGATTTAGAAAAAATTTGCCTGAATGTAATTAATAGAAATGTATTGGTAAATAAGATTAAACCATTGCATATAAGCCGCGATTTGTTTTATGCAGATTCTGTTGCCTTACAGGTTTTGCAAAACGATAAGTACAGGAATAAGTTGGGTATTACCAAGTTTTATCGGCAGCAAATTCGAAAAAGTACACATGAAATATTAATTGTGTCGAGTTATTTTTTGCCATCTAATAGTTTTAGACGGTTGCTTATAAATGCTGCCAAAAGAGGCGTAAAAATAAAATTGGTTTTAGGCGAAAAAAGCGACACAAATTTAGTGCTTAGCGCCACCAAATACTTTTATAAAAGTTTATTAACGCAAGGCATAGAAATTTACGAATGGCAACATTCTGTTTTGCATGGTAAATTGGGTGTGTTTGATAATGAAGTTGTAACTGTTGGTTCTTATAACTTAAATGCGCTTAGCGATTTTGGTAGTTTAGAATGCAATATAGCAGTTCATCAAAAGAATTTTGCAGCACAGGTTGGTTCAAGCATACAACAACAAATAATTAACCAATGCAAAAAGGTAGATGCAAGCTTGTATTTAAAGCGGTTAACGTTTGGGGTAAGGGTAATAAATTGGTTTAGCTACAGATTACTGTTAATTTTACTTGGGTATTTGTTTTTTTTACAAAAGAAAAATGCCTACAAGCTATTAAAAGATGCGCAGGCACAAGAGCATTAATAAAAATGTTTGCGGTTATTTTTATTCCAAATTTTTATAAGAATAAACCCAAACAGCATACCGCCTAAATGTGCAAAATGTGCAATATTAGAATCTTGGCTATTTGTAAATCCTTGCCAAAGTTCTAATAAGCCAAGTATGGTTACAAAATATTTTGCTTTAAGCGGAAAAAGAAAATAAATCATAATAAGTGTATTTGGAAACAACATGCCATAGGCCATTAATAGGCCAAATACAGCGCCACTTGCTCCAACCACAGGTATATTTATTTTACGTTGTAAAATGGCATCGGCAATTTGTGTTGAACCGTTTATGTATTCGGGGTTGGTTTTTTGCAGATTCCATTCTAACATAAACGATTGCAAACGGTCGTTGTTAAATAGTTTTAAATCTAATTTTTGTAATTCGAAAAAAGCATCATAGCCGGGGTTTTGTTTGTAAGTTTCTAAAGCGGTTTTTATGCCGTTAATTTCATAAGCATTATATCCTATATGCAGCAAAGCAGCACCCAGCGCTGTAACAAAGTAAAATATAAAAAAACGGTTAGAGCCCCAGTAGTTCTCCAGCATACTGCCAAACATCCAAAGGCTAAACATGTTAAAAAACAAATGCATAAAGCTGCCATGCATAAATACATGAGTAATAAACTGATAAGGTTTAAAATACTTGCTTTCCGGATAAAACAAGCCAAGCTTTTCTGTTAAATCTATCCAGCCTTTGTCGGCCATTACAACAGTGGCAAGAAACAATAATCCATTTATAATAAGCAGGTTTTTTACCACCGGTGGTAAAATAGAGAAATTTCCGGGTCGTTGTTGCTGGCACATAAAGCTGCGAAGGTAGCAAGTTTTTTAATTATTGGCCGTTTTGGTTAAAAACTCAAATTTTAAATCAGATATGTTACAGTCTTGTTACAAAAGCCAAATTGCTGTAAAAATCTAAAATACTCAAATATTGTTTAAGTTTGAAGTCGATTTTAGATTAACGTCAAATACATGAAAAATTTTAAATTAAAACAATTACCTCAACGTACCGATAAACCCCGCGAAAAAGGTTTAACAATGGTAATGGATAAAGGCCTTAGCTTGCGTGAAGTTGAAGATATGATTAGCATTAGTGGCGATTATATAGATATAGTAAAACTTGGTTTTGGCACTTCATTTGTAACACCAAGGTTACAAGATAAAATTAATTTATACCAGGAGAATGGCATAATTGTTTATTTTGGTGGTACTTTATTTGAAGCCTACATGGTGCGTAACCAGTTTGAAGATTATTTAAAAGTACTTGAAAAATTTGGCATGCAACATGCCGAAATTAGCGATGGCAGCATAGAAATGCCACATGAAATTAAGCTAGATTATATAGATAGACTTAGCAACTATGTTACGGTATTAAGCGAAGTAGGTAGTAAAGATGTAGAAAAAATTATACCTCCCTACCAATGGATAGATTTAATGCAAAGCGAGTTGCAAGCAGGTGCCTGGCGCGTAATTGCAGAGGCTCGAGAAGCCGGAAACGTTGGTGTGTATCGCAGCAGTGGCGAGGTAAGAGAAGGCTTGGTTCAGGAAATATTAACTAAAATACCCGAAGATAAAATTATTTGGGAAGCCCCACAAAAAGCACAACAAACTTATTTTATTAAATTGGTGGGCGCCAATGTTAGTTTGGGTAATATTGCCACTAACGATGTTATTCCATTAGAAACGCTTAGGCTAGGTTTACGCAGCGATACATTTAGCTTTTTCCTTAATAAAGGCGCAAAATTTATTTCAAAGAAAAAATAAATATTTAGCAATATGACACTTCAAGAACAAATTAACAAAGACATTATTACTGCCATGAAAGCCAAAGACGAAGCTGCTTTGCGCGCTTTACGCGGTTTAAAATCGGCCATGTTATTGGCCGGTTCAGAAGCAGGTGCCGGTGGCAATGTTAGCGATGAACAAGCATTGAAAATTTTTCAAAAGCTTGCCAAACAACGCAAAGAAAGCTACGATATTTACATGCAAAATGGCAGACAAGAATTGGCAGAAAAAGAAAAAGAAGAAATAGATGTTATTGAAAAATACTTGCCTAAACAATTGTCTGAAGCAGAAATTGCCGCAATGCTAAAAACGGTTATTACAGATGCCGGTGCTACTTCTGCGGCAGATTTTGGTAAAGTTATGCCATTGGCCATGAAAGCATTAGCCGGAAAAGCAGATGGTAAAATAATATCGGCTATTTTAAAGCAGTTACTGGGTTAAGTTGGTTTTGTTTGAACCAACAAAATTTAAAAATTTAATTATTGAGATGACAGAAGAAGAAAGAATACGCAAGGCGTTTCAGAAAAAAGATTGGCCGGAAATTAGGGTTACCGATAGTTGGGCTACCTTTAAAATTATGGCAGAGTTTGTAGAGGGTTTCGAAAAAATGAGCAAAATCGGGCCATGTGTTTCTATATTTGGATCGGCACGCACAAAAGCAGATAACCCCTATTATTTACTGGCCGAAGAAATTGCCGCTAAATTGGTAAGGGCAGGCTTTGGTGTTATT
>VFQQ010002318.1_pt1 | contig 21961 bp, 22 predicted proteins | sample 3512341 | NCBI WGS metagenome assembly VFQQ01 (sample SAMN10412373, study PRJNA504923) | tailings metagenome | isolation source: Relicate 2 Philex TSF1 revegetated site | place: Philippines: Tuba, Benguet | collected 2017-08-29 | reverse complement strand
CGGCCGAGCCATAGCGCTCCAGCACTTCCATGTTGCCGGTGTCGGGTGCGGAGCAGTTGAAGGTTTCAGCGCCCAGATGCGCCTTGCCCATTTCCTCGGCGAGATAGGCGTATTCGACCGTCGAAAGGCCGTAGCCGCGATCGGAATTGGTCAGCCAGAAATTCCACAGCCCGCGCTCGCGCGCCTTTGCCTTCAGCCCTTCGAGGATTTCGGTCTGGCGCGGCGTATAGGCCCAGCGATCGCCGCTTTTGCCGATATCGGCCAGGAATTCGGCGTCGAGCGGTGCGATCTCATCGCGCACCATGCGGGCGACACGCTCATGGATCGGCTTCAGCCGCTCCGTCATGCCCAAAGCCATATCCGACATTACAGAACTTCCTCCGCTTTCAGTACGACCACCGCGTCCTTCACGACGTCATGGCTTAACGCCAAGCCCTCGCGCCGCGCAGGTGACGATCTGCCCGACGAGACGGTCGATATCGGCCTCGGTTTCGTCGGCGCGCGGCGAATACCAGAAGATAGGCGAGTTCAGTGTCATGAACATGAGTTCGGCGGCGATGCCGAGATTTTCGAAATCCATCGCGCCGGCATCACGCGCTTCTTCGATGGTCTTGCGAAAAATCAGCCCGTATTCGGTGCGGTATTGCAGAAGCCGGGCAAAAACCTCGCGCTGCTCCGGCGTGGTTGCACCGCGCAGATGCAGTTCCACGCCTTCCCAGACCGCGCGCTGGAATGGCTTGGTGCGGATCATCTGGCTGGCATGGATCGTGGCGATGTGGCTCCAGCGCGTGACCGCAGGAATATCCGCTGAGCGGAATGGCTCGATCGCCGTGTAATTCATCTCCATGCCGGTGCGGAACACTTCCGCGAACAGATCGGCCTTAGACGGGAAGTGATGATAGATGCGGCCCTTGGTCGAGCCGAGGCTGCGCGCGACATCGTCGATCGAAGTCGCCTGATAGCCGCGCTCCATGAAGCACTGTGCGGCAGCACGCAGGATGTCGAAGCGGGAATCGTCCGGCATGGTCCTTGCGGCGCTTTCTGACATCCGTTTGTCATCCTAGTGATATCGCGGCGGTCTATCTCCCGCAGCCATGCAGCAAGGCACGGTCTTTACGAGCGCTGAAAATATGAACATACTACTCGGTATGTTGTCAACGCGGCAGAGCTAGAGCATCGGACCGAAAAGTGGTTACCGGTTTTCGGAATATTCCGATGCTCATTCAAAGTGCCGCAGCCTGGAGGAGCGATGTCCTATCTGGAAGAGCTGTTTTCCGTAACCGGCAAGACTGCGCTGGTGACCGGTGCCGCGACCGGCATAGGTCGCATGGCAGCGACCGCGCTGGCGCGGGCCGGCGCGCATGTCATGATCGCCTCGCGCAAGGGTGAGGAATGCGAGCGCGTCGCTAGCGAGATCAACGCGCTTGGCGGCGCGGGCAAGGCCGAGGGTTTTGCCGGCGATGTCAGCACCGAGGCCGGTATCCTCGCGCTTGCCAATGAAGTGAAACAGCGCACCGGCAAGCTGAACATCCTCATCAACAATGCCGGCATTTCCTGGGGAGAGCCGTTCGAGACGTTCCCCTACGCTGCCTGGGCCAAGGTGATGAACGTCAACGTAACCGCGATCTTTCACCTGACCCGTGAGCTGCTGCCGCTGCTCGATGCGGCGGCGAGCGACGAAGACCCGGCCCGCGTCATCAATCTCGGCTCCATCATGGGCACGCAGCCCTTCGCCGACCGCGCCTATTCCTATACGGCATCGAAGGCGGCGGTTCATCACCTGACCCGCACGCTGGCGATCGAATTCGCCGCACGCCGCATCACCGTCAACGCCTTCGCCCCCGGCCCCTTCCAGAGCAAAATGATGGCCTTTGCCGTCGGCACCGACGACAAGGCGAAGCGCATCGGCGCAAACATTCCCTTGGGCCGGATCGGCGCGCCCGATGACATTGCGGGCGCGACGCTGTATCTGTGCAGCCGCGCCGGCCGCTATGTCACCGGCGCCATAGTGCCCATCGACGGCGGCCAGTCAGTCCAGCACGGCCTGCCGCCCTTTACCGAATGACGAAAAGGCAAACCGCTTGACAACTTCCAGCCTGAAACCCGTGAGCCTCGAACAGCTTCTGTCCGGTGTCGGCAAGGAGGTTGGCGTCTCGCCCTGGCGTGAAGTCACGCAAACGATGATCGACCAGTTCGCCGACGCCACCGACGATCACCAGTTCATCCATTGCGACCCGGAGCGGGCGGCGCGCGAGACGCCTTTCGGCGGCACCATCGCACACGGCTTCCTGACGCTGTCGCTGCTGTCGGCCATGACCTACGAGACTATCCCCCCGCTTGAGGGTGGCGACATGGGCATCAACCAGGGTTTCGAAAGCCTGAAATTCGTCGCCCCGGTGAAAACCGGCGCGCGCATCCGCACCCATTTTGTCCTCGCCGACGTAAAGGCGCGGCCTTCCGGCTGGGTGCAGGTGGCGCATGACGTGACCATCGAGATCGAGGGTTCGAAGAAACCGGCACTGACCGCCCGCTGGCTGACGCTGACCTATGTCGAACCGGCGAAGGAAGCTGGATGAGCGATCCGAACGTTCTCGATCGCGCAGCGCTCGCGCCCTATCTTGAGGCGGAGATTCCCGGATTTTCCGGGCTTGAGGCGATCGAGAAATTCAACGCCGGGCAATCGAACCCTACCTATTTGCTGACGGCCAGAAGCGGGCGCTACGTGCTGCGCGCCAAGCCGCCCGGCCAGTTGCTCAAATCGGCGCATCAGGTCGACCGCGAATACCGCGTCATGAAGGCACTCACCGGAACGGCCGTTCCGGTTCCGAAGATGCTGCATCTGGCGCCGGAAGACTCTCCCATCGGCCGCATGTTCTACGTCATGGAGTTCCTTGACGGCCGCATTTTCTGGGATCCGGCGCTGCCGGAAGCATCCTCGAACGACGAGCGCGCGGCGATCTACGATGCCATGAACGCCACGCTGGCCGCCCTGCATAATGTCGACGTCGAAGCCGCCAGCCTCGCCGACTATGGCCGCCCCGGCAACTATTTCAAGCGCCAGCTTGCGCGCTGGACCAGCCAGTACCGCGCCTCCGAGACGGGCAGCATCGCCGACATGGACCGGCTGATCACCTGGCTGGAAACGCACATGCCGGCCGATGACGGCATCGTCTCGCTGGTTCATGGCGACTACCGGCTCGACAACATGATTTTCGCGCCGGACCAGCCGCAGGTGCTGGCCGTGCTCGACTGGGAACTGTCGACGCTCGGCCACCCCTTCTCCGACATCGCCTATCAATGCATGCAATGGCGCCTGCCGCACCAATCCGGCTTTCGCGGCCTCGGCGGCATCGACCGCACGGCGCTCGGCCTGCCTTCGGAGGAAGCCTATGTCGCCGCCTATTGCAAGCGGCGCGGGCTACAGGAGATTCCCCGCTGGACCTTCTTCCTCGCCTTCTCCTTCTTCCGCCTCGCGGCGATCTGCCAGGGCGTCTACAAGCGCGCGCTGGACGGCAACGCATCGAACCCCGAAAAGGCGAAGATGTATGGCGAGGCCGTAAAACTCCTGTCGCATCTGGCGGCGGAACTGATCGACAAGGACAGGTAGAGCATGAGCCGTTTTGACGGGATGACCGTGTTGATAACCGGTGCAACGGGTGGTTTTGGACGCCGTGCCGCCGAATGCTTCGCAGCCGAAGGCGCACGGCTCATCCTCTCGGACATGGACGAGAGTGCCCTGTCAGCCTTCGCCGAAACGCTCGATGCGGAAACGGCGACACTGGCCGGAAACATCGCCAACGAAGACCTGTCGGAAAAGCTGGCGGCACTTGCCGTCCAACGCTTCGGCCGGCTCGACGTCGCCATCAACAATGCCGGCATCGCCCAGAGCTTCGTGCGCCTGCCGCAGGTTCCCTCCGACGAGGCGCGGCGGATCATCGAGGTCGATCTGCTCGGCGTCTTCTATGCGCTGAAGGCGCAGCTCCCTGTCATGGAACGCCAGTTCCGCAAGACCGGCAAGGGCGGCGCCATCGTCAACATCGCTTCCGTCGCCGGCCTTGGCGGTGCCCCGAAACTCTCGGTCTATTCCGCGGCCAAGCATGGCGTCGTCGGGCTGACGCGCTCGGCGGCGGCCGAATATGCCTCAAAAGGCATTCGCGTCAACGCCGTCTGTCCCGCCTATGCGCGCACCAAAATGGTCGACGATTTCGTCAAGATTACTCGCGCCTCCGAGGCCGAGGCGATCACCGAGCTGACGCGCGGCGTGCCGATGAAGCGCGTCGCCGAAGTGGACGAGGTCATCGAGGTGATCATGTTTGCCGCCGACCCGAAGAACTCCTTCATGACCGGCCACACGCTGGCGGTCGACGGCGGCATTTCGGCCATCTGAGAAACCTCGCTCCTTGTCGTATTGCGCTTAGCCGAGTTCCTGGGCGAGTCCGATGAGAAGCCCCTCAGGCCCACGGATGTAGCAGAGCCGATAGACTTCCTTATACTGGACCACTTCGCCCACGAGTTGCGCGCCGCGCGCGCGAAGCCGTTCAAGCGTCTCATTGATGTCGTCCACCGCGAACATCACGCGGAGATAGCCCAGGGCATTGACCGGGGCGTTCCGGTGATCTGCGACGACAGCCGGCCTGAGGAAGCGGGAGAGTTCGAGCCGGCTGTGGCCGTCCGGTGTGCGCATCATGGCAATCTCGACGTGCTGATCGCCCAGTCCAGTGACACGTCCGGCCCATTCTCCTTCGATCGTGGCCCGCCCTTCGAGCTCGAGGCCGAGTTCGCTAAAGAAATCGATCGTCGCTGCGAGGTCTTCGACGACGATTCCTATGTTGTCCATCCGCTTGAGCGCCATGTTTTTCAATCTCCAGGGTGTCGTTCCAAACTACAAGGTGTCGCCGGGTCTAACAACGGACGCTTGAGGTGCCCCCAACACCGGCTGCCACCCAGGTCCGATTCGCCGCCGTCCACATCAGAAGCCTGATTATGGACTGCCTCAACCCGCACCCCGTTTTCAAACGGTCTCTTAGACCAAAGTTATAAAACCAAAGGCTTGATGGTCCTCATACGCCCGGAGAGGTACCTTTCGCACCAGCCGAATTGGGTTGGCGGCTTACGCTTGTTTGCTTTGGCGGCCCGTGTCGGCGGGATCTTTGGGAGGATGGATCAATGGCAATGGCAGCAAGTGCGGGCTCGCCCACGCGCAACATGACCCGTGAGGAAAAGAAGGTCATCTTCGCTTCCTCGCTCGGCACGGTTTTCGAATGGTACGATTTCTATCTCTACGGGGCGCTCGCCGCCTTCATAGGCTCGACCTTCTTTGCTTCCTATCCGGAAGCGACGCGTAACATCTTCGCGCTGCTGGCCTTCGCCGCGGGCTTCCTGGTGCGTCCGTTCGGCGCGCTGGTATTCGGCCGCATCGGCGATCTCGTCGGTCGCAAATACACCTTCCTCATCACCATCATGATCATGGGCATGTCGACCTTCCTGGTCGGCCTGCTTCCCGGTTCGGCAAGCTGGGGCATCGCCGCGCCGATCATCCTGATCATCCTGCGCATGCTGCAGGGCCTGGCGCTCGGCGGCGAATACGGCGGCGCGGCAACCTACGTGGCCGAACATGCGCCCAACGACCGCCGCGGTTTCTACACCTCGTGGATCCAGACAACCGCGACGCTCGGCCTGTTCCTGTCGCTGGTCATCATTCTCATCATCCAGGGGTCGATGAGCAAGGAAGCCTTCGCGGCATGGGGCTGGCGCATTCCGTTCCTGCTGTCGGTGGTGCTGCTCGGCATCTCCGTCTGGATCCGGCTGACACTGAGCGAATCGCCGGCCTTCCAGCGCATGAAGGAAGAGGGCAAGGGTTCCAAGGCGCCACTGTCCGAAGCCTTTGGACAGTGGAAGAACGCCAGGATCGCGCTGCTTGCCCTGTTCGGCCTCACCGCCGGCCAGGCCGTGGTGTGGTATTCAGGCCAGTTCTACGCGCTGTTCTACCTGCAGAACGTGCTCAAGGTGGATGGCCAGTCGGTCAACATCATGATCGCGATCGCGCTTCTGCTCGGCACCGGCTTCTTCGTCTTCTTTGGCTGGCTGTCGGACAAGATCGGCCGCAAGCCGATCATCATGGCCGGCCTGGCGCTCGCCATCGTCACCTACTTCCCGCTGTTCAAGGCGCTGACCTGGGCCGCCAATCCGGCACTCGCCACCGCACAGCAGAACGTGCGGGCAACCGTGACAGCAGCACCGGGAGACTGTAACTTCCAGTTCAACCCGGTCGGAACCAGAAAGCCGCTGACGTCCTGCGATATTGCGACGGACTTCCTGGCGAAAAACTCGGTTCCCTACGACCTGGTGACGACGGCTCCCGCCGGCACGGCGGCGACGGTGAAAGTCGGCGAAGAGACTGTAACATCCTACGACGCGGTTGCAGCCGGCGACACGGCCGCGGGCCTGGGCGCTGCCTTCAACAAGGCGGTCAACGCAGCACTCCATGACGGCGGCTATCCGCTCAATCGCGGAACGGCAACGGTCGCGGATCAGAAGCTCGACGCCTTCATCGCGGCCAATCCCGAGCTGAACCTTGATGCGGCCGCCATCCGTGGCGGCGACAAGAAGACGGTGCCGACCGAGCAGGCGATCAAGGACAAGCTGGTGACCGCCGACGAGGCTGCCGGCGCGGCCGACGTCACCGCCTACAGCATACCGGGCGGCGGCGCCTATGCGATGACCGCCGATCCGACGAAGGTAAGCTGGCCGATGGTCATCGCCATCCTGTTCGTGCTCGTGCTGTATGTGACCATGGTCTACGGGCCGATTGCGGCAATCCTGGTCGAGATGTTCCCGACCCGCATCCGCTACACCGGCATGTCGCTGCCTTATCATATCGGCAACGGCTGGTTCGGCGGACTGCTGCCCGCCATCATCTTCGCCATGAGCGCGGCGAAGGGCGACATGTATTACGGCCTCTGGTACCCGATCGCGATCGCGGCGATGACCCTCGTCATCGGCCTGATCTTCGTCAAGGACACCAAGGGCACCGACCTCGACGCCATCAAGTAAGGCATCAAAAACCAAAGCGCCCGGCAGGTCCCCTGCCGGGCGCTTCTTCTTGTAATCGATCTGAAATCGACCTGCCTATTTGCTCTTTTTCTTCGGCCCGCCGGATATCGAGGTCGATGTCACCGAGACGGGATCGCTGGCCGGAAACGTATCTTCCAGCCCTTCCTCAAGCTCTTCTTCCGCAGTCTTGTTTTCACGTTCCTTCTTGCGCTGCTCGCGTTCAAGCGAGCGCACAGCCGGCGATTTCTTCGCCTTGGCATCCGGCTTGGCGGTCGTTTTCGGCATGGTATTCTCCCTCAAATCCCGACTAGCGCAGAACGCCGGCCGGAATTGAAGGTTCCACCGTCACGCAGCAGCGTCAACAGCCGCTTGCGACAGGAATGCGAAGGCGTAGTCCGAGAAGGAACGCCAGCATTCCACCCGGAAGGCGTCTTGCGCCGTGCGCAGGATGACCACCTCGATCTTGCCCAGGATCGTGCGCGAGCAGGCTCCCACCGGAAAGGCCGCAAGCGACAAATCCTGAGGGCAGCCGGCATTGAGCGTGGCAGCCGCCGCCGGCCCGGCGACCGAGAAGCCGACATTGCGATGCGAGACGCCGACCGCCGAATGCAGCGCCTTGACGCCGGCGCAATCGGCCAAAGGATCGCCGCCCGCCTCGTCGATGACCAGCCACTCGTCCGGCCCGAGCCAGAGCGCGGTGCGCCCGCCTTTCGAAGCTGAAGTCTTCGGCGCTTTCGGCAGCGTCAGCCCGAGCGCCTTGGACAAGGCCGCAAGCGATGCGGCAGGCGCGCGCAGCGAAATGCGTTCTGCCGGCGCAAGTACGGCAAGCTTGACGCCGGTGGCGGAGAAATCACGCCCGGCCAGCGCCGGTGCGCGTGCGGCAGTTTTGGCAGCAGCCTTAGCCATTGAGGCGCTCTCCCTTCTCGTCGAAGAATACGGGCGAGCAAACCTCGACCTCGATGACGCCGTCCGGCATCGGTACGTTAAGCGTCTGACCCATGCGGTCGCGCCCGTCGATCACCACGGCCAGCGCGATGCCTCGGCCACAGTTTTCCGACCAGTAGCTCGACGTGACATGGCCGATCATCTTCATCGGGATCGGCTGGTTCGGATCGGCGACGATCTGCGCGCCCTCCTCCAGCACCACTTTCGGGTCCTTCGCCTTCAGGCCGACGAGCTGCTTGCGGCCCTTGGCGACGAGATCGGGCCGCGTCAGGCCGCGAATGCCAACGAAATCGGCCTTCTTCTTGCCGATCGCCCAGTCGAGCCCGGCGTCGTTCGGCGTTACCGTGCCGTCCGTGTCCTGGCCGACGATGATGTAGCCCTTTTCGGCGCGCAGCACGTGCATCGCCTCGGTGCCATAGGCGCAGGCGCCGTGCTTTTGCCCCTCGGCCCACAGCGCTTCCCACACCGCCTGGCCGTAGTCCGCCGGCACGTTGACCTCAAAGCCGCGATCGCCGGTGAACGACATGCGGAACAGCCGCGTTGGCACACCGCAGATCTTGCCCTCGCGCACCGACATATGCGGCAGCGCCTCGTCCGACATGTCGATACCCTCAACCAGCGGCTCGATGATTTTTCGCGAATTCGGACCTTGGACGGCAATCACCGCCCACTGCTCGGAAATCGAAGTCAGCCAGACATTGAGATGCGGGAACTCCGTCTGGAGATAGTCCTCCATGTGGTTCATGACGCGCGCCGCACCGCCGGTCGTCGTGGTGACGTGGAAACGATCCGCCGCCAGCCTGCCGACGACGCCATCGTCATAGATAAAACCGTCCTCGCGCAGCATGATGCCATAGCGGCAACGGCCCGGCTCCAGCTTCTCCCACGGGTTGGTGTAGAGCAGTTCCATGAACTTCGCCGCATCCGGCCCGACCACCTCGATCTTGCCGAGCGTCGAGGCATCGAAAAGTCCGGCGGATTTGCGCACCGTCACGCATTCGCGGTTGACCGCAGCATGCATATCCTCGCCGGGCTTGGGGAAATACCAGGCGCGCTTCCACTGGCCGACATCCTCGAATACGGCCCCATGGGCCTCGGCCCAGCCATGCATCGCCGTCTTGCGGGTCGGGTCGAACAGAACGCCGCGACCGTGATTGACGATGGAGCCGAAGGTCACCGGCGTATAGGGCGCGCGGAAGGTGGTGAGGCCGACTTCCGGGATATCCTTGTCCAGCGTCTCGGCGGCGATCGCCAGGCCGTGCATGTTGGAGGTCTTGCCCTGGTCGGTCGCCATGCCATTTGTGGTGAAGCGCTTGACATGCTCGATCGAACGCATGCCTTCGCGCACGGCAAGGCGGATATCCTTGGCGGTGACGTCGTTCTGGAAGTCCACGAAAGCTTTCACCGTCGTGTCGGCACCCGCGCCCGGCCCTGCACCAAGCATGCCGCCGGCCCAGCTTTCCGAGGTCTCGGCCTTCGGCTTGGCCGACTTGCCGGCTTTCGTACCGGCATCCTTCGCCGCCTTTTCGCCCGCCGCGTAGGCTTCATCGAGCGTGGCTGCAATGCCGTCCGTGCCGTTGCAGGCACCGACGGAGACGCAATCCTGCGCATAGGTTCCCGGCAGGAAGCGCTTGGTGGCGTCGTCAAAGGCGACCTTGCCGCGCGACTGCGAGAACAGATGCACCGACGGCGTCCAACCCGACGACATCAGCAGCGCATCGATGGGGATGTTGCGTTCGCCGCCGCCGTTCTTCGGCTGGATCGTCATCGAGGAAACGCGCAGGCGTCCGCCGGTCTTGATGACGGCGCGGCCATGGTTGATCTCGATACCGAGCGCGCGCGCCTCATCGACCGCCGGGCCTGCCGGATTGTCGCGCAAATCGACGATGGCCGCGATGTTGACGCCGGCCTTCTTCAGATCGATCGCCGCCGCATAGGCCGTATCGTTGGCGGTGTAGACGCCGATATTCCTGCCGACGGCGACGCCATAATGGTTGAGATAGGCGCGCGCCGCCGAAGCCAGCATGACGCCGGGCCGGTCGTTATCGGCAAACACCATATGCCGCTCGATCGCGCCGGTGGCGAGGATGACGCGCTTCGCCCGCACCTGCCACAGCCGCTCGCGCGGCAGGTCGTGGTCCGGGCTGGCGAGATGCTCGCTGACCCGCTCGGCCAGGCCGACGAAATTCTGCGCGTAATAGCCGAAGGCCGTCGTACGCGGCAGCACGCGGACATTATCCATCGCCGCGAGTTTTGCAGCGGTCGCCCGCGCCCACGACCAGCCGTCCGCGCCGTCGATACTCGTACCGGCTTCGAAGCGCAGAGCTCCGCCGAGTTCGGCCTGTTCGTCGCAGATGATCACGCGCGCGCCGGTCTCGGCGGCCGCAAGTGCTGCGGCAAGCCCGGCAGCGCCACCGCCCAGCACCAGCACGTCGCAATGCTCGAAGCGCGAGGAATAATGGTCCGGGTCAGGCTGGTCCGGCGACACGCCGAGGCCGGCGGCAGCACGGATCTTCGGCTCGTAGAGGCTCTTCCACGCAGCCTTAGGCCACATGAAGGTCTTGTAGTAGAAGCCGGCCGAAAACATCGGCGACGCCAGATCATTGACCGCGCCGACGTCGAAGGAGAGCGATGGCCAGCGGTTCTGCGAGTTGGCGCTGAGCCCGTCATAGAGCTCCTGCACGGTGGCGCGGACGTTCGGCGTCCTGCGCGCCGCGTCGCGCTCGATCGAAACCAGCGCGTTCGGCTCCTCCGCACCGGCTGAGAGAAAGCCGCGCGGCCGGTGATATTTGAACGAACGCCCGACGAGATGAACGCCACTGGCCAGCAGCGCCGAGGCCAGCGTGTCGCCGGCAAGGCCGGTATAGGACTGCCCGTCGAAGGTGAAGCGCACGGTCTTGGCGGGCGTCAGGCGGCCTTGGCCGGAAATGCGGAAAGTACCTGACATCATGCCACCCTAGCCACTTTTGTCGCTCTACGTTGCCCCCCTCTGTCCTGCCGGACATCTCCCCCACGGGTGGGGAGATCCGCCGACCGCTTGACTTTCGCCAATCGGATACGCTGCAGAATGAGCGGCATGAAAGAAGCTGCTAATCTCCCCATCCGTGGGGGAGATGTCCGGCAGGACAGAGGGGGGCAACGTAGGGCAAAACCTCTCACTTCTTCACCCCCGGCAGCTTGCCCGGCTTCGGCTCGCCGGCCTTGTACGTCATGACGAACTTGTCGGTAACCGTATCGCGCACCGCATTGAAGAAGCGCGCGCAGCCATGGATATGCCGCCAGCGCTCATAGATGATGCCCTTGGGATTCGAGCGGATGAAGAAGAATTTTTCGAAGTCCTCGTCGCTCACCGCCGCGATGTCGGCCGAGCGCGCGACATGGGCTTCGCCGGCGTTGCGGAATTCGAGTTCCGGACGCTCTTCCTCGCAATAGGGGCAGCGGATGAGAAGCATGTTCTGTTCCTAAAGTTCGCCTTGGCGGATTTGTGAGCCCTGGGGCTGGTCGCAGAGCCGTTCACCGAGTGCTGCAAACGGCGCCATGCGCTTCACCAGCGTCTCCACCGAATCCATCGGCACGATGAGGTCACGATCGGCCATGTTGCCGAGGGTGAGTTCGAAAGGATTGACCGAGACGAACACTTTTCGCACCCGCGCGGCTTCCGCTTCGTCGTTTGTCTGTTCTTCGAGGAACATCACCATCCTCTGGCCCGCGCTCCAGACGCAGGCGAGATAGCCGGAGCTGACGGTGAACGGCCATTCCTGTTCATTGCCGGCGCGGCTGATTTTCTGCAACCGAACTTCGTCGGCGCCGGGAAAATGGAACAATCCCCTTTCGCCGGCGAGCACCAGCGGCGCTGCAATCGCAAGCGTGGCTGCCAGAACCGCCATCAGTGCGCCACCGCCGCCGCCGCCGCTTCGTCGATCAGGCGTCCGGTGCGGAAGCGCTCGATGGTGAAGGGCGCATTGATCGGATGCGGCTCGTCGCGGGCGATGGTGTGGGCAAAGACGTTGCCCGAACCGGGCGTCGCCTTGAAGCCGCCCGTGCCCCAGCCGCAATTGACGTAAAGCCCCTGCACCGGCGTTTTGGCCAGGATCGGCGAGCGGTCGGGCGTCACGTCGACAATGCCGCCCCATGAACGCAGCATCTTCATGCGCGTGAAGATCGGGAACATCTCGCAGATGGCGTCGAGCGTGTGGTTGAGGATGTGCAGGCCGCCGGTCTGCGAATAGGATATATACTGGTCGGTGCCTGCGCCGATCACCAGCTCACCCTTATCAGACTGGGAGATATAGGCGTGCACCGTGTTGGACATCACCACGCAGGGCACCACCGGCTTGACCGGCTCCGACACCAACGCCTGCAGCGGGTAGCTTTCCAACGGCATCCGCACGCCGGCCATGTCCATCAGCACCGAGGTATGGCCGGCAGCAACCACGCCGACCTTCTTTGCGCCGATGAAGCCGCGCGAGGTCTCGACGCCGGTTACGGCGCCGTTTGGCGCGCGCTTGATGCCGGTGACCTCGCAATTCTGGATGATGTGGACGCCGCGGGCCGAGGCGGCGCGCGCATAGCCCCAGGCCACCGCGTCATGCCGCGCCGTGCCACCGCGCCGCTGGAGGGCTGCACCTACCACCGGATAGCGGGCATCGCGCGAAATGTTCAGCGGCGGGCAGAATTCCTTGGCCTGTTCGGGCGTCAGCCATTCATTGTCGATACCGTTCAGCCGGTTGGCATGGACATGCCGCTTCAGCACCTGCACGTCGTGCACATTGTGCGCCAGCATCATGACGCCGCGCGCCGAATACATGACGTTGTAGTTGAGGTCCTGCGAAAGCCCGTCCCACAGCTTCAGGGCGTGGTCGTAGATGCCGGCCGATTCGTCATAGAGATAGTTGGAGCGGATGATGGTGGTGTTGCGGCCGGTGTTGCCGCCGCCGAGCCAGCCCTTTTCCAGCACCGCGACATTGGTGATGCCGTGTTCCTTGGCCAGATAATAGGCCGTCGCCAGCCCGTGTCCGCCCGCACCGACGATGATAACGTCGTATTCGGCCCTCGGCTCGGGCGAGGACCATTGCTCGTCCCAGCCCTTATGGCCGCGCATGGCCTCGCGGGCGATGGCAAAAACCGAATATTTCCGCATGGGCACTGGCCTCTTGGATGTCGGAAGGTCTCGTCTCTGAAGTTCAGAGCGCGAGGTGTATCACTAGCGAAAAGCGACAGCCAGCTTTGCACTGTTTGCGACGGCTATTGCCGTTTTGCGCCAGCGCCCGCCAACCGCGACAAATCCTTTCGACTGCCCGCATGTATCGGGTGGCTCGCTCCGTCCTCATTTGCGACGACGGCGCATCGATGCGGACCGCTGTGGTTCGCCGCTCCACAGAGGAAGAAACAATCATGTCCGCACTTCTCGACAAGGTCGCAATCGTCACCGGAGCCAGTTCCGGCATCGGCCGCGCCGCCGCAAAACTCTTCGCCGAGGAAGGTGCGAAACTCGTCATCGCCGCCCGACGCCAGGCCGAACTCGACACGCTGGTCGCAGAAATCATCGAGGATGGCGGCACGGCAATCGCACTCGTGGGAGACGTTCGCGACGAAACCTACGCCAAAGCGCTGGTCGATCTGGCGATCAGCGAATTCGGCGGCCTCGACATCGCCTTCAACAATGCCGGCGCGACCGGCGAGATGGGGCCTGTGCCACAAATGTCTCTCGACGCATGGAATGCGACGCTGGACACCAATCTGACAGGTGCCTTTCTCGGCGCGAAACACCAGATCCCGGCCATGCTGGAGCGTGGCGGCGGTTCGCTGATCTTCACGTCGAGCTTCGTCGGCCACACGGTCGGCATGCCGGGCATGGCAGCCTATGCAGCAGCGAAGGCCGCGCTGATCGGCCTGACGCAGGCGCTGGCGGCCGAGTACGGCGCACGCGGTCTGCGGGTCAATGCGCTGCTGCCGGGCGGCACCGACACGCCAGCGGCAACGTTCAAGACGCCGGAAGAATGGGCCTTCGTCGAGGGTTTGCACGCACTGAAGCGCGTCGCAAAACCCGAAGAAATCGCCCGTTCAGCGCTTTTCCTCGCTTCGGATGCATCGAGCTTCACCACCGGCACGGCGTTGTTTGCCGACGGCGGAGTATCGATCAACCGGATCTGAGCCGGGCACTCTTGGCGATGCCGGTTCTCGCAAACCGGCTTCGCCTATTCGGCCGCCTGCTTCAACCGGCTGGAAATCGGCTCGAATTCCGGCGTCGGTCTGCGTTTGACCGGGTCGGGTTCTCCATCGTCGATCGCCTCCCAGTATTTCCAGTTCACCTTGCCGCTGCCCAGTTCGTAGTCCATGCCGTCCCAGCTATCCTCGCGAAAGCTGTAGAAGGCCCAATGCAGCCTGTTCGCATCGAGCTTGGTCAGCACGTCGTCGAGATACTGCCGGCAACCCGGCAGCCGGCGCATGCATCCGAACTCGCCGGCGACGATGCGGTTTTCCGCAACGCCGTGTTTCTGCGCCCAGTCGAACGGAAGCTGGAGATAGGCATCGACTCGCTTCGCGTTCCAGTTTTCCAACCCTTCGCCGAACGGCACCTCGCCCGGATAGGCATAGGGCTTTTCACGCTTGAGGTTGGGTGCGCTGGTCGCCGCATAGGGCTCGTACATGTGAAAGCTGTAGAGGGTTTTGTCGTCGGCAAGCGGGCCGGGCCAATAGGAAAACGCATCCGCCGCCGCATACCAGCCGGCGTCGGCCATAACAGGCGTCTTCGGATCGACCTCGCGGATCGCCTTGATGATCGTTTCATAAAAAGCCGGCAGGTCGCGCGGCGTGCCGGCGACATCCTTGTACCATGCCTGCATCGCGGCCAGATCGGCATGCTCGGCAAGCCCGTTTTCCTTCTCAGGCGCCGGTTCGTTGATGATGTTGTAGGCGGCAACCGCCGGGTGATCCTTCAGCGCCTCGGCGAGATCGCGCCAGAAGGCGGCGGCCTGCGTCCAATAGGCCTTGTCCTGCCACAGGCGCCCGTCGAACTTGCCGCCATTGTTCTGCGACCAGCGCATGCCGGGCAGCGATAGCGGCGCGATCACCACTTTCAGCCCGGCTTTGTCGGCACGGTCGAGCGCGGCCTTCAGGGTCGCCAGATCTTTCTGCGTCAGGCCGGCGTAGGAATCCGCGTCGCCGATCAGGAAGTCGCGCTTTTCCGGCGTCCATTTATCGTAGGAAAGACGCACCCAGCTCGCGCCATAGCCATGCAATGCCTTGAAGTAAGTCTCGTCCGGCGGCAGGCGATTGAAGCTGTTGCCGCCGTGCTGGGGTTTATCCCAAAAGCCGATGAGATCGGCCGCACGTGCCGGTGACGCGAGACAGGAGAGGACAAGCAGGCAATTCAGCAATCGCACGATCGAGTGTTCTCCCGGATTTGATGTCACGGTTTCGTTGACCGGCGGTTTCTTCCGGTTTAATCAGGCGGAAATGCGTTACGCGGCAGATTGCGCGCGCATTTTCACATTTGAGAGAGCGTTACGCGCCTTTTGCGCACTCTGCTCTCGACAACGCCGCCTGATTCTGCTATCAGCCGCCGCAATTCGCGGTGGTGACCGCTGCGAAAGCCAGTGGCTATTCGCCCCGCTATATTGATTCGAACCCGAAAGACAGGATTGCCCGTGCAGGTACTCGTCCGCGACAACAATGTTGATCAGGCGCTTCGCGCGCTCAAGAAGAAGATGCAGCGCGAAGGTATCTTCCGTGAAATGAAGATGCGCGGCCACTACGAGAAGCCGTCGGAAAAGCGCGCCCGCGAAAAGGCTGAAGCCGTTCGCCGCGCCCGCAAGCTGGCCCGCAAGCGCGCTCAGCGCGAAGGCCTGCTGCCGATGACCCCGCGTCCGGTTCCGGCCGCAGGTGCAGCGCGTCCGGCGCGTTGATCTGGCCAATATTTCGTCCTTTTGCGAGGATACGGAAGGTGGGGTGATGTGAATCACCGCCACCTTTTTGTTTTGTTCCGATTGCGCTCTATATGCTGCCGCGGAACCTGAGCCGGACGGTCCGGCCGACCACAAGGGAAGAGCAGAGATGGAAGCATTGATCGGCGGGCGCAATCTCTCCTGGCGGGGTTCGGCCATGGCTGTGGTGCTGCTGTCCGGTCTGGCGCTTGCCGCCTGCCAGAGCGGCCCCGCAGGCGAACTCACCTCCATCGACACCGCGCAGGGGTCGAGCGAGAACATCTCGTCGCTCTCGGCTGTTATCTCCCGCAACCCGCAGGATCCCGAAGGCTACAATGTGCGCGGCTCGGCCTATGGCCGCGGCGGCAAGTATCGCGAGGCGCTGAAGGACTTCGACAAGGCGATCGAGCTACGGCCGAATTTCTATCAGGCCTATGCCAACCGCGCCCTCATCCAGCGTTTTCTCGGCGATCAGGCAAAGGCGCTGGACGACTACAACCGCGCCATCCAGCTCAATGCCAATTACGACGCCGCCTATATCGGCCGCGGCAATCTCTACCGCAAGGCGGGCCGCACGCAGGATGCCTTCAACGATTTCCAGAAGGCGATCCAGCTCGATACGACCGACGCGCGCGCCTATCACAATCGCGGCCTGATCTATCAGAGCCAGGGCCAGCACGCCTTCGCCATCGAGGATTTCTCGACCGCGATCTCGCTGTCGCCCGACGCCGCCGAGCCTTACAACGGCCGTGGCCTGTCCTATCTCGCCACCAATGACGAGGACAACGCCTTCGCCGATTTCAACATGGCGATCAAGCTCGACGGCAACATCGCCGAAAGCTGGGCCAACCAGGCGCTGATCTACGAGCGGCGCGGCGACAAGGCGCGGGCGGCCAAATCCTATGCGCGTGCAGCGCAACTCGATCCCAATTACAAGCCGGCGACCGAAGGCCTGGCACGTACGCGCGGAGCCTGACGGGGCATCACGGTTCCGCAATGGAACCGAACGACCCTCCAATCGGTTTTAAAGACACGATCCTGCGTTGAAAGCGGCAAAAATTTGCCGTGTTTGCGGAGTAGGTCGTGCTTGTAAGGCTGGGGGTTCTGTTCGCTTTCCCAAGGGAATGGATCGGGGCTTGGCCCAGCGAGAATTGCTGGAGTTGAATCATGAAGAAATTTGTTCTCGCCGCGGCCCTGTTTTCCGCCGTCTCTACCCTTCCCGCACATGCCGGAAGCGTTCAGCTCGGCATTCTCGATTGCGTCGTCGACGGCGGCACCTCGTATGTCATTGGCTCGAACAAGGGCCTGGCATGCACGTTCAAGCCCTATAACAAGGCCTATGGCCCTGACGTCTACAGCGGCGTCATCTCCAAGCTCGGCGCCGATCTCGGCATGACCCATCAGTCGTCGATAAGCTGGGCAGTGCTCGCCACCGACTGGGATGGCTATGGCACCGGCGCGCTCGCCGGCAAGTATTTCGGCGCATCGGCCGATGCGAGCCTTGTCACCGGTGGCGGCGTCAACGTGCTGCTCGGCGGAAACCGCCGCGCCTTCACCTTGCAGCCGCTGAGCGTACAGACCCAGACCGGCGTCAATGTCGCGCTGGCGGTGACGCAGCTCGAACTCTACACATCGCTCAAGTAATTCACCGCCTCTCGCGGTTGAACTGAAAAGCCCGGTCGATCCCATCGGCCGGGCTTTTTGCTTTTTGCACCACGCGCGACAACCACATGATCCAGAACGTTCGCCTCGTTGCAGATCGGTTTTGCTTAATTTAGAAACCATATAGTTTCTTTATTTAGCGAGGCATTTGCCGTGCGGCAAACAAGTCCCAGCGAAGACCGCGTCCTGCGGCGGATCAAGTTTCACGGCGAGCAGACGACCGGCGCGATAGCCGAGCATCTCGACATCACTACGCCGGGCGCACGCAAGCATCTTACCGCCCTTCTCGATGCCGGCCTCGTGTCGTTCGAGGATCGCGGCGGCAAGGTAGGCCGGCCGGAGCGCTACTGGCAACTCACCAGCGAAGCGCAAAAGCTGTTTCCCGACAGCCATGCCGTCCTGACTGTCGAGATGCTGGACTCCGTACGCACGCTTTTCGGCGAAGACGGTCTCGACCGGCTGATCACCGACCGCGAGCGGCAGATGCTCCGGCGCTACGATGCCGCCTTGGCCGGGCTGGACGGGCTCGGCGAGCGTGTCGCCAAGCTTGCCGACATCAGGAGCCAGGAAGGCTACCTCGCCAATGCAGCCCCCCAACCTGATGGCGCCTGGTTGCTTGCCGAGAACCATTGCCCGATCTGCGCTGCCGCGAGCATCTGCCAGGGGTTTTGCCGCTCGGAACTGGCGCTGTTCCGGCAGGTGCTGGGCGACGATGTGAGCGTCGAGCGCACCGACTATATTCTGGCCGGCGCGCGCCGCTGCGCCTACCGCATATCCTCGTTATCGGAGACGACAAAATGAGCGTGGCTGCGAACCGCGTCGACTGGCATGCTTTGTGGGCAAGCGGCGATCTCGCCCGCTTCTGCTTTATCTGTCTCGGCATCCTCCTTCACGCCACCAACGAAACCATGGTGGCGACCATCATGCCAGCCATGGTCGGCGATCTCTCAGGCGTCCAGCTGGTCGGCTGGTCGCTGGCGATCTACGAAGTCGGCGCGATCATCGCGGGCGCCGCTGCCGGAAGGCTGGTCAGCTATGTGCCGCTGCGCACCAACATGGTGGTTGCGGCCCTGTTCTATGCCAGCGGCGCGCTCCTCTGCGCCACAGCTTCCTCCATGCCATGGTTTCTCGCCGGACGCCTGATCGAGGGTTTCGGCGGCGGTGCGCTGGTGTCGCTGGCCTTCGTTTCGGTGGAGCGCCTTTTCCCGCGCAACATCTGGCCGCAGCTTTTCGGCGTCATGTCGGCCATCTGGGGCGTGGCCGCCTTTAGCGGCCCGCTGCTCGGTGCGCTGATGGCGCAGACATTGTCATGGCGCTGGGCCTTCGGCGTTTTCTGCCTCGGCGGTCTCGCCATGGCTCTGGCCTCCTTCGCCGTGCTGCGCAGCCCTGAAGCCACGCGCCGCAAGGCAGGGCTGGGCACACTGCCGCCCTTCCCCTTCGTGGCGCTCGGCGCGCTCGCGGCAAGCGTCATCCTGATCGCACTGGCAGGCGTGAAGATCGAACTGCTGCGCTCGTCGCTGTTGCTGGTCCTCGGCATTGTAGCACTCGGGCTGTTCTTCGTGCTGGACGCCCGAAAGCCTTTGTCGCGTCTCTTCCCGTCGCGTCCCTTCGACTGGCGCTCGCCGGTGGGCAACGGCATGATCATGATAGCCGCCTTCTCGGTGGCAACGATTTCCTTTGCCGTCTACGGGCCGCTGCTGCTGACCAGCCTGCACGGCATCTCGCTGCTGACCACCGGCTACATCATCGCCGCAGAATCCATCGCCTGGTCGGTCCTGTCGATCCTCGTCGCCAATGCACCGCCGCATCGCGAAAGGCTGATTATCGTCACCGGCGCCTGCATGATCGCCGCCGGCATCGCCGGGTTCGCCTACGCAATTCCCCAGGGCTCGATCCCGCTGGTTCTGCTCTGCGCACTTTTGCAGGGCGGCGGCTTCGGCATTGCCTGGCCCTTCGTGACCCGCGTCATCGTTGCGGCAGCCGACCCAACCGAAAGCACGGTCGCATCGTCCGCCGTGCCGACCATGCAGCGCATCGGCTACGCCGTCGGCGCCGCGATCAGCGGCATCATCGCCAACGCCAGCGGCTTCTCGCATGGCTTAAGCGGCGCGACCGCGCACAGCGTTGCCGTCTGGCTGTTTCTCGCCTTCGTTCCGCTTGGACTGCTCGGCGTGGCAGCGGCGACACGCATCGTGCGCCGGCAAAAGTTTACTGCTGATTCCAGTCGAGCGGCGGAGGCAGGCGATCCGGGCTGAAGTCGACATGCAGGACGCGACGCCGCGACGGGTTTACTGACCGATCCGACCTGTGGAGGGTCACGAGCCGCATCGCCAGCACATCCCCTGCCCTGGCCGCGCAACGCACCGGCGGAACGCGCTTCGCGACATCAACAACCTCGGCAGCGGGAATTCGGCCCAGCGAATGCGATCCGGGCACGATCTCAAGCGCACCATTGTCGGTGCCGGCGTCGTCGAGATGCAGCCGCAGCGTCACCATCCGCATCAGCAGGTCGATAGGCGGCTCGACATGCGCGACGCCGTCCTTGGTGTTCCAGTTATTGAAGCCGGCGACATCGTGGCGTGCCTTCACCGCAATGGTCCGGTCCTGATGCCACGGCACGCCCCAGTTGGTCTCCGCGGTCTTGTCGAAGAGGACGATGCGCACCGGTTCCATGGTCGCCGCGTCGTCGGGCCGAAACGACTGGGCAATCCGCCCGAGAGGTCCCGTAGCAGAGACGATCCGGACGATCTCGGCTGGAACTTGCAGCGAACGGACGCCGGGCCGTCCGTCGATAGCGTCGCCGAAGGCATCGATGACTTCGCCGATCACCGATGCCGAAACGGCGTCGCGAAGGATCTCGGCGCCGTCCCGGTCGAATTGCAGCTGTTCGCTCAAATTGGCGCTCAGTGATCCATCGCCTTGACGATTTCCTCGGTCATCTTCTTGGCATCGCCGAGCAGCATCATGGTGCCGTCCTTGTAGAACAGCGTGTTGTCGATGCCGGCATAGCCGGAGCCGAGCGAGCGCTTGACGAACAGACAGGTGCGGGCCTTGTCGACGTCGAGGATCGGCATACCGTAGATCGGTGACGACTTGTCGTCGCGCGCCGACGGGTTGGTGACGTCGTTGGCGCCGATGACATAGGCGACGTCGGCCTGCGCGAACTCGGAGTTGATGTCTTCGAGTTCGAAGACCTCGTCGTAGGGCACGTTGGCTTCGGCGAGCAGCACGTTCATATGGCCGGGCATGCGGCCGGCGACCGGATGGATGGCGTATTTCACTTCGACGCCGGCAGCCTTGAGCTTGTCGGCCATTTCGCGCACCGCATGCTGCGCCTGCGCGACAGCCATGCCGTAGCCCGGCACGATGATGACCTTCTGCGCGTTCATCATGAGATAGGCGGCATCGTCTGCCGAACCCTGCTTGACCGTGCGCTCGATGCCGTCGTCGGCGCCTGCTGCCGCCGTCTCGCCGCCGAAGCCGCCGAGAATGACCGAGATGAAGGAGCGGTTCATGCCCTTGCACATGATGTAAGACAGGATCGCACCCGACGAGCCGACCAGCGCGCCGGTGATGATCAGCGCCAGATTGCCGAGCGTGAAGCCGAGCGCCGCTGCCGCCCAACCCGAATAGGAGTTGAGCATGGAGACGACGACGGGCATGTCGGCGCCGCCGATCGGCACGATGAGCAGCACGCCGAGCGCCAGCGACAGGATGACGATCAGCCAGAAGTCGAAATGGCTTTCCGACAGCGTCAGGCCGACGATGAAGAAGACGATCGCGACAAGCAGCACGATGTTGATGACGTGCCGGTAGGGCAGCATGATCGGCTTGCCGGACATGCGCCCGTCGAGCTTCAGGAAGGCGATGATCGAGCCGGTGAAGGTGATCGCGCCGATGGCGGCACCCAGCGCCATTTCGATGAGCGCCTGGCCGTGGATTTCGCCGACCTGGCCGAGGCCGAAGGAGACCGGCGAATAGAGCGCGGCCGCGGCCACCAGCACGGCGGCAAGGCCGACCAGCGAGTGGAAGCCGGCGACGAGCTGCGGCATCGAGGTCATCGGGATCGAGCGGGCGATATAGGCACCCGCACCGCCGCCGATGGCAAGGCCGAGCACGATGAGCACCAGGCCGCCGAAGGACGGTGTTGCCAAGAGCAGCGTCGTGCCGATGGCTATGCCCATGCCGACCATGCCGAGCGTGTTGCCGCGGCGGCTGGTCGTCGGATGCGACAGGCCGCGCAGTGCCATGATGAAGAGTACCCCGGAGACGAGGTAGAGGAAGGCTGCGAAATTTGCGTTCATCGGGCCGGCCTCACTTCTCTTTTTTCTTGTACATCGCCAGCATGCGCTGGGTGACGAGGAAGCCGCCGAAGA